>SDBV01001585.1_pt1 | contig 34227 bp, 25 predicted proteins | sample 2277081 | NCBI WGS metagenome assembly SDBV01 (sample SAMN10402039, study PRJNA504765) | marine sediment metagenome | isolation source: marine sediment core GS10_PC15, 223 cmbsf | place: Arctic Ocean: Southern Knipovich Ridge | collected 2010 | reverse complement strand
CGCTTCCTTGTATGGATTGTACACCGGATGCGTCAGGAACTTCCTCTCGGATCATGAGGGCGTTGGAGGTTCCGCTTCTTCCCCCTGCGCCTCGGGCAGTACGTCGAGCCTTATCTTGGCAATCTGATTGTGCTTACCCTCAAGGACCGTGATGCGGAAGCCCTGGAACTTGAGTTTCTCGCCCTGGAAGGGGATTCTGCCGGCCTGGTGCATTACCCAGCCGGCGGTGGTCTCGACCTCTTCGTCTTCGATGGTCACACCGATGACTTCGGAGAGGTCTTCGAGGGGCATTCTGGCGTCGACGACGAAATTGTTCGGGCCCACCCGCTGAATCAGGGCAGGTTCGCGATCGTGCTCGTCGTGAATCTCGCCGAAGATCTCTTCGAGCACGTCCTCGAGGGTAATAAGGCCGTCGGTGCCACCGTATTCATCGGTAACGACGGCCACGTGTTGCGGCGCTCGCTTGAGCTCCTGCAATAGGTCGTCCACGGGTTTGGTGTCGGGTACGTACAGGACCTCTTGAACGAAGCGGGTGATGTCGACGTTGTCGGGCTCAAGGTCGAGCAGGAGGTCGTGAGCGGTTGCAACGCCAATGATCTCGTCAATGCTTTCGCGGTAGATGGGTATGCGTGTGCGGCCGCTTTCCTTGAAGAGGTCGAAGAGCTCCTCGCGCGTTGTGTCCACGGGAACGGCCTGGATATCGATGCGGGGGACCATGATTTCTTTCGCGACGGTCTTCTGGAGGTCCATGACCGAGTGCATCATTTCCTGCTCTTCGCGCTCGATCGTGCCCCGGGCGGCGCTCTCGTCGATGAGGTTGCGTAGGTCCTCCTGGGTCGACATGACTTGTACCGTGTTCTCGCTTCCGACGCCGGTCAGCCAGCGCAGAAAGCGGAGGCATATGAGTGTCGGCCAGGACAGTGGCCAGAGGAGGATCGAGAAGCCGCGCATGACGGGGTAGAGGTAAGTGGACAAGACGTTCGGGTGGCGCCTGAATATTGTCTTGGGGACAATTTCAGCGAAGATGAGAAAGATGGGCGTCGCGATGAGGGTCGTGAGCCATGGTGGGTGATCCAGGGACGCGAGGGCCATCGTCCCGATGATGAGAGAGACGTTCGTTCCGATCAGCACGATGGTCAGCATTTTTTCGGGGTGCTCCATTTCGTGCAGGAGCTTGGTGGCGCGTGGGTTCTTTTCTTCTTCGGAGAAGAAGCGGATTCTGATTCGGTCGGCTGAGTAGAACCCGGTCTCATAGCCGGCGAAAAGGCCGTTGAGAGCGACACCAAGAATGAAGACGGCTATGGCGAGAATGAGCATGGTCATCCTGTGCGCTCCTGTTTGAGTTCCCTCAGCACCCGCACGTGCAGCGATGACGCTCTTTTTCCGTCTACTTCTTCGACGGTAAACACGATGTCGTCGCAGGCAAGATGGTCACCCTTCTGGGGTACTTTGTTTGTGTGGTCGATGAAGAAACCGGCAACGGTCTCGTGGTCTTTGTCCTCGAGATCGATTCCGATGAGATCGCAGAACTCGTCAAGCGGGAGGCCCCCGTCCACTACGTACAAACCTTTGCCCAGTCTCTTGTATAGCTCGGACTCTACTTCTTCGCCTCGAATATCGCCAACGACTTCCTCGATGGCGTCTTCGAGCGTTGCAATGCCCTCGGTGCCGCCATATTCGTCAACGACAATGGAAAGATGCATCCGCTTGCGCTGCGCGTCTTTTACGAATTCGCGCAGGGTCATCGTTTCGGGCACGAAATTGGCGGGACGCGCCAAGGGCCCGATCTGCTCGTCAAGCCTGCCTTCGGCAATGCTTTGCAGCAGGTCTTTGATTACGAGCACTCCCCGGATGTGGTCGAGGTCTTCGTCGTGGACGGGCATGCGGGAGAATTCATGTTTCCGGAATAGTTCGCGCGCCTCGGCAACGGAGGCGCTGTAGCTGACCGACACGACGTCGGGCCGTGGAACGAGTATTTCTCTGAGGTACGCGTCACCGAACTCGATGATCCCTTGAATCATCTGTCCCTCTTCTTGCTCGATAACGCCCTGGGCCTCGCTGTCGGAGAGCACGCTAAGGAATTCTCTATCGGTAATGAAAGGTGCGGGTTGTATTCTGTCGAAGCGCGTGACGCGGAACAAGAATTCGGTGAACTTGACTGCGCTCCATCGTACGGGAGTCAGCGTCCAATCGACGGCCCGGAGGGGAACAACGGCGGTGCGTGCAAAGACTTCGGCAGTCCGAACTGCGAATACCTTTGGCGTAATCTCGCCGAAGAACACGAGGATGACTGTGGAAAGACATACGGTCAGGATGTAGGAGATGGACTGCGGCGCGTGGAAACCGTCTTCGATGATGAGTTCGAGCTTGGGCGGCAGTATGACACTGATCAAGATGTTGACGATCATGTTTCCGATGAGGATGGTGTTGAGCAGGCGTATGGGGTGCTGCATGAGATTGGCCACCATCCGCGCGAAGAGATCGCCCTCCTCGCGCATGCCGCGAAGCCGCACTTGGTGAATGGAGAAGAAGGCGACTTCGCAGCCTGAGAAGAAGGCTGAAAGTGCTAAGAGTAAGAGGATTCCTAGCGCGACATTGATGGACATGTTGTCGCCGACAGCGGTCGCGAGGGCGTCAACGAAGGATGGGGCGTCTGTGTCGTTCTGGGTGGCCGCCCAGACCTGGCCGCGTACCTCCGATCCGAGAGGAGCGGGGGCGCTGAAAAGTATGCTGAGTGCCGCTATGCCTGAGGCAAGCAAGGCGACAAGGAATAGACGCCTCAGTCGTATAGGACCACTGTCATCGTCCAAGGAAACGGTTACCTCCAGGTCGGCTGCATGGGGCCCGTGGTGCTTTCCCGCTGGTTGGGGCTGGATGATGGCCATGCGGCGCGTTCGGAAATGCCCAAGTATTGGGCCTGTTTGCGCGTCATCTCTTCGCGTTCAGCCCGTGTCGAATGATTGTATCCGAGCAGGTGGAGCAGCCCGTGGCAGAAGAGGAAACCGGCCTCTTTGCGTGCGAGGGCGCGGTCGCCTCCGCTGTAGCGGAGGGCAGTCTCAAGCGAGATCGCGACATCGCCCAGGATGGGGCCTTCGGGTCCGTCCTGCTCAAAGGAGAGGACGTCGGTGGGCCCTTTCTTGTTCCGATACTGGCGATTGAGGCGGCCCATGTATTCGTCGTCGCAAAGGAGCAGGCTGATTTCGATTGAGGCGGCGGCGCTCTCCCCGGCACAGATGCGACTTGCCAGACGCTCGAGTACATCTCGCCGTACGAGCCGCTTGGTTGCGGAGATGTTGCGGATATACAAGGTCGTGGCCATTAGTCGCGGCCCCTGGACATGCGAATGACGTTGTCTGCCTCGCCGACTCCGGCCCTTTCCGGATAGACGACGCGGGTGTGCATTGTGGTGATGATGCGTTTGGTAAGCACTTCGCCGATCGTGTCGAGCTTTTTCAGGGTGAGGTCGCATTCGTCGAACTGCCGGTCGGCCGAGCGGCCCTGAATGATCTTGTTGACGAACTCGCGTACGCGCTCTTCGTTGGGGTTCTTGATCGAGCGCACGCCGGACTCGACGCCGTCGCAGATCATCAGGATGGCGGTCTCTGGGCTCTGGGGTTTGGGTCCTGAATAGCGGAAGTCTTCTTCGCGGACGTCTCCGTGTTTTTGCTGGTCGAGGGCCTGCTGGTAGAAGAAGGAGATGAGCAGGGTGCCGTGGTGCTCGAGGATGCCGCGGATGATGGGCTGCGGAAGGTGGAATTCGCGCGCAATTTCGACGCCTTCGGTGACGTGGGACGCGATGGCGCGCGCGCTGAGGCGCGGTGAGAGCTCTTCGTGAATGTTGTGGCCGGTCTGGTTTTCGCTGAAGTATTCGGGCCGGCGGAGTTTTCCGATATCGTGGTAGTAGGCGCACACGCGCGCCATGAGGCCGTTGGTGCCAACGGCGTCGGCGGCGGCCTCGGCCAGTTGTCCCATCATGAGGCTGTGGGCGTATGTGGCGGGCACTTCAATGGCCAGACGGCTGAGAATCTCGTTGTTGAGGTCGGAGTACTCGAGCAACTGGATGTCGGTGGTGATTCCGAATAGGCGCTCTAATGGCGATAGGAGCCCTGGCACGATGAACATGCAGATGACGCCGTTGAGGATAATGATGGCCATGTTCTGCAGGGTCTGCATGGAGAGGATGGAGCCGGTAGTAAGGGTGATGGCCAGTGCGGTCATTAGCCCTATGACGGTGGCGCGTAGTGCGGCCCTCGCCATGTCGGTACGTTTGCGGACGGTGTAGAGGCTGACGATTCCTGTGAAGGCCATTGCGCCGCCAACCATCAGTAGCTGCCAGCTGTAGCCGTACTGAATGGAAAGCAGGACGGCGGTAATCAAGGTTGTCATCGAGGCCAGACGCGGATTTGTCAGAATAGTCAGCAGCATCGCGCTCGCTGCGATCGGCACGAGGAGTCCGGTGTCGACGGCGGAGGAAAGTATCCGCCCGAGTAGGAGGGTGCCGCATGTGATTAGCATTGCGACGCTGACGGCTGTATAGACGCTGGCTTTCTTGTCTACGAGGAGGGGGAGCGCACGTGTATATGCGAGCAGCAATAGGGCCACGAGAATCGCGTTTGCGGCAAAGGGGCTGAAGATGCTGCGGGTCCGCTGGTCGCCGCCTTCGGCGATCGTCCAATAGGTCTTGACGTCGTGGCGGGCCTGGTCGGTCCAGCGATGGCCTTCTTCTTGGATGATTTGGCGCGCATCGAAACTCCGCATGATGGCTTCGACGTTGGATCGGGCCAGTTCCCTATTGCCTTCGGTGACGACCTGATCGTATATCAGTGTATCGGTCACGCTCGACTTGGCCATTTCGAGTGCAGCGTCCCCCAGACGGTTCCAGTCGAGAATCGTGACGGCATCTTCCTCCGCCATACGCGTCGCAAGCTCATCGATTCGATTTCGAAGATTCGCGAGCGCGAGAATGGGGATGGGGACACTGTTAACGAATAGCTCCTCGCTCACCTTGAGGTCGTCGATGACATTCGGTCGCAGAATGACGACTTTTTGTGGCGCCTCGCCGGGTTCGCTATTGCCGAAGGCCCCTTGCTGCCGGACGCCTTCGGTCAGCACGTAGCGGAGACCTTCCAAGGCCAATCTGGTCAGCGGCTCGATATTGGTGAACTGAAGCGACTCGGTTTCGGGTTGAGTCAGACCTGTCACTTTGCGCCCGTCCTCGCTTAGGGTTCGCTTTGGCACGCTATCGAAATCGGGCATTACCCAGGTGGCGAGAAACTCCTTCTCTGGAAACCCCTCGAATAGAGGATCGGCTTTCCACTCATCGGCAAGCAGCGATACCACTTGGCCGACGATTTCGGCCTCAGTCTCTTCGGGTGCCGACGCGAGGAGCGCCTCTTCGATAGCGGGGCCGATTTCAGCGAGACGGTCCTTGAGTGAGGCAATACGTTGCTGTAGCGTCTGGAGCTGGTTGGTGATGCGTTGGGTCGCGATGGTGTAGGTGCTGGAGACTTGCGCGGCGGCCCTGTCCCGGGCTTCGCGGGTGGCGGCGAGGTCCTCGGATTCGAAGGCGAAATCGGCCCGCACGGTTTGTGCTGAAACGGGTTCGGCATCGATGTCGTAGCGCGCCGCGGGGTCGCCCAGGATTGAGAACTCTGTGACGGACATGACAAGCACGAGAAAGGAACTGGCGATGACTATTCGTTGAAGCCGCTGTTTGCGGTGGGCCAGGGAGGGCGATTCTTGGGGCGCGAGGGCCATCCCGGTGCCCCGGCCTTTTTTCTTTTGTCCGATTCGTAGCATTGTCAGGTCAAAGCGGTATTGGACGCGGCGGCCTAACTGGGCCTATCCGAGACGCTTTGCTCGTAGTCGCGGTGGTAGTTGGAAAGGGGTTTGGAGGGCGCATCCTCTTCGCTGTCGGCCTCGTAGGCCGCGACAATATTCTGTACGAGAGGATGCCGCACAATGTCGGACTTGGCGAGGTCCACGACGGAGATCCCCCTGGTATGACGTAGGATGCGCCTGGCTTCCATAATGCCTGATGCTGTGCCTTGAGGCAGGTCGACCTGAGTCATGTCCCCTGTGATGATGGCTCGTGAGCCTTCTCCGAGCCTTGTTAAGAACATCTTCATCTGTTCAGGTGTGGTGTTTTGTGCCTCGTCGAGGATGGCGAAGCATTTGCTTAGTGTTCGGCCACGCATGAATGCAAGGGGGGCAACTTCGACCTGGTCTTTGTCGAAGAGGCGTTGCGCCTGACCTGCATCGACTATGCTGTAGAGGGCGTCGTACAGGGGCCGCAAGTATGGATTGACTTTCTCCTTGAAATCTCCTGGGAGATAGCCGAGGTTTTCTCCGGCCTCGACGGCGGGGCGGGTAAGGACAAGCCGGTTTACTTGTTTGTTCAGCAGGGCTGAGAGTGCTGCCGCCATGGCCAGGAATGTCTTGCCTGTGCCCGCTGGGCCTGTAACGATTACGAGTTCGTGGGTACGGATGGCGTCGAGCAGTTTTCTCTGTCCGCGTGTCCGCGGCTTGATTGATATGTCTGGGCGGAGGACATCGGGCACGTCGCCCCACACTGCGCCCAGATCTTTGGCGCCCGACGGGTGCGGCTCCCCGAGTGCGTAGACGATGTCTTCGGGGGTGGGGGTGTGCCCTTTTCGAACGGCGATGAGAAGCTCGTCGAGAAGTTGGCCAACGCGCGCTGTGTCGGTTGCATCCCCGAGAACTGTCACTTTCGTGCCCCGGTCCACGATACGAACTGGCACAAATTTCTGGATGCTCTTGCGCAGTTCGCCGTTTCGCCCCAATAGCTTTATCGCCTCGTCAGGGCTATGTAGGTTGAGTTCGTGTGTCAGTGCAAGCCTTAAGATTCTCTACGGGGCGTAGTCTTCTGGTATTTCGACCCGGTAGACGGTCTCCCCTTTTCGGACAAGACCTTTGCTGCCTCGAATCGCCCTCTCCATGGCCAGCGGATCGGCGTTCAATCCTTGGACGCTCGTGTTCAGCGCCACCTCGTCGTCTCTCAGCGATTCGAGCCGCGCTTCTAAATCGCGCACTTCGCGCTCACTGTGCTGATACCCGGCGTATAGCCCAAGCAAATCATGGTGCTTGGCATAGGCCGCGATGGCGACTGCGAATAGCGCCATCGCCAGCCAGTACCATCCCTTACTGCGTCGAGGCATGCGCTCCCTCTATTGCGATATGCGGTGCTGCGCTGGGCGTCAGCCCCCGCGATTGAACGCGGCCAGACCGGGGTAACTCGCCCCTGCGCCCAGTTCATCTTCTATCCTCAGCAATTGATTATACTTCGAAATGCGGTCGCTGCGCGAGGCGGACCCGGTCTTGATCTGGCCTGAGTTGGTCGCTACCGCGAGATCGGCGATGAATGGATCCTCTGTTTCACCGCTGCGGTGGGATATAACGGTTGTATAGCTGGCATTCTTGGCCATTTGAATGGCGTCGAGCGTTTCCGAAAGTGTTCCAATTTGGTTCACTTTAATCAGAATGCTGTTGGCGACTCCTGTGCGAATCCCTTTCTCAAGGTATTTTGTGTTTGTCACAAAGAGGTCGTCACCCACAAGTTGGATCTTGTCGCCCAGGCGGTCGGTGAGTTTTTTCCAGCCGGCCCAATGGTTTTCGGCCAGGCCGTCTTCGATTGAGATTATGGGGTATTTCTTCACCCAATCTGACCAGAACTCTATCATGTCGTCTATGGACTTCTTGGGCTTTTTCTCCGAGGTCATGACGTAGCCGGCGCCTTTGCAGAATTCGCTTGCGGCGGGATCCAACGCTATCCAGATATCTTTGCCCTCTTTGTAGCCGGCCTTCTGAATGGCGAGGAGGATCATCTCGATGGCTTCGACGTTAGACTTGAGGTCGGGGGCGAATCCTCCCTCGTCGCCCACGGCGGTGTTGAGTCCCTTCTTCTTGAGCACACTCTTGAGGGCATGGAATGTCTCAGCACCCATTCGGAGGGCCTCGCTGAAACTTGAGGCGCCCGCTGGCACGATCATGAATTCCTGGACATCGACGTTGTTGTCGGCGTGCGCCCCGCCGTTTAGAATGTTCATCATCGGCACGGGAAGCTCGTGCGCGTTTGTGCCGCCGAGGTACCGGTATAGGGGCAGATCTAGGGCATCCGCTGCGGCGCGCGCGACCGCCAATGACACGCCGAGAATTGCGTTTGCGCCTAGCTTGCCCTTGTTCGCCGTTCCATCGAGGTCGCAGAGCATGCTGTCGATGTCGCGCTGTGATAATGCGTCCGCACCTATTAGTTTGGGTGCGATGATCTCGTTTACGTTCTTTACCGCGCGCAGAACGCCCTTTCCGCCGTAGCGTTTGGAACGCTTGTCTCGAAGCTCGACGGCCTCGTTCTCTCCTGTTGATGCACCGGAGGGGACGGCTGCACGGGCCCTGACGCCACAACCCAGTTGGATGTCTACCTCGATAGTGGGGTTGCCTCTGGAATCGAGGATTTCGCGGGCCATGACACTCGTGATTGTTGTCATACTAGCTCCTCGTACTATAAAACTCTTGCGGACTCTATGGACCGGTTTCCTGCCAGAAGATCCTCACGCGGCTTCTCTTGCGCAAGTCGGCCAGCCATTTCTCGTAGCGTTTTTCGGCCTCGTTGGCTCGAATCTGGGGTTCTATGAATAGGCGCACTTCTGTAAGCGGGGTGAGGCTTTGCTCCTCACGCTTGTCCACGCGAAGCAGAAGGACGCCTCCGCGCGTCTCGAGCACCCCGCTGGTGCCGCCCTCGGGCAAAGTGAAGACTGCTTCATCCAGGGCTGGAGCCAGATCGCCTCGCTGCTGCCAGCCGACGAGTCCACCTAGCTCTGCGTCGGGGCCTTGCGAATGGCGCTTGGCGAGTTCTTCGAATTCAGCGCCGGTGTCGATTTCATCGCGTAGGGCTTGGAGTCTTGCCCGCGCTGAGACCCGCTCTTCTGTGTCCTTGCCCGCTAGAAGGAAGATTCGCCGGACTCGAACACGCTCTGGGCTTACGTAGTCTTCTTTGTGGTCTTCGTAGTACTGGAGAATCTCTTCTTCGGAAACAATGATCTCTTCCGCCAGTCTGTTTAGCTTGGTGCCCGCGAGAATCTGGGCCATCCTTTGCTTCCGAATCCATTCACGAAGGTCACTCAACGATCCGCCGGCGGCCCTAGCTATGAAGTCCTCTTCGCTATCGTAGCTGCTTCGAAGAGAATCAATTTGTTCCTCCACCCAATCGTCGGCCACCTCAATGGACAGTTTCCGGGCTTCTCGGTACAGGATCTTACTTTCGATCGCCTCTTCGAGTGTATTCCTGATGAGTATATCGGTGAGGCGGTCGCGTTCGCTTGGCGAGGTGACGGTGTTCTGGATTCTCTCGAGCTCAGATTGGATCGCGATGACGACCTCGCTGTAGAGGATGACTTCCTTGTCAACCGTGGCAACTACGGCATCGACGAGCTCGGGATCCGCAGTGCCTGTCGCCGTTGCGAGTGTGAACAGTGAAATGAGTATGGAGACACAAAGACTTCTCATCTACCCCCCCCTAATCTCCCCTGTGACTAGGATAATCGACATTGTGAGAGGAAGCAAGATGGCCATTGCTCGGAATACCTGTGCAGACCACGCCGGATGGAGGCTGTCCGGCACTCCTTCGGCGTGCTGCGCGGAAGGCCACCTGACGGAGATGTCCTTTTAGGCCTCTGCCGTTTCCTCTTCTCGCTGCTTGGTCTCTTCTTCGGACCCGACCTCCAGATCTTCGGAGAAATCTTCGAATGCTTCGGAGCGAATATCAACTTGCGTATTCTGGTAGTAGGCAGCGCCTGTGCCCGCGGGAATGAGATGTCCGATGATCACGTTCTCTTTGAGGCCGCGTAAGTCGTCGCGTTTCCCTGAGAGTGCCGCTTCGGTGAGTACGCGCGTGGTCTGTTGGAACGATGCCGCGGCGATGAAGCTCTCGGTGCTCAGGGCTGATTTTGTAATCCCCTGCAGGATGGGCACTGCCTCGGCGGGCCGCCCGCCTTTGCTTTGGGTGCGTTCGTTTTCCTCTTGGAAACGCACTTTGTCGACTTCTTGGTGGGCGAGGAAATTGGTATCGCCCGGGTCGTCTTTAATTTTGACTTTCCGGAGCATTTGCCTGACGATGACCTCGATGTGTTTGTCGTTTGTGCGCACGCCCTGCAGGCGGTACACCTGCTGCACCTCGTCGAGGAGGTACTTGCGCAGGGCGTCTTCGCCTTGGACTTCCAGGATGTCTTTGGGGATCACGGGGCCGTCGGTCAACAGATGGCCCGCTATGACGCGGTCGCCGCTCTGTACGTTGAGGTGCTTGCCGGGGGGGATCGTGTATTCGCGTTCCTTGCCGACGGGTGGAATCACCTTTACTTTGCGCATGCCCTTTGTCGTGCCGCCCAACTCGACGAGTCCATCGATGTGGCTGATGATGGCGGGGTCTTTGGGCTGCCTGGCCTCGAAAAGCTCGGCGACTCGGGGCAGGCCGCCGGTGATGTCCTTGGTCTTGCTAAACTGGCGCGGCGTCTTCGCCAGGAGATCGCCTGCCCGGACCTTGTCGCCGTCTTTGACCATGACATGGGTCTGCGCCGGAATCGTCGCGTATCCGATGACTTCTTCTTTCTTCGGGTCGATCACGGTGATCTGCGGGTGAAGGTCCTGTTTGTGTTCCGTCACGACAACTTCCTCGAGGCCGGTATCGGGATTGATGTCGACGCGCATCGTAACGCCTTCTACCATGCCCTCAAGATGAACCGCCCCCGCGGCCTCGGCCATGATGGACAGGTTGTAGGGGTCCCACTCGAAGAGGACCTGTCCCTTGCGCAGCTTCTGTCCGTCTTCGGCGTGCAGGGAGCATCCTGCCGGTGTTGGGAAACGTTGGATTTCCTGGCCTTCCTTGCCTACCAGCCGGACCTCGCCGCCTCGGTTCACGACGACGGTTTTCCCAGCTCGGTTGGTAGCCGTGCGCACATTGTTTAGCTCGACTGTGGCCGCTTCGGGCATCTTGATTTCGCTCGCCTCGACCTGCCTGCTGGCCGCGCCGCCGATGTGGAAGGTCTGCATGGTCAGCTGGGTGCCGGGTTCACCAATGGATTGTGCAGCGATGATGCCGACGGCCTCTCCGCGTTCGACAAGCTTGCCGGTGGCAAGGTTCTGGCCGTAACACAGCGCGCAAACGCCGCGTTTGGACTGGCATGTCAGTACGGACCGGATGGTAACGAGGGGCAGCCCCTTCGTAAAAATAAGCTCGGCTATCTCTTCGGTGATCTCTTCGTTGGCACGGACAATGGGCTCTTTCATGTCCGGCACGGTAACGTCATCCAGGACGTAGCGCCCGACGATGCGCTCTTGCAACGGCGCAATCACGTCTGCACCGTCCATCAATGCCTCGACGGTCACGCCGGACAAGGTCCCGCAGTCATGCTCCTCGACGATAACGTCTTGGGCGACGTCTACGAGGCGCCGGGTGAGATAACCGGCGTCGGCCGTCTTGAGTGCTGTGTCGGCCAGGCCTTTGCGGGCGCCGTGTGAGGAGATGAAATACTCGACCACGGTGAGCCCTTCGCGGAAGTTGGACTTGATGGGGGATTCGATGATGTCGCCGGAAGGCTTGGCCATGAGGCCGCGCATGGCGGCCAATTGGCGTATTTGGTTCTTGGAACCACGGGCGCCGGATGTGTACATCAGGTGGATGCCGGTAAACCCCTGCTCGTTGTTGGAGATCTCTCGAAGCATCTCAGAGGCGACGTTTTCGGAAGTGGTGGTCCACTGGTCGATGATCTTGTTGTAGCGCTCGCCTTCGGTGATGAGACCGTTCTGATACATCTCGTCAATCCGGGCGACCTCATCCTCGGCGTCCCGTATTAGGGCTCCCTTGCTCTCCGGAATCAGCATGTCGACTACGGCGATTGACACGCCGGACAGGGTCGCGTATTTGAAACCGGCCACCTTTAGCGCGTCTAGCAGCTCAATGGTCTTCGCATGCCCGAGGTTGTCGTAGGCCCGTGCGATCACGTCGCCTATTGATGTCCCGTTGAGCTCCTCGTTAACGTCTTGCACGGCAATCTGTTCGGGGAGCAATTCGGCCAATATGACGCGGCCGACGGTGGTATCAATGATTTTCCCGCCGGACAGCAGCTTAATTTCTGCATGAATGTCGACTTTATCCATCTCGTGCGCCAGTATGACCGAGGCTTCGTCGCTGAATATTTTGCCGGGGTTGGTTATGACGCCGTTGTCGTCTTGCCACTCTTTGAGCCACTCGCCTTTCACGCCGGCGCGGGCTTTGGTCAGCCATGCGAGGCCCAGGACGATGTCCTGGCTGGGCGTGACGATCGGGCGGCCGTTGGAGGGCGAAAAGATGTTTGTCGTCGATAGCATGAGGAGGCGGGCCTCGAGCTGGGCGGCGGGCATCAGGGGAATGTGGACGGCCATCTGATCGCCGTCGAAATCGGCGTTGAAGGCCCTGCAAACCAGCGGATGCAGGCGAATGGCCTTGCCTTCTATCAGCACGGGCTCGAAGGCCTGAATGCCTAGACGGTGCAGCGTCGGCGCGCGGTTGAGCAGCACGCAGTGGTCTTTGATCACTTCTTCAAGGATGTCCCAGACTTCGGTGTTGCCCTGGGAAATCACGCGTTTAGCGGCCTTGATCGTGGTGGCGGCGCCGCGTTCTTTTAGCTCGTAGATGATGAAGGGCTCGAAGAGCTCGAGGGCCATTCTCTTGGGAAGCCCGCATTGGTTGAGCTTGAGTTGTGGACCGACGACAATCACGGAACGCCCGGAATAGTCGACGCGCTTTCCGAGCAGGTTCTGGCGGAAGCGTCCTTGTTTCCCCTTGAGCATGTCGCTGAGCGACTTGAGTGGTCTGTTGCCTGCGCCCAGTACTGTGCGCCCGTGCCGTCCGTTGTCGAAGAGGGCGTCGACGGCCTCTTGAAGCATGCGTTTTTCGTTGCGCAGGATGACTTCGGGGGCGCGCAGTTCGATGAGGCGCTTGAGTCTGTTGTTGCGGTTGATCACGCGGCGGTACAGATCGTTTAGGTCTGAGGTGGCGTAGCGGCCGCCCTCGAGCGGCACTAGGGGGCGCAGGTCGGGTGGGATAACCGGGATGATGTCCAGCACCATCCATGTCGCCTGATTGCCCGATTTGCGTAGCGCTTCGACAACCTTGAGGCGCTTGATCGCTTTTGTACGGCCTTGAATGGAGGTTGTGTTCTTGAACTGTGCGTGCAGCTCCTCGCTAAGGCGATCGATGTCAATCTCTTCTAGAAGCATCCGAATGGCCTCGGCGCCCATCTTGGCGACGAAGCGGTCGGCGCCGAATTCGGCTTTGGCGTCCTGGAATTCGTCTTCGGTAAGTGTCTGCAACTTGTCGAGCAGGGTGTCGCCTGGATCGATTACGATGTAATTCTCGAAATAGATGACGCGTTCGAGGGCACGGATTGACAGGTCGAGAAGGTTTCCGATGCAGCTCGGCGTCGTCTTGAAGAACCAAATGTGGGTCACGGGCACGCCCAGCTTGATGTGCCCCATGCGTTCGCGGCGGACTTTGCTCTCGGTGATCTCGACGCCGCAGCGGTCGCAGGTGATCCCGCGGTGTTTGACCTTTTTGTACTTGCCGCAACCGCATTCCCAGTCTTTTACGGGACCGAAGATGCGCTCGCAGAACAGGCCGTCTTTTTCGGGCTTGAAGGTGCGGTAGTTGATTGTCTCTGGTTTCTTGACTTCGCCCAGCGACCACCTGAGGAGTTCCTCGGGGGACGCAATCCGAATCTGGAGGGCAGTGAACCTATCGCCTGTCGTGGGTATGTATTTTGACACGTTCTATTCCTCCGCCGGTTCTTCGTCTTCGTCGCGTTCGAGTGCGTGGTCGACCTGCACGAGCTTGATGACATCGAGGCATAGGCTTTGCATCTCCCGGATAAGCACGTTAAAGGACTCGGGCGTGCCCGGCTCGACTTCGCGTTCACCTTTGACGATGACTTCGTAGGCGCGCGTGCGGCCTTGGATGTCATCGGACTTAATGGTAAGAAGCTCTTGGAGGGTGTATGCGGCGCCGTAGGCCTGCAGGGCCCACACTTCCATCTCGCCGAAGCGCTGGCCGCCGAATTGGGCCTTGCCTCCCAGTGGTTGCTGTGTGACCAGGGAATAGGGGCCAATGGCGCGCGCGTGGATCTTGTCGTCCACGAGGTGGTTCAGTTTCAGCATGTAGATTTGGCCGACGGTCACTTTCTGGTAGAGCTCTTCGCCCGACCGTCCGTCACGTAAGCTAATCTTGCCTGATTTCGGGAGCCCGGCCCGCTCGACGTATTCGTGAAGCGCGGCTTCGGTAACGCCGCTGAATACGGGAGCAACCACCTTGAGGCCGAGTACGCTGACGGCCCAGCCGAGCTGGGTCTCGAGAAGCTGGCCGACGTTCATGCGCGAGGGTACGCCAAGGGGATTGAGCAGAATCTGGAGGGGGGTGCCGTCGGGCAGGAAAGGCATGTCTTCGCGGGGAAGAATCTTGGCGACTACGCCTTTGTTGCCGTGGCGGCCGGCCATCTTGTCGCCCACGGACATGCGGCGTTTGGTGGCCACGTATACTTTCACGTGCTTGATCACGCCAGGGGGCAGGTCGTCGCCCTTGCGTAGATTGTTGATTCGTGTGTCTCGAAAGGCGATCAGCTTCGCTTCTTCCATGGCCGCCATGTTTACGAGGCGGGTGAATTTGCGCTGGATTGACTTGTTCTCGATGCTCAGCCGCGCCAGTACGCCGTAGTCCACTTCGTTGAGCTGTGAGACTTTGAGCTTTCTTCCCTTCTCGAGCGCGAGTTCTCCGGTCTTGTGGTCGACGACGTTTTCCTGCAACCGCAGCCCCATGAGGTCGTCTTTCATTAATTTCACGAAGGTCTCTCGCACCTCATCGATGCGCTCATCGTAGTGCCTCTTTATCTTGGTGACCTCGGCATTGATCGCCTTCTTTGATGCGGAGTCTCCGGCCTTGTCGCGGCGGCTGCTGATGCGGACGTCGACTACGACGCCGTTCACACCGGGCGGCACGGTCAATGAGCCGTCGCGGACGTCTTCGGCCTTCTCGCCGAAGATGGCCCGGAGGAGCTTTTCTTCAGGGGCCAATTCGGTCTCGCCCTTTGGCGTGACCTTCCCAACCAGGATGTCGCCGTGTCTGACCTTTGAACCGATCCGTGCAATCCCGTCTTCGTCCAGGTGACGCAGCGCTTCTTCGCTGACGTTGGGGATATCGCGCGTAATGTCTTCGGGCCCAAGTTTCGTATCGCGCGCCTCCATGTCGAATACGTTGACATGGATGGAGGCGAATGTATCCTCTTTCACGAGGTCCTCGCTCAACAGGATGGCGTCTTCGAAGTTATAGCCTTCCCAGGCGAGGAACCCGCACATTACGTTCTTGCCTAATGCAAGCTCGCCATTGTCGGTTGCAGGTCCGTCGGCGATGATGTCTCCCGCCTTGACTTTGTCGCCCTGACGGACGATCGGGCGCTGGTTGATGCATGTGTTCTGGTTCGAGCGGATGTACTTCTTGAGAATGTACTCATCTTCTTCTGTACGGAAGGGATTGGCGTCGTTTCCGTTCTTGCTGGATACGCGCACGCGAATTACCTCGCTGTCGGCATATTCCACGACGCCGTCCCTCTCGGCGCAGACGACTGTGCCCGCGTTCTTCGCGACCACATGCTCGAGCCCGGTACCCACCAAGGGCGACTCGGTCTTGAGCAATGGGACGGCCTGCCGCTGCATGTTGGAACCCATGAGCGCGCGGTTGGCGTCGTCGTGTTCAAGGAATGGGATCAGGGCCGCGGCAACGCTCACCATTTGACGGGGCGATATGTCCATATAGTCGACCTGGGCGTGCGATACCTGGGGGAAGTCTCCCCGGTGGCGCGACAGCACGGTGGGGCTTAGGAAGTTTCCGTTCTTGTCGAGCGCTGCGTTCGCCTGGGCGATGGTGTAGTTGTCTTCGTCGTAGGCCGACAGCGGCTCTATCGCATCGGTCACCCTTCCGTTCTCGACTTTACGGTAGGGCGTTTCGAGAAAGCCGTAGGAGTTCAGTTTCGAGAAGGTCGCCAAGGACGCCATCAGCCCGATATTCGGACCTTCAGGGGTCTCGACGGGACAGATGCGTCCGTAGTGTGTCGGGTGTACGTCGCGCACCTCGAAGCCGGCGCGTTCCCTGCTCAGTCCTCCCGGCCCAAGCGCGCTCAGACGCCGCTTGTGTGTCAGTTCGGCGAGTGGGTTGATCTGGTCCATAAAGTGGGAGAGCTGGCTGCGGCCAAAGAAGTCCTTGATGACGGCGCTGACGGGCTTCGGGTTCACGAGGCTCTGGGGCGTAAGTTGCTCTTCGTCGCGAAAGTTCATCCGCTCGCGTACGGTGCGCTCCATGCGGACGAGGCCAATGCGCACTTGGTTGGCGAGGAGTTCGCCTACGGCGCGCACGCGGCGGTTGCCGAGATGATCGATGTCGTCGAGCACGCCCTCGCCGCTGCGCAGGCGGACAAGATACTGGAGTGTGGCGACGACGTCTTCCTTGGTCAGTGTCTTGACGTCTTGCGGGATCTCGAGGCCAAGTTTGCGGTTGATCTTGTAGCGCCCCACTGTCGCAAAGTCGTAGCGGCTGGGTTCGTAAAACATCCGTGAAAAGAATGTGCGCGTTGTGGCGTCGGTGGCGGGGTCGCCCGGCCGGATCCTTGAGTAGACCTCGCGGTTTGCGTCCTCAACGGTAATCGTGTTGTCCTGCCGGCACGTATCGACGATGGTTGAGTCAACGTTGATGTCGGTCTGATCAAGTAACTCGATCTTCTTGACGTGCGATTGCATGAGCCTGTCAATGGATATTTCGGTCAATTGCTCGCAGGATGAGCCCAGGATCTCGCCGGATTCGGGGTCGACGATGTCTTCTGCGACGTAATGTCCGATGAGGTCGTGCGGATCGTGTGATTTGGTACCTATCTTGACTTTTGTGCGCCCGAGTGTGGCGGTGTTTGAGTTGTAGAAGAGCTTGAGGAGGTCCTCGTGTTCGACGTATCCGAAACACTTCAGAAAGGTCGTGGCCAGTAGGCGGGAGCGGCGGTCGATGGTCAACCACAATGTGTCGTTGATGTCGTATTCGAATTCGAGCCACGCGCCGCGGTAGGGAATGATGCGCGCCGAGAGCAGTTTCTTTCCGTTTTGATGAATCTTCGTTTCGAAAGACACGCCGGGGGACTTGTGGAGCTGGCTCACGATCACGCGCTCGGCGCCGTTGATGATGAAGGTGCCGGTCGGCGTCATCACTGGAAGCTCGCCCAGAAAGACCTCCTGCTCCACCATCAGTTTTTCGCGTTTTTCCTCGCCGCTCTCGGTCTCTTCGAATCGGACTAGCCTGAGCAGGGCCTTGAGTGAGGCCGCATATGTGGCGCCCCGCATCTGGCATTCTTGCACGCCATATTTGGGAGGTGTAAAGGAGTAATGGTCGCACTCTAGGACGGTTGAGCCGTCTGGTGAGGCGATCGGGAAGACGTCGTTGAACACTTGCTGCAGGCCAACGCTTTGCCGTTCGTCGGGCGGGACTTCCCATTGCAGGAAATCGCCGTATGATTTCGTCTGGATTTCGATCAGATTGGGCAGCTCGACGGGATCGGGGATAACACCCAAGGATGGACGTTCGACGTGACCTCGGTACGCAACAGCCATGCGTTATTCCTCTCTAGATTGAGAAAAATGGTAATAGTGTGACGGGAAGTCCACAGTGGACATGAAGCAGGTGACAAAAAGGGGCCATTTATGCTCGTTCAAGGGTCGGAGGGCACACTGCCCCCGGGGACATTTCGGAAACAATTAAGGAGCTTACTAAACCTGGGCCACCTATGTCAACACTGAATGACTGAGAATGGGCTTAAGGCGCTGCTATAGGCCGAAGCCGGCCTTGAGGCCTCAGGAGGAGGGCCTCAAGCCTGCCGCCGTGTCATTCTTCACCCTCCGGTTCACCGTCCTCGTCATGCTCTACTGAGCCCATGTCTTGAGCAGCCGACTCCATAACTTCCTCGGTGACGTAGATGGGGCATTGCCGCCTGACGGCGATCGCGATTCCGTCGCTGGATCGGGAGTCGATACGTAGCATCTGTTCCATCTCTCCGCTTGGCGATAGCTGTTTCACGTTAAGATGGGCGAAGAAGGTGTCGTTTTCGAGCTTGTATATCGTCACCGATTCGAGTTCTGCGCGAAGGCCGGCCAATAGGTTGCAGACTAAGTCGTGTGTCATGGGGCGCGGGACCTTCTCGTCGCGGAGCCCATTATAGATGGCCTGCGCTTCGTTTTTTCCCACAACAATAGGCAGGATCCTGTCTTCGTGTCGAAGCAAGACTACGGGATGATTTGGGGTGTCGCTCACCCCCAGGATTTCCACTTCTACCATTTCAGTTTTCTCCTCAAAACGCAGGTATTATAGCCGAAAGCCTGTGTGTGAGCGAAGGGCCCTGGAAATGGGCGGGCTTCCGGATCCGTGGTTCTGTGGTCCTAGGGCGTCAGGGCCCCGATTTTGTTGGACGATCGTAGCCGCAAGGGGCCTCGTGCGGCCCTTGACGCATCATCGGGAAGTTCAGGCATGCGAGACGCTCGGGGCCGCCGACGCTCTTGGGTAACGAAGCTCTGAAGACCGTAGAGCTACGGCCTCGTGGTTTGGGGTGCGTGTTTCCGGCTGCGTATTCGGGGCTAAATCTGGTCTTGGGCCGGTCGATTATAGTAAAGTCAAGGTGACACGAAGGCTTTGCGAAGGACGACAGCGTGCAATTGAGTGAGCGGGAAATAGACGGCTTACGCGACGAGGCGCAGCGGACGTACCATGAGTACGGCCGTATCCGCCGGCTCTATCGCGCTAACCGAAATGATTCTTCGCTTGAGAGCCGCCTCCTGGAACTTCAGGAGCACTATGAGCGGCTTAAGCATCTGATCAGCGGAACGCATCCAGACCTGGAAGACCTCAAGCCGTACTGCGTTGATTTGAGCCGCCTCGAACCTTCGAAGCCACGAGTGCACAGCCCCTTGGCGTACCGCAGGGAGAACGTTGGTCCGCCTTGGCACCGGCGCATCTTGAGGGCCGGGCTACGCGTCCGGTTTGCCGTTTTGTTTGTGGGGCTTGTTGTGGCTTTGGCAGTCTTTCTTCTCATTGCGAATCAGAGCCTCGGTCTCTATGAGGTACCGACGTCATCCATGGAGCCTACTCTTCTTCCGGACGATCATTTCATCGCATATTCGGCCAAGTCCTATGGGCGTGGTCAGGTCGTCGTGGTCCGGGATCCGGAGGATGCGGCAGGTTATCTGGTCAAGCGCATCGTGGGGCTGGCGGGCGATGTGGTGGCGGTCCGGAATGGATGCCTTATCGTAAACGGCGACCCCGTGGCGGAGCCCTATCTTCATGAGAGGATGACGTATGAACTGAGTCCGGTGCGGGTGGGTCCGGGCGAGGTCTTCCTGCTCGGGGACAACCGGAATCACAGCTATGACAGCCACATTTGGAGGCGCGGTGTGCTTGTTGAGGTCATTATGGGGTCTGTCCGACAGATATATTCGCCGCGTTCTCGGATGCAAACCCGCATTGCGTACACGGATGTGTTTGAGCATGTCGAGGCTGGCGCGGAATCGCAGGATGAGCGGCAGGCGCGCGTTTTCTCATACTGATCTCGCCCGGCCGGGATTTCCCGTCCGCAAGAGGACCTCGTGACCCAGATCGACCGGTATATACTGAAGCAGATATTTGTCCCGTCGGCCCTCGCTTTCTTTCTCATTGGTTTTCTGGCGATCTCGAACGAGCTGCGCGAACGGGCGGAACTGCTGCTGAATGAAGTACTCAGATTGAGCGATCTGGTCCGGCTGGCCATCTATTTCCTGCCTACGCTCATCTCCTTTGTCGTGCCCATCGCATTTTTTTTCGGTGTGCTCATGGGCCTTGGGCGGCTCGTGGAGCACGGGGAGGTGGGCGCCATGAAATCGGCGGGTGTATCGCTTAGGCGGCTTATCGCGCCGGTGGTGATTGCGGGGACGGTGCTCGCGTTCGCGTGTGTGCTTGTGCAGGACCGTCTCCAGCCGTGGGGCATCCACAGGGCTTATGCTTTGATCAAGGAGGAACTGCCGAAGCGGGCGACGATTGACGTGCTCCAACCGGGCATCTGGCACGAGTATGAGGGCTGGCGTGTATATATTGGGTCTCGGGATAGAGCATCGCGCACTCTCTACGATGTGGAAATTGTGCAGCCGGGCAAGGAGGGGGGGAACTGGATCTTTCACGCCGACACGGCCAGGATGGCAGAACGGTCAGGGGAACGGGTGCTCGAACTGGGGAAGGGCTACTTCGTTGACCCCGAGAGTCATCGCGCTACGTTCGATTCGCAGGAGCTCATCGTGCCTGCACGAATTGAGATATCTTCGGCGCGGCGGCTGCGCTTGGGCATGACGCTGTCTGAGTTGCTGGATAGCGAGAAGCAGCTCAGCCATGACTACGAGAACTCTGGCTCCTACGCTTCGCAAGTCGAGCTGCTCAAAGAGCGCCAGGAGATCGCCGATCGGCTTAGCCTGCCTTTTGCGGCCTTGGCGGTGGGCTTCGCCGGCGCCCCGCTTGCCCTCGGTGGCCGTCACGGCCGCCGCGGCTCGCGCATGCAACTGTTCTCATCCGGGCTTGGTATATTGATCACCTATTACGTGCTGCGTGTGACGCTTGAGCCCCGGTCCTTGCACGATTTGGACGACTACTTGGTCCGCGTCTGGATACCCAATGCGGCGTTGATTGCGTTCGGCGCTGTCCTCGTGTGGCGCCTGGACAGGGTCATACCGGCGCGCCAGCGGGGATGATGCTTTGAAGACACTCGACGCGCATCTGACCCGCAGGCTGCTTTTTGCGGTGGGGGCGTCCCTGGTCGCCCTTCTCTTCCTTTTCGTGGTCATCGACGTGCTTACGCATCGCCGCTCGGATATCTTGCAGCATGACGTACCCGCGTGGACGGTCGCGCTGTACTATCTGCTTCTCGTCCCGCGCATGCTGCTCGAGTACCACCTCGCTGCGTTGTCGATGCTGATCGGGGGCCTGCTCGTACTCGGATCGGCCGCGCAGCACAACGAGTTCACTGCCCTGCTCTCTTGTGGCGTGGCGCTTCGGCGGATCGTTCGCGTCCCGCTGCTGATGGCAGCCGGCCTGGCCGTTCTTCTTTTCGTCATGGGAGAAACGATTGCGCCGGCTGCGGCCCGGGCCACGTTTGCCCTTGAGGAGCAATATTTCGGCGAGTATACCCGAGGCTCTTTGGCGGACCGCCGGGGGGTCAGTTGGGCGAACCTCGCGGGAGGGTGGACGTGCCACATCGCGAAATTCAACCGGATCGCGTTGACGGGTGAGGACGTGCTGATGCTGACGCAGCGCGAGCAGATTCGCGCGGGTCGGATCTACTGGGATCCGGAGTTTGGCGGATGGGTCTTGGAGGATGCCAAATGGGCGGTCTTCTTTCCGGAGAGAGGATGGGCCGTGAATGTGCGTCCCCTGCGGCAGACGCCAGCACCCCTTGAAGAGACGCCCGAGGAGCTGTTTGCCCCTTTTGAGGACCCGGATGCGCGTAGCGCGAGCGGGCTCCGAGCGGTCATGGAGAATGCTTCGAGGAAGGGCATGCCCATAGACCGTCTGAAGGTGGATTATTACAGTAAATTCTCAAAGCCGTTCTTGCCCCTAGTGATGATCTGGGTTGCCGTGCCTTTTGCTTCGCGAACGAGGAGGGGCGGCCTCTCGGTGGGTTTCGGCATCAGTATTGCGCTGGGGGTGGCTTATTTGCTGGTCTATTCCACTTGTCAGAGCCTGGGCTTTACGGGCCATCTGACGCCAATCATGGCGGCGTGGCTTGCGAACTTGATATTTTTGGCCGGTGGAACTGTCCTCTTCTCGAGGATGCGAACGTAATATGCTTAAACTGATATAATTACTGGTCATCTTTGGCTCATTTTAAGCAGAATATCCCCTATCTAAAGCATGATCGTGGCGATCACGGAAGACTTTGCGTGTGAAGTGTTTGCAGCCTCGCCTAAAGGTCTGGTACACTTAGTCCTGAGGGGAATTTTGGCTAACGCAGGGGGAAAATGTCGATGGCCAAGTACGCACCAGTAGTACTCATTATTGCTTCTTTTGCCTGCGCGTCGTTTGCGGGTGAGAACCGTTCTCTGAAACGAAGCCCGCAGGGCTGGACCGTGCCTTTGGCGCAGCTGGGATTCGATGGCTCGCTGGAGCGTTTGCCTGAGCCGCGCAATTGGCAGGTCAAGCAGGTCTCAAGCTATGACCGGACGGGGGGAAACAACGACGATGAATACGGCCACCAGGTGTATGAGGGCGCCGTTGTGCTCGCAGACCTTGAGGGGCCGGGAGTCGTCACGCGAATCTGGACGCGCAACGCGCGCGGGACGGTCTACATCTACGTGGACGACATGGAGCATCCTCTGATCGTAGCCCCGTTTGCCGAGCTTTTCAGGGGCAGTCTCGAGTATTGGAGCCCTGGATTCAATCTTTTCGCCCCGCCGTTTACTGGCGAGGGAACGGGTGGACATTTCAGCTATGTGCCCATCCCTTATGAGGAACGCTGCCGGATTATCGTGGCGACCGAGGAGGATACGCTGGCCTACCAGGTCACTTATGCGGAATTCCCTGAGGACACGCCGATTCGTTCTTTTGAGCTCGCCTTGAGCCAAGATGACGTCAGTTTCTTCAGAAAATGGGCGAAACGCTGGGAAGGCGTGGATCTGAGGCACCCGAAGCGCAAGGAGAGGCTTCATCATTCGCGGCACAATTACCGGCCCGGCAAGAACAGCATGGTCTTTCCCATCGAGGGGCCGGCTGTATTGACTGAAATTGAGCTGATTCTGGAGTCCAACGATCCGGACATTACGGACGGCACGTGGATAGCGATCTACTTCGACGGCCAGAAGTCGCCTGGCGTTCTTGCGCCTATCGGGGACTTTTTCGGCGCTTCCACGAAGGACGCCGTCGATCACAGTAATCTTGTGGTCGGCAAACATGGCGAGCGGATGTGGTGCCGCTATCCGATGCCGTTTCAGGAGTCGGCCACGATACATTTCATCACGACGTCGGAGCAGATCGCCGATATCGAGTATTATCTGACCTGGCAGCCGGGTCCCGTGGAGGATTTGAATTACTTCTTCGCCCGCTATAATAGCGGCGTTTCCGAGGAAGGAAAATCGTATCGCGTTGCGGATATTCGCGGCGACGGCCACTATGTGGGCACAACGATCGCCGCGGCGAATGCGGACACGCTTACTTTCCTGGAAGGCGACGATGTGTACAAGATAGACGGCGCCTCGGGCGCGGACTTCCACGGAACGGGGACTGACGACTACTTTAATGCCGGGTGGTATTTTGCCGCCGGCACGTTTGACGCTCCCACGCACGGGACTACGTTGAAGCTCGCGACGGCCCCGGCCGGATTTTCGGCTTTCCGGAGCCATGTCACGGAGCCGGTGCCTTTTGGTTCGTCCTTCGTGTTCGATCTTGAGCACGGGCCAACGAATAACCGTCCCGGTGTGGCCTATTCAAGTGTGGCCTACTGGTACCAACGCGACGCCTTGCCGCAGGTCTGGCCAATCGCGGAATTGGATGGGGTGGAAGTCGATAGACCGTAGGAGTACGACGGGCCTTTTGGGCCCGGATAGGGGCCCGGCCAGGCCCTGGAATGCGGAGTTCCAAAGGAGATAACGCTATCGGCCGTCGAGTTTGTCCGGCATTGCCGGATCCGGCGGTTGAAACCATTGAATGGACATGACTACACTGTCGCGGCTGTTCAATCGCAGTCGGCGAGCAGTTCGGCGTCGAACCGTGAAGCACTCGCGACAGCGTGTTAAGGGAGGTCCTACCTGTGCTTCGAATTTCCCAGTACGGCCTTTGGGCGATGGCCCTGTGCCTGGCAACCGTCATCGGCGGTTGCGCCACGACGGACGCGTCCGATATGGAAGTCCACCAGTTCTCGCCCATTCCGGTTGCGGAGATAGGCGCGCAGGATCTTGAACCAGTCATAACCCGGAGCGCCACAGACCTGCTTGAAGCGGCGAATGAGGCATTCGCCGCGGCGAATGCCGCCCAGGAGGGCGGGAACCGTGACGAGGCATACCGTCAGTATCTGGTGATGATGGAGCTGCTTCTGGAGTCGGACCTGGATCCCACGGTCTTCTATAATTTGCGTGACGAGTTCGGCCGAATACTGAACATGTCGACGAGGCTCGCAAGGACCTATGAGCGGACCCAGCCCAGCGCATGGACGCAGGAGGTCGTCGAGCTGGCGCTACGCTCGGAACTTGAATTCCCGAATCCGCTGAACGATCGCGTCCTGGCAGAGATTGAGAAGATTCGGGGGATTTATCCGGAAAGCTTTCAAGCCGGACTGGATCGAAGCAGTAAGTATCTTCCCTATATCCGGGAGGAGTTGCGGAAGGCGGGTCTGCCCGAAGATCTCGCGTGGCTGGCGATGGTTGAGAGTCAATTCACGCCGCGCATCAATTCGCGCGTGGGCGCCGGCGGCATGTGGCAGTTCATGAAGAGCACGGGGCGGCGCTATGACCTGAGCAGTGACAACTATGTGGACGATCGATACGATTGGCGGAAGTCTACCACGGCCGCAATCGCGTATCTCGCAGAGCTTTATGAGATTTTCGACGGCAATTGGCCTCTCGCCATCTCCGCCTACAATCAAGGCGAAAGTGGTCTGGAACGGGCCATCGCTTCCAACGGTGGCGACCGAAACCTCTGGAGCCTGCTTGAGACCCCTCCGGCGGCGAACCGCATCCCTCGCGAAACGAAGCGCTTCTATCCGAAGCTACTCGCGTCGATTATCGTTGCGACTAGCCCTGAGAAGTACGGGTTTGAATCCCGGCCACAGAGCGAGGAGCGCACGGAACTTACGCCTGTCAAGGGACACTACTCACTAAGAGACATTGAAAAGGAATCCGGGCTTTCGAAGGGGACGCTTACGCAACTCAACCCGCATTTCGTTCACGGCCGAACACCTCCGGGTCGTAGTGAAGAGATTGCCGTACCGGTAAACATGCGCACAAGGGTCGCCGCTGCAATCACCAGGTTACCGGAGATACAGGCGGCCAACCACACGGTGGAAGCGGGTCAAACGCTCTCCGGCATCGCATCGCTCTACCGGGTCTCCGTACGTGATCTGCAGAGTCTCAACAACATCCGATCAGCGCGCAGGCTTCAGATTGGGCAACGCCTCGTTATTCCCGGCATGGGCGCCTCAGGTCCACGTCGCGGTATCTCCCAGGAAGCCGGCGGGCGCAAGGTCTACACGGTGTCTGGGGGAGACAGTCTCTCATTGATCGCGTCGCGGCATCGTGTTTCCATCAACGACCTGCAAGCATGGAATGGTCTCGGCCGGAATACGCGCATCCATATCGGCGATCGGCTTTACGTCAGCGCCGGCCGGCCCGTGGCGACTGGTGCGGCGCTTGGCGATGCGGTTGAGTATACGGTCCGGGCGGGGGATTACCCGGCGAAGATTGCGAAGAGCTATAACGTCAGTCTGAAGGATTTTCTGGCCTGGAACGGCCTGAACAACAGGTCGACGATCCGGGTTGGACAGAAGCTCAAGGTCTACAATGTCACGACCGCAAAGGCGACCTTCTCTGAAAGCCGCCGCAAGGCGCCCGCGGGGGTCAGCGGCACGCACACCGTGCGCTCGGGTGAGAACGCCAGTGTTATCGCTCAGAAGAACAGGATTCGCACGCGGGATCTTCTCGCGTGGAATGGCATGAATTCGCGGACAGTCCTGCAGGTGGGCGATGTTCTGTATATTGACGATCCGAAGCTGGGCACGGGGTCGGGAGAAGGCAATGGCGTAGAAGAAAAGGACGCTGGACCGGTTAGGGTCGTCCACAAGGTGAAACCGGGGCAGAATCCAACGACGATCGCGAGGCATTATGGCGTCAGGCTGAACGACCTCTTCGTCTGGAACGAGTGGAATAAGTCGCCTGTACTGCAAATCGGCGATGAAATCATCGTAATTACCGACTCTTCTGCGGACTAGATGTCCGGCCGGGAGGGCATGTTCTGGCCGCGCCCCTAGCCTGTGGGGCGTTTGCGGCCGGCTTCCTCGCAGATAGCGTCGAAGAGCCGCGAGACCTCTTCGAGCCCGAAATCGTTGAAGTTCTTCGGGTTCGTCCAGAACGCCGCTAGCCGGCCCCGTCCTTCTCGCTCGTACGTGATGATCTTAACCATCATTTGTGCCTTGTCGAGCCCTCGTATGAGGCGTGCTTCTGGCGTTGAGGCGTCGAGAAGCTCTTGGTGGTAAGAGGCGAACTTCGGGTCAAAACCGGCGAATAGCTTTTCGGTGATGGCCTGTTCGGCGGCGCTCTTGGCCTCTCCAAAGTGGGCGTCGGCGGCCGGCATCGGGATGTCCATGAGTTCGGCTTCACACAAGTCGTGCGTCAGCGCGATGGTCAACGCTTTGGCCCGATCGAAACGCTCGGGATACTCCTCGACGAGGAGCATGGTCATCAGCGCAACGAAATGGCTGTGGGCGGCGACGGATTCGGGCTCGGGCACGCCGCGCATGACGTAGCCCGCGCGCGCGACGCGGTCGAGAGGATGGATGGCCTCGAAGAAATCGAGGACACGGCGTTCGAAGGCCTGCATGGGCGGCAGTATGCCAGAGGGACTTGCTTCTTTGCTACCGGCAGATCGACTAAGCCGACTTGTGGCGATCCTGGGGCGGCTGCAATTCGTCCTCGGCGCTGTCTTCTCTCCCCTCGCCACCCGGGGTCTCTCGCAGCCTTGAGCGCAGCTCCTCGACGTGATGCAAGGTGGACGGTCCCGGTGGTGAAAAGCGGGCGGCCTCGCCGAAATCGGCGCGCAGGATTGAATCCTGGGTGTCTTGCTTTTCCGTTTCGGGTCCGGCCTCGGGGACGTCCTCTTGTGGGGCTGCTTCGGGCTCTGTGTTCTTCTCTTCGACAGCGGCCCCGCCGGCGGGAGGAACACCGAGCAGCGCCATGATCCGCTCGAGCAGGTTGGGGCCCTGTTCGAGCTGGGAATGCAGGGCCATTAGCTCCTCGGCGGCCACGCGCTGCGTCGCGAGTTGCTTCTGGTACTCTTCGCGGGCCTCGTCGAGTGACTGCCGGAGAGCGTCGGTGCGCAGTTTCTCGGTCTCGACTTGCTGGGCCGCTTCTTGCTTTACGGTAGCGATGTCCCTGCGGGTCTCGTCGAGCTCGTTCCGGGCACGTTCTAGGAGGCTCTTGATCGTATCGCGTTCAGAATGGGTGCGTACGATGGATTCTTCGAGCTGTTCACGCTCGCGTTGGAGTGAATCGCGCTCATCACGTGTCGATTCAAGCTCGGCTTGCAGATCCGAAAGCTCCTGTGCCGCTTCTGCCGTCGATTCGTTCTGTTCGGTGGTCGCGCGTGCGTAGACGTCCTCCAGCTTCTCGATCTCTGATAGCTGACGCTGTTTGTCCTTTTGGGCCAGTAGAAATTCGCCGCGGCTCTCCTCCATCTGTCGCATGAGCCGCTCTGCGCGTTCGAGCATGCGGGCGGCCTCTTCGCGGGCTTCCCCAGCCTCGGTGTGCTCATCCTCCAGCGGCTGTGAATCCTCCTCCTGAGATGTCTTGGCGCGGTCGGCGTTCTCGGCCTTCAGGTCCTTGATTTCGCGATCTTGACGCGCGATGGTTTCCTCGGACTCCTGACGGACTCGCCGCTCGATTAGGTTGATCTGATGCTGCGTGTCTCCGGGGGCTATTTCGACCACGCGCGCTTTTTCGAGGGCCGCTTGGAGTTCAGGCGGGACGGTGTCTAGGAGGTGGGGACGGATCCGAGAGGCGAAGACGACGTGATGGTCGTTTTCGAGGAAGATGCGTACCACCTCTCCTAGAAGGTCGAGGTCATCGTCGAAGCGGTCGAGATCGTCAACGAGCAAGATGGCTTTTTCTGCGCGGTCCACGGGAGTGGGGTCCTCGACCAGGTTCCGGATCTTGTCTGGGAGGTTGCGCGGGCTGACGTATGCGATACCGGTGTGGGCGGACGATGCTCGGACTTCGTCCACGATGGCGTGCAGCAGATGCGTCTTCCCGCAGCCGTGGTCTCCGACCAGGATAATGGGCTGGGGCTTTTCTGTTTGCAGACGGGCCACGCCGCGGCAGGCCCCGAAGGCGTCGCTGTTCGCGTCATCGACGATATAGACATTAAAGCCAAAGCGGTTCATGGCTCGTCCTTCTCATCGACCCGATCCCCCGTTTGGGCCCCCGATATGGCCTGAGTGCGATTCTACCCCTGAAGCGCTGCTGAATCAAGGTATTGGTCGGCATTTGGCCTTAATTAAGTTGCTCACAGCGCAATCCGTCTGGTAGTTTGCAGGGGTTCAGGGGCCTAGCTCATGCGAATCGACATCGCAGCACAATCCGACATCGGCCGCCGCAAAGCGGGCAACGAAGATTCGTTCGGCGTCTTCCGGGAGGACACGCCCGGCCTGCGCCTTTTCCGGAATGGCGCGCTGCTTATCGTGGCCGATGGTCTGGGCGGACACATGGGCGGCGAGATAGCGAGCAAGCTGGCCGTCTCGATGATGAAGGATGTCGTGAAGGAATCTCTGCCACCGGGTGGTGAGGGTGCGGACCAGGACGCGGCCAATCTGGCGCTGATGACTCTTTATGTCGAGAAGGCGAATACGAGTGTATCCCAGACGAACCAGGACTTGAACCCGAATGGTAAACCGATGGGGACGACGCTCGCGACGGGGCTGATCACGCCGCGGAAGGTCCACATCTGCAACGTGGGCGATTCGCGCGTGTATCACATCCGCGACGGCGAGATTATTGGACGGACCGAGGACCATTCCTGGGTGGATGAACAGGTGAAGCTTGGGCTTATGTCTAAGGCGGAGGCGGAAGTCGACTTCCGCAAGAATGTTGTGACGCGCAGCATCGGCACGCGGCCGGACGTGACGGTGGACACTTACACCTGGCACATCGTCCCTGGAGACTGGGTGATGCTCTGCTCGGATGGCCTTGTAAACATGGTCAAGGACGGGGACATCTGCGAGGAATTCAGGAGGGGGGGGAGCGCGGCGGAGATTGCCGCGCGCCTCGTCAACCAGGCCAACGAGAACGGCGGCAAGGACAACATCACTGTCATCGCGGCCAATATCAGCCCCAGCCCGTTCCGCCTCCTCTACTTTGCGTTGCGGGCGTTCAGACGGAAACACGGCTTCATGCTGCTGTGGTTCCTTGTATCGCTGATCCTCGGACTGGGTGGATTTGTCGCCGGCTACATCTACCGCGACGCGGGAAACCTATTGCCGATTTTCTGATGGGCCGTGGTCGCCATGCCCTTCTTGGCCGCCATAGTACTTTCGATGAAACGCTTCGCCGTCCCATTCGAGATAAGTCCGGCGGTGCATCCAATCGCCCGTGTTGATATAGGCGCCGCTGCCGTTCGGCGTGGGAAATTCTTCTTGGGCGGGGTGGTGTGTGTGCCCGCAGACGACCACGTCGGCCTCTCCTTTGGCGAGCAGGTCTTCGGCGAACTTCCGCATTGCCTCGACCTCGCGGCTCTGACTGGGGTCGTCGGGCGATAGGAGCCGCCGGCTCGAATTCGACACGCGCTGTGCAAGCGCCATGGCCCAATCCGGATGCAAAATTCGAAAGAGATGCGCTACGAGCGGCGCACGCGCCACTGCCTTGAATACACGGTAGCCGTAGTCGGATGAATTGGTCCCGTCGCCGTGGATGAACAGGACGCGCTTGCCGCCCAGGGAACACGCGTAGCGGTCGTCATGAATCGTGAACCCTAGCTGCTCCTGCAGGAATCTGCCCGCCCAGAAATCATGGTTGCCGCAGATGAGATCGAATGACATGCCCCGCTCGTGGAGGTCGGCGAAGGCCCGGAGCACGTCGAAATAGGCGGAGAAGATAACGTGACGGTACTCGAACCAAAAATCGAAGAGGTCGCCCAGGATGATGGTGCGTTCGAATTCAGCGGGATCGATTTTGCGGAGAAAGTCCGTGAAGTCGCTAAGGGTCTTTTTCCCTGACGGGCCCGCCTGGAGATGGACATCCGCAAAGATCAGGGTCTTCATCGAAGGAGGCTGATCTCACTCGGGGGCCAAAAGCGGATTACGGCTTTTCCGATGATCGCCCCATCGGCGATGGCGTTGAAACTGCGGCTGTCCTTGCTCACGTTGCGATTGTCTCCGAGCACGTAATACTCGCCCGGGTTGAGCAGCAACTCTTGGTGCTCCTCGGAGCGGTGCGCGCCGGGCGCGACGTAGGTCTCTTCAAGCTTCTTGTTGTTGACGTACACGTCGCCGCGCTCGTATATCACCGAGACCTGCTGAATGGGAGCGCCCGCGTCCTCGGTGCCTTGCGCGCCAACGGTACGCCCGCCTTGCTTCTTCGATCCCGTCGCGATGACGCGCTTTACGTAGCGCTTGTCGGAGCTGTCGGGACTCTCGAAGACGACAATGTCGCCTGATTCGATGGCGTTGAGCCCGCGGAACGGACTTAACTTGCTGAGCTCGTGCGGGAGTTTGAAGACGAGGATGCGCTGGTTGTTGGAGAGCGTGGGCTCCATGGACTCGCCCTGGACCTCGTAGCCCTCGATGACGAACTGCCGCAACCCAAGGAAGATGATCAGGAACCAGACGACGAGCTTGAGGAAGTCGAGTACTTCGCGTTTCAGCTCCTGCTTGTTCGGGGGGCTTTGTGACTCGGCAGGCGGCGCTTCTTGTTCGCTGGGTTCCACGCGCACAAACACTCCCAAAGACGACTACTCCTACGGCACAAATCTAACATCTTTCCGTCCAACTTTCAAATCATGAGCGCAGCCGGGCGCCTTTGGAGGCCGCATTTGCGCAGAAGGACGCTATGAGGGCAGTTTTGGTCTCTTTCGGTCCAGCTCGTAGGCTGGGGAGTTCAAAATGCGTAGTCGTCGCCAGCCTTCTTCCTGCGCGCGTTGCGGTAACGTAACTTGATGGCGGGGTCGTAGGACGGGTCTCCGCTTCTGCGCCATTTGTCGATTAACGTTTCAATCTTGTAGTCGTTCGAAGGCGTGTAATTGTTCAGGAGGTGGTTCAATTCCTGACGTATGCGCCTGAACGTGTTCTCTCCCGCCCCCGCCTCTGCTTTCTCGACGACCTTTTTCCGGCCCTTCTCGACCCTCTCGCGGAATGTGTCGCCGCGGCCAGTAGTTCTTTTGGCTAAGTCGAGCAACTTGGCCGCTTGTTCTTCCAGATCTTGATGTCGCGCGGTGCCTTCGCCGGTGCCGTCATTGGCCGCAGCGAGTTTCAGCTTGCCTATCAGCCCGTCGAGCCCCCGGTAGATTTCATCCAACTTGCGCCGCTCGGGTCCGTGACCGATCGCCCGGAATCGCGCACGAACTACGGTCGCCTGCTCCCTGAGACGGTCTAGGAGGCGGGTGGCCTCCACTCTTTCCTCGGCCTTCGCCGCCTCCTGCTTGACCTCTTGTACCATTGATTTCCTGAGTTCATCTGCGTCCATCTACCGTTCCTTCGGATTAACGCACAGAAACCAACACAGGGTCTTAGGCTCCATTGCCGCCGGCCGGGGCGCCCTCGGCGCTCTCTGCTGTGAGCCCGAGCGCCTTCGGCACCGCGGAATCTGCCAACATACGCGGCATCAGGATTTCAGTATCGCCAACGAGTTGGCGCGCAATAAACAGCACCGCGGCGGGGTGCTCATAGGCCAGCTCCTTGATGAATTGCCACCATTGGCCATCCTCAATCTCACGCCCCAGTAACGTCACCATTATATCACGTGGATCGGGGCCCTGCTGCTCTTCGATTTCTTCCTCCAACGTTTCGGTATGGGGCCCGGAGACGAGTTTTAGGCGCTCACCAAAGGCCTGCGTCAATCGGCACGCCTCGGCGTAACGGGTCCTGAAGGCCTCCCAATCCGGGTCTAATTGGGTCACCAACTCCTTCAGGAAATCCAGGCGCACATTGAACGGATACTGACGCAGCCGTGAGGAGACCTCCTCATCCGGAAGGAGAAATTCCAGGGCGGCATTGACGTGAGCCTCTTCTTCCTGCAGGGCGACGCAGTCCTCGGGGCGGGCGGGATAGACACCATGGAGCATTAGCGCGTTGGTCTGGTAATTGGAAACGGCCGCCAAGGGCTCTGGGAACGCGGCGTAGTCGTAGGACAGCCCTATCGCGATGAGATAGCCTCCGACGCCTTTCTCGGTGTCCCCGTCGGCGAGGGCCTGGTCCGCCTGCTTCAAGAATTCGTCCAGCATCTTGTGGCGAATGCGCAAGAGTTCGTAGGCCTGGGCCGCGACGCCGTATTTCTGTTCGCGCACTGCGTTGTCGGCAAGCATCATCAGGAGCCCGGACGGAAGCTGCGCGGGCCGCTTCGCTTGCAGTTCACCCTGAATATGCGCCCAGGTCTTCGCGTCGCGAACCGCGTCAAGTGCGGTGCGAAAGCGTTCGTCAGCTCGCTGAGTCTCGCCGGGCAGTAGATAGGCGTACTTTTCGCTTTCCAATACCTCGGTCGAGCTCTCACGCGCGGGAGAGAAGGCGGCGAGTAGGGTCTGGAAGTTCACGATATCGCCGTCACAGACCGCCTTGGCGAGGGCCTGCGCCACGAGGTCCATGTCGACCGATTTCGGTGCTGCGGCTTTTGTTCGCTTGGCCACGCGCTAACCCCTTTCAGCGGCCATCATCTGCTTCACGGTGGCGGCCCTTTCTTTCCAGTCAATGGTGGGGGGCGTGACCTCGTGGTGTGGCAGGCGCTCAAGTATCGCGTGGTAAAGGAGGTGGCGGTAGTGCCGCAGGAGACGGGTGGCGTACCGCGCGTGCGCGGGGTTCCAATTGCTTGCTTCGACGACCTCCTTGTCTTGGCCCGCCTCGAGCATCGTCTCTTCGACGTATTTGCTTAAGAAGGACTTTACTTTCCCGTCGAACTCGCGCCGAAGCGCATCGCACGTCTTTCGGTCCGATGGATCGGCCGCGCGCCACGCCTCCTCGAGCGCGATGAGCTCACTGCGCTGGTTCCAGTACTGCTCGCGCATGCCCTTGTCACGTAGTATGTAGACGGCGGCGTTGAGTTTCGCCATTTCGCGAAGGTAATGGCTGCGGCGCTCCTCGGTGATCTCTACACGGGCGATTTCGCGCACAAGTTCCTTCATCAGGCGCTTGTAGGTCTTGCGGACTTCGCCCGGATTGGCCTGGTCGTCCAGCCCGAGGATTTCGAAGTAATTCAGATATCCCGCTTCTTCGGCCATCCTGTCTCCTCATGTTTGGGGCTGACATTCTAGCCTCTAGTCCACTTGGCGCACAACAAGGCACTGGCCGCTACGTGTGATGAGTTTCATGTGCTATCCTTAATGGGGAGGAAGCATTGCGAGGAGTTTGTGCCCCGGCGCCGTAGGACGGTGTCGCGGCCTGGTAGGCGCGATAAGGACAGAACAGCCATGGGCGGCGCGGACCCCAGGACGAAGGAATCGGTCGCTGTAAGGGCTGAGAAGAAGATACAGCCCCCGTCGATGCACAAGGTGCTGCTGCACAATGACCACTACACGACCATGGAATTCGTCGTTGATATATTGGAGTCAATCTTTAGTAAACCCGAGGCCGAGGCGGTCCGTATCATGCTGAATGTCCACGAAAAGGGTGTGGGCGTCGCGGGGGTCTACACGGCCGACATCGCGGAGACGAAGGTCGCATCGGTGCACTCGCGGGCGCAGGAGCAAGGCTTCCCGCTGAAGTGCAGCGTGGAACCCGGGTGAGGCCGGGAGGCGCATTGACGCGCACCGCTGAATGGACGAGAGATGATCAGCAAAGATATGGAGATGGCGCTTACGTCTGCGCTGGGTGAGGCGCGCAGGCGGCGCCATGAGTATCTGTGTGCAGAACATGTTCTGTATGCACTCGTAGATGACCGACAAGGGCGCTCTATTCTCGTCAATTGCGGCGCGGACATTGACCGCCTGCGCGGCCAATTGGACGGGTTTTTGGAGAACGAGGTTGAACGCGTGCCTAAGGGCCACGATATTGTGGTGCAGCAGACTGTCGGCTTCGAACGGCTGATGCAGCGCGCGCTCACGCACGTGCACCATTCGGGGAAGTCCGAACTTGAGGCGGGAGACATTCTTGCCGCGATCTTCGAGGAGGAGAATTCGCATGCGGCTTACTATCTCAAGTCGGAAGGCATAACACGGCTCGATGTCCTCAATTACATTTCGCACGGGACTTC
>SDBV01001584.1_pt1 | contig 34233 bp, 21 predicted proteins | sample 2277081 | NCBI WGS metagenome assembly SDBV01 (sample SAMN10402039, study PRJNA504765) | marine sediment metagenome | isolation source: marine sediment core GS10_PC15, 223 cmbsf | place: Arctic Ocean: Southern Knipovich Ridge | collected 2010 | reverse complement strand
GTAAGATCGGATGATTTCCCTGACGGTAACTACCTTAACTGATAGGCCTTGCGACTGCTTGAGTGACACCACATCCGCCACGCCGTTAGCCCCTTCGTACCCAGCCAGCTCTTCACTGGTAATGATCACGTAGTCCGCGGACCCATCGGGCTCGCACAGGCTAAAGGTCTCACGGGTCGACGCCCCCCCTCTGTAGCTCGCCAGCTCTTGAGGATTGTCCACTTCCTCGGCGATGGGACGATATCGGTCTGCCCTATATGGCAATTGACCATCGCGATCGGCCTGAGACAGATGAAGCCTCAGCCGCAGAGATTTGACATATGACAACGCCCCAGCGTCCTCGTCAAAATGAACGGGGAAGATATTGATAATAGCGATCGTTGCTCCCCGGCGACTGTAGACGCCAACGAGGTGGGCAGATCCCGACTTCAGATCCACCGGAGTGATCTCAGCCGGCGGGCATGTCGTTGACTGCTCTCGCCGGGTCAATACATACTCAGCCACATCAGCAGTGCGCTTGGCAACCCACCGCGATGGAAGCTGTTCCTCCTCCAGCACGATCGTCTCAAGCCTCGCTATGTCCATTCCAGCCGGCAGGAGTACGCGGGCTTCATACATCGCCAGATCGGGCTTGCTCGGGGCGGCAATGTGATACGACTTGGAGAATTGGACTCGCCCTGGGCCCTCGTCGCTCGCCGACGTGACCTGCGGAGCAGGAAACTCGTACAAGGCCTCGATTACCTGATCGGAACGCCGCTCGAAGCTCTTGCGGACCGGCGAGGCCTGGACTTCCATCTGCTGCCCTTGAGAACAGCCCATTGCACTGACGGCCAATATCAGCCCGCAACTTCGGATCGCCCACCCAGTCGCGATTCTGCCCGTATATCTCTCCAACACACTTGCTCCTTCCGAGCCGTTGGCCCAGGCCACGATCTACGATGGCCAAGTGAGCGAAACTACCAACTGACACAAAACGCACTCACGTGACATGCCGAATGCAACAACACACACACGAGGCACAACCTATTGTATATAGCACCTCAAGTCACACTCCGACGCGCACCCAAGACGCCTTTACTACTTCGCACGGAGATTACCACCCCATTTCTCACTCCGTCAAGACAAATCGGGAGTCGGGTGCATTTTTTTCTTTCCTGCTGGGACTGTCCTTGGCTACATCCCTAGGGTCGACAGGTCGCTTAGAGCGACGCTTGCGGCCCCTCCTGTCTGTTCTATGCGACCGTTGTTCGTGCTGCTATATTTGATCGCAACGGCCCCTGCACCCACCCTTCACACCCGATCGTCATCTTGGGCCCCCGGCTACCCTCCACATCGCCCATCATGGCACCAGCCTTTAAGGCAACCGGTGCACTGCTTTTTTTTGGCTTGACTCCCTAATTCTCTGGCGATACCCTACCCTACAGTCCTTCGCATTCACCTGTGATGGGCTCGCGTTGCTTCTAAATAGCATCCATTCACATGTGTTGCTACTGGCCGTCACATGGCGGCCTTGTGAGCGCCTGGGATGGTGATGGCGCCAATATTCGATCGCTTCGTTGATTTTCCAATAGGAGAGGCAAGCTATGAACTCACGGTCTGTCACACTACGGATGATTATCAGTGCGTTCTGCATGATCATCGCGGCCGGCATAACTGGATGTCGCGAGTCGGCTTCTCAGTCGGACCGGCTACCTGGCAACAGTTCGGAATCGAGTGCACGGACCGAGACAATCAAGCCCCCCGACCCCCGAGCCTCCGCCGACGCGGCAACGCAAGATGCCCTGATTAGCCCCCTCCCCGCCCGGGCTCAGTCTGATCTCGACTCAGCCCAGCCGGCGGCGCAATCACAGCCTGCACAGGTTAGTCGTGGCGAGCTTGACCTGTCGCCGGTCCTGAATATGCCCGGACGACAGACCGAGCATTTCTTCATCTACAGCCAACTGAGCAAGGAGATGACCGACGACCTTGCCCTGCGTCTGGAAGTATTGTTCGAGTACAATACCGATCGTTTCGCCTCAGTGCTGAACCCCAGCGGCTTTCCCAGGCTGGTCTTTCTTTTCAACAACCGCGAAGACTTCGTCGCTGCAGGCGGGCACCCGACCATGCCTGGCCAGTTCCATGGCGGCGGGGATGGGTTCGGCGCTCGATTGATGATGATATTCAGTGGGGGGGACCTTGGCTCCTTCATGGCGTCCTGCCCGCTGATGTACCACGAGGGCTTCCACCAGTTTAGAGAACTTGAGATTGGGGAGGCGGGTAATCCTAACCGCGCATGGCCTCGTTGGCTGGGCGAGGGCTTTGCCAATGCTTTCAACAACGTCACTTGGACTGGCGACGGCTGGGTCGACGGCATGGCTCGGCAGGAAATGGTCCACAGCGCGATATCCAACGCAGCGTCGTTCATCACCATCGACGATCTCATTGATAACGACGGCGCTTGGCTGCAGATGACTGCCGATGGCAAGCTGTGGTCCCTTTACATGCAGAGCTGGTCGCTCGTGCACTTCCTCGACAATGCCCAGGGACAAAAGTATCGCCCTCTTCTCAATCAGCTGCTCTCTGAAGTTACGGACGGCGTCCGCTCGCCCGAAACATTCGGCGCCATCGCTGCGGTCGAAGGGGAGTACCTCAACTGGTTGCGAAGTGACTTTCACATCCACATGACCGGAGCAAAGTATTTCGAAGTCTTCGCCGCGATGGTCACCAGCCATGTCGCTCGCGCCCATGCAAGGGGCCAGCGTTTTGAGTCTGGGGATGAGTTCCTCGCCCTTGCCCAGCAAGACAAGCTCAACATGCCACCAGCCGGGTCGGATCAATGGCTGCCCGACAGCTTGCGACAAGAGATGCTCTGGTACCGTGACCTGCTGGCCAACTCTTATGGCGAGTTCGAGCTGTCAATCGAATACCCCGATGGCGGCGGGGCCCCGACCGTCAATGTCAACTCTGAGTGGCTTGGCCTGGCCTTGGAAGGCGACTTCGAGCTGTCCGATGACGGCCAGGTCCAGGGCGTCGACGTGATCTACATGAAATGCATCTCCCTGGACCTAGCCAAGGCAATGGGAGCGGGCGGCTCACACTAGTCAATTGCCTTGAGCTCAACCTGTAGGTCGTTAGCCAATGTGGCAATTTCGGCTGATTGAGTAAGGTCACTGATCGGCTGCTGATTGGTCGGCTTCGTGCCCGTCATGATGGCAACGAGTAGTCCGGGGTCCTCAAGCCCGATCCGTACCATACCGGATCCTCGGCCCAACTCAACTTCCGCATGTCGCAACTTCGATACAATCTGCTCGGGGCCACAACGCTTCACCCCAAGTCTCTTCCCGACCACTTGGTCCTCGAAGACTCTCACTAAACATGGACCGATTTTCGGGAAACAGATCGGTACGTTAGCCGTCCCAGCGCTCGGCCGCTTCGTGCATGCGGCGTTTGACGACATCGTATGACAGCTTGCGTCGGCGAAGTTCGTCGACGATGCCCTTGTTGTTCGCGTCGCGCGGGCGGCGGTTGAACCAGCTCGGATCCACTCGGCAGTCGCAGAACATCCAGATGGCTGCGCCCATGATGTGCGGATGGTTGAGGTACTGTTCCAACAGCGAGTCGATCACCTCAGCCTGCATATCTTCCGACCAGTGCGCCTTGGCTTGGCCTCGCGTGCCATAAATGGCGATGGCGCCGAACTCGCCGATGATAACTGGCTTGCCCTTGCCGCCGTTCTCGGCTTTCTGCGCCCACTTCCACAGGTCCTCGAAGTACGCCGTCGCCTCGGCCGGCTCGCGGTCGTACCAACCGGCGTAGATATTCCACGAGACGATGTCCACCAGGCCGAAGCACAGGTCCGTGTCGTCCTTGTTGGACGCGAAAGTCACCGGGTGCGAGCTGTCGAGCTTGCGGATCTGCTCGATGACGCGCTTGTGCTCCACCCGCCCTGCCTTGCGCGATGAGTTGCACTCGTTCAGACAACCCCAGATAACGATGCTCAGGCGGTTGAAATGCCAATCGATCATCTCGCTCGTCGAGTCGGCGATCTGCTTGCGGAACATCGGATGCTCGAAGTTCACCGAGCGGGCGTGACTCTCTTCCCACACGTAGAAGCCCATCTCGTCGCACAGGTCCAGGAATCGCATGTCGTTGGGGTAGTGCGACGTGCGGACGAAGTTGCAGCCCATGTCGGCCATCATCTCCAGGTCATTCACCATCGCCGCCACCGGCAAGGCGTTGCCGAACAGGGCATGGTCCTCGTGGCGGTTATGGCCACGCAGGCGGATCGACTTACCGTTAAGCAGGAGCAGCTCGCCCTTGACCTCAACGGTGCGGAAGCCGACGCGGTCGCAGAAATCGTCCACCACGTCGTCGCCGTCCAGTAAGAACGTTTCAAGCATGTACAGCGCTGGCGATTCGACATCCCATGGCTCGACGTCCAGGCCGGCCAGGCTGCACGTGACGACTTTCGTCCCGCCGGGCTTGACGCTGACGGTCCCCAGGTCAACCATGCCATCGTCGACCTGCACAATACACCGGCGCTTTAGCGATGCGTCCGACCAGTTAGCCAGGCGGACCGACAGGTCCAGTCCCCACTGGCCCTCAGTGCAGGTGGGCGTAGCGTGGGTCTGCTCGATGAACACCTCAGGCAAGAGCTGAACTTCCACCGGACGCGTAATGCCGCCGTAGGTGCAGTAGCCGTCCGCCCAGTGCAGGGCGGAGTGGTCGCCGAAGGTGTTGTCGACCTGAACGACTAGTTCGTGGTCGCCATCGCGCATGCTCTTGCACGGGGATGGTCACTTTCAGCTTGCGCGTCCAGCCGTCATGAGTCTGTCTGCGAGAGACGAGTTGGTCGACAGTGTAGATGACCGAGCCGATTAGAAGAAGATCGACCGCGATCGGGGGAGCAGACGGAAGGGGGGCGAAATCATTGAGAGCAATCCGAACACCAGTTGTGCTTCCGTCGATATGAAGGGCCGTTTCCGCAAAGCCTCGTGATGATGTGGCTAAGTTGACACTTGTCACAATGTCCATTATTGGCCTCCGAATACTCGCAGCGTTTTCTGCATGATTTGCTGTGCCATCTTACGGCCGCCAGGCCCAGACCACTGAACGTTCGCCAGCGATACATCTAGAGAAACATTCTTGACCGCCCCGATAATGAAGTCTTTTACTTGCGTATGCTATGACCTCATCAGTAGTCAGAAGGCCAAGTTTCAGCGATCGATGTCAGCATCGGTGTAGAGGCCTGGAGTTCTTCGAGGGCACTGTCGGCATTCAGGTATCGATTGGCTTTCTCTCGTATGGCTGTCACCTCGCCGATAGCGACCTTCCGGACGGCGTCCTTCTGATGACGTAGCGCAATATCCGTGTCCGGGATACGGATCAAGGTAATGGTCACCGTCACGATTAAGGCCGCTGCGACGAGAACACCTATGATTGTCTTTCGCATTCGGTCGTTCCTTCTACAATATGGGGTACGGCCAGGGCGGCGGGAGGACGACGTGACGAAGTAGAGCCAGAGACCACCTAGCTTCACCGGTGATGCTATCACATTATTGTTAATTGTCAATCCTGTCCGCGTTCCCGTGAGCCAGTGAGAATCTCTGGAAGTGGCTCTGTCGGTAGGCTTGCGCATCGGGCGAAAGAGGCACTTGCGGATTGCCAAGGGTCTTACGCAAGTGCTAGTTGCAAGCGGATTGGTGCATCGCAGTCTACTCGCAAGACAGGCAGCTGTCTCGGCGAAGCTCTAGAATCGCCTTGCCTGCTCAATCTCACCAAAGCGCTTCGGCCTCCAGTGAAAATCTCTATCTACCTCGATTCCTCGGACGCTGATGTCAACCAGTTCATCCAGGTTGGTATAGGCCCATTCAGCCATCTCACGATCATTGTTCAGGATGGCGTAGTCGAAGAAGAGCCTGTCGTCCGGGTCGTACTCAGCCATGTACTGACCGGGTGGGCCGAAGAGTGTAGGGGCAGGTATTTCATATGGGATGTGTAGAAAAACAAGTAGTGTGGTTGACAGGCTCCCGAGGCAATGTAGACTATTAGGGAAGGCCTGCGGCGACCGTGGGCTGAGAGCATGTCTGGGGGATGTTGACAGGAAGGTACGATGACAACGACACAATCGCGGGCCAACTGCCACAAGGTGGGTTTCGGTATTCCCGGGTACGAGCATGTGTTTCACGAGGATGGCGGGAAGATTGTCTACTATCCTTCCGACGGACTGCATATTGTAATCCACGGTCCCCCGGGCGCCGGCAAGACATTGCTTGCTTTGCAGATGGCGACAGGGGCTGCATTCGACGGGCGCAAGAACGTCTTGTATCTTACTCGTGATACGAGCCCGTCGGCCCTGTTGCGACAGGCGGTGAACAAGTTCGACCTGTTCGGCATGAGCGCGGGCACAGAGCGTTATAGTGGCGATGCTAAGAGCTGCCAGATGGCCTTTGAGAAAGGTGGCATGCACTGGGATAGCAAGGACCTTGAAGGGAGGCCGTTTCTGCGGCCCTACAAACTATCGGCGCTCACCGGGTATCCTGTGGATGGCAAGGCCAGTATCCTACGATTCCTGTCGGCACATCGCGGCGATCGGTCCGAGTGGAAGCACTGCGTCCGATTTCAGCTTCTTGAGTCGTTGGTACAGTCGGCCAGGCAAAGTGTCAGCGCGTTTGTTGAGAAAAGGCGTATCGCGGAGATGAAACATGTCGCGGAGCAGCAGGATGATGAAGATAAGGGGGAATCACCGGCAAGCTTCTTCGAACGTGAGCTGGCTTACGGGCTCAACCCGGTCTTGTCCAACTCGCTGGTGGCGTTTGGTCGGCTGAACCCGACAGGCGTTCCCGGTTCGACGCTGGACAGGTACTCACAGCAGATGCACTCGTCCTTTGCCGGCTTGGCCCGGCTGTGCCCTGAATTGGCCCCTCTGTTTCACTGGCTGGATCGCGACGATTATCCCACGAAGTATCGCCCTGATCTTATCGAGAAGATCCGCGAAGCGCTTGACATCCCGAAGGCTATCAAGAAGGCGCAAGACGACAAGGCGGCGGCGGATGCCAAGGCGCGGGAGGGCGGCGACGTGCAGGATGCCGAAGCGCTGCAGGAGGATAGAGACGCGCAGGATGCCAAAATGGCGCAGCTGCGTTGAGAAGGAGCAGCAGGGGGTAGTGAAGAATATTCTGAACGACGTGAGTGGTCCTAATGATGCCGCAGTTAGGAAAGAGCTGGAGCGGTTTGCCATGATTCACGGTGTTCGCTCAACGTGGCGCGATGATCTGGTAATTGTCTGTGATTCACTTTCACCGGAAATCTTGGAAGCGTGCGTGAGGTCCAGGCAGACTCGTGATGAGCGGGAGCCTTCAGGCGAGGAGAGGAGCACTCTGCGCGGCCCGACGTGGATATTCGTTCTTGAGAGCGAGCAAATGCCGGAGGACATGATGGGGGCCTTCCCCCCTGACGTACAGATTCAATTGGGGACCAGGCCATCTGCCGCAGGCGTGCATCAACGAACGATGACGGTTCAGAAGGCTCGGTATCAGCGGGTCCGTACCGAGGAGTTCCCCTTCACGATCTCGGCGACCGGCCATCCGTCGGGTATCTCGGGCGCATGTGGCGATGAGCTGCCGCCGCCGCACGAGTGGCACAAGAGGCGACCGGGAATCACGGTGTTCCCTGCGCTTTCGGCGATCTCAACGACCGCCAAGGCGGATACAGGGAGTGGGGGCGGGGGCGTGAAGTTCGAACGCGCATGTATGGCAGAGGCTAAGATAGATGGCACATTGACCGCGGAACGCGAACTGGCCAGGGGATGCACGCTCGTGCTGACGGAGAATGGTTGCCATTCGACCGTACTGGGGCTGCACTTTTTACTTTCACAGCTATTGGATGGGAAGCTGGACAAGGACGTCCTTTATATATGCGCCGATGGCGATATCTCTGCCGCACTGTATGGTATTTGGCAGTGCAAAGAGCTTCAAAAAGCGCTGACGGGCTCCGGGCGGTCGACGTGGCGTGATATCGAGAAGTCGATCAATAATCACGAGTTCGGCGGCCCTGATGAGCTGCTGTACCGTATTCCGCTGCGCAAGGGGGATGCCGAGGAGCCCACGGGGGAGCCCGCCGACGAGCAGCGGCATCTCTTTGTGGTCTGCCTGCAGGTGGACAGACAGTTTCCCGAAGAGGTACTAAGCGACCTGGCGGGTCAGCTGGACCAGCGGGCCCCGTTGCCGGACGGCCAGACTGGGCCTCGGCGGATTGGTCGCGTGCTATTCAACCGGATCGGGCGTGTCAACTCACGTTGGCCTCTCATTGAGGATGCCGACGCTTTCACGTCGAGCTTGTGGCGCCTGTGTTCCTCGCGCGACATTGACGTGATGCTCATCGATGATACCGCTGATCAGAGCGACGGGCTGGGGAATGTGGATTCGCCTCGATTTGCACTGGCAGATAATGTGATCCGTCTCAAGCGCGTCGCCATTCGCGGGACCCAGACGGTAGCTATTCAACTGCTCCAGGCCCATGGATGCGAGATTATCCAACGTCGGCCCCACGAGCTGTGGTACGGGGTCGTCTCGTTCGGTGAACGATTCTCGTCACTGGCGATCCGCGACACATTTCGCGGCTATCGCGGCATATTCACGGACTCGCCCACGCAATGCCGAGTACGGCTGGACCTGCCCTACGACGCAGCCAGAACGCCTCTGCGCGCGGAGATGGAGACCATCAAGCACAATCTTGATGCACTCCTGGATGATGTTCAGGTGAGGTTCCAGGGGTTGGCTGATCGCCCCGGGATTAACACTGCGCTGGCTCATCTGGCCGGCCTGACACAGGACACCTGCCACATTGTCGCTCTGGACGAGGTGTGGTTGTCACAGCTCCAGCGGAAGGAGGGACCGGCTCTGGGGGAATTGGGAAAGGACGATCTCAAGAGGGCATGGCCCGAGCACGTCCGCGAGTTTCTTGTCGAAAGCCTGGCTTGGGAGGAAAACTGGCGCCGAGACAAGGGCCTGCGCCTGGACGGCATGGAGAAGATGAATACCGTCGATTATGCTAGCGAGGCATACGTAACGCAGGCCTTGTCGGCGTCGTTCAAGGGCGAGGAAGTCCATGCAGTTCCGTTCTTTCACAACTGGGGCCTTCTCGTTGCGTCCCATCTGAATATCGATATCGAGGCGCTGGAACGCGCCAAGAAGCCCGAAGGTCTCGACGACACGAACTGGCAGAATGCCAAACTCCTGCTCAGTTCTGACGGGCACGGCCAGAAGGTCGCGGCCGCCCTGAGGGGGGCCAAGGATACTATCAACCTGATCAAGAAGGCCCATGAGGCCGGGAGTATGCGCATTAGGGCGAAGGATGTCGGGGGAAGTCCGGTGGTGGCGACGTGGGCGGACCACGAGACGACTTGCGAGGCCAGCTGGCACGATCTAAAGGAAGGGAGAATACAGCTCAGCGATGCCCTCGAACAGATCGCTCAGGAGATATCGCGTAGGATACGCGACAAGGACGAGAAGGACGAAGCGATCAGGAAGCTGCGACATTGCTATCCCAACGGATTCCATCTGAACTTTTTCAGCTTTGGCTACAACGCCCAAGAGTCGGTCGTCAGTTTCCTTCTGGAGCTGCTCTTGACCGGAACGAAGAAGAGCGATGTCTTCCAGACGCAGCAAGGTGTGCAAGAGACATCGAAGGGCCCCGTCTACACCTTTGCCACGTCGCCCGAGGCCGTGGCGGCCATGGTGAAGGCTGCGAAGATGATGTACGAGCTGCTGACGGCGCGTCAGCGCCGGCGGATCGCTCATGCTCATGCGTCAGTTGCCTCTCTGACTGCCAATGACGAGAGCGGGCCGGAAGAGGGGGCGTCGAGTGTGCCGGATATCCCTGAGATCAACATGTTTTCTCGCACGTGGATATCGAATGTTCCCCATACGGCCCCTGAGGACGCCCTTGTCGACCACATCGTTGAGAAGCACCTGCCTGTGTGGGGGGAGAATGGCGCCGGCGACAGCCTGTATGGCAGTATTTGTGCAGAGCCGGTCAGCCCGGTCAAGTACGGAGAACTTGAGGAGGCGTGCCGGGATAAGGGCGTGACGGTTTCGGGCACGTGGTACTTGGGCGCGCTCAAAGGCGGCAACATGGACTTGGCGGCCGATGTCATCGGCGAACTCGTTTCCGAGGAGCGAGAACTCGACCGAATGCGTTGTGGCGCAGGGGCTCCCGTGTTCCGTGAGTTCTACAAGACGCTATCGACTTCAGAAGGCGCCCTGTCTGGCGGCGATGGCTCGCCCGCCAAGAAGGGCCAGACCAATAAGGATCAGCCAGCCGAGATCGAATTCTCCCCATTGCCTTACGCCAAGATCGTCCGACTCGTCAACAGAATTCGTGATATAATTCGAGACGAGGCCCGTAAAGAGGACGGTAGGTCCGGTCCCGTCGAAGAAAGTTTCGATGTGATGTTCCCATTTCACAGGCTTCGCATCAAGGACTACCCGAACGTCAGTGGCGAACTCTACGATTTTGTGCGACACGTCATGCAGATTCCGGACGATACTAGCGACGAGGGACTCGAGAGCGGCATCGGACGTGCGGCGAAGGCATCGCTTGCGCGGATCAACCGAGAGGGCGTGTGATGGCCAGTCGAGAGGAGTTGAAACGCCAGACAAAGGAGATGTGGCGCGGCGTGAAGCGCGCCGCGACCGAGGGGCAGAATCTTGATCTGGCCGTTTGCCGAAAGGATCGAGGCCTGCTGGCTACGGCGCGTTTCGCCAGTCTAGGGCAGGCGCCCGAGGTGTTCCGCGTTTACACTAGACGGGCCGTGGTCGTGGGTGTGGATGTCCGGGAGTGGACGCGGCGCAGCTGGGCTGTCCAGTCAATGATCACAGCCATCCTGTATGACAATATTCGTCACGTCTGCGACACACTTCAGAACGTGGGCATTCTGAGAGACGGTCAACCATCAGTGGTCTCTCACACTGGCGACGGTGCGATGTTGGTCTTTGATTGCGCCGACGACGCGTCAAAGAAGCCGAGGGATTACTGCCTCGCTACAGGCCATCATTCCGGGAAGTGTCAGCTCTGTCCACAACCCGGTGAAGATCGGCTCCCCATCGACGTAATCAACGGCGTCATGGCTTTTGTCTACGCTTTGAACGCCATTACCCAGCAGGACAACTATGGCGAGCGATTCCGGACCGCCCCTTGCGGCCAGCGAGTGGAGTCCGAGCTTGAAGGCCCGACAATAGAGTACCTGCCAGTCTATCTTCGCTACGCCTTGTCACATGGCCGTGTGCTGCCCGTGATCGGCGTGTACGGTCAACTTGAGTGTGTCGGCGAACCAATGGTGACATGCAACCGCATCCTGTCGACCGATCACGGCAATCATTTACTATTCAGTCGAGATCTGCTGCGAGAGATTGATCGACACGGCGGGCTGCTCCAACTGGGCAAGGGGCATCCTGTGTTCGACTGGAAGCACGTCTTGTATGTTTCAGAATCGGCCGACAAGGATCTCAAGTGCCGCAATTTCAGGTACGCAGACGTCTTCGGATATCACGAGGACGGCCCGTTGCTAAGAGCGCTCGGCCAGACGGCATTTGAGCCGCGCCGCTATCAGATCGGCAGTCATGACACGCGTATGGTAGATTAGAGAGAATGCTGTCCCCTTCGAGCCGGCCGCTACCTAAACATTGATCACGTAATCCAACTTCCAGAGGAGATGAGGACCATGTGTGATGAGAACCTACTGACCCTACATCGGGATTTTCTGCTAGCCGCGATCGAGGATGCCCAGGCCGTCATCCGAGCGATTGACACCAAGATTGGGATGTTGCTGGCGATCTTGATCCTCCCATTGGCAAAGTTTGGGCCGGCCCTCAGTGGGATCATGAGGGCTGCAGGCGGGATGGGGCCGCTGGAGAGGATGCGACTGGTGATACTTGCTGCGCTCACGGTGACAGCATGGCTTCTCGCTCTGGTGATGGCGGCTCGCGGACTGATTGGGATTCGTGGTGAATCACTGAAATCCGTCAAGGCCGACGGTGTCAGGGGTCTTTTCTTGATGCGCCGCGAATTCTCCGGGCTGGCATGCCTGTTGAACGTGAGCCCCAAGGTGCGTGACGACGAGTTGTCCTGTATTGATGGGGCCAAGGCATTTTGCCAGCGGCTGCCCGGCAACGTGACGGAAATCGTCGGCGAGCTTGCCTATGAGCACTTGAAGGTGGCACGAATCCGCGACTTGAAGATGATTCGTCACCGGGCTGCCTTTATACTGGCCGGGATAGGGATTGGCTGTGCGGTGGTCACCTGGACAGTGATTGTGCGTGCGCAGGCTTCCGTGTCCTGTTGATCCAATGAACGCATTGCACATCGCCACGCTAGAGGAGCTCCAACTGATCTGGCCCAGGGGGCATTTCAGTTCATTGTTCTTAAGGCTGCCCTGATTTGCATGCAGACCGTGATGAGAGATCATCTCGGGCTGTGAGAATGAAAAATGAAATCAAATACTTCAGCATGTTCACCGGCGTGGGGGGATTCGAGCTTGGCTTTGAAAGGGCGGGAGATACTCAGCCATCATCCAAGAACCGGAAAAGACGGCAAGGGCGGTCAGGGGCCGTTGCTAAGCCGGGACCACTGCTTCACGATAGATCGAAGTCCTCACTATCTGATCGAAAGTTCAAATGTGTCGGCTTCTCGGAGATCGACAGGTTCGCCGGCCAGGTCCTCGCCCACAAGTTCCCGAACGTCAGGAACTACGGCGACGCCACGAAGATCGACCCGCGAGAGCTTCTGGACTTTGATCTGCTCTGTGGAGGATTTCCTTGTCAGGCATTCTCGATCGCTGGCAAGAGGCGCGGTTTCGAAGATAGCCGAGGGACATTGTTTCGTGAGATTGCGAGAATCGTTAGGGCTAAAAGACCTCAAACTGTTCTCCTTGAAAATGTCCAGGGCCTACTCAGTCACGAAGGCGGGAAGACTTTTGCCGTCATCGTTCGGACGCTGGGGAAGCTGGGGTATGACGTTCAATGGATGGTGCTTAACAGCAAGCTTTTCGGAGTGCCCCAGAACCGCAAGCGGGTGTTCATTATCGCAAGTCTTAGAGAGAAAGGTCGCCCCGAAGTACTTCCTCTCGGCCCAGTCAGCCAGGCGACTGCTGAGCTATCGGGAGAGCAGGCGAACACCGTTAAGGCCAGCGAAGGGCCAAAGAGCTACGTTATTGAATATCAGCAGCTTCCGAAGAGGGGCAAAGGTGCGCAGGGCAGTCGCGTCCACAAAGTCGAAGGCGTCAGCCAGACCATCACGAGCAAAGGCGGCGGCCTAGGCGGCCCGACAGGACTGTATATGGATAAGACCCAGATCAGGAAGCTCACTCCGAAGGAGTGCGAACGGCTTCAGGGCTTTCCGGACGACTGGACACGCTTTGGTGTCGATGCTGAGGGGCAGGCCGTGGCGATGTCGGATACGCAGCGATACAAGCAGGTGGGCACCTGTTGGCACCGGCTCTGATCGACAGCGGGCGATCGGGCTCGAACCGACGACATTCACGTTGGCAACGTATAGAGCGAGGGTAGTTAACGACTGCAATAGCAGCGAGTTATCGATTCCAGAAATTTCCGATTCATCAAATATGCAGCAAACTTCTGGCACGGTGTGGCAAGGGCCAGACTTGGCGGCGATCGATGAGATCAAGAAAGCCCTGGCGGTCTATGGTCAACGCCGCCCGCCTAGAAGTCAATCTTCGCTCTCAGTGCGGCGACGATGGCTGTGCTCTGCTCTCCTTTGAAGGCAGATTCGAGAATCTGCAGATCACCCGTTAGATGAAACCAGGGCGTGATCTCCACATTGTAGTAGACTTCCACTCCGTAGGGATCGCGCGTGCGCCTGGCGAGCACTGGCCCCAGGTCCGAGCTCAGGTGCGTGTAGAAGAAGGCCGCGCCGCAGGTGTCGTTGTCGCGCGAGGGCACAAGCCCTCGCCCGCTAACTCCGATGGCGTAGAATGCCTCCGCCGGGTTCGTCTTGGGGTCGGCCAACCCAAGGTTCCCAAAGATACCGATGCCCTGCAACTGGGGCGTGTTGGCGGCGACTCCTGTGCTCTCTCGTTTTGAGCCGGGCTTGATCCAGAGGTATTGGGTGAAACTGTAGTGGAACGCCGAGGAACTGCCTTGCTTTTTGGGCGCCACGCCCGAGCCCAGGACTCGCCCGAGGACCCACCGGCGATCCTGAGTGAGCAGCGTGTGGTCGCGGGAGGTGTAGAGGAAGATGACCTGCTGGTTTCCGGGCAGGTTGAAGAAGTTCGTCGGCACCTCGGCGAGCCATGCGTGGGTCACGCCCTCATTGAAGGCGTCCTTGAAGGGCATCAGCGTGGACTGTTCGGTCGCGTTGAGGGCAGCGTACAGCAGTTCGATGTAGACGCCCTCGCGTTTCCAGAGGTCGGGCAAGACGACGATGCTGGCGAAGCCCATCGTGGACAGGGGGCACGCGACAAAGAGCACCGGGTCGAAGTTCATCGTTGTGTTAAGGAATTGGTCCGATCCGCGTCCACCTTGGAAGTGGTTGCTGAGGTAGTCGCTGAGATCGATCTTGCCGCCGACGAAGCCCAGCCACGGCGTCACGAACTGCGTGTAGTTGAAGCCCGTCAAAGCCATTCTGCTCTTGCCCGGATAAGGGTAGAGTCCATTGGTGTTGTAGGGAACGAGTTGCCCGCTGTCCGCATCGCCGAACTCGCCGAACTGAGTCTGCGAGCGAACATAGAGCGTGCCGCCCGGCCACAGCCCGGCCTTGCCCGTATCGAGCGTTAGCTTCATGTCCAGCAACCCGCCGTAGCGGCCGGCGGTGTTGGCGCCTCCGCGGACCACGCCCCCGTAGGTCTGAACGAGGTAGGCCTCAAAGTCGATCCCCTTGTTCTCAAGCTCAGTACGAGTTCCCCCCCAGTCGCCGGTCATCTTCGCCAATTCCAGCCAGGTCAGCGTCGATTCCGACGTCTGATCCCCTGAAGAAGGAGTCTTCTGGGAGTCAGTAGTCTCTTCGTTCCCGCCATCGCTGGCCACTGCAGGGCCTACCGCAATGATAAGCGTTGCCACTGTGATCGTTAGGATTCTCATCTTTGTCCTTTCGCAGTATCTTGGCACCTGTTGGGCACGAGAGCAGAGCGACGTCAATACGAGCTGCTCCCTCTTTGCAGACGAAACCAGCCGCCGCCGGTCTGGCCATCGCGCTCGACCGACGACCGTAAACGCATGCCGGTCATTGGCCCTGTATCCGCTTCACGCGCTGCATTCATTTCGGAATCCAGCGGGACAGCTACTTGAGCAGACCCTAGAACAAGTTCTTGACCACGGGCGTGATCGTCAGCTGGAGGCCAAAGTGAGGGCCGAACTCATCAGGCTGGACTATATAGTAGATGGCTTCTAGTTTTAACTTTACGGGTGTATTCCCGATCTTGATTGTCTTGGACACACCCAGGTTGACGGGAACAGTCCAGGCTTCGCTACTGTCGGCTGACCAGTCGAACGTGATTTCCGGTGAACCGCCGACCTGCCAACCGTCTCCCACAGAGAACCAGTACCAGGGCTGAATATATGTGGTGGCGGTATAGCCTTCACCTGATCCGCCTATGTTCCACAAATGCTGGGGGAAGATGCCTGCGCTTCCCCATTTCCCCAGCAACCCAACAAAGCCGGACGGACCTAGCTGGAATTGATCCTTACCCAAAGAATCGTCGGTGTGCGTCGGAGCCTGCATGACGGCCCCTAGGCCCCACATAAAACCTTTCTTCATATCCGTGCGGGAATAGAAGATGTCGAGTTGGCTGTCGCCAAGCCCAAACTCCTCATCAAAACTGCCTGCGCTCGCATTGAAATGGGGCTGCCAGACCAGCGGAATCGTGGGGCGAACAATAAGGGTTCCACCGTCATGCAGCTTGAAGGGGATGACAGGTTGAAACTCGAGCGTGAGCGCATCTTGCGAGCTGGAACCGGGCAGATCGCCCTCGTACCGGTTCCAGATGAATTTGAAATTGAGTTGGGCGAGGGAACTGCCGGGGTTGTTCAGCTTGTTGCCAATCTCAGCAAGGCTGCCACCCGGGTGGCTCGGCTTGGTTTCCGCCCCCGCCGGTGGTGACGAATCGGCAGCCGCCAGGTCAAGCCAGGTCACCGCCTCATCGCTCGTGGCTGCGGGCGCGGGGGACTGGCAATGGCAGTCTGAGGTGCCTCAGAGCTGTCGACAAGGGCTAGCCAGGTTACTTGTCCGGGGTCATTGGCCGCTAGCTGTGGGCGGTCTTCTTGCAGCCTGTCTCCGTCCGTGGCAGCGACCTGGCCTTCCGCGCCACCGGAGTCATCTCTCCGCTCGAGGGTCGCTGCTCGGTCGCTGGGCGCGCGAACCGAGCGATAAGCCGCCTGGGGCTCGACCTCCACGACGACACTTGTTGGCCCTTCGTGGGATACTTGATCTGTGCGTGCTTCGCCTTCCACCCCTAACGCTGCCGAGGCCACCATCGCCAAGGCCATGATTGATAGCGTCCATGTCTTCATCTTGCATTCCTTTCAGTGAGCGTCCTGACGGCCAAGGTTGTCCTGAGGATCCCTTGGCGGTCACGTTTCATTGCCAGGCTCTGCGAAAAGAAGACGCGGCCCCCTCCCTTGCGGCCATGATCGCGAAGTGCGCCGCAACTGACGGAGCGTCATGTTCACGTCAGGCATTATTGGCTACCTGATGGACCAGTCAAGAGAATTATTTGCTGTAGAAACGACCTTAACCTTCTAGAAGTGTGTGAAAAGCCACAGTCCAAGCACCATGGTGCGGTCGACGGAGGTCACGCCCGGGTCGACCCACTGCATGTCGAAGGCCAACTGGGTCGACGGTGCCAAGACAATGTTGTAGAAGGCCTCGACGCCGATACTGTCATGTAGGCGGCCCGGAGTGCCCCCCCCCCGGCGCCGCCTGTGGCGTGGTTTCTCTATTCCACCAGTTGCGGCGATGGGAACTTCCAAGTCCCATCGATGATTCCCTTGTGCGGCTGATAGAGCCTGACCACATAGTCCCAGCCAGCCATGATCGGCAGATAGTTGGACTGCTTTGGGTCGCCACCAAAATGGATAGTGATGCTGCCGTCCGTATCTTTAGTGCCGGTGATATTGTTTACCGAGTAGGCATTGTATTTGTTTTGTACAAAATAGCCCTTGCCGTTATAGAGGCTGATGGACCAGAATCCATCCACGGGTACATCGTTTACGGTCAGTGTATACGGGGTTGTGCCGTCATTGTTGTCCGGTACTACGTTGACGTAGATGGCATCCTTTGCCGGGTTGCCCCCCCAGCCGTAGGCCGCACCGAGCAGATGCGCGATGGGGTCGGTATCTTCTTTAGTGCCGAAGCACAGGTTTGTGTCTGTCATGGTTGAGGCCAGGACGTTGATGGCATCGCGCAGTTTATCCTGAGACTTCTGGTCCCAGTTGGGGACCTCAAATTTACCGACCTCATCCTGTTCAACAACAATACTATCCTGAATGGCATTGACCGTCTTGATATCTGCCGGATCATTCGAATCGACCAGCGTTCTGAAAATCACAAGCACATAGCGGGTACCTACCGTTTTCTGCGTCAGTTCGTACTTGCCGGGCTTATAGACGACCATGGTCGTGTACTCATCCTGGCTGACCACCTGCATGGATTGAAAGCGTTTCCCCGTATCGGGCTTGGTGATGGTGACCGGGGTAGTCAGGTCGAAAACGCCGATTGAATACAGGGTGTCCCGATTCATCCGGATCACTTTTTGCTGATCGATGGGAGTAGGCTGCCGGATGTTAAAGAACTTGCCGAAACCACCCATATTGACATAGCTCGTGAACATCTTATCGCTCTCGGCACGGACAAATGTATCCCACGTCACGGGAACAGTGTGCGGAGCGCCTGCTCCCACAGTGTGCGGAGCGCCTGCTCCCGAAACAGTCTTGTCCACATGAGCCCGTTGGGCGGCCATTACTGGCAGGCCGATCACCATCGCTCCGACCATGGCTAGTGCTATTAGGATAGTCGTTCTCATCTTCAGCTCTCTTTCTTTCTGGGGTCTTGGGCATAGGGCATGTAATATTCCGCCCGCCTATTGACCGGCCCGTCAAGTGAACCAAGGTGCCTTACCTTGCTTTCGATCGCCCCGTATCGCCGCCCAAGACTTGGGCTAGGCGCTAGGGGATTGTAGGCGCGGGGTCCGAAAAGTGTGGCGTTGGCGCAAAGAGAGAAAAGTGAGAGCACAAGATGGAGACTAGCTCTCATGGGCTAGGGAATGGGCCTTGCGCGGCTAGAACGGCCGGCGACCATGGGCGGGTAAGTTCTTGTAAACAGGTCTCGTATGCGCCCGCGACCGCGGATGGGGAGGCCTGGCTGGCCGCAAAGACCAAGGAGATCAGCCCGTGGACCAGACGCGTCCGATCAAAGCGTAGTCGATCATCTCGCAGTTGCCTGGACACCTAGCCACAAAGAGAAGGACTTAGACCCCTGCCGAGCCCACGTGGTCAACCGGGGGGGGCGACGGGGACGCACATAAGCCGCTTTCCACGCCGCCTTATCTCTCCTGTTGCCGCCAGCCCATCCAGAGGGCTGGATTGCTTGTTGTGTCTCAGGCAGTATTGTTGATCCATTGTGGCTCATACTCTCGGCCATCCTTGTCCCAAATCAACCGAATGCCCGCGAAAATGAGCCAGGAAGCTTGATGCGCCTCGTGCGCAGTCTTGCATGGATGAGAGCCTGCTGCCGGTGACTGATGAGCTGTACTCGATGCCGTGGATTCCTGACCCGAATGAACAGCCTGGCCAGGAGAAGCCGACGGCCATCTCGCTACCAGAGACAGACACGCAACGGCCTGAAGAATCACAGACCAACGACCGAATCGGTGACCTAACTCAACCCGCCGAAGTCGCGGCGTTCATTGATGCCGCACCCACAAGTGAGACCGACGATCATCACGTCTGTGCAGCAAGTATGCGCCAAACTTTTGGCGCAAGTGGGCAAAAGGGGGCGCGGGGTGGCAAGACGGAGGCGATGAACTGCCACGTTGAGAGCGCACGCGAGTTTGGGTTGGTCGAATCGCAAGACGCTGGGGTGGCAAGAGTCGGACTTGGCTGGGCTGGTCGAAACTGTCCGATGCCATCAAAGCTGGCATCCTGGCCATGGCGCGGGTTGCTGGGCGAGAGAGTTGAGTGGCAGAAGCTGCAAGAACATTTCGGGCTTCGTACTCAGGGGAAGCGAGAGGAGGGAATGCGGGCCCAGGAAGAAGTGCGTGGGAGGAAGTAGGTGCCTGGTGCGCCGCCAGTTGAACGGGGCGGTGCTTGGGGGGAATCATGGTAACAGTCTAAAGTGCCTCGGTTATGGACAGTCAATAGTAAACTACGACAATCCCAAAATGCGAACGTATGCGAGCATGTAGTAATTAGCTAACAAAAAGAGATAAGTCCGCGCTTGCATAGTCTCTCTCTGGAGGCCATGTCACCACGTGCCTATGTCGAGTATTGTGTGGGGATGTCAAAAATAGTGGCGGAAAGATAGAAAATATAGTTGACACGCCACGAAGGAGCACCCTATAAGCTAATAGCCAGTAGCAAGGGGTGTGTGAATCGGCAAGTCAGGAAGGAGCCGCATCTATGCATGTCAAGATATATATGTGTATCTGTATAGTAAGTGGTCTTATGGGCTGTGTTGACGGCGGGGCGGGGGTGAGTGATTCCCGCGTGCTGCGTCAAGCGTCGCTATCATCGCCGAATCTTCTTGAGGTCGTCTATACGTTGCCCGAGCCAGTCATCGAACGGCCCCGTGGCGGCGAGCCCGGGAATGTGGTGGTGTCCGATGAGCTGCACATGACCGCGCCGAGCCGGCCTGACCTGGCGCTAATGGAATCTCGCATTCTCCTGCCAGCCGGCTACGAGTTGGATCGGCTGGAAGCCGTCGTCGAAGGGGAATCGCACGTGGCTACCAGCTGGTTTGTTTCTGCCACGGACGACCTGCAACGTTACGCCATCCAGCGGCGTGAGGTCAGCCAGGGCGAGGGAGCCGTGCGGAAGTTCGCCCACAGCCTGACGTACCTTGTTGGCGTGCAGCGTCGGCGAGGGGCGAACATCGCGGTGGTCAACATCTTCCCTCTCCGGTTTGACGGTGAAGAGGGAACGTTGGCGTACATGACATCGTTGCGGCTTAGATTTCATCTCAGACCCGTCGCAGGTGATGCGATGGCATTGCCTTACAGGCCGGATCCATACAGGTCTGTTGAGGCTGAAGTGGACAATCCTGAGCAGTTGGCCAGCTACCAAGCTGGGTCTGCTGAGGTCGCGGCAGGTCGGCTGTGTGGGGCCGACAAGTCGGTGGACTACGTAATCATAACCAGCAACGAGTTGGCGGCGTATGACGGCGATGGTTCGCTGGCGGAGCTGATAGCTCTCAAGTCGGCCGACGGGCTATCGGCGGAGGTGGTAACGGTGGAACAGATCGGCGAGGCCTTCCCCGACGATGAGGGGGCCGTGGCCATCCGCAAGTTCTTGCGCGAGGCGTATGCCAACTGGCAGACGGACTTCGTGTTGCTGGTGGGGGACGCCGCGATCGTGCCGACCTGGAGCTTCATCGACACGGCCGGGGGGGCTGTGGAGCCTTGGCTGGTGACGGATATTCACTATCAGTGCCTGGATGGCGAGATTGCGGGCGAGACCAATGCTCCTCTGGACGCGGGGGCCGACTGGCTTGCGGAAGTATACGTCGGGCGAGTGCCCGTCAGGTCCGCCGAGGGCATGGCCAACTGGGTTGGCAAGCTGTCGGCCTATCGGCAGGTGTCGGCCAGTCAGTCAAGCCAGGAGATGCTCCTGGTTGGCGGCTTCCTTGGCTTGGGGGGGCGGGCGGATTGGGCCAAGCCACAGATGGAGCAGATTCGTCTTGGTGGCACGTGGGGTGGCGTGGCAGGTCGTGGCTTGGCTGAGCATCAGGATATCAGTATCGACGTGCTGTACGACCAGGACCGCGTGTGTCCCATGTACATGGGCCATGAAATTCGGGACCAAATCAACGCCAATGATTACTCGCTGGTGCACTACATGGGGCATGGCGGGCGGACGATGGCGATCAAAATGCTTTCTGAGCACGTGGTGGAGTTGACGAACACGGTCCCGTTCTTTGCCTACGTGTGCGGGTGTCGAGCGGGCAATTTCGGCCAGGACAGCGTGGCTACGGACTTGCTTGCCGGTCCGCATGGGGCTGTGGGTGTTGTGGCCTATAGCGCCCAGGCGGTAACGCCGGCGGACAGCGAAGTGGGGTATTCGCAATTATTGAGTCGGTACTTCTGGGACGATGCGGTGGCGCATTGGGACTGGCCGGCGGGGGTCATCAATACATCAAGCCATGAACGTTCCTTGTGGATGATCTGGCACAGCGCGCAGCAGATAGTTGTTGTTTCGTCGAACTTCCTTGGGGACCCAGCGATGCGGCTGGCCATGCCGCAGGGACAGGAATAATGGATCTGATAGTACAAACATTCACCGTATTGCAGATAGAACGAAAGGGCTAGTCATGTCAAAGTCTAAAGTGTTGTCGGTTGTCTTGTTGGTCGGCCTGATGGTCTTCACGTCGGTCGGGACGTCGTGGGCGGGGTGGCAGGATCCTGACACAGGGCTGGTCACGGTCGTGTGCGAGGATTGCGCCGGGAACAGGATCGAAGTGACAGGCACCAAGCCGGACGAGATTCCTGACTGTCCTGCCGGGTACGGTTACGTACCCAAGCCCAATAGCCGCTGGGCGGACTACTCCCTCGAGTTGTTCCCCAGTGAGAACGGAGCTTTGCGTTTTCCGGTTACGTGGACTGGTCGTAATAACATTGACATCAACTACAAGATATTGGGTAAGGGCTGGGGCATACCCTTTCCGACTGGCCTGCAGTACGAGCAAGACAGCGAGACCTACTTTCAGGTCAGGCTCGGCAACAACATGGAGAAGTTCCATTATAGCGGCGGGGCATGGGTGCCCGACAGAGAGGGCAACTCTCGCGCCGGACAGGGGGCAAATACCGCGTTGGACACCAGCGGTTATTCGGTGGTCTACAGGCGTCAGGCCGAGCCTGGCGGCGCCCAGGAAATCAAGTTCGATCCGGGGAACTACGTGTGGGTCCCCGATACCATCACGGACACTGATGGGCGCGTTACGGAGTTTGAATGGGTCCGCAAGTACTTGCCCAAGGCCATAACTCAGAACGTTGATGGCCAGGACCGACGAGTGTCGGTCGGCACGTTCAAGCAATTGGACGGCGGGGGGCTGGGCTCCGGCACAGGCGACATTTTCGCCCAGTTAAATTATGTTGCCGTTGCGGTCCTGAGTGTCAAGGACGATGGCGATTCGTGGGACGGTGGGGATTATCCCATCGAGGCGGAAAGTTCCCAGCACATCCGTCGGGCGCTGTTTACGTACTTCAACGGCTATTTGGTTGCGATCGAGATTCAACAGCCGTTGGTGGCCGCCCCGAGCGGCACAGGCGTGTGGGACTGGGAAACGGTGCAGACCTATGCGTTCCGTTACCAGCACGATACTGGTTGGCTGGAGATGGTGTTCGAGCCGGCCTTCTACGCCAAGTATGTCAATTCCAATGATTATGACGACACGAAGGGCGAAGGCTGGAAGACGTTGTGCGGCTTTGCCGACGGCGTCAGTGACGCGGTGGCCGCCCAGTACGCCAGCTACGCCTGGACGTATGATAGCAAGGGCAGCGATCAGGTTGAGACCGTCAGGACCAAGAGCGGGCGCAATTGCGGCGGGGTGGGCACTGCCAGCGACATGAGCTTGGAGCTGTCGGAGGCATCCAACACCCCAGCCGGCAACGATCCGTACAACGAGTGGACCAAGCGTCGCGTCATCGACTTTAGGGACTCCAATGGTGACGTTATCAAGCGCGTCACTATGTATAACAACTTCTTCGAGGCGCCCATCTTCCGGATGGTGGAAGAGGGCGACGACATCGAAACCAACGGCTATGACATTCGTCAGGCGGATTTCTACGTTTACGATGGCGATGGTCGACTGATCATGCATGCCGAGAACTCGGCGCTCGATTGGGATGCGATAGACGCATATGACAGTAATGGCGGTCTGCCATCGCTGGTGGGCGACTATGATGACGTCCTCAACAAGCGGTCGGCCGGTGAGTACGAGTACGTCGAGGACACCGTTGGCGTGGTGCATCACCGGACGTACGGTTCGAGCACGACGGCGGATCGGACATGGAGCGCGCCAAACTGGGTGGACGTCCCCGGCGACGCTCACGGATATGTTAAGGAGATCAAGATTCAGGTTGGCGACGGTGGGACAGGCGATACGACGTCGCCGGTGCTGCTGACCGACTATCTGTACGTTCCCAACGTCAGTAGTTCCAGCACCTCTCTCGGGACGTTTGTCGTCCAGCGGGAACGGCGCTATCTTGAGGCCGACAGCGACACGGGCGACACGATTAGCGCGCCTTACGAGAAGACGGAATACGCCTACGAATGGCACGACTCGGACGCTGACGGCACGAACGATAACTGGCTGCCTGTCGCCAGCAAGAAGACAACGACCGGCTTCGTGCGCTACGCGACGTACAACTCTTCGACCAGCGCCGAGACATTCTACTTGCCGGACGGCACGGTAGATGGCAGCGGCGGGACCAAGACACTGGAACAGATCGCCTTCTTCGATACGTTGTCCCGGCTGGCATGGGAGAAAGACGCCATCGGGCTGATCGATTACCTCGAGTACGACAACGATCACTTGGCGAGACGAATCAAGGACGTGGATACGGCGCAGACGAGCGACTTCAGCGATCTGCCGGCCGGCTGGTCGACCAATGGCACTTACGGCGGCCTGCACAAGATTACGGATCACTTGTACGACAACCTTGGGCGAGTTACGCAGGTGCTGGGCCCGGAACACAAGATCGACATCAGCGGGTCGCTGACGGCGGTTCGCACAGCTAGCTGGCGTGTCTACGCGGAGGCCGGCGATGCCGCGCTCGACCAGCGTTGGACCGTGGATGGCTATCAGAAGACCAGCGACAGCGACAATGTCGTCGTTGGCCCGATCAAAGCGGAGTTCTTGTGCAAGCTAGACCGCGCGATGGCGACCGTTCAATTGGCATCGGCCGCCTTTACAGACGGCGACGCGGACGACGTGCCGGACATCGATGAGTTGGAGTTGGTCAACGAAGGCGCAGGCGACGAGACGAAGAACTGGCTGGCCTGCACGACCGTCAGCTTTGACGGTGATGGCGAGCTGGCTTGGCGGAAGGTGTTCCACTCGCTGCCGACCGATGCACCGACCAACCTTAACAGCTGGGGCAGCTTTGGCTCGGCCAGTGACTACGCGAAGACGGACTACGAGTACGACGAGTTTGGGCGCGTTACCAAGAAGACCGATCCAGAGAGCAAGGACACGTTCCTGTTCTTCGACGTCGCCAGCGTGAGCATAGACAGTGCGACGGAAGTGTTCTTCGAGCAGCGTGTCTATCCGCACGTCTACAACGACGGCGGGTACAAGCTGGCCGGGCCGATAAGCGTCACCTGGACTGACGCCGACGGCGACTTGGTCCGGCAGTTCCTTGCCAGCGCTACGGTCACGGCGGCAACTCCGACCGGTTTGGAGACTCTCACCGAACTGTCACGCACGAGCTTCACTTACGATTCCTATGGCCGAGTTGACAAGACGCGGAAGTACTTCGATCTGCCAGCCAACTGGGATACCGGCACGGAAGGCACGAACTTCTACGAGTTGCAGAACGTGGCCTACGATCTTCGCAATAGAGCGCTGCGCCAGGAAGACGGGCTTGGCACCTTCACTGCCGCCGTCTATGACGGGCTAGGCCGAGTCGTGACGCAGTGGGTTGGCACGGACGCCACCGGCGCGACGCGGACCGATCCAGAGGGCACGGGCGGCAACGACCTGGTGAAAGTCAGCGAGAACTTCTACGATCTCGACCGCGACGGCACGGGCACACTTGTTCCGTACCTTACCCGTAGTGAGGCGCTCAAGCCTCTGACTACGCTGGCCGGCACGTCGGCCGACTACACGGGCGTGGACTACAAGCCGTTTGACGGCACGGATACGCTCGACAGCGTCAAGCACCTGCGAGGCAAGGTCGAGCCCGATGTCGGGGCCGATACTGCGACCTACTTCGATGGCGTTGCCCGCCGGCGGACGCTGCAATTCGCCAACGGCTCGACGGCCAACTCTCTGGCCGGCACGGACGCCGTGCCCGGCCCGGGCGACCGCATCATCGAGCATTGGACGGCCGACGCCCAGACGGGCGGGGCTCTGGCCGACAGATGGGGCACGCGCGTTGAGACGCTGTATGCCTACGATGAGGCCGGGCTGCTGGCCACGACGACGACCCCGACCGGCGCGGAGGCGAAGTTCGAGTACGATGCCGCCGGGCGGAACACGCGCAAGTACTTGGTGGCCGGCCAGTACAGCTCTGCCGATCTGGTCATCCAGGAGGCGGAGTATACGTACGACGATGTGGGCAACATGACTGAGGAAGTCCTCTACCGTCGGGATGATGGCAACACGACGGCCGGCGGACTGCTGTCCGGCCAAGGGACGAGCATCTCCCAGAACTCATACATCTACAGGTGGTACGACGACGTGCATCGCGTGACGAACGTGGTCAACTACGGCGTGCAGGCCAGCGATCCGGCCCCCGGCAGCGTGCCGGCCTTCGCCGACGCCCGCGTCCGGACGGACATGGCTTACAACTCGGTCGGCCGGTTGCTGACGGCCACCAACAACCGCCAGTTCGTCAAGAAGTACTACTATGACGACCTTGGCCGATCTACGTGCGTAGTTGAGAACTTCGTGGCCGCTGAGTTCGACACCGAGCCGACGGGGCTCAACACGCCGGACCTCAACAGCCGTGACGCCGACGAGTGTCGCACGACGACGTATTCGTACAACGCCGCCGGCCAGATCCTGACGATTGTTGCCATGGATCCCAACGCCGACGGCACGGAGACCGACAATCAGGTCACCACTTACGTCTACTCCGATCAGTTGGACAGTTACACCTCGCCGGTCAATCGCGAGGACTTGTTGATCGGCATTATCTATCCCGACAGCTCCAACACCGTCGTCAGCCGGGCGTTCTCCGGCACGTACGACCGTATGGAGTTAGAATACAACGCCGCCGGTCTGGTAGCCCAGCGCAAGGACCAGCGTTCAGTCGAGATGGACATCAGTTACGACGACTTCGGCAAGCCGATGCTTCAGGCCGTTACACTGCCCGGCGGCAGCGACGTTGACGATGCCGTGCTGTCCATCGAGAAGGCCTATGACGACATGGGCAGGCTGACACGGGTGACGAGTTACGACGACGATCAGGGCTCGGCCGGGTCGAGCAACGAAGTTAACGAGGTCGTCTACGAATTCAACGACTGGGGCCAGGTCGCCACCAGTTGGCAGGAGCATGCCGGTGCCGCGGTTACGAGCGGCGGGTCGCAGTCTCCCAAGGTCCAGTACGTTTACTACTCCGCCGCCGACGCGACGTACAGCTATGAAGCCGGCGAGATGGATCTGCGACTGGAGTACGTTGTCTACCCCAATGGCCGAAAGGTGCACTACACCTACGGCGCCAACGACAGCTTCGCCGACTACCTGTCCCGCACAGATGCCATTCGCGAGGATAACGGCAGCGGAGCCCCGGGCAATGCCCTGGCTGAGTACACATTCATGGGCGCCGGGACGCTGGTGAAGCGCACTAGCCCGACGACGGCCATAACCGACGGCCTGGAGCTCAACTTCGGCGCAGCAGCCAATAACTACGACGGCTTTGATAACCTCGGGCGAGTCGTGGACCTCACCTGGCAGGACCTGGGCACGCCCAGCACAATCCACCAGTTTGAGTACAGCTACGACCGCAACGGCAACCCCCTCGCCGAGGACGGATATGACGACGTATGGTTGCCGTTCAGTCAGACAAAGATCGTTGACTTCTCCTACACCTACGATGATCTGGACCGTCTGACCGAAGCCAGGCAGGGCGATATGAACGGCAACAGCTCCATCGCCGACGCCGACGTCGACCAGATCCGCAAGTACACGCTGGACCAGCTCGGCAACTGGACGGACTTCGATATCGGCCACTACGATGGCGGATTCGTGTGGGACGCCGAGCAAGGGCGCACCTACACTGCCGGCGGCGCAAATGAAATCGAAACGTTGACCGGCCACGGCGCCGAGACGCTCAGCCACGATATGGCCGGCAATAGCGACGAAACCGTCATAGGCATGCAGCTGGGCCAGTCCGCACCGCAACTGCACGAGATGATCTACGATGCCTGGAATCGGCTGGTCAAGGTGCAGCCGAGCGGCGGCGGGATGGCGAAGGGCCTATACGTCTACGACGGCATGGGCCGAAAGGTCCGGACCTTGGACGTCATCGGGCCGCCGGACTTTGATCATTACTACAACACGAACTGGCAGATGCTGGAAACGCAGTTGACCCTCAACCCCCAGCCGACGCTGTGGCAGTACGTATGGTGTGCCCGGTACATCGACGCATTGCTCATCCGTGATGAAGACGACGACCTGGGAGGCGAGACGGACTTCGGCGGCGGGGACCTGGGCATGAGCGGCTCGGGCCTGGAGACGCGTATGTTCTACCTGCAGGACGCCAGCTACTCCGCGCGCTACACGCTGCTGGATGACGCCACGATGGGTCTGAGCATGGACTTCAGCGCGTATGGCGACATGGCTCTCCTGTGGGTGTGGCAGGGCAACCTGGTCGCATCGTCTATGCCTGGCATGTGGCACGGCTACGAGTGGGACCTGGCGACAGCCATGCACCACGTCCGCAACCGCACCTTCAACATCGGTACCGGCAGATGGCTACAAAGAGACCCGTCTGGCTACGGCGATGGGATGGGTCTGTATGAGTATGTGCAGAGCAGACCCATATATAGCCTCGACCCAACGGGACTGGCTTCGATCGAAGTCGAGTGCCCCGGTACGGACGGCACTAAATGGACCAAAGAGTCTGCAATGGGCACGAATACCGCAGCCGACAGCGTGTTCGTAAATGAGATGGGCATGTTCGGCATAGGTTACGGAAGCCCGGGCGTCGATGGTCTGGGGGCGTGGGACGACCCCGGGTCCTATGGCGTGCGTGGGACAATCAACATCAACTACTCATGGGATAAGATAGACGACGTAGCAGACTGGGGATGCGAAGTCGCTGCCGACTACACTCTGAGGACGGAAGACGTGGAGACTGTCGCAGAGAGCTTTGAAGTTAGCGTCCAGGTCGAAGGTATCGGCGCTACGGTCACCGGAAAGATCGAGGTGTCGCACACATCCACGAATACCAGGACGATTAGGAAGCTGGCAAAGAAATGCGTGAAGTATAGGTATATTCGATACCAGGAAGTGGCGAATGTATCCGGTACCCTTACATGGCAGTGGTCGCAAATATGGGGTAACAGCGGAACGATAATGGAGACAGTCAGCGACACCGTGCCAACAACGAGAACGGAAGGATACTGGTGCTGGCGAAACTGCACTCCGGCGCCTGGCGGCGCTCCGTGAGAAAGCGACAAGAGTGACCCCATAGTTCGTAGGGCGTGCAACTTGTTGCACGCGGAACTATACGGCCGGATGCCAAGCTAGCGATTGTGTGGGCACGAATGGCCGAGAGATGCAGTAAGACGGAAGTCAGCATGGGCAACGCCCACAACGGCATAGGATCGTTGTGGGCACTGTTCATTTGGCGAAGCAGGTAGTAACGTATCCGCTGGCAGAGCCCATGCGGAATGAAAGGTGTGCCCCCTTCCCGCTCTTAGTACCAGGTGTTATGAGAGAATCGGTTGTTGATTCGTTGGGTGGCCCGCAGGGAGGGGCGTAGCCCCGACCGGAGGGCCAGACCTGCCCCCCGAAAGCTGATCCAAGTTGAGTGAGAGTCTCAGCCGACCTTAAGGTCGGAAGGAGACTTAGAATGAAGCGTTTTTCACCAGAGCAGATTGTATCGAAGTTGCGTCAGGCGGATGTTGAGTTAGGCAAGGGGCGGACGGTGCCTGAAGTTTGCAGGGCAATCGAGATCAGTCAGCAGACCTACTATCGTTGGCGTCAGAAGTATGGCGGGATGAGTCCGTCGCTGGTCAAGGAGTTGAAGGCGTTGCAGAAGGACAACCAGCGTCTTCGCAAGATCGTCACCGACCAACGGATCGACATTGAGATAATGAAGGAGGCGATCGCGTATGACTCAAAAAACTCCTGACCCCGGCCGGCCGGCGCAAGACAGTGGCACATCTTTGCCGTCGGCTGGGGCATTCGCAGCGTCGGATCTGTCGGGCTATTGGCCAGGCCCGGTCATCTCAGCGATACCGGCAGTACCTGCCGCCCGATGAGCGGCAGTTGATTGCCGACATGAATCGCCTGGCGTTGCGTTGGCCACGGTTCGGTTACCGTCGGATCACGGCATTGCTGCAGCGGGATGGCTGGCGAGTGAACGTCAAGCGGGTGCATCGTCTGTGGAAGGCCGAGGGCTTACAGATACGCAAGAAAGCCCGTAAACGCAGGCGATTGGGCAGTGGCGTCAATGCCTGTCATCGCCGCAAGCCAGAGCACAAGGACCATGTGTGGAGCTATGACTTCGTGACGGACCGGACTCAACGCGGCGGGCGACTGCGAATGCTGTGCGTGGTCGATGAGTTCACGCGGGAGTGCCTGACGGTCGAAGTTCGTCGTCACTTCACCGGCCCCGACGTGGTGCGGACATTGGATGAGTTGTTCGCCATCCGCGGCCGACCTCGCTACTTGCGTAGCGACAACGGGCCGGAGTTCGCTTCCAAGGCCGTCAAGAGCTGGCTGGGTGAGCGGCAGGTCGGCACGTTGTTCATCGAGCCGGGCAGCCCGTGGGAGAACGGCTATGTCGAGAGCTTCAACGGCAAGCTGCGAGATGAATGCCTCAACGGCAAGCTGTTCTTGAGTCGGGTGGAGGCGAAGTATGTTGTGGACCGCTGGCGGCTGGACTACAATCACCGTCAGCCGCACAGTATGTTGGGTTGGCTAACGCCGTCACAGTTCGCGGCAAGGTGCCGCGGGCGTCGGCGTCCGTGTGTTCCTCCGGGATCGGCTACGCCTCACCCTCCGGAACACACGGCAGAAGTGGCAACCTGACTCTCACTCACACTGGTACAAATATTGGGGGCAGGTCACTCTACCGGAGGCATGACAATGCCGCTACCGGCACGGATGACGACGACTTACTGTCCGCCGGGGGCAACAGCGACATCACCGAGACCTCCTACGTCTACACGTACTATGATCTCGCCGGCCCGAGCTACGGACGTGGTAAATCACGGCGTGGCCGGCACTGCGCCAACGTATGGCACTGCTGCACCTGCCCGGGACCTGGCCACCAACATAATCATGCACTACGACTACGACACGGCCGGCCGGCTGGAACAGGTGACCAATAATGCCGTCATCGCCACACGACGCTACTATGACGATCTGGGCAGATTGACCTACGTGGTCGAGAATTATCACCCGGACCACTGGATCAAAGAGCCCGATGAGGTGGACGGCCCCGATCCGGACTCCCGCAGCGCCGATGAGTCTCGCATAACCGTCTACACCTACAACTCGCTGGGCCAGCCGCTTACCGTTACTGCTCTGGACCCGGACCACGATGGGACGCTGGCTGACGGCAAGGACCAGACGACCAGCTATGTTTATGGAGTCGACACCACCTGCACCGTCAAGCGCAAAGAGCTGCTGCTGGAAATAGAGTCCCCCGAGCACGCCGCCAACGGCAGCGTCACCTTGGCCTACTACCCCAATGGGGCCACCAGGACCCGCACCGATCAGCGCGGGGTCATACTGACTTATTATTATGACGAGATCGGCCGCCTCCTGCTGGAAAGCACGCAAGCGTCGCTGCCGGCGGGTGTCGATTCTGTGATCATGTCTATAGGCCGGACCTATGATACGCTCGGCCGGTTGGTGAAAATCACGTCCTACGACGAAGACTATACTGACCCGGACAACGTCCTGGAGAACGATGCCGTAAACGAAGTCCAGTACGACTATGACGATTGGGGCATGCTGGCCACCGAGTGGCAGGAGCACGGCGGCGCGGTCAACGATGACACCGAGGGGGGGACGGACTCCCCCTGCGTCAAGTACTTCTTCGACACGGCGGTTACCTCCAACGTTCTGGATAACGGCCTGCGACCGACGCGGATAGACTATCCTAATACCCGGCGCGTCAACTACACTTACGGTACGTCCGGGTCGATAGCGCAAGCTCTGTCCCGCGTGGACAGCATCCATGACAACGTCAATCAGGACGCCACGCTCGATGACCCTCATACGACCTACCGCTACTTGGGCGCCGCCACTATCGTCGGCGTTCAGCATCCGCTGGCTGAAGACGGCAATGACACCGACATCGGCCTGGAGCTTACGTACGATGTCGACGAGAGCCTCTATGCCGGGCTGGACCGCTTCGGCCGGATCACCAAGATGCTGTGGCAGACCATGGAAGTGACACCCGTTGAGCTGGACGTATTCGGCTACGCCTACGACGCGGGTGGCAGCCGCACTTATCGTGAGTACGGCCTGGCCGGCGGCGCCAGCTTCGACGAGCTGTATGATAACGACGATCTGGACCGTCTGACCAATATGCAGCGAGGCGAGGTCGACACGAGCGGCACGCCGAGCATCTCCAACCGCGACTATGAGGAAGATTTCACCCTCGATCAGGTCGGCAACTGGGCCACCTACAAGAGCCGCGATACGGAGATAGACGACAACTGGGACCTCGACCAGGCTCGTACGAGCAACAAGGTCAACGAGATCACTGTCTTCACCGGTGGTGACTGGATCGAGCCTACTTACGACGATGCCGGCAACATGACCGAGTGGCCGGCTCCAAATTCGGTGACCACGAGGTTCTGGACGGTCTACGATGCGTGGAATCGCGCTGTCGAAGTATACGTGGACGCCGATGACGACGAGATAATGGACAATGACGAGCGAATCATATTGCACGAATATGACGGCCTAAATCGCCATATCAGTAAGGCGGAGTATCAAATCCCTGCCGGAACGGTATGGCACCACGTAGACGACTATTATAACGCCGCCTGGCAGCTGTTGGAGATGCAGACGACTGACGATACACCCAGCACCTTTACCACCAAGCAGTTCGTGTGGGACTTGAGATACATCGACTCCCCGGTGCTGCGCGACCGGGACAGCGATGGGGACGGCGTGGCCGGCGACGGCGGGCTGGGCATGGACGAGTCCGGTCTGGACGAACGGCTGTACTACACCACCGACGCCAACTTCAACATCACGGCCCTGTTCGACGAAGCCGACGTGTCGGCGGCCAGCTCGGCGCCCATGCGGTACCGATACGACTCCTACGGCGGGGCCAGGTTCATGAAGGGCGATTGGAGTGAGTGGTTCCCACAGGAGGACAATCAGTTCCTGTTCGCCGGCTACCGCCGGCTGGACATGGTAGGCCTGTACCTCGCCCGCAACCGCTGGTACCACCCGAAACTGGGCCAGTGGATGCAACGAGACCCAGCAGGATACGTCGATGGGTTGAATCTGTATCAGTACGTCCGAAGCAGGCCGACGGTGGGGGTGGATCCATACGGACTCAGAAGAGACTTCAGTCGCCCCAAGCAGAGGTATCATTATCCACCGGAGACGCTTTCGGGGCGGGTCGGCGATATCAGCAACTATCCTGCATACAACATGCACGTCGCGCTGTACGCTCACTACATGGATAGGGATCCCAATCGTCACAACGTCTTGAACATTGGTGGCCCATTCCTCAGAGATGTCCGAAAGGTGACGGAACTTGAGCAGTACAACGGGCGGGTCTTTGGACGATTAATGAAGAATGCCGAGTCTATGCTCGACGAAATGAGCCTCGGCGAGACTGATACCTTCGTCAATCACAGTGGGAGACTGATATTAACTGAACTGTGGCGGACCAATGTCCGGCTTTCGCTGCAATCTTTCACTGTATTCTGGGAGGCGGAATGCACAATAGGGCCGAAGGAGCGGAGAGAATACACATGGTGCAAGGACAATTGCGCCTTTCAGGCGCCCTATTCTTGCACGGTGAGTTGGACACTGGTAGATCGGTACAACTTCAAGGAGTGGGAGCCTGAGCACCAGAAGTTGGGGCAGCGGGTGTTCGATATTAGAGGTTATTGGAACACTGACTTTGATTGGACCGCCACGATATGTGAGAAGGGGCTGAGCTATGACCCGCCGATCAGCAGCGCCCCTGTTGTGACCAGTTGCCATGGCGGCGGGGTGGGAGGCGAGTGCGGGGAGTAGCCAGGGAGGGCTCCCCGTGCTACTCTATGGCTGGCCGTACAGCCCGGATGGACTGCCGGGATATTGCCTCTAAAGTACTGCCCGAGTGACGCTACGGCGGATACGATATTGAGGATATATCTTCGCTGCTTGTGCCATTCGGCGAGCGTCACATGCTTTTCAATGGCGTGGGACATAGATAGGCGGAGCGGCGGCGACTCGGGTGCCATTGGAAAGGAGACAGAATGTACGGACGAAAGTGGGTTGTCGGATCGATCTTATCGTGCGTTATGAGCTTAGCATTGTGCCAGGCCCCCGGTGGCGAACAGGCCGCACAAGCTGCACCGGAGGCCCGGACTGGCCGTGAGTCTCTGGCAGGGGCTGCCTCGGCGCAGAGGCCCGACGACGCGCAGCCGACATCAGCCCCCACGGAAACTTCCCTGCCCTTAGTGACAGATTCCATTTCAGAATTTCCCGGCACGGGAAATATCGAGAAGGTGCCAAGACCATTTCCGAAGATCCAGATAATCTTGATGGGGCTGGTTGTCGGCGCGGTAATCAGTTTGCTGGGCTCGGGGCTATTGTGGTTACGGATCCCAGTTCAGTTCATAACCGTTACGGCCCTATCACGCCTGATGTTGACCGCCATCGTTTTTGCGTGCGTGCCTGGCGTTGGCCCTGGCACTAATCCGCACATCGGTTGGCTGAATCTTGGCGTATGGGTCCTCTCCGGCTTGCTGGGGTTGTTGGCGGGCCGCCGGCTATGGCGGCAGGAGAGAAAGAAAGGCAGATAGCGGCTGTCACCTATTCATTAGCCCGTAGCGACTGTCTTCAAAGTCAAGCGCATATTGGTTTCCATTCTGTGTTTTGTTTGATGATTGCGTTTAGGAGGATGACTAGTTTTCGCATGCAGGCTACTACGGCCGTCATCTTGGCTTT
>SDBV01001583.1_pt1 | contig 34233 bp, 31 predicted proteins | sample 2277081 | NCBI WGS metagenome assembly SDBV01 (sample SAMN10402039, study PRJNA504765) | marine sediment metagenome | isolation source: marine sediment core GS10_PC15, 223 cmbsf | place: Arctic Ocean: Southern Knipovich Ridge | collected 2010 | reverse complement strand
AATATCGTGGTAAGTAGCGGATATGGCGAAGGAAGAAGCGAGAATGATAAACAAGAAAGACTGAATATTGTAGTTGATCAGCAAGGCAATGTAGATACAATGCGTAGCCAAATAATTTCTCAAGTGTTTACATCTGCTTATAACACCATAGGTGTAAGAAGAAAACAGCAATTAAATCAAAATATAATCGATATGGCTCAAATGCTACTTAATGCTTCTTATGAAGGAACTCTAAAGGCTGCTTTTGCAATAAGAAAGCCTAAAGTATTTCTAACACTTATGGGAGCAGGTGCTTTTCGAAATGATATTGGCTGGCTCGAGAAAGCATTAAATCGTAGAGAAATTATTGATTTTATACAAACCAAAGGCATGGACGTTACTCTTATATTTCGACCAGATAAAAAGCGAGATAATCCCGTACGAGAACCAAGAGGTGATTTCCAATTCTTAAAAAGTATGCTAGAAATTGCTGATGAAATTAATCGTACAAATCTACGAAATAATCCAGCTGTGCTAAAGCTTATAGATGAATACCTCACATCAGCTTATGAATATGAAAATACAAAAAATCCTAATGCATACAGACGATATACCTCATCAGCAGCTAAGCTTAAAGGAATGTTGTAATTGGAAGAAATGAAAACAGAAGAAGCTCAATAAAAAAGCAGGTGTAAAAACCTGCTTTTTTTATTTGGTTGCGGGGGCTGGATTTGAACCAGCGACCTTTGGGTTATGAGCCCAACGAGCTACCAGACTGCTCTACCCCGCGGTAAATTTTTTATAGTTTAATAAAAATAGTAACGAGTTTTTCAAGTTTGTCAAATAAAAGCGCCCTATTTTACTTATAAAACAATAATTTCATGCAGTTTCCAATATTACCTGTGCCGTGGCCATCGTTTTAGTATGCGTTATAGATAGGAAGCTCTCGATTGCTGGAGCTTTATTGGCTAGTAAGGCTTTCCAATTAACAGCAAGTTGACATGATCCTTGAGCTGTCTTTTTAATGATAAGGTTTTTGCATACAGTAAGGAACGGTACAGGATTATTATGTGCAATATCGTGATATGCCTTAAAAAAGGCTTCGCGTGCGGCAAAGCGAGCGGCAAAGCGTTCTGCACTTTTATGTGGATTTCCGAGGCAATAGCTAATTTCTTCGGGTGAATAAATACGTTGTAATTTGGCCTCGTTGAATGTAGCCCAGTGTTGAAAACGATCTATTTCTATTGAATCTATGCCAATGCCAATAATCATGACCGTTGTCTTTCTAAATACTGATCAAGTGAGCGATACATAATAGCCTCTTGAATATGTGGTATATCAATTAATTCATTTTCTTCCAAGTCGGCTATTGTTCGAGCAACTTTTAATATTTTATGGTATCCGCGCATGCTTAAATTAAGTTTATCAAATGCTTTTTTAAGAATTGTTTCTGCTGGTGGTGTTAGTATGCAATATTTTTCAATTAAATCTGTGGGCATAAGATTGTTCCACATAGTTTTATTATTAAAGCGTTTATATTGCATATCAAGTGCCCTATTTACTTGAACGAACAGCTCTTGTGAGCTTACACTGGGGAGATTGTGTGCTTTGATGGTATCGTATTCAACCGATTGTACACTAATTTGCAGATCGATTCTATCAAGGAGTGGCCCTGAAAGCTTATCAAGGTACTTATTGATTTGTTGCGGTCTACAGGAACAGGTTCGTTTTTTATTTCCCCAATAACCACACGGGCATGGGTTAAGTGCTGCAATTAATAAAAAGGATGCAGGAAAACTGACCGATTGATTTGCTCGTGATATGTGCACTGTTTTATTTTCAAGCGGTTGACGCAGTACTTCAAGCGTATCCCGCTTAAATTCAGTTAATTCATCCAAAAATAAAATACCGTTATGCGCCAAACTAATTTCACCTGGCTGGGGATATGAACCGCCGCCAACGAGTCCAGCTTGTGAGATAGTATGATGTGGGTTACTAAAAGGACGTTTTACAATTAACGGCTTATTACCTAACTTGCCGCTGATTGAATAAATTTTACTTGTTTCTAAAATTTCATCAAAAGTCATACTTGGCATGATAGTTGGCAATCGTTTGGCGAGCATAGTTTTTCCTGAGCCTGGAGGCCCGATAAAAAGTATATTATGCCGGCCAGCAGCAGCAACTTGCAAAGCCCTTTTTGCTTGTTGTTGCCCTTTGACCTGCTTAAAATCAATAGAAATCTTATTCTGTTTTTCAGCAACATGAGCAAGTCTATTTTGTGTTGGTTGGATAACGATTTCATTGCGTAAATATGCAACTAATTCAGTTAAATGATCTACACCAATAATTTCAAGGCCTTCAATAAGAGAAACTTCATGTGCATTGGCTTTTGGCAGTATTATTCGTCGTTTTTTTAATCGCTGAGCATCATAAGCAATTGCTAACGCACCTTTAATAAATCGAATGCTACCATCAAGTGAAAGCTCACCTAAAAATAACGTTTCTTGTAAAAATGTTTTTGATACTTCAAGATGCTGTGCAGCAAGCAAAATGCCAACAGCAATAGGTAAGTCAAAGAGAGTACCAACCTTTTTCAGGTCTGCGGGTGCTAAATTAACCGTTACTTTTTTGGCAGGTAATCTAAATCCACTGTTTTTCAGTGCGGTGCTAATTCTTTTGCTACTTTCTTTAATAGCAGTATCGGGCAAGCCGACAATGTAGAAATTGATTAATCCGAATGATAAATCAACTTCTACTTCAACTAAATGAGCATCAACGCCAATGGTGGTTGCGGAAAAAGTTTTTGCGTGCATAAGACTACATAACCTATTAGTAAATATTTTATAAAAATTAAAAACCACTTATTATAATAAGGGTATATCATATCTTTTATCATTTGGAAATAAGTAAAATTTACGGTAAACTTTTAAGGTTAATTTGCCAACCTATGTACAACATATGATTAAATGATGTTTAAACCTGTTTTATGGGCTGATCCATATTTAATGATATGTAAACGGAGCGAACATGAATAATCTAATAAAAAAGATATGCAGAACTGTTTTTTGGGTTTGTTTGAGTATCAATGTAGGAATATACGCAGCTGATTTAATCCAGGGTGATCAAGAAGCCCAAGAAAATCAAAGTTTTTCCTTTCCTGTGCGCGCTCATTCAAGTAGCTCTTCGGGAATTGATTTTTATACGGGAGCACTTAATGCAGGGGGGAAAAATTTTGCGATAGCCCGTTTATTGCGGGGGAGCACTGATTTTATTCCACTTACACCACAAAGAGTCAGTCTTAATGATAAAGATGATCAAGATAATCCTCTCTTTAATGCCCCTATTTCATTTTTATCGTTATTAGAATCGCAAGGCCTCGTTGCAGTAACTCCCGATCGTAAAAATAATATATACCTTGTCGATACCGATAAGCTTACTAATCCTTCACTACGAGCAATACAAAATATTACTGATGCTAGTGGCAAAGAAGTTGCCAATGGGATTGTAGGACTAGCTGCTGGTAATAAAATATTTATATTTGCTGGGGTAAGAGGAAAAGGCCAGGATCAATTTGGCAAGGGGAATAGCGGTATTGTGCCACTAGTAGCTGGGACAATCATAGAAGTTAAAGAGGAAGAAGAACAAATAAAACAGGAAGTTATAGCGCAATTTGACGCACCAGCTCCTCTTAATACATCATCAGCTGTTGTTAAAATCCAAAATGATCTTACACAGATAGGTGATATTGTTGACCTGCACTGGGACGTGGTTTTAAACCGTTTATACATTGCACTACGAGTTGAGGCAGGAAATAATCCTGGTGATGGAGCACGCGCATTAGTTGTTGGTAGAATGAGAAATAATAAATTAGAATTAAAAGAAATTGCTCCATCAACTATTTTAGGTGCAGACCAAAATGAAATAGTAGGTACAATAGGTGCAAATGCTCAAGTTTCATTGCATAAAGTACGCACCTTGTGGACAAGCACTCGGCTTAATTATGTTATTCTGCTTGGTGGTAATGGTGATCCTTCTGCAACGCAACGTACTATTTTTGCATTACCGGTAGTTAGCAATGTACGCAATACCGAACTGAATGGGACGCTTGCTAAAAAGGATGCCGATCCAGTCGCTACCTTTTCAGGTAAAAAACCTTCCAATTTTCTTCGCCGAGGTTTTGTTACTCCAGCAACTAACAATGAAGATATTTTTACAACTACTGATAATAGCGACAATATTCCAGCACGTATTGGTGGCGGCCCAGTACCATTCGGTGATGTAGTTGATATGTTTGTACAAGGAGATGCTGTATTTGTAGCAGTTGGTAATGCGGTGCAAGGACAAAAACCTGGTCTTTTTCATTCACAAGCCCTCTTTGATGCAACAGGACGTATTAAAGGGTGGACTGCATGGCAGCGTGTTGCTGGAACTACCGATCAAATTTTTGGTGCTGCGTTAGATCCAGCACAAGGTAATTTTATTTTGATGTCCAGATCAGATGATCAAAATATCATGACAATTAAAAGAACTGTGTGGGGACATGGTGATGAGGAAGGCTTACAATTGCTGACCAATCTTTTGGGTTCTGAATTTCAACAAGAGAACGCTGGTATTCATGGATTAGTTAATTTTTCACAAGAAACACCGGGCTTAAACAATATATCATTGCTGATTGCAACTGGGTTACGCAAAATTATGCTTATCGAGAGTGGCCAAGTTAATGCAGAAACGGGTATGTTTTGTCCTAATGGTGGTGATTTTGCTACCAATAAGCAAAGTTTCCAAAATGGTACTATAACCAACAACAATAATGCTTCGCGTACTATAGCAATTGCAGGTGGAGCGTTGAATGACATTGCTTCAATAGATACTGCTGAAATTGCTCAGTCTGGAAGTAATGGTTGGCTTTTTATTGGTGGAGCTGGTGGTTTAGCCATTTTATCTCAGGAAGATGGACAAGGCTGGGATACAAATACTGGCGCTTTGGGGCCAGCATTTACCGGTTTAACTGAAGGTATGTCCTTTAAAATAATAGGTGATTATTCATTGGTACGTAAGATAATTTTTGATGAGAGTGATGCTGGTTCCTTTTTGTATATTTTGACTGACAAACAATTAGATCGTATAGATCTTGAGCAAAAAAATGTAGGCATTGGTAATATTGAAGTAGTGACCTTGGCAACAGTATCTGATGTGCCATTAGATTCAAATACTGCATTCTTGGATTGTATTGTTTCAGAAAAATTCGCGTTACTAGCAACAAATAATGGCTTGCTGCGTGTTGGTAATGACCGAGATATTAGAACGGCTACTCAAATAGCTGATGTTGGATGGACGTCAGTTATTCTTCCCGAAGGGCAGCGTGCAGTTATTCAATTATTTGTCATATCAGCAACTGGCCGCCAACAAGATGTTGCACGAGGTGCCGGAGGAGTACTGTATGTATTGAACGCTTTTAGTGGAACTAACAGAGCTCAAATAAACCGTTTTAGCATTATGAATATTGTAGATAGAGCGCTTGATGATTCAATTATTCAGCCGTTACCAGATTTTTTTATTGAAGATATCCCCTCTTACTTTGTTAATTTTGGTCTGTTTAGAAATGCTTTTACAACAGACGGTTCATTATTTTTCCATGCCCACGATAGAGATGCAAATGAAGATCCATTATTGATGTTATTACCACCAGGTGTACGAACAGGAGATCGTTTTACGGCACTTCGAAGTTCATCTATTCCATTAGACCTAAAAGGGACCTCGCATATAAAGCCTATTATCCGTAATACTGCATCAGGAAGTTGGTTAGTAGCGGGTGATTTTGGTTTGCGAGTTAACGAATAAATTAAGTAACAAGGATTATCAACATGATGAAATATAAGCATTATATTCAACAATTATTAGTTTTTATGATTTGTTGTCTCAGTACGCACATATCAGCTATGAATGTACCAAAGCCACATGAGATATTTTTAAGGCCAGAATTTGATCTGCGCAAACGATTCTATACAACAATATGGGCAGAAACAGGCCTTGATGCTAAAGGATTTAATAGCGAAGATAATCGAGTTAATGTATTGCGTATATGGAACGATGATCAAAATGCATTGGCTATGCTTGATGGCTTTGATCCCAGCAGTAATATTGGACAGCTACGTGCTTCATTATTAAATGATGATGGCATTCGAGGTCATTTCAAGGTAAATGGTACTTTAGATGTTGATTTTGGTTTTAATTTTGCTACACACTATCGTTTTTTACAGAGTTTATTCTTAGGCGTATATCTTCCTGTTTATAGAATGAAATTAAAAGATGTTGTTTGGCAAGAACAAACCAAAGGCATAGAAACAGCTGATCAGCTAGTAAAAGAAAATCTTACTAATAACTTTTTTGAGAATGTAAAAGAACTGGGTGATGGCCTTGATTTACTGGGATGGAGACGTACCGGGGTAGGAGATTTAACGATTTTACTTTTCTGGCTAAAGGATTATTGGCAAGCAAAGCCTTTTTTGAAAAATGTTCGGCTTGATGGTCGTATTGGTCTTAGTTTACCAACCGGTTTGCGGCGAGATGAGGATAAAATATTTGCAATTCCATTTGGTAATGATGGTGCAACAGGGTTAATTTTTGGCGGAGGTTTGCAAGTTACTTTAGGCCGTTATATTAAGGCTGGCATTGATGTAGAATTAACCCATCGCTTTGGTAATACACGCAATAGAAGAATAAAAACTGACAAAGATCAAACAGAATTATTATTGTTACAAAAAACTCCTGCATTTAAAGATTTTGGATTAATACAACAATTTACGTTATATGCACAGGCAAATAAAATCTTTGAAGGATTATCATTGAAAGCTGGCTATCAATTTTTAAAACAAGGCGATGATAAATTATCATTGAGTAACAATAGCTTTTCAAGTGATATTGCCAATACTGCTGAAAGTCTTAAAGAAAGAACAATGCATCAAATGCTTTTTCAAGTAAGTTATGATTTCAATGATCATCTTGATGATGATACCTCTGTTATACCACATCTTGCACTCTTTGCTCAGGTGCCATTTACTGGAAAACGAGTTGCACTTTCAACATTGATAGGAGGCATGATCTCCTTAGATTTTTAGAATACGGTATATCTTAAACTTTTCTGGATTTCTTGAATATAACTCTGCAATGTTTTAGCCTCCTTGCCTTTAATTCAGCTAGGGATTTTTGTAAAATCATTGAATCTGCCAAATTCCTTTTAGTAATCTATAACTGGGGGTATTAAATCGGTATTTATAGTAATGCACGAAGCTGACATTTAAAAAGGAGAGAATAATGAAGCTTTCAAAACTGATTAACAACTTATTATTGATAATTCTAGGTGCTCATATTGTTGTTATGCCTGTTTTGGGTCAAAAAGAAGAACCGAAAATATCTCCAGAAGAAAAAACAAAGATTGAAGATGTTAGAAAAGCTTTTGTTGCCCTTGAAGCGCTAAGCGTAGAGGAAAAGAAAGTTCTAGAGGAAGGTATTTTAGGACCAGCTGAAAAAGGAAAAGGAATTAAATTAGGGGATCTTCCATTACCTTTTGCAGCTCTTCCTACTTCAGTTAGATCTGTACTTGAAAATATCATTTTAAAAAATCCAAAAATCAAATTATCAATACCAGGGTTTCCAAAAGGCTTTGCTATTTCAGGTGATACTATATTATATGGAACTGATGTAAGCATTAGCCTTGTTTTGGTTAAAAAAACAGGTGGCACAGGAAAACTGCCTAATTTGGGAATAAGCGCAAAAATAGATCTGCCTAAAGGCTGGAAATTCTCCGATTCATTTCCTAAGTTGACCTCGCTTAATAAATTAAAACTTCCAAGATCCACCTTTTTTGTATCTACCTTTGACTATACTGATCCATTTTCTAAGGCCGCAATCAAAAAAGGTTTGTTCTTTCTCTCAGGAGTAGAATTTACAGGCCCTGCCCAAAAGCTGAATCTTCTCAAAAAAATAGTAACGTTTGAAGATATAGGAGTTTTCTTCTATGCCTCGATCCCCCAAAAAATAACTGATGCTATTTTTGCTATTAAAATTCCTGCACGAATCGGTCTCGATTTTGAAGATATGCATAAAAAGGGAAAACTAAAAAAACCTCCTAAATTTGTTCGTAAAATTACAACGGGAGGTTTAATTGTAGCTGTTACTCCCGCACCACTTAAATTAAAAGTGAAAACAAGCATTATATTATGGCTTACAACACAGGAAAAACCACTCGAATTCAGTGGTGAAGTAGAACTTGATGTTGAAGAAGCGACTGTAGCAGGAAGGATGGAAGAAGAAATGTTCGATCCTGCTTTTGGCCTTTCATGGCTTGCTCTTGGTGATTTTGGGTTAAAAGTATTTTTAAATTATGAGGTTCTTACAGCAACAGGATTGCCTTCAGGTATTGCATTTCATGGAAAAATGGGAATAGGCAAAGCTGTACCTAAGCCAACGGCTTCAGTAATAGCTCTAGCAAAAGTTACACCAGAACGAATTGGTGAATTTCTGTTTGATGGTCATATTGAAAAGATCAGGTTGACAGAATTTGTTCATTTCTTATCGAAGGCTGTCAAGAAAGAAATACCTATTGCTAAACTTCCTCCCATAGAACTAATTGATTTAGATTTAAAGCTTGCGCTTACCAATGTAAAAATCAAAGAAAAAGAATACAAAGCCGGTATAGAAGTTTCAGGGGGACTCAGAGTCGGCGATAAAAAAGGTACTGTTACTGTTAATTTTACACCAGGAGAAAAAAAGGTAGGGGGCAAAGGATATTTATCCAATATTGAAACCAAGTATTTCAGCCTTACAGGACCAGGACCTGATAATAAATATGGCACCAAGGATGATGGCTTGATCGTAGATTTGATGATCTCATCTGAAATGCAATACTTTAAAGTAGCAGGTAAAATAGCGATTCCTGTACTTAAGTTGACAGCACAAGCAGTAGTAGGTCTTGCAAAAGATCGCATTCAGACCGATATTAGGACCACTATAGGAGGTATATTTACGGTAAAAGGTATCCTTAATATAAACCCAACCAATCTGAAAGATTTTATGTTTGAAGGTAGTTTTGAACGAGATTTTCATGATATAACTATGGCAGACATTAAAAAAAGGATCGCTGAATTTAAAGGCAAATCAGAGCAGGATATTGCATCATTAGATGCGAAGATTAAAAATTATGAAGATAGAATTAAAAAAGCCGAAGAAACAGTAAAAACGGGTATATATGCTGAAGTGGCTAAAACAGACGTAAAAATTAAAGGTATTAATACTAAAATAGCACAATGGGAAAAAGAAATAGCACAATGGAAAAAGGAACGAGAAAATCTTGGTTGCAAAGGATTAAAAGCATTACGACCAGTATGCAGTTCAAGAGAAGCAAAAATTATTGCGAATCAGACTAAAATAACTGAGAAAAAAGGAGAAAAAGTAATCTTAAAAAGGACTTATAAAAACTTTATCCTCAAGGTAGGGAGCAAAACAGCCGATATGGTATTAAAAGCGGTTGAAGGCTTTCCAGCAGAAATTGATAAATTAGTAAATCTTAAAAAGATAGCTCAAACCGGGCTTAGGGCAGTATCAAAACTGGCAGAATATATTGCTCAAGGATTATTTCTTATTAAAGAGGCTAGCATAAAAACAAGTTCACAAGAGTTAGAAAAGAAAAAATTACCGCAAGTAGTTATTGTTCTTCAGGTAGGCAATAAAACATTAAATTTGTCCTTACAGTTTGATAAGAACAATCCTAAAGCAATTTTTAAACAGCTTTGGGATAAAGTAGTTAATTCAGTAAAAGCAGAACTGAAAAAGGTTGGCCTAGTAAAATAAGATCAGGCAATAACGCAATAAGGTGTTTATCTGGTTATAATGCCTTGCTCATGAGCACGATGCTTTGCTTCAGCTTCAAGAACAGCACGCATAAATCGTTGCGGTTTTTTCTCTACAAACTGTTCTTGTTCTTCAAGTTCAAGTAATGGTAATGATTGTGAAATAATATCATCTTTAATTTTTTTATATGTTTCTAATGACAGATCAGAACCGGTTAAATCTAAAAAGAAACAATAGCGTTCAAGCAATGTGATAAAAAGATCATTTAAATCATCTGCATCATTAATAACAGTATGTTCATGCAGCATAACAAGTTGTTGGGAAATTGTTTTTGCTATTTCCCATGTTTTTTCTTGATCATCTGGGCTCCAAACAAGCTTATTAAGTCCTAAATCTAAAAATCTTATGAGACTATGACGCAACTCTTGTGCATTAACATTATCTATTATTTGATCGTTTTGATTAATAATATGTATTATCTCTTGTGATATATTATTGAAAAAAGCATCAGGTTCTTTTTTAAAGGATGAAAACTTTGATAAAAATGATTCATAAAGAACATTATTAATTTTTTTATGTAGCGAGTCTATAGCACGTGATGTATCTATGGTAAAATATCCTTCAAGTAACAGTGGTAACTGTTCAAGCATATCAGAAAAAGCATAGGCATTGACATAAGTGCTCGCCTTTAATTTATTAGTAAACAACCTCATAATTGATTTTATATATTCTCGTGGTTGATGCGTGTTGTTTCCATATTCGAGAAATTGAAGAATATGAGCAAAGTTATTAGGCAAAAAATCTTGGGCATATTCCGGACAATTGTAAGTATGCTTTAAAAAGCAGGTAATGCCAGACGAAGAGAATTTGATTGGAGCATTAAAGGAAAGAGTACTATCAAGTTCAATAGCCAGTTGATTATTTTCTCCTTTTAGATTATGAATAAGTGTAATAAAGGTTAATGCAAATGACATGATAATAAATGCATTATTTTTCATCATGAGAAATACTCCTTGTGTAAAAAACTTATTTTCATATGTTGTATAGTTAGCATAAACAATGTTGTAATGCAATATAATATGATGAATATACAAAAAAAGGAAAATTTTAACTAGGTACATAAGATGGCGTTATATTTTTACCATGCATTTTCTAAAGAAGGTAAAAAAATAAGTGGGCATATTGATGCTCCTACATTACAAAGCGTAAAAGATCAGTTAGCAAGGCGAGAATTATTTCCAACCTCTATCACTGTATCAGGAGAGGAAGCACGGCAAAAGTGGTGGCAACGGTTATTTGCACCCAGTATAACATTAAAAGAAAAAATTTTATTTACTAAGCAACTTGCAATATTACTTAAATCTGGTGTCCCTCTTGTACAATCATTAGAGCTTTTGGTTGAGCAGTTTGAAGGAGGAATACGTTCTATATTAATTACGATAAAAGATGATATCAAAGGTGGCAGAGCTTTTGCGGATTCTTTAAAGAAATATCCCCGCATATTTGAAAATATTTATATACAATTAGTACGTGCAGGAGAAGCCACCGGCAAACTTGAAATTATTTTAGATCGGCTAACTGATTATTTAGAACGGCGAGAAGCAATTGCCAAACGAGTACGTTCTGCACTTGCCTATCCAATCATGCAGCTTGTTGTTTCATTAATTGTGGTGGCAGTATTACTGAGGTTTGTAGTTCCACAAATGGCAAGTATGTTTATTGCTCAAAAAAAAGAATTACCAGGCACTACACAATTTTTAATTAATGTATCCAATATTTTTACTAACTATTATTTGATAATTATTTTTCTGACTATAGGTTTCATCGTTGCATTTAGATATTGGCGTTCAACGCCACGTGGAGCATATACAATTGATCAAATTAAACTTAAGCTACCATTAATAAAATTTTTTTCTCGTACAAGTGCAGTAGTACAATTTAGCCAAACGTTAGGAATGCTCGTTGAAAGCGGTGTTAATCTGGCCGAATCACTTGATATTGTTGTTAGTATTATTGATAATCGCATTTTAGCTGATACACTCAATCAAGCGCGTGATAAGATTATTAAACAAGGAAAAATTGCACAATATTTAAAGCAAACAAATATTTTTCCACCTATTGCAATTTATTTAATTAAAACAGGGGAAGAAACTGGGAAGTTGGATGTTATGTTATTAACTGTAGCTAAAAACTATGAGGAGGAGTTAGGTGAATTAGCAGATCACTTATCGGCTGCAATTGGGCCGGTCTTATTAATTTTAATGGCAGTTATTGTTGGATTTATTGTTATATCAATTGCTTTACCAATGATGCAGATGGCAACTTTTTAGGAGAATATAATGACATACACAAATTGTTATACAAATGATACAACTCGTTATACAAAAGAAGGTTTTACCTTAATCGAAATTATGATTGCGATAGTTATTGTAGGAATTATTGCTGCGATATCAGCTCCATATTTTCTAGGGCAAGTTGAAAAAGCACGTGTAAGAGCTACACAAGCAACGCTGCGTACTTTGAAAAGTTCACTTACTCAATTTCGAGCAGAAATAGGACAATATCCTGAGACACTAAAAGATTTAGTGCGTAAGCCACGTGATGAAAAGCTTGCTCGACAATGGATTACCCCTTATCTAGAGGGAGATGTTCCTGAGGATTCATGGGGAGGGCGACTTATATATAAACCTACTCCAGGACAAGAACATCCATACGAATTATATTCATATGGCCCTGAGGGAAAAGGTGCTCCAAAATCAGAATGGATTGATGTATGGAAATTATAATAAATTAATGAATAAAACTGGTTTTACGCTTATTGAAGTTTTGGTTGCCATACTTCTTATTGGAATTTTGGCAGCTGTTGTTGTTCCTAATTTATATCGTCGAGCACCATCATATGAACGTAAGCAATTTATTGCGCAACTCAATGAACTTATGCTGACTGCATGGCAGAATGCTATTATTATGCATAAAATACACAAAGTTGATGTTGATTTTGGCAAACAAAAAATACAGCTATTTATTGCGCGCGATGGTGAAAAGCGAAAAAAGGAGCTAGAATTTGAATCGTTGACAGGGCTTGCTTTGAGTACATCTATTGCATTACCAGAAAATATAGAAATAAAAAATTTTTATATTGAAGGATTTGATGAGATGGCACGATTTGCTGCAGGGACTGGTGGAGCATGGTTTTTTATTGTTCCAGAAGGATTATCCCAAGAAGTAACTATTAATTTTGTTGATACAAAAGATACAATCAATGGTAAGCCTCGTCCTACTGGTCTTGTATTAAATCCTTTTACTGCACAATTTAAAATCTATGACTCGTTTCAAAAATAATAGATATGGTTTTTCTTTTATTGAGGCAATTTTAGCTGTTGCGATTGTTGGCATAGTGTTAACCCCCCTTTTTCTGTTGCAAGGTAACGTGATACGTAAAATTGGACAGTGGTCTAGATATATGCAGCGTATCTATGAAGCGAAGAATTTTTTTATTGAATCGCAACGTGCAATTCCACCTGATACACGGCAAGTTATGCTAGAAAAAAAGATAGCTGATCCAGAAGCTGTATTGAAATATGAAATACGGGAAATTGCTTCCAAGTCATCACTAAGGAAATTTAAAAATATCCTTGTAGAACAGGTAACGCTTGAATGGGAACAAGAGGGGCTAAAACGTCAAGATATAGTAATGAGTTTTTTGTTTAAACCTGAGCCAAAAAAATAATGAAGGCAGGATTTGTATTAATAGAAGTTTTACTAGCATCTCTTATTTCTTCAATTATCGGCGCTGCATTATTTGGCGCTTTTTATCAAGTTAATAGAGCAGTGCGTGTTGTTGATGATTTTGTTGATGTTTATGCTAAGGCTGCAATTTTACAGCATCAACTTGAAAAAGATCTTGCCGGCACCTGTATTCCTGTAGAAGCAGTGCCTGCTGCACCTAAAGATAAAAACAAAAAAGACAAAGAGGAAGAAGATAAAGAGAAAAAGAAGGAGCCGAAAAAGCCTTTTGCAAAGCTTTTTTATGGAGTAAATCGTGCAGGCATGTTTGACATGTTAACATTTATTACGAATAATCCATTACAAGTATATTGGGGAGCAAAAGCAGGTAAGGCAAAACCCAAAATAGCCCGTATTGTTTATCGCCTCGTTGAAGATAAAGAAGAAAAAGGATCGTATACATTAATGCGGCAAGAATCGTATCAACTTGAATTTGATAAACTTGAACGTAAAGCTAAAGAGGCAAAATCATATGAATTAGTTGATGGCATAAAAAAGATGAAGCTTGAATATGTTCTTGCAATTGAAAAAGATAAGGAAAAAAAAGAGAAAAAAGGTGAAAAAGAGTACAGAACTTTTAATGAATGGGTGAAAGAGGATCTTGCCGAAAAGAAGCCCGAAAAAGAAAAAAAGGAAAGAAGAATACCTCATGGCATCAATATAACAGTCTCATTGTGGGACGGTAGAAAAGAACGGTTTACAGAGTTTATCTTTAAAATTAACTTAATCACCGATCTTGATGAAGAGCCACAAGAAAAACAAAAAAAACAGGCTGATACTGCAGAAAAATCGGATAAAAAAGAAGCAAAGAAAAGCGGTACCCAGTCGATAGCTCATGGAAAACAATCATTAAATAAATACAGCAAACAGATAAAAAAAACAAAGATTGTACAAAAAGATGATAAACCCCAAACCTTATTTGCACAGATTCAGGTGCAGTATGCACCATAGAGAGCATCCTTCTGGTTATATACTTCTTTTAACGTTAATGATCATAGCAATTTCTGTTGTATTAGTGACCTATATTGCTAATAAAGGTACCATTTTTGTGCCATTTGCTCGAACAATCATTGAGCGCGAAAAGGCAAAAATGCTTGCGGTGGGAGGTATTCAGTTAGCAATAAGTCAGTTGCTGCATATCGAAAAAGCTGAAGCAAAAAAAGCACAAGAGCCTGCAAAAGATGCCAAGCAAGAGGCAGGGGAAAAAAATGAAGGAGAAGAAGCCCAGCAATTGTTAAAAAATATTCTTCCAACTATTAATCGTTGGCAAATAGTCGAGTTAAAACAAGAAGTTGATGGCTTGGATGGAGAGATTAGCATTTGTATTTCGTGTGAGGAAGGTAAAATAGATATTAATCAATTATATGATTTTGAGAAGCACAAATTTATTAATGAAGGCCAACCTACTGGTGATCGCAAGCAAGCTACAAAAGAGTTATTTACGCGAATACAAAAGCTTGTTGGTGGTGAGCGGATGTTTGAAGCATTTGAAAAATTTTTGAAAGAAAGGCACTATAAGTTAAATGATGTAACAGAATTATTGACACTTAAAGAATTTGAGGTATTTAAGCAACATATTTTTTATGAGCCACCTATGCCAGGTGACAAAGGGAAAAAGGAGAAACGTCCTCTTTATTTGACGGATATTTTCACCGTATGGTCGGACAAGCAAACGATAGAACCTTGGTTGATGGCAGATTCTCTCAATGGAGTACTTGACTTGAGTAGAGCTCAACCAGATGATACACAAGAAAGAGAACGTATGGCTGATGAATGGCTGAAAAAGTTTAAAATAGATGCAAAATGGCAAAATGATTGGAATACTATCCTTGCGCCATTGTATAAAAAAGATTTTGCTAGTTTGCCAAAAGTTATAGCATCTATGCTCAGTACAAAATTTGAACCAATAATATTCTCTGTGTTATCTTATGCTAAGATTGGTGCGGTAACGCAACGGATTTTTGCTGTGATAGAAAAATATGAGTTGCCTCAGAATAACGATTCTTCAAGTGAAATTAGAATAAAAAAAGTATATTGGCTGTAAAGGTAAAAAGGAATAACGTTGCCAAGTAAACTAGAAACTCGCGTAGGTTTTTTTGTTTTGATCGCATTAGCCGTTTTTGCTTACATGGGCTTTCAAATAGGAGCTTTTCGATTCGACAGAATACGCTATAATGCATACACAATGGCTTTTAAAGATATATCCGGTCTTTCGCGAAAAGCTGAAGTTAAAATTGCGGGGGTAAAAGTTGGTTGGGTAGAAGAGATTACGCTTCTGGCTGATAGAGTTTTGCAAGCAGAAGCTGCGGTGATGATTCTCAAAGATTATGTGCTTCATAGTGATGCATATGCTATTGTGCGTCAAGATGGGTTACTTGGGCCTAAATACTTAGAAATTATTCCTGGCGATTCGTTACTTCCTCGTTTAGAACCGGGAGCTACCTTAGGAAAGCCAGGTATTGAGCCGGTGAATATGGATGAATTATTACAAAATTTTAAAAAGATATCCGAGCATGTAGAAAGTTTCACTGAATCGCTGAAGGAAGCTATCGGGGGAGATGAAGGCAAAGAACAATTACGATCCATTATGAATAATCTTGATACAACTGCTGAAAAAATGGCCTCTTTCTCTGATGTATTAGAGCGTTCTTTTGTTCGTAATGAAGAAAATATCGATGCCTTGTTAGAAGTTGGTAATACCTTTAATCGCTTGTCTGATAAATTAGAAAGCCAGACACTCCCTGCATTCCAAGAAAGCATAGAAAAAATTTCTGATGTTTTTGATCGTGATTTTAATCGAGTAGCTAATAAGTTGGAATCAACCGCAGGAGCTTTTGAAGATGCATCATTGCAAGCACGCGATAGTTTTAAAAATATCAGTTCTATTGCAGAAAAGATTGATGAAGGTCAAGGCCTCCTTGGTAAGTTAGTTAATGAAGATGAGTCATATAGAGACTTGAAAGTTACTATTCAAAGCCTCAAGAATTATTTTGCAAAAGTAGATATGATGCAATTTGTTTTTGATTCTCATGTTGAAGCAATGCAACGGCTAGCAGAAAATTATAGGTTTGAAGATTCTAAAGGTTACTTGGATGTAAGAATTCATCCGAATGAAGATCATTTCTATGTGTTCCAGCTTGTTTCTTCAGAAAGGGGATTTGTCCGAAGAAGCGAGAAACATAGAGCATATCGCGATAATAAAGATAACATAATTGATACAGATCAATTAGATATTAATGATAATAATCGTTTACGCCATGTCTTTGTAAGGGAACGTGAAACCTTTGATCGAAACACCATTAAGATCGGTCTACAATTTGGAAAAATTTTCAGAGATGTTGCATTTAGATTTGGTCTTTTTGAAGGTTCGGCAGGCTTAGGTATTGATGTGGATATACCATTGGGCACTGATAAGTTCCGTTGGTTAACGACGTTTGAAGCTTTTGATATTAGCGGCTGGAATAGAAAAGATGACAGAAGGCCGCATCTCAAGTGGCTTAATAAGATATATTTCTTACGTAATTTGTACTTAACATTTGGTGCTGATGACTTCGTCAGTAAGCGAAATGCCAATGCATTTTTTGGTGTTGGGATGAGATTTGGTGATGATGATGTTAAGTATCTCTTTTCTAGCTTTGGTGCTGCTGGAGGCCTAGCTCAATAGCAATAACGCTTAACTTGTAGCCTTTTTGTCTATATACCCAGATATTTTAGGTTGATACGTTACTATTTTATATTCTGTTGCCCACGATAAAAATACATTTTTGAGATAAGCAAGTCGTTGTAGCCGTTCTTTGGAACCATCAAAATGTTTTTTGCTTACAGGAATAATTGTTGAAAGATGCAATCGAATAAGCCATGTATTAAGTTTATTGTAATAATTAATATAATGAGTTTCTTTTTCTATGTCATTTAAAAAAGTGGCAAGCGGCGAGATAAAATCATTGATATTTTGCGCATTAGTATATCGAAGTTGAATATCTCGAAGAAGCTCTTGCGATAACTGTTGCTGAGAAATTGCAAGTAATTCTTCAAAGGAGATTGTGCTTCGCCATGATGACCATAAATTTTCTTTATTGAGGTACATATAGCCTTTAATTACCTCATAACATAATACAGCATATACACTTGCTACGATAAAGAGCATTGTCTTATATTTATTCGCTTTCAAGAAGCTTGTTGTTTTATTCTGCCATTCTGTTGGTAAAGGAGAATGGATATTCCATAATTTTGTTACTTGTTGAGAAAATGTTTTTGTTTCTTGAATAGTAGCTATAGCTATACTATTATTTGGCTTGTTATCATTATTTAAAATAACCTGAAAACTAATTGTATTAGGGTTTGCCGCATTCTGCTGCATTGATTGATCAGCAAATAACGTGCTAGATAAACATAAACATATATATAATAGAACTATATTTTTTTTCATTATTCTCCTACTGATATTATCATGCTTATTTTTTGAGCGTATATACACGGTTATTTTATTAGCAATGTACAATAATATAATTATACTCTTTCCAGACATCAGACACTATAATTTAGAAAATATTTTAGGTTAATATAAAAAGAATATACTGAGCTTCAAAGTTTTGCACATTAATATTCATTAAAATATACAAGTCACAAAAGTAAAGTTAACGAAAAAAACTTCAAAAGTACTTCAAGCTAGATAATTAAGTTCTCAATTCAAGATCATCCCTTTCAAAACACAGTAGTTTATTTTGATTTTCTTTTTTAATTGAATCTCTTTTAATTTTTATTAGAAATTGCTTGCCATCCCTAGTTTAATACTGTTAGTATAAAAGCATATAAATAAATTATACTTCTACGAATAAGTAGCTATAATAACATAATATAAATAATATAAAGCAAAAGGTAGGTAATGATGCGGGGAATTTCTTGTCTGACTGAATATATTTTTTCGGTTTTACGTCTATGCTTACTTTTTTCATGCGCACTTTTTTTGCCTAGACTATTTTTGTTATATATCAATTCAACATCGCAATCTATTGCCCACACATCGAATAAGCATTTTAAACTTGGCTTGGAAAATATTTCAAATGAATTTTTGCATAGCCTTACCCCCAAAGGTGATCTATCTTATACGGTTGGTCTTGTTACTAATCAAACAGGTAAAGATCAACTTGGTAATAGAAATATAGATATTCTTTTGCGCAAAGGCCTGCACATTAAAAAAATATTTACCCCTCAACATAGCTTTTATAGTAACATAATAGGAAATAATGAAATAAGTACTAACGTTGACAAAATCACTCAGATCCCAATTATTAGTGTTTATAATACAAATAAATCAAAAAAAATTGATAAAAAGGACCTTGATGATATTGATGTACTCATATTTGATATTCAAGATACTGGTATACGACATTATAGTTATATAGACACATTATTAAATACCATGAAAGCTGCTGCATGCTACAATAAAAAAGTTGTTATATTAGATCGTCCAAATTTGCTCGGTAATTGCATAGAAGGTTCTTTTCAATCAACTCAGGATGAATGGGAATCAATTCCTATCCCTATCCGGTACGGCATGACGATAGGTGAACTGGCGCAGTATTGTAATAATCATATTTTAGAAAAACCTGCATCATTACATATTGTTCCCATGCAGAGTTATAATCGATCTACTGAAATACGCAAGCCTTTAATTGATTATCTTTCACCTAATATTGCCACAATAGATTCATGTTATGGCTACAGTTTTTTGGGCTTGTTGAATGAAGTTGCGCCATTCGATATTGGCATTGGAACTGATAAAGCATTTCAATGTATTTTATTGCCTGAGCATATACATTTCCCAAAACAAAAATGGTATGAATTACGGGTTATGTTAAAAAACCTTGGTGTAGAAAGTACGTTTTATCGCCGCTTTAGTAGGCGTAAAAAAGAATATTACAGCGGTTTGCGTTTGCTGATATCTGATATTAATACTTTTTCATCATTCACTGCCTTATTGGCCGTATTAGATTTTTTTAAACAAGCAAGTATTTCTTTATCATTTTCTCATAACTTTGATAAGGCATTAGGAACAACAAAAGTACGAGATTTCTTGCAGGGCAAGGTTGATAAAAAGAACTTAGAACATGAAGTTAATAAGGAACTCCGCTCATTTTTTAATAAAGCGTTTGATTCATTTATGTATAAACCATTTCCAAAGGTAGTTATGTTATAAAGATATTTTTAAGGGGGGAAAGAATATGACAATAAAAAAAATTTGGCTATTTCTACTATGGAATATAGGCTTAAGTAATCTTTTATATGGATATAATTCAACTAATCAACAGTTTAAACTCGGCTTAGAAAACCTATCTTCTTCATTGTTACAAAAACTAAGCAATACATCATCACCTTGCAAGATTGGGCTTATTACAAATCAAACAGGAAAAGATCAGCGTGGAGTAAGAAATATAGAATTCCTTATGCAACGTGGCATTACCCCTAAGAAAATTTTTGTTCCAGAGCATGGCATAGATGGCATGCTGCCAGCGGGACAGGAAAATTCAACCGATAAGATAACAAATATTCCTGTCATTAGCCTTTATAGCAAAGGAACAGGAAAAAATATGGATGCTACAATGTTGAAGGATATAGACATATTAATATTTGATATTCAAGATTCAGGCATGCGTCATTATACGTATATATCAACATTATTTCATTCATTAGAAGCAGCTTCGCATTATAATAAACCTATTATTGTGTTAGATCGCCCTAATCCGCTAGGAAGAGTAATGGAAGGTCCACTTGTTGAGCCTGGATTACAATCATTTATTTCTATAGCTCCTGTTCCAATTCGTCATGGCATGACAGTAGGAGAATTAAGTCGATACTTTAATACCTATATATTAAAAAAACAAGCAAAGTTACATATTGTACCTATGAAACAATATGATCGAAGATCAGGATTACAAGGAAAGCTACCTGTAGCTTTATCTTCAGGCATCCCTAATATCCAATCATGTTACAACTATAGCTTTCTAGGTCTTTTAGGTGAAATAAAACCATTTGATGTTGCACTTGGAACACAACAAAAATTTCAATGTATTTCTTTACCTGAACATATCAATTTTCCCAAACAGAAATGGCATGAACTCCATGTAATTTTAAAAAATTTTGGTATTGAAAGTACTTTTAATCGTTATTTTAGTAAACGTAGAAAACAATATTGTAGCGGGTTAAAGTTACATATATCTGATATCAATCAGGTCCCAGCCTTCACAACTTTTTTAACCATCGTAAAGTTTTTCAAAAAATCTGGTGTTAAATTAACCTACAGCCAATGTTTTAATCAAGCAATTGGCACACTGAAAGTACGAAAATTTTTAGACGGCATTATGACTCGGCAAGAATTAATGCATAGCATTAATAAGGAATTACATGCGTTTTTCGAGAAGGCAAAAAGTTCGTTTCTTTATCTTCCGTTACCACATGTTGTAGAATTATAACAATCCTACTTTCTTCCTAACCATCCGCTAATGACATTGATAATCCAGATAAAGAATTCTTTTATCTTACAGATAACAAACATGATAAATGCCCATATTTGAGCAAGAATACCTTCTTTTTCTGCCGAAACAGGCATTTCCCCAGGAGCAGGTAACTCTTCTATTATTATCTCTTTTTTTTCTTCTGGAACCAATTCCTCACGAACCCCTTCTGGCATAACTTGCTCTTGAGGCTCAATAGGCATCATCTCTTTTCCTATGATTTCTATTGTTTCTTTTGGTTCTTCTATAGCCATTACAGCTTGTTCTGGCTGCATTTTTTCAATAGGTTTCTGATTTTGTACTACCTTAAATGTTTTCCTAATATTATTACGCAAGGTATCTTTAAAAGTTCCTATATTTTCAACGCCAATACTTTGATTCTTTTTTTCTCCTTGATTCATATAAATAAAGGTGGGTACTCCAATAATACCATTTTGCTTACTTATTTTTTGTGCTCTATCAACATCAACATGAGCAAATTTTATATTGCTAAATTCAGGCTCTGCTGCAACTTCTTCAAAAGGCTTCTGTATGCTCTTGCAAGCACCGCACCAATTTGCAGAAAATTTAACCAAAACCGGACGGCTGCTTTTTAGCACTTCTGTATCAAACTGATTATCATTTGTGATAGTTACAACATTTGTTTGAGTTGTATGCCAACTCATCAAAATAAAAAAAAATGTAAATAATGTTTGTATTTGGAACATGATTGCATGTTTATTCATTGCAAACCCCTTTTTATAGTTATATTAATCCCTATCATGCCATAATGCCTTATACATCAGCTTATCATAACAAATCTACACCTTGTCAATAATAAGAAAATTTCTGATAGGTTTTTAGTTTAAATTACTCTTCATCGCTATTGACTTATTTCTATTTATAATGTGAATCCATCATACAAAAAATCAGCATTCATGAGCATTTAAGTTAACATGATTATCAATAAATTCTTTTTCTAAATGAATTAACGCAAGGTATTGTTATAAGAAAAATTGAAGAATATATTTTCGATAAAAAGATAGCTAAAAATATTTGATTATGGGATCTTAAATAGTTACATTATGAGTAAGGTTGAGCAGCCTCCTTTTTCACATAGTCAACTTTTTGTAAATTTAAAAAATCAAGTTGAATTAGTCTCCTAGCATAGTAGGGGGGAGCTATCGGCTAAAAAGTACTGTTAATTATATTAACTTCTTGAAAACAAAAAGGATTGTTAATGCAAAATATTCAAGATCAAAAGAACACTATACAGAAGGAAGGAAGAACTATCTTTACAAAAGTGGGCTACAAGTCAAACGATAAGGGAACAGACAATAGTATTAAATGGTCAGTTACCAAAGAAGATGGCAGCATTGAGCCGTTTAATATAGAGCGCATACGAGCAGCAATTATTTGGGCTTGTGCTGGCTATAAAAATTATGTGACAATTGATCCTATTGTTAAAGAAGTCATCAAAAATATTTTTGATGGCATTACAACATATGAAATTGCAGATACTTTAATACTTGCCGCATCTTCATTTATTGAACAAGATCCAATATACGATCATATAGCAACTAAATTATTCCGCAAAAAATTATTTAATAATGTCACAAAAACATCTATTCATTGTACTGATATCGATACAGTATATCGTCAATCATTTATACAAAGCATTAAAAAAGGTGTTGATTATAATATTTTAGATAAACGCTTGCTTGATTTTGATCTTGAACTTTTAGCTAATGAACTACGCCTAGAGCGCGATCTTCTATTCGAATATCTCGGGCTTAAAACATTATATGAACGTTATTTAACAAAACATAAAAAACGTCGCTTAGAATTACCACAAGCTTTTTGGATGCGTGTTGCCATGGGGCTTGCATTAAATGAATCAAATAAGAATGAAAAAGCCATAATGTTTTATCATATTATGGCGGCATTACGCTATGTCCCCAGCACCCCAACCTTATTGCATGCGGGACTTACCTGTCCACAATTAAGTTCCTGTTTTTTATCAACAATTGAAGATGATCTTAAACATATTTTTAAATGTTTAGGAGATAACGCACAAATGTCTAAATGGTCTGGCGGTGTAGCAAATGATTGGACTAACTTACGTGCAATAGGATCATTGATTGGTAGCATCAAAACAGAAAGTCAGGGAGTAATCCCTTTTTTAAAGATAGCAAATGATGTCACAGCAGCAATTAATAGAAGTGGAAGTCGCCGTGGCGCTACCTGTGTATACCTAGAAACATGGCATTTAGATATTGAAGACTTTCTTGATTTGCGAAGAAATACAGGAGATGAACGCCGTAGAACACATGATATTAATACTGCAAATTGGATTCCCGATCTTTTTATGAAACGAGTAATCAATGATAATACATGGACATTGTTCTCTCCTAATGAAACACCAGATTTGCATCATGTATATGGCAAGACATTTGAACAAAGGTACCAAGAATATGAAGCACAAGCAAAGCGAGGTGAAATACAAAAGTACAAAGTAATTTCAGCAACAAAGTTATGGCGCAAAATGCTAACTCGGCTTTTTGAAACTGGTCATCCATGGATTACTTTTAAGGATGCATGCAATATCCGTTCTCCACAAGATCACGTTGGCGTCATTCACAGCTCCAATTTATGTACAGAAATCACGCTCAATACTTCAGCTGATGAAACGGCAGTATGTAACCTTGGCTCAATAAACCTTGCAAAACATATTATTAACGGAGAAATTGATGAACATCTTTTGGTTAATACTATAAAAGTTGCCATAAGAATGCTTGATAATGTTATTGATATTAATTATTACCCTACCACCGAAGCACAACATTCAAATGTACAGCATCGGCCTATTGGGCTTGGTTTAATGGGATTCCAAGATGCATTATATCAACTGAATATTAATTTTGATTCACAAAAAGCACTAACATTTGCTGATACCATTATGGAAAAAATAGCGTATAATACGATCCTTACTTCATCTGAACTAGCAAAAGAACGAGGTGCTTATACATCATACAAAGGTTCAAAGTGGGATCGAGATATTTTTCCACAAGATACTCTTGGATTACTTGAAGAAGAACGCGGTATGAAAATTGAAACGGTACGAGAAGGATATTTAGATTGGTCTCCAGTACGAGAACATGTCAAAAAATATGGTATGCGTAATTCAAATACAATGGCGATCGCTCCTACCGCTACGATTTCAAACATTGCAGGCTGTTTCCCTTGCATAGAGCCTATTTATAAAAATCTTTATGTAAAAGCCAATATGAGCGGCGAATTCACCATTATAAATAAATACCTTATTGAAGATTTAAAAAGATTGAATCTATGGAATAAAGAAATGCTTGATCAGTTAAAATATTACGATGGTAATATTCAAATGATAACAGGTATTCCACAGCATATTAAAAATAAATATAAAGAGGTATTTGAGCTGGACCCTGTTTGGTTAATTAAAATCACCGCAATCCGTGGGAAATGGATTGATCAAAGTCAATCACACAATGTGTTTATGAAAGGTGTTTCTGGTAAAAAACTCCATGATATTTACCTAGCTGCATGGAAATCAGGGTTAAAAACAACGTACTATCTGAGAACACTTGGTGCAAGTCAAATCGAAAAATCAACCCTTGATGCTAAAAAGTTTGGTTTTACTCAAAAGCGAGAATATGAGACGCAAGCAAATGCTTCTATACAAGATGCACAAAATAAAGCGTGTTCATTATCAGTAGACCTAGAAGAATGCGAAGCGTGTCAATAATTAATACTATGAAAGGATTATTATGGCCCAAAAGGGAATTATCAACAATTCAGCAATAGATCCAAATAAAATCTTGCCTATGAAATATCTGTGGGCTCGGCAGCATTATAAAGATGGTGTAGCAAATAACTGGACACCTGAAGAAATATCAATGCAAAAGGATATTGAACAATGGAAATCTCCCGATGTATTAAGTGAAACTGAACGAAGAATGATTGTATGGAATTTAGGATTTTTTTCTACTGCAGAATCACTCACAGCAAATAATATTGTGCTAGCACTTTATCGGCATGTCACTAATCCTGAATGTCGACAATATTTATTACGTCAAGCATATGAAGAAGCGGTACACACCGATACGTTTATTTATTGCTGTGATTCACTCGGTCTAGATCCCGATGAAATATACTCCATGTATAATACTATTCCTTCTATCAAAGAAAAAGATGATTTTGTTATTAACTTAACAACATCAATTTTTGATCCGAATTTTACAACAGACAGCGTCGAAAATATTCAACAATTTATTCATGATCTCATCGGATATTATGTGATCATGGAAGGTATTTTCTTCTATGCTGGTTTTGCTATGATGCTTGCACTGAAACGCCAAGATAAAATGGTAGGAATTGGCGAACAATTTGAATATATCATGCGCGATGAAAGTTTACATTTGGCATTTGGCTGCGATTTAATTAATACCATTAAAGCTGAAAATGCTGAAGTTTGGACGCCACCGTTTCAACAAAAGATTGTAGAATTAATTAAAAAATCGGTTGTTCTTGAAAAAAACTATGCACACGATGCATGCCCACAGGGTGTTCTTGGCATCAATGCACAGCAGTTCTGTGACTATGTTGAATATATTACCGACAGACGCCTTGAGCGTATTGATTTACCAAAAATATATAATACTCCTAACCCATTTTTGTGGATGTCTCAAGCAACTGATCTGAGCAAGGAGAAGAATTTCTTTGAAACGCGTGTAACAGAATATCAAACAGCAGGCTCGCTTGAATGGGAATAAAACAATAAACAATATATCATTTAAGCGAATTGATAAGACTTTCTATGGTATCGAATGAGGAACATGCCTGATTAAAGCAGTTTTGAATTATAGTACCTTTACGCTGTATAGCATTAATTGGTAATTGATCCCAATTAATGCTATGTGGCGTATCAATAATATGAAAATGACCGTTTTTGACAAAAGCATTCAGATTAAAAAAATCATAACGAAGCGGTTCTTTGTATTCAATAGGCTCAAAAGATTTGCCTAACAATATTTGTGTTCTTAACATTGCATATTCAGCTAATGAAATGCTTGATGGTATTGGATGATCAAGGAGCTGCGCAGGGATAGCCATAAAATCATTATCTTGTGTTTCATACCAGGTACCATCTTTATAAAAAGTTTGAAGGGATGCATTTAATGATTGTAACAAATCCTGATGCTCGCCAGTTTCTTCGTGAATATACGTAGCAAATAACAACATACTTGCATAATCCTCTAAAAATTCCTGTTTTTGTACATTACCCTCAATTGAACTATGATATACCCTATTATCAATAATATGGCGATGCAGCAATGTATTAAATACCGTATGTGCTTTATCTAATGCAGACTTGCTGCCGATATATCTATATGCCATAAGCAGTGCAATCCCAGTCAAAGCATTCCAGCTGGTAATATGCTTTTTATCAATAAATGGCTGCGATCGCCCTTTTCTGATGGCAAGCAATTTATTTTCTACTTCTGGAATCATGATGCTTCTTGTTTTAATTAAATGATTTTTGCCTTCAAAATTTCCTTTTTCGCTAATTATATATACTGTATTGAATGTTGAAAATTCTTGAGGAGTCAGTATTGTTTCTAATTCCTGTTTGGTCCATAGATATGTTGAACCTTCTTTTCCTTCAATATCTGCATCATGCCCAGTCCAAAATAGCCCATCATGTTCAAATGTTTCTTCTAAACAAGTAATTATTTTTTCTGCTATTGTTTTATAAGTTGCATGTTTAAGTACTTTATATGCTGCACTATAGACCCATAAAAGCAATGCTTGATCATAGAGCATTTTTTCAAAATGCGGAATAGTCCAGGCCCTATCGACACAATAGCGGAAAAATCCTCCCTGAAGATGATCATGAAGACCACGTAATGCCATAATATCAAGAGTCTTTTTGAGGGTCGTATAAATAGACTGTTTTTTAGTCCGTTCAAAATAGTGAAGCAAAAATAATAATGTTGCATGAGGAGGAAACTTTGGACTATGGCCAAATCCACCTTCAAGTTCATCCGATTGTTTTTCTATTAAGTCTATAAGATCATCAACATGAATATCTACTGCAGATATGCTCGGTAGATGAAATGGTTGAACTTTGTCTTTATGAGCATCATAATATTCTTTTGCTTTCTGTAAAAAAGTAATAAAAGCGGGTTGTCCATATTTTTCTTCTGCAGCAAGATACGTAACCGCCGCAAAAGGTTTAAAATCTGGCGTGAAAATAACATTTAAGGGCCAACCACTTATACCATGAAATTGTATACTATAGGAAATCATATATTGATCAATATCAGGCCGTTGCTCTCGATCAATTTTAATAGAGACAAAATGTTCATTCAAAAAATCTGCTATTGCCTGATTTTCAAATGTATCATGGGCCATAACATGACACCAATGACATGTTGCATAACCACTTGATAATAAAATAAGTTTATTGTGTTGCTTGGCATATTCTATAATCTCAGTAGACCATTCTTGCCAATAGATAGGATTGTCTTTATGTTGCTGCAAATACGGTGAAGTTACTTTATCCAAATTATTTTGTTGAAAATTCATTACCTATCTCCTGTTAATATAGCTCATAAAAAATAAACCTGTTTTAAAATTAAAAACAAATCAAAGATACTTGTCATCCTATAAGTATGTGAATATTATTAGAGTCATTATATATCATGTTCAATCAAGTTGGTAATTATGAAAGAAAATACGAGTATTATCTCTCTTATACATGAGATAGAACAACAATTACAACAGGTCTATGATGAGCTTACTTTATGTAGGCAGTATGCATGGTGGATGCTAGAAGCAATTACGCAAAAGGATAAAGCAACACTTATTGCACAACAAACTATCTCTCTGAGCCCCCAAGAGCAAGTTACCCTTGATCATTGGATTGGCAAACAGATTGATGAACATATGCCATTACAATATCTTCTTGGCACAGTTCCATTTAACGGTGTTGAAATTCTAGTGGAACCACCGGTATTAATTCCGCGGCCAGAAACAGAAGAATGGACTATCAAGCTTATACAGCAACTCAAACAGCTTACCAATACAAAATTAACTATTTTGGATCTTTGTGCAGGAACTGGATGTATTGCGCTGGCGATTGCTAAAGCGTTTCCCAATGCAACAGTTTATGCAAGCGATATTTCAGATGAGGCACTTGCGCTTGCACAAAAAAATGCACAACATAATAACATTAACAATGTAACATGTATCAAATCTGATCTTTTTGCTTCTATGCCGCACAATAATCAATTCGATCTCATTGTATCTAATCCACCATATGTTGCCCCTGAGGAATGGAAAAATCTTGATACATCAGTTACCACGTGGGAGGATTCTCAAGCACTTATTGCTCAAGATGAAGGCCTCAGCATTATTAAACAGATTATTCAGCAAGCTCCACACTTTATAAAAGCCAATGACCAAATGCAGCAGCGCACTATACCGCAGCTTGTTATTGAAATAGGATATAAACAAGGTCCTAAAGTTGTACAACTTATGAAAGAAGCAGGTTTTACCAATATTCAATTGCATAAGGATTTAGAAAGAAAAGATCGAGTTATTAGCGGGAGAGTAAAAAATGTGGCCCCTGGCTCCAATAAAAAATGAACTTGTTACTATAACACTATCGCCACAGTATATTACTTGCAGCTGGATACAACCACATAATAAAAGAACGCCTTTTGCACTAGCAGCATATCAAAAAACTGCTTTAGATCATTTAGAACTTGAACAATCAATCATATTTAATCCAACTAAGATACAACAGTACATCAATAATTTTCTTGAACAATATAACCTTAACAATGCATTTGTTGCTTGCTCTTGCGCAGGGCCAGGCATACGAGAAAAAATTATTACGCTTAATATTGCCTCTCCAAAGCCTAAGGATCTTACTTCTGCTGGTCTTAAAAAAATAATGTGGGATTATCGTTATCTACATCCTGTACATAATAATCAATTTGCTTTTTATGTATGCGGCATTTCCAGAGAACTTCTTTTTCAATATAAATTATTAGCTATCGCTCTTGGCATAAATCTGACAACGATAACAACAGAGTTTATGGCTTTGTTGCACTTGTATAAATACCTGTATGGTAATGCATTTCGCTATAGCCAATTGGCTATTGATATGCAGAAACATAACAATAAATTAGAAAAAAATTTTACCCATGAAACTATTAGACGCATGTTACACATTTCATCAGATATCACGCTTGATCTATATCAAGAAGCTCCCTTTTTACTTAAAAGCCTGGGCTTATTGTTAACAGGAGAACAGTACACATGAAAAATATTAATTTTATTAACTCTATAGCGCCACAACGCCAACGAGAAGTATTGATATGGTACCGTATATCAGCAATAATCTTCGTACTACTTGTTTCCATAATACTGTATATACAAATTAAACAACTCAATACTCTGATAAGAATCAACAAAGAACGGCAACATTACGCAGAAAAAGTTCAAGAATTTGATGCGTTGTTAACGCAAAAAAACAGGTTAAAAAAAGAAGAACAGGATATCAAACAAAAAGTAGAAAAAATTAATCAATTAACCACAAATCCTAAAAATCCATATGACTATCTTGTAACGCTTAATAAAGCTCTATCTCAAGAAATTACTTTAGCATCATTTACTACAACCAAACAACAGGTAGAAATTACAGCAACTGGACCAAACACCCAAGCTGCTCTTAACTTTTTAAATACATTAAATAAGACACCACATTTTCATGAATTAAAACTTACGATGCTAAAAACAAAGCAACAAGAAAATAAATCTTCCCTGTTCTTTACTATTAAAGGAAAACTTGCCAAATGATTTCGATGATTCTATATCCGTTGCACGACTATCCATTACCCACATCTTTTCTAGGAAATAAAGTAAACCATGAGGACATTATCACTGTCAGATGACATTCATTCATAACTTTTAGGTCTTCCTCCAATAATATTCCTATTTCTTCTTGTTGCAGCTTATCACGAGAAGTTACAACTATATTAATACCCATATTAATTCCTAAGATTAAGTTAGCAGATAGGATTTTAAGATGAATCAAGTCATTAGTTCTAAATCTTCAAATTTTAGAAAAAGAAAACTTTCTTCAAGACCACTCAGGAGGCCTCTTTGAAGCATATCTAGCAATTCAGGCTTAATGGCCGGCTCTTGCTCCAAAATTTTTATTTCATTATTTTTTATTTCCCAAAGTTGACCTTCATTAAAATAGGTATCACCTGTTGTATCAACAAATCTTAAACATTTTAATGTATATTTTTCTGCAATATCAGTCATAGTTTTAATATCTTTCTTGGATACTGTGCCTAATATTTGTTCTAATGTTCCCAATTCGTCTTCTATTAATAATCTTATCATCCTTATATATCTCCTAAATAATTACTCGCAACAAAATATGAGGTATAAGTGAGGAGTTTGAGCTGCTTCTTTTAATGATTGAGCTATTATGTTTAAAGCATTTTTGTTTATATTTGGATCATCTTGCAGTTTTTTTACTTCACACTGAAGCTCTTGTATTTGCTTTTGATTAAAAATAGTATCATCTTCCAAAGCAATAAGAGGTAAACAACTTAATTTCTTACTTTTAGCTATAGCGATTAATCCTTTTAATTCCTCATCTTCAATTAATCCTACCTCTTTTTCCATTTTTCTGTTTCGTTTCATCAAGTATATTTCAATTGACATCACATTATCCTTATTAAAGTTGTAGTTTGTTTCCAGATTTTCAATAAAGTTAATCTCTAATACCGAGAGTTTTAAGTTTCGCGGCTTTTTTTCTTTTCATTATGCTTGGAAGTTATTTATGTCAACCGTTTTTTAGCCATAAGCTTTAAAGATATCGTCAGGAAAATCTAAATTTTTTCTTTTATAACCAATCAAAGTAACATAAGCTTGTGTAACTGTCCTTTTTCCTTTTTCAAAAAAATGTGGATCCGTTTTCTCTCGAACTAATTCAAACTCTTCAGTTTTTTTATTGAATTTACAGTAACCATATTTGGTCTCTACTTTTATTCTAGTCTTTCCTGTATTGGTTACATATTCTTCTCCAGAAGCATCTGTTTCAAACTGATAATGTACCCAATCATCATTTTCACATTGCTTTATCATTTTTATAAACATATTATCCCTTGAAATCTGAGAGACTTCATGTTTTGCTTTATCGCAAGCAGCTTCATGTACTAATAATTGATCTTAATAATTTTAAATTTGATTTATAACTTTAAGAGTTGGCTAAATCTTCGAATTTTAAATAAGCACCTTCTCGTTGTGCTATTTTTATTCCTTCTTCAATCATATCAAGTAATTTTTTGCTTACTGGTGAATAACACTGAAGTATTACTATTTCTTTCTTTATTTCATTTACTTGCTTTTCATTAAAATAAGTATCACCTATGCTATCAACAAAATTTAAACATTTCATATCAAGCTGTTCAGCTACGCTTATCATATTATTAATATCCTTTTTATCTACAATGCCTAGAACTTTTTCAACTTCAGCAAGCTCATCAATAACTAATAATCTCATTAAACTATTCATACTCAAACATTAAATATAAATTTGGTGACTGTAATGCGTTATTAATCCCTTTGTAAATAGTATCTAACATATTCTGATTGATATCAGGAACATTCTTCAAATATTCTATTTCTTTTTTGAGCTGCCTTATTTGTTTTGGGTTAAAGACAGTATTATCATAGTAAATAATATAATTAAATAGCTTTATATCTTGCAGATTTGTTATTCGCTGGGCAAATATTACATCATCTTCTTCAATAGATCCAATGCATTCTCGCAAAATATTATTTGATATATTTGTATAATCTATAAATACAGCTTTTTTTGAAATGATCCATATATCTATAGCCATAGAAGTCCTTACATTGAAATAGGTAAGAGTATTTAATGCTTTTATCTGTTTGGCAAGTTGTTCATCAAATGTTTTTTTTAAAACAGGATGTTGATTAATGGCTTATGTATTCCTTGATCATTTTAAAGACTTTCGCAAAGTTTATCTCTAAAATTTTTGAACCATTCTATAAGCTCGGAAGGATAGTTACTTTCTTTTTCTATCGTTTCAATTACATTTGTTAATATTTTAACAAATATAGATAAATCATTCTTATTATCTTTAAAAACATCTGCAATATTTACATATATACAGCCTCTACCGTAAGTATCTTGATCTAAAAGTGAAATAAATGACATAACAACCGAATTATGCAAAAAATTTTCTTTATGTGCTATAGCTAAGAGATTTTCATACAAAACATCCATTGCCCAATTAGCGCATCTTAAGATAACTTCGTCATTTCTTAATATATAGTTCGCCATGATATTAACTAAATGCTGAAGTAAAATAACTTATAAATACTTATTTTTAACCATAAGCTCTATAAATTTCATCAGGAAAGTCTAAATTTTTTCTTTTATAAGAAAGTAAAATGATATAAGCAATTTTAACTGTCCTTTCTCCTTTTTCACCCAAAAAATGTTGATCGGTTTTCTCTTGATCTAACTTAAACTCTTCAGTTTTTTTGTTAAGCTTGCAATAACCATATTTGATTTCTGATTTGTTTCTTAATTCCCCATTTTCTGTCCTGTATGAACTAACTACTACAGCGCTTGTTTCAAATTTATAATAAACAAAAGTTTCATCTTCTTTAATTTTTGTCATTAATATATTCATATTATTAATCTTCCTTATACTGTGGAGGTTGCCAAGCTCGTCCGCTATCTACTGCAGCTTTATGTGCAGTATCATAATCTACTTTAAGTATACTTTCAATGCTAGATTCACAGTATTCATGCTCTAATAATTGAATATCATGTTTTATAAAATCTCCTTTATAAAGTCTATCCCATGCTGCTGCCATTTCAGGATCAGGGTCAAATCTAGCTATTCCTCTCCGTAGTTTATGTTCATCATAAAAAACATGATTTTTAATTCTTTGGATCTTGTTTACAGGCAGGTCTGTATTTTTAGCTATTTTTTCTACATCATCAGTCCATTTTCTTATTTCATCATATTTCTTAGGTGCCCATTGTTCCCATGCTTTCATTTCATTATTTGGTCGAACAGGGCGGCATTTTTCTCCTGTCGTTAATGTCTTATAGCGTGGATTTCCTAAGTGATCAGTAAATTCTTTGACTTTTTTTGTTGCTTTAGCTGCATCGTTGCTTGATTTGATAAATTCTGAATCTTGTTGGGCAAATTGTACAACTTTAGATACTTTATCTTCACCATGCTTGCCAATCAATTCAGCCATATCTGCAGATTCAGCGGCGATTTTGATTTCAAGTCCTTCTGCTGTACTCAAAACTTCTGCTGTTTTTGCTGTTCCTTGTTCAACCTTTTTTGCGAGTTCAACTGCTTTTGTTTTTGCTCCATTGAAAAATTTGCCTAAAGTTGTAAGCGATTTATATGAGCAATACATTTCTGCGGCAAATTCAACAGCTGCCTCAACCAGTTCTGGGCCTGACGTTTTTTGATATTTTTGTCCTAATGCTTGACTGATTGCCTCGATTTTATCTACATATTCTCTGACCTGTGTTTCCGCTTTTTCAGGATATCGCTCTGCTAAATCATTAAGATTTGTTACATCAACAAGAACTTTTGTTAAACAACAAGCAGCATTTGTCACTCCTTTAGCAATGTTTGTTGCAGTATCGATTGGATGCAGTATTGTCTCTCCAACTTGCATAACACCTTTGATAGCTCCTTTTGTGGCACCACGGGTAATTGCTATGCTATACACTTCCACAGTAGACCAGCAAAAGTCTGCTATCGATGAGGCTTTTTCAATAAATCCTGCTTTATTATATTCACGGCCAACATCACTAAAATTAATGATTGTTGACGTTATATTATCCGATACATAATGTGCATCATATTCAGCTACTTGGTTGATAATATCAACAAACTCTCCATGCAAAACAACTTGAAACTCATTACCTAAGCAACGAGCAAAAGTATCTGGATCAATATCATGTTCTTGTAATATTTTGACGGATTGACCAGAAATGATA
>SDBV01001582.1_pt1 | contig 34244 bp, 55 predicted proteins | sample 2277081 | NCBI WGS metagenome assembly SDBV01 (sample SAMN10402039, study PRJNA504765) | marine sediment metagenome | isolation source: marine sediment core GS10_PC15, 223 cmbsf | place: Arctic Ocean: Southern Knipovich Ridge | collected 2010 | reverse complement strand
ATGGCCATAAGAATAGAACAACCCGGAGCAGCCAAAGCCGCCGCAGCCGCGGGCACCGCCATAGGTAAGGGCCAACGAGCCAAAGAGGATCGAGCCAGTGCTGAAAGAAAGCAAGCCCAAACCGCACAAAGAGCCGCCCAGCAAAAAACCCAACAAGTAGCTATGGACTGGGAACTGCAAAAAATGCAGATGCGGTCTCAACAAGAGTTTGAGCAAGAACTCGCTGATAAGCAATGGGATTATGAACGGTTCAACCGTGCTAAGGCTTGGGACATTGAGAAACTGGAACTCCGATCTCGTATGGATTTTCAACAGGAGGAGCAGGAACGATTACGTCAAGTTGGTGAATTGGACAACCAGATAAATGCTTGGAACAAAGCAGCGGATGACTATCAAGTTGATCGTGATTTTGCATGGCAAAATAAACTAACTCAGCTTGAAGCAGATAGAGACGCGGTAAAAGCTGGCATCCCACTTCGGACATCCCCTGATCGCATTGCAAAAGAGCAGGCAGCTAACCGTGAAGTGCGTGCTCAAGAATCAGCACAACGTGCTCAAGAAGCATTCATAACTGGGCAACCAACAGATGAGGCCATTAGGCGGAAAAGGGTACTTGATCTGGGAGGGTCAGCATATAGAGATGTTCCCTTAGACGAAGCAGAGGCAGAGTTGCGTGGTTTAGGTTTGGTGTCCACACCACCCGATCCTAGTGATGTTGATGTCAATGTATCACCAGAAGAGTTAAAAGCATCAGCAGTAGGAAAACCAGAAGCTGAAAAGAAACTAATCTATGAACGTGGTGTTAAACTGGGTTACTGGAATTAAAATAATCTATGTCCTTTGAAGATTGGAATAAATCGCTTGAGGTTGATAATTCCGTAAACGGGTTTGATGCTTGGAATCAGAGTTTAACTCCGGCAACTGGGTTCGCTGCTTGGGACGACACTCTACCAACCGAAGACACTCAAGAAAACCTATTTGCTCGGTTTGGCAAACAGGTTTACAACTATGCCATTGCTGCTCCTGTGCAAGCCATTAGAACTAAATCTAAACTTGGTGAAGCTAGTATTCTTACAAACACTTTGGGGGCAATGGAACAGGAGGTTCAAGGTCGTTTTGGTCGTGGCGAGCCACTAACACAAAATGAAGTGAATTTTTGGGGCCGATTTGGTGGTGATTGGGGGCAAACACTAAAAAGGGATTACGAAGCTGGAGTAGCTCCACTAAAAGAAGAAGATACTACAGAAGAAAACCTTAGCCAGATGAAGCTCGCCTTTGCCCGAGGCAAACAGAAAACCATCCAAGACGCAGATATATTTGCTACAGTAAAAGAAGCGAGTAACTACGTTGAATATGGTGTTGATATAGTCGCGGGTATATCCGGGTTCGTAGCACAACTTGCTGTCCTCAAGAAAGCCTTTCCGTCTCTGCCACAAATAGGAATCTGGGAATTGCAAAATCAGATCGAAGGTGGCACTCTGGGCATGGGTGCAGCACAATACGTAGCGTTTCACGGTCCTGCAAAACTAATCCCAGGTAAAGGCCGCGTTGCTGAGATAGGCAAAACGGCCCTGCAATCCGGTGCTTTCGCCAGTGTGAATGCTGTAGAGCAGATGATAGACGAAGGCGAGATCGACCCTATTTCTGTCCTAATCGCGGCTGGTATTCCTGTTGGGTTGAGAGTTGCAGGGAGTGCAGCAGGGCGACTCAAACAACTAATCAAAACCAAGAACCCTAAAGTTATAAAAGTTCTCAATGAAAAATATCCAGAGACACTTTCTCCGCAACCAGAGTTTACAGTAACACAAGGAGGTCATACCCTAGCAACAAACAAAACAGGGCTTAATTCACAAAAAGCTGCGTGGGATAATCAATGGGGCGGTCGAAATACACCTAAACTCAAAGCACAAATGCAGGGACTGCTTGATAAAGTCAAAGGTGAAAAAAATGTGTCCAAGCTGACGGCGTTAGCAGACAACATGGAAAAACTCGATATAGAAATCGAGCGAATAACTCCCAAGAATTTACACAAAGCGAGCATCAAACAGCTTCACTCCCTAGCTCGCAAACACAAGATCGACGTGCCGAAGGGCACAACCAAAACAGGAATTAAACGACTTCTTGCTGGTCAACAGGATGTCGTAGAAACGGAATCAGGTTATGCTGTTCGTAACCTATTATCCAAAAACGAAGTTGGGACAGCGTGGGAAATAGACAGGTATTCCACCCGTGCAGAAGCCCTTGAAGTATTTCATAATCAACAGGTCGCCATACACGAAGCTCTTGGTCGGGGTACTGGTACAGTGACGAGTAAACCGAGAGTACGAGTTGTCGCTGAGATAGGACGGACGACAGAAGCTCCTGTTTCTACTCTCCAAGTCATTGGGCCTGGGGCTACGTCTATTGAGGAGTCTACTAAAAAATTAGTCGTGTGGGGTAAGAAGGCAAAACCATTAAACGCGACAGAAGTGAAAGCTGCCATTAAGGTAAACCAGCAAAGACAGTCTGCTGCTGGAACAACAGCGACTCGCAAAGCCATACTGGGTAAGCAATCTGCCTTCAAATCACTCATTAGTGGTTTGGCTGCACAAAAGGGTAAAGCCAATACACCAAAGGTCACTCCACCTGATTTATCAAATGCACAGTGGGAGGGTATATATAGAAAAATAATAGAAGTGTGGCCAACTGAAACTAAAGCGACTCAATTCGCACGGGCAAACACTTTTAAGGCAGTAACTAAACTCAGGGATGGGAATATTCCCACTGATTATGAGTTTGGTTTCTTAGACAAACTTCTCGGTCGAGAGGCTACTTTAGCTTTACATAAAAGCATTGCCCAACAGCGTGGGTATTCTGTTTCAGATATTCCAAGACTAACAAGGGACATGCTTAAAGCTACATTTGCCTATGACCCGCAAGCATCTCCGTTAAGACAAACCAGTGGTATTGTTGCGAGACACCCTGAAATTGCCCGGCAGGCTTTCAAAGCCAATATACAGGCTTATGTTGGCCCCAAACCATTACGTAGACTTGGTAGAAAAGTTCTTCGTAGAAGTAATATCGAATTTGAAACAGCAGTAAAAGCTGCCGAAAGAATCAATGCAAAACTAGAGGCCTCACCAGGATATGATCTATCAACAAAATACGTAAAATATCTTGGTGTTACACCTTGGGCCAGTGTTAAAGCCGGAACAAAACTCCAGCAATATGGCGGGTTTTCTAAGTTTTTATTGAGTCGAAAAGGAGACAATATAGTAGTAAAAACAGCCCGGAAATGGGGTCAAGTGATAAATGCTTCCGAGCGTGGAGCCAACGCAGGTATAAACACCAGTGTAAATTTACTATGGAGAGAGGGAGAGAAAGACCTTGCCCGGATGATGTCCCGTAAAACCATGACGGCTGCCCAAATCGAGAATTTTCGTATTCAAAGGGGTAGAGACATTATGACGGGTATTAAAAGGCGAACCGCCTTTACCCGACAGGGAAAAGAATTCGAACGCGCTGTAAACTGGATTCTGTTTTCACCAGCGAATACATGGTCACGACTTGTTCAACCCTTACAAGTAATAAAGCGTGCCATTAAAAGTAAAGGATATGAACAAACTTATGCTGCGGAGTTAATGGTATCCAATATCGCAAAAATTGCGGCTATGGGGTCGATTGCCGCGTATACTGGTCACAGGCTTCGGGCAAATGACCCAACCCAAGAACCACATATTGACGGGTCAAATGACCCCACCAACTCCATGTGGGGTAAAACCCGAGTTGGTAATGATGTGTTTGATCCTACTGGTGGTGACGCAACTACGTATAGAATGTTCGCAAGAGTCGGGCTTAGTGCTTATATGTATGGCCGAGAACTTATCACTGGCAAAGAAGGCACATCTCCAAAAGCAGGTGAAGAGTTTAAGCGGTGGCTCAGCAGTAGAGAAACTGTGCTTCTTGGATTGGGTAAAACACTACTCACAGGTAAAGACTGGTTGGGCAGACCTATTGATCGGGTAGATGGTTTGTTGAGAGCATTTCCAATAGAATTTGTGGTATCTGTAATAGATGCAGGCACGGCTGATGGGGTCTGGGAACAATTAGCAGCAGGCGACATTCAGGATGCAAGTGTTGGTTTTGTAAAAAATATTCCTGTTGGTATGTTTGGTTTACTTGGGGGTGGTACAGGAAGTTATCCGGTTAGGGCTGCCTCTGCCCGTTATAATTTCAAAAATTTCATAGCCCAAAAAGAGCACAATAAAGACTGGGACGATTTAACCATAGGTGAACAACGTAGACTCACAAGAGAAAACAGAAAACAGTTTGAAGTCCTTGACAGACAAGTAAAAGTTGAGCGGGTTGCCGATCCTTATGATCCTGAGCGACAAATAGAAGAAGCCAGGCTGTCCCAAAAGAAGATCACTGGTTTACTATCTAAACCCAACCGGGCTAAGATAGCTGGATTCAGTATTGCAGTCAGCAGACGGCCCAAGAATTTTTACCTTAATGACGAGCGGTATCAGAAATACCAAGAGCTAATGGCTAAATACCTTAATGAAAGATTGTCTAAACGAAATCTTGAAGGTAGAAGCCAACGAACAAAAGACATCTTGTTGGAACTTGATGTTAAACTTGCCAAAAACAAAGCATTCAGAGGGATAAGGAAGGAAGCCCGATGACCACCCCCACTCTACGTGAACGAATGGCCCGGCTTGAAACCCTGGTAGAAGGACTCATCGAGCACAATAAAGTCAGAGATCGCTGGACCTTACGTATCATAGGTGGTCTTGTTATTGGCGTCGTCCTCATGGGATTGCCGGGGTGTGTCCGACTGTTGGCTGGGGTTAGTAGTTAGTTGTCCCCGAACACAGGGCAGTTACGCTCACGAGTTCCAAGTTCGTTACCAAACTCGCACCGAATCCCACAGTTACGACACCGCACTATATCACCTTTTTTGTATATAGTGTTGTCTACACGAGGCCGGTGGCAAGTTGGACAAATATAGTGTGTTTGATTTATCCATTGATTACATTTGTTCATTTCTTTGTCTCCTGTGCTGTCCCACATCGCGAACACACTCTGATGGGGACTGTCGGTAATTTATCATACTCCTCACGAGTGATACCATATACCTGTTCTACTTGCCAGGCATTTTGATCCTTTGCAAACTTTTGTCTTCTTTCCAGTTCCATGTGAGTGATGCCTTGTTTTTCACAAATTTCTTTGTCTGTCATTCCCACCATCTCTTTTCTCCTCTCGAAACCTCCTCACAGCGAGCCAGTCTATCAGGTCGTGTCGTGATGTGAGGTGGTGGGTCATGCTTCCTCAACATCTTCAGGTCGTAAGTCTCCAGGTCTACGGATAAACATAGCCCCAGCACCCAACCCCAATAGCCCGGTCAAGGCACCGAACACCCCTGTTGGAGCAAACAGTGTTTCACGTAAAGCGTTGGCGTCGATAAGATTAACTGACAAAGCATCGGCCAGAAAAGCGTGGAGCCTACTGTTCTTCTTGACCTCTTCCAGTAAGGCCTCCCGTTTCTCCACACTCACATAGTTCATCTCTTTGCCCAACCGCTTTGCATCAGCGATAGTGGTGTACGGGGCCAAGCTGGTCATATTTGTACCAGTGTATTCTCCGACTCGTTCATTGACATAGCACGGCACAACATAGTCCTGTAAGGCACACGCCCCCATGAGGATAACAAAGCCTGTGATGCACAATACTACTGATAGTGTCTTTTTCATTTCTTCTCCTTTTCTAATAATTTGAATAACGCTTGTGTATACTTCAACTCCACGATCACTCGTTTCAATTCAATACGTAGGTCTCTATTTGTTTTCTTGAGTGTTTTGTTCAGTAGCTTGTGGTTCATTTATCCCCCAGTTCTTGTTTAATCAAATCTTTGAGTTCTCCATCTTCTTCGCTATGACCCAGCTTGCTATAGAACCACTCTGCACAGGCTCGCCAAGCGAGTTCTGCTCCATTGTGCCATTCATGCCCACATATTTCAGAATAAGTATTTTCCTTCCGCCACTTCTTAAACGCCTTCATTCCCCACCCCACTTTCTCTTAACCCGGTTCACAACACATACAAGCCGCCACACCACCAGGACCCCTACGAGTACTGCTATGATCTCCATTCTCTCACCCCTTACTAAAACCTGTTTCAACCCAATCTGTCACCTTGATTCCCATGAGCATTTGATCTGGATTACCAACCTCACCTTCCATAATCTGTATAGCGTTAGGTGTCGTAGACAATAAACTATATATCAGTGTACTCTTACGACCACAAGGTAGTCCTTCTCTTTTGCACCACCACTTCCATAGTTCATACAGATAGTCGGTAGACACCCCGGGTCCTTCTGTGTCGGGTTCCGTACAACGATGTGTAAACTGTGGGACTGGAGAAATAATCTCTCGGAAAGTATCCAGTGCCAGAGTCGATTCAGCCGGGACCACGAACTCTTTATTTGCGTAAAGGCTTTTCAAACCCCGCAAAGCAAAATTGATTAACTTACCTTCTGACGCTTCTTGTGCCAATCGGTCTTTGAGTGTTTTGTCTTCCCGACCCGCGTATGAATTGTTAAATGTTAAGATATTGGTGCGTTCCTGTAACGACCCACTATCATCCCGAAACGCAGGAAAGTCGTTCATGGCAAAAGTAAACCGACAATAAAGGTTTACTTTAGGCAAATGTGATTTACCTTTGATATTAACAGAAACCGCGTCCCTACCGACTATATTAAGTAGCCGCATTAAGACAACATTTTCCTCTCCTGATTTACTACCTTTGGTGTCACCTACAATAGCACACAGCTTACCCATCAGTGGATAGTAGCCAAATGATTCGGCAAGCGACGCAAAAGACGTGGCACACCAGTTATGGCCCCCTAGCATGGCACCGAGTGTATTGGCAATAGTTCCTTTGCCCGACCGTGTTCGACCTTTGAACATCATCAGTTTTTCCTGTGACATATCAGGTATTAAATTATATCCGAACCATTGCGACAGCAAAAGTAGTTTATCTTCATCTTCGTTGAAAATATCTGTTATGATATTATTCCACAAACTTGATTCAAGTGATTCATTAAAATCATAAGGTAATGCGTTGAATGTAAACAAATCAGGAGTGGGGTTATGGAGTGTAAAATCACCATTGATATAATCGTCCACATTGAGAATGCCATTCTGGAACACAATTAAACGACGTGGATCAGGATGGGCACCGAGTATTAACCAGCGTGGAGCATCCCCACTGATAAGACAGGAACTGGTACATGCTTGAAGTATATCACGTGTTTTTGCGCAAGTAAGTTTATATGGTTTAATTGCTCCTGATCTATCGAGATATGACCTATCCCCTATACCATTATACAACTGTTGGTGTACCTGGGCATCGGACAACTCTTCATAGCAACAATCGTTGAAATCCACAAACCCCTTGCGATAAATCCCTAATGAAATTTTCCCATTGATTGTTTTTTTATCCTTCAACCATGTTTGTGCTATGACTAGCGATTTGTCACTACTGAAAATATCTGCACTAAGAACTTGGCTTCCGATTTTCTCAATGTATTCCAAAAGTTCGGTTTGAGTCAATCCTTTTTCTACCCATTGCCGCAAGTCTTTGACGCCTTCTGGTGGCATGATCTTGGTACACTCCGGGCATTTTCCTCGCAATTGGGAGAAAGTGGATTCCATTCCAGCTTTACCGGCTCCAGCATCGTTCTCGCCGAGGATTACAGCCTTGTGTCCACTAAGAAGTTCAATCAGGTCTTTGTTTTTACTCGCCGCTGATGGTTTACCGACCGCTGTAAAACCCAAATCATAGGCGGCACATACATCTGTTGCCCCTTCTACTACCAAGATTGGATACTCTGATGGGGATAGGATCGAATAGTTCTGTATTAGGAGTTGTTGTCTAGTAGGATCAAGAATAATGAGGTGGCCAAGTCCCATTGGTATATCCGATTGCCTTTTTATACAGATTACAGCGTTGGGGTCGTTGTACTCGTTTTCTGGGTACATACAACCATCAGGATGATTACATAGTGGGCATGGGTGGGTTGTTGATACCCTGATCCACTGTCGCTGTTCATGTTGAGTAGCGTCAAGGTTGACAACATAGACCAAACCTCGCTTGGAACCTTTGACCATGTATTTTTTCCCACTACCAAGCCGCTCGGCGAGAGCGACCACTTCACCTTTAGCGTTTCGCTCTGGAAAAACCCAGGCTTGGTTCTCGTGCTCGTCTACGGGAATGAACCCAGCCCCAACCTTTGTTATAGACTCAACAGACACTCCAAGTTGCTGGGCTAGTATGCCATACAAAACCGGGAACCGGGCTATGTTCTGAGCGTATGTCGAATAGAGTTTTGGGATGTCGTTGGACATCAGTTATCTCTGTTTACCAAGCTGGAACTGCTTATGGCAAGCACAACATTCTACTATGTCACCTTTATCACCAACACCGACAATATATCGGTAAACCCCACAATGAGGGCAACGAGCTTCAACAGCTTCAGTCCATATATGACTCTTCTTCATCTCAGTCACTCCAAAATAGGTGGGGTGAACGGTTGCCACGCCTAACGGCCAGCTTGACACCGCCACCCCACCATCATACGTCTACTACACCTTAGCTGTCACTTTCAACAGCTTCTCTTTGATCTCGAACGCCTGCTCGTCAGTAATCATGGTCTCATCAGCATTGACCTGGGCTACGAACTTGACCCACAGTTCGTTCAGCCGTTCCTCAGTCACGTCGTCCCGTTTTAATGTGAAACAGGCGTCGTATGCCTCATCAAGCGTACATTTGCCTACTGGTGTCGTGGTCTCAGGTGTCGTGGTCTTAGGAGCCACTGGTCGGCCCTTGCCCTTACCCTTGGTAGTTGGGGCCTTAGCCCCTACCTTCTTACCCTTCCCCTTAGCTGACATGGCCTTAGTCGGGACCTTGGCCGCAGCCAGAACCGGGGCATACCGAGCCTGGAGGGCCTGTGCATCTTCCTTGCTGATCTTGGTCACCATCCTGGTCGGTGAGGCATCGGGCTCGGCTACCCACGAGACTTCAAGTGTAGTATTGCCATTATACTCATTCTTTTTAACCCTGAATGACAACTCTACATCGGCTCGCTCAATCTCCGCTAATTCTGGATAACTGGCCCCGTCCCAACCCAAGACTTTTTTCACCTGCTGGGCAGTCTTAGTCTCTTTGTCCTTATATGACATGAGGATCAGATATGCTGTGATCTCGTCGTGGTCCACATCCACTGGGAGATACTCTTGGTTCTCCCCATCCCAAACTTCAGTTGCCTTGAGGTTCCAAGTTTCCTGGGGAAGTCCACCAGGATCACCAGGCGATTGGCCGAGTCCACCGTCTACGATTGCACCTTTGTAATAACCTTCTTGATTGATAAAACCCATTTTCTTGTCTCCTGTTACTTTTTCTTGATTAGTTTGAGTTCACAAGCTTTGAACCAAGTCTCATTATAATTTTTCCGTTGAACATGATACGGAAACATTCCAAGGTGTTCATATTCTATCACCACGCCTCGATGTCCAACCTGGAAATCACTACCGAGGGGAATATCGGTAGGCTCCGTGTCCTTCACAACCTGAACCGTATCCCCTATCTGAAACTTACGCGCCATTTTCTTCACCTCCGATCTCTTTTATGTATGTTTTCCACTCATCTGTTTCTCGCCATGCTTCATCAAACAAAAATCTCCAAATACTATCATCACTTGGTTCACTAAACGATACGATTGGGAATAGGTGTGGGATCGACCGCGACTTGGCCTTGAAAGACGGCTGACCGTGAACTCGTATAACCCGGTCTGCTGTACCAAACGACTTACCCTCTGTTACATTTACGTCAGCATAATCTATTTTGAAAATATGGTCGGCCCATTCATTCCACAAACCCCATACAGAAGGCGTGCTTTTACCATGTGCTTTTTGAAGTTTGGGCACGTCACACAAGAAATCAGCACCACTGGAATTGGCAAGTTCAACCTGCTGCATCTGACACGAGATCACTACATTTACACCTCGCTCGATCAGCACATCAAAAGGTAGAAGGGGGAGACGCATCGTATCATACAAGTGGCGATACCCTCTTCCATAACCATAACTCTCAATGCGTTTAATTGGTACTGCATCACCTTTTACAGTTGGTATATTTTCTATCATCCAAGGCAATACAGTCCTACCTTCAAATTCTGTGCCTGTATCCAAAACAAAACTATCGCCAGGGTTAAACAAGTCTGGTTGGTAACACACATCACGCACATCATCAAAGGTTTCCAACCTTGGAATACGCACCAAGCGTTCCCCTGTGACTGGATGTTTTATTTTATCACTACCCCCATTGAAGTTACCAAACTTAGGGTTTGGCAACAACGCTTCAAGTGTGGTCTTCCCCATTCCAGAATCAGCGAACACTATGATACGCTCTCCTTGTTTGGCCGTATCCCACTGCTGAGTAACGAAGGTCTTCTTAATTCTGCCCGGTTTAGGAGTCTTGCTTGGCCTGGTTGTGGTGATTCCAGTTCCGGGTTTAGGTGGCATTGGTCTCATTGGTTACCCTCCAATCGTTTCATTTCATCGTCAACTTTTCTACTCGCACAGTAATCAGCGAGATGGACTAGGCGAGTAAAGCTATCGTTTGGTCGAAATTCTTGGTTAGTAGTCCACACTCCCATGTGCCGAGCAACCCCTGAAAGCACGTTAATAACGGAATCGCTCGTATGTTCTATACTGAGTGTTCTCTGTATTTTCCCAGCAAGATCAACTCCATGTGTTCCTGTCACCCCACGATCCAAAGCATATCCCTGTGCATTCAACCCTTCACCATTCTTGATGAGATCATGGAGTAATAGTGCAGCAATAACCTCATCGTGCAGATGCTCTGTGTTGTGGTCAACGAGTTCAGGAAACATCTTTGCTGTTCGTAATAATTCTTCTCCCCACCACACGGCAAGTTTAACGTGTCGCACCAAACCCCCAACACCAAGCGACACCTTGGGATGATATTTGCCTGATGTGCTACACGGGCATGTCCAGAAGTAATTAGGACAGAATTTATCAAATACCCACAACACGAACTTACGAATGTCGTGATTCTGTATCTTCTGTAGCTCGTCTAGGAATACTTCTACGACTTTGGGCTCATTAACTTGTTGTGGTCTTGTTGGCATCTCTTCTCACCTCCCACGTTTTACGAAATTATCAGGAACCTCATCAGGCCCCACTTCAATGTGATTGTAGCAGAAATCCATGAACGGGCATTTATAGGTGCGTTCACATTCATACTCATTTTCCCACCAACTGTTATTCCGTGTCTTGTATCTGATGTCGCGGTAGATGTCTACCAATTGACGTTGAAACGCCTCTATGTCAGTTGAATGGTGGACGATCTCTTTTCGGGTGAAGTAGAACTCCGGTCGCTCGGTGATGTCTTCCAGTAGTCGGGCTCCGAACATCTGTGGGGTTTCTTTGATAGCGAAGGTGCCGGGTTTGACCCCTCCTATAAGTTCAGCTTGAACCCCATTAACAGTCATACTATCAACACCAGAAGTGTCGTCCATATCAGGCTGAAACTTCGTCTCTATTTCAAACTTCTCCCCGCAGTATTTGCCATAGGTGTCACTCTCTACCCATGCAAACTTTCTACTGTCAGCCTGTGACAGTTTCTTAGGCTTGATCCCCGGCTTGTGCCATGCGTCGTACAGAACACCACACATCCCCAACCCCAACTGAGATGCAGCGTAGGTGTAGAGCCGGGTCTGGGTGTCCAGTGTAAGGTGGGACCAGAACGATGAATCAGGATCAATAGCCTTGGATGTGGACTTGTAATCATGGACGAACCTGTTCTCACCACACGCGAATACCCGGTCGATCTTACCCCGAAGCCTGCCCTTGAGTTTGGCCCCGGTGATCGGTGAAAGTAGGGGGATGTCGAACGATTGTTCCAGCGACTCGACCTCGTATCCTTGATCCTGCTGCTCGTACCACCAACGGTATCCGATCAGGGTGTAGAGGATCGTGATCTTCTCAGTCTCCCACTCCTCGATGGTCTTGGACAGAGGTGGAGTTGCGTATCGCTCGTTGAGGTGGCGGATCACGGCGTCCATTGGGTCGTCGGGGTTGATTCGCGTGTCCTCACATAGAACACACGGATCGAGAGACTTAACATAGGGCATCGGAACACCTTTGTATGTGGCCCCGTCGTCTACTACGCACTCACACATACCATCCGGCTCGGCATCGTATATCTCCTGAACCCGGTGGTAGTTACTCCCAACCCGGAGGGCATCCGTGTCCTCGATAGGGGAGAGGCCGAGGATGTAACGGTAGTAGTACCTCTTTGGGCACGCTTTGAAGCACCCGATGCTGGTTGCTGACATCTTGATTATATCACTCATCTTCTATCCCCTCTTTTTGTACATATCATCATCCTCTACCCGAAGAGGATCAGGCTCGGGCTCCTTTACTTCGGCAGCTTCATCGTCCTCTTCATCATCCGAGTACATCAGTTCAATATCCATGACCTCGACCTTAACCGACTCAACAAAGTCCCCGGCTGCTTCGATCTGGGTGTTGTCCATGTCCTCGGCGGTCTCGGTCACTGCCTCTTCGTTTTCTCCGTGAACTTCGATGATCCACTTAGTTGTGACTTGTGCTTCTACTCTGTATGCTTTCATAGTATATCCAACAACCTAACCATTATAGCTTCAATCACATTCACTGTCACTGCGTTACCTAAACACTTGTACCGTTGTGTATTACTAATCCCTTCAGTCCACCCATCAGGAAAACTTTGAAGGCGTTCACATTCTGTTGGAGTTAATCGCCGAATACGTAAGGGTCGGTTTTTCCCATTTTCCAATATCGAGAAGTGAGGGTTTTGCACACTCTTTTTGGATTCTGTATCTCGCACTTGAACTTTCCCTCGCTCTGTAGAAATTTTACCATTTTCTCCGATAGGAAATACTTCTGGTCTACATGTTCCTCTAAGATGTCCGACAACGAACACTCGTTCCCTGTTTTGAGGAACACCGAAGTTCTTACTGTTAAGCACTTGCCATTGGAGGTCATACCCAAGTTCATCCAACGTGTTGAGGATGACTCCGAAAGTTTTTCCTTTGTCGTGAGATAGTAACCCCTTAACGTTTTCAAGGAGGAAAAAGCGTGGTTGTTTTTCCCAGAGGCATCGAGCGATTTCAAAGAAGAGAGTGCCCCTTGTGTCACAAAAGCCTTGACGTTTTCCGGCGATTGAGAAGGCCTGGCATGGAAACCCTCCAACAAGGAGGTTAAAATCTTCTGTGTCTGACCAGTTGATAGTTGAGACATCACCGTACTCCTTGTGGTTGAAGTGGGTCTTGTAGATTTGGGTTGCGTACTTGTCGATCTCGGAGAAACCAATACAAAATGATTCTGATGCCAATAATGAATGCCCAACGTCGGGCAATCCTTTGTTATTCCCCCTTTGTTGTAACCTCTTGGTCGATGAAGCATTCTGTATTCCAAGTTCAAACCCCCCTATCCCACTAAACAGTGAAAAATACCTGAATGGTTGCCTTGGTCTCGTAGGACTCATATCAACCCCGCGAAATAGTGTTCCATTTCCGGTATTCCATGCACCACCTGATACACTCCACCAGTACGTCGCATATTCCACCTTCGTTTTTGTTGATCCTCACTCAATCGACCTCCTTTACTCCTCTTGCACTCAATCTCAAAATGCCGCCCTCCACTCAAAACACCGATGATGTCCCCAGCACCCAAGATGCCATACCGAGCATGACCCGGCCCTGATCCACAATCATGGCGATCACAGAACACCCGACGTGCTCGAAGCCAAGCGAGGCACTGCTTGAGCACCTCTCGCTCTGGCAGATCAGGACACGGCACGACTGGTTTAGTTGGGATCGAACCGTCCTTAGTTTGGTGTTTAGGTCTGGTTCCGGTCTTAGCCGCAGTGTAGACCGTGTGGGCCTCAGCGAGTTTTTGGGTTTTGGTTTTCATATTGGAATGTAACCTTGTTTTTCCGCCTTGGTGTTTTTGATGTGAATTTGAATAGCGGCTTTCGCCTCTTGTTCACTAGAAAAACCAGCGATATAGTCACCTGCATAGGTCCAGTGCCGCAGCCAGTACCACTTCAATCGCCACAGAACCCAAGTTTTTCCCAACCACTGAACACGGTAATCCAAACCATTACTTACTACACGGTATTCATTCATTTCATACTCCCCTCACTGTGCCATCAGGATTCCAGACGAGGGCTTGACCTTTTTTGATGGGTTTAGTGGTTCGGACCCAACAATAGTTAAACAAGCTCCCCTGATATGAAACATATAACCAATAACACCCTTTGCCCGGCGCAGGATGGCGTGTTGCTTCACCCCACACCACCGACCTGTCACTCTTACCCCGAACCACAGCCGGAGTCACAACAGCCACGGTCCCTGCTATAGCGATAGCCGCTAGAGTTTTGAAGAATTGTCTACGTGTTTGTTGGTTCATTAAGTTGGTCCTCCTCTTTTAATTTAACACCACACTTAGGGCACACTTCGGCATTTGGAGCTAAAGGTTCGTCATACGGATACATCCCATACTGACAGTTTGGACATTCCATCTCTACCTCCTATAATGTATCCGATAACCCACCTTCAACGTCTACTGGCAACCCCTCAGCCCAGTCTGGCAACGACCGCATGATCTCCATTTGCTTCTCCAACATCTCCTCGGCCTGATTGATGGGGAGTAGTGTCTTGATGTCGTCGTGGACATGAAGCACTACTGGGAGCCCAATGTCTTCACACTCCAAAATCCAGTACCCCAATAGATCACGACTAATAGCTTGAACAATGTTTTCCGTTATACTCCCACCCCACAACACTCCATGATACCACTTAATTGAACCATTTTTCCAGTTCTCAATGTCCCGCTTAATCTTACAGTGACGATAGTAAAGTACCCGACTAGATGGTAGTTCAATCTCAACTGTACCATGATCGTTGCGAAAATATACTGCACCTGTTTGGACTTTGCCCACTTGAACCTTAATATGTGGGAACCGGATCACTCGCCGAAACGCCTTTTCTACTGATGACCAGTATGCTGGTATCTTAGAATAAGTTGTACGATATGTATCAATTAGCCATTTGACAAACTCAAAATCATACTGCCCAGAATCGAATAGGGGTCTAAGGTCTGGACTAGCCAAACAAAAAGCATGAAATTTAGTTGCCCCCATCCCATATCCTGCACCCAATACGGTATCCTTACAAAAACCACGCTTAATTGTTAACTCTCTAGCTAATGGTTCGGGGTCTTCACTGGTTGCTTTACGAATATCCCACCCAAAACCCTTTTTACCAAATTCCGAATAGGGATCACGACCAGAAGCAAAAACATCAATCAAGTCTTGTTGTCCAGCGAGCCATGCCAGAACACGACATTCAATTTGGGATGAATCTGCTACTCCCAATTTATAACCGTTGGGGGTAAAAATCAAACCTTTAACTTCCCCTATCAAGGGGTCTGTTCCAGAACCACGTCGCCCAACACCCCCGAGGTTCTGGAGGTTGATCTTCTCTGTACCACCCCAGCGGCCTGTGTGTGAAGGGTAGTACGCGAGTGGCACCCGGAGCGATCCACCATTAGCTATGTACTGTGAGACTAAGCTGCCCACCCGTTTGAGGTGTGTAGGCCATGATTTCACTGCTAGTCTACCGACCAGCAGATCACGGACCTTCTGCTCAGGGTGGACAAGTAGCTGTTGACAGGCTTCGTCGGCCTTAGCCAACGCCGGGATGTTACCCCGCTTGCCCTTTTTCATCGGCACATCCTCACCATCAGGGAGTGCTTCTTGAAGCCAACCCACGAACTTCTTGGAGCGGAGTTCCTTGGGTGTATGGCCCGACATAGCTATGGCCGACGCGATCTTGCCCCGCATCTGGACCTTGATCTTGGAGGCCAGATCAAAGTCCACTGCGAAGCGTTTGTACAACCAGAGGTCTAAAGTATGGCGAGCGAGACGTAACTCGGTCTTCGGGTTCGAGAGTTTGGGAAGGTAGATTTTGAATAGTTCCATTTCGAGTTCTACATCGTGGATACAGTACTCGATGAGGGCCTTGCGTTTAACTGCGTCCATATCAGCCCAATGCAGCCCTTTGAAGTCCTCGGTCTCGCCCTTGGGTTTGAGTTTGTGCAACTTGGCAAGGTCTTTCAGTTTATGGGACATCCGGCTATCATAGTGGCGGGTAAGGTCTTCGAGGTCGATGATAAATTTGGGCACGATGTCGAACTTCTCTTGAAGGATGGTGATGTCAAACCGGGCGTGCTTGACGAGAACTGTCACATTATTCCACGAGTCTAGTTCACTAAGACCCTCAAAATACAAGGCAATATCATCAGGTTCGATGAACGACGCTGTATCCTCGCCAGGACCACCAAGACCCTCTCCCTGTACCTGATACCCCAACCCCGTCAACTCAAACAACTCATGCTTGATATAGTTGATCGTGGGCATCTTACTCAGGCTATACTCGGTCGTGTAGAAGCTCTCAAAATCGAGACACAGCACGACGGTCGGGTAACCTGCTTGTCGAAGGATGTCTTGATAGTCGGTAGTGGTCATTAGTTATCTTCCGGGGACAATTGCCACCGCCCTGCCTTCACAATCAAGACTAACCCTTCGTATAATGTCATCAGATAGCCTGTATCGTTGTCTAGCCTTTGCACGAGTTAGGTAAACAGTCGCCGTTTTCAAACTATCTGCACTATGGCTATTCTTAAGATAAACACGATCTTCCATATTCTCAATAACCCAACCGTATACTTTCTTTTTTCTCATCTTCTCTATCTCCTAACTTTCCCTTGTTTCTTCAACAACACTTTCATCTGCCGCGAATACTCGGTGAACGTCATAGGCTGTGTGGCATATCGCCACCGGAGTTCTTCTTCCTCATGGCTGATTTGTGTCGGTCTACGTGTACTACCTTTGCCCATTAGAACCTCGATTTGTGATACTTCTCTCCTCGACCACAAGGCATAATGAAGTGTTGGGGTACACCATCAATAATAACCGCCGCTGATAGTATAGGCCGTTTTCTCATGTGCTTACCGTAGGCAAATTGCCAGGCATCAACGTCAATTCCGCAGCCCACATCCATACCAAATGTCCGTTGGTCTGGGTTTGCCGACCATTTAACGCCTGATGCTGTGTGGCAGTGACCCATAGATACAGACATCAGGTGGTCCTTCATAGCATTATATGCTGGATACAAACCACTTCTACCAGTGCCATGAAAGTGATACACCTCATCAATGATAATATCCTCAACCCATTTCCAAGTCGGTGTGTTCCATACTGTGTTAAAGTCACGCATATATTGAGGTGGGATGTTGACTGATTCCGCAAGCCGTAAAACACGCATATCGTGATTTCCGATAGTGATGATCGCTTTCGGGAAATCTCTATGCCACAATCGCATCTTCTGTTTGACTAAAATATATTCATCATTGGGTCCGGGACACATAGGGTTTGCGGCATGAAAACTAATCGCATGATGGTCACAAATATCACCTTTTATAATTGTTTTGGTTGTTTTAAATTTGTTCCGTAGGTGGCGACAAAATGGTCGATACCCCGGATGACATACTGGTTCATGTGGATCACCTATATCAAGTATCCTACTCATAGTGTTATCCCATAGTGTTATTCCATAGTGTTATTCCATAGTGTTATTCCATAGTGTTATTCCATAGTATTATTCCATAGTATTATCTCATCTAGCTTATGTTCCACATAATCAAGTGCAGATCGTTGACAATCATAGTTCTTATTCCACGGTCTCGGCACTAGAATACCTTTACCCGCAGCCGCAACAAACTCTGCTATGTTCTCATCTTTATCGTCAATCAGGAGAGTGTTAGGCCCAGCAAGCAAGGATTTAGGAGCTGTAGATATGGTGAATCGTTTATTATAAAGTGATAAGTGTTTGTTAACCCATATTACTTTACCCTCCCATGATTCTGAATTGGGCATAGGGAGTGTAACCAGGTAAATATTCTCTGAACCAAATTTACGCCGAACGACTTCTTCAATTTCTCGACCATCAGACATCCAATCAAGGTTACTAAAAAATCGAGCACCACATACTTTGTTTAACTGATCCCGCGTCACATTATAATCTTCAAACCAATTATATTTGTGTGGTGGTTTTGTTATATTAAATATTTCATTTACACCAGTAAAAAAATCTACCAACACCCCGTCCATATCCAAGAATACCTTCATGTCACTATCTCCAAAACACTAACAATTGAACAACACCCAACATCAATCCAATAACACCCATTCGCCATTCCCCGGCCCGGAGATCACACACTCCCAGCCCGAAAAACGACAACACCATAATATACACCAGGACCGTTCGCATTAGGCGTCTCTTTCAATCGAAGTCGTGCGGTCTTTCTTGTCTGCACGAGCCAACGCTGCTTCGTTTGAGTAACCATTTGGGTACCGCTCCTTGAGTTTCACAGAATTTCCTTCCATTATTTCTTCAAACGTCCAACCATTTGCACTTATCAACATGGCAACATAATGAAGAAGGTCGCCCAACTCTTCTTTGACCAAATCAGTTTTCAGGGGTTGGTGATACACGATTGATTTCTTCACAAGGTCAACCAGTTCTCCTGATTCTCCACCTATACCCAAAACAGCATGAAGCACACGAGTGTTCGAGAGATCGAGATCGTTGTTTTCAAGCGATTCTACAAACTCAATGAATTTATCTGGTTTCATTGGTCATCACCTGTCTCGTGATTTATAGCGGCTTGACATTCTATATCTTCTTGTATAAAAGGCTCTTTACAATCAGGATACTGTTTCAATATGTTTGCTACTGCTGGGTGATTCCTCATCAGTTTAGAAGCATTGGGATAACGTGGGGGTCTGTCATCAACCCAGTTATCCATCATTTCTGAATCACGCACAACAGCAAGACTTGCCATAGCTTTAGCAAGATGATGAAGCCCACTTACGGAGTCGAGGTCTTCTCCCTCCCACCATGCTGTAATGTGTCCCATTGCAGCGTCATAATAAACTGACGCCTTGACTCCCATCACTCGGTAGTTGTGTCGTCCATACTTCCGGGCACCTTCTAACATAGCTAAAGCCACTTCATACATGGGACCAGTTGGTAATGTTGATAGGGGAGCCTTGTTAGTGCCCAAAGCATCCTTGGGGTTGGTGTCCTTGGCCCCGGACTCTAACGTGCGGATGGGAGGTGTCGGCGAATCCGGGTGGCCGATGAACGTGCGTTGTGGTGCGGAGACCTCCACAGAGACCTCTTGTTTCTTCAAATACAGGTCAAGGATTTTCTGTGCTTGGTACACGGTCGTATATTCTATAATTTGATTCGTCACTGTACCATCATGGTCAATGTAATTATCACACTTATAATCAGGGCCGTCAGCCACAACCCAATTGCCCTGTGTATCATATGTTTTTCGCACTCTAAAATTCATCTCTATCTCCTTTTCTTTAATCCCAAACGAAGGACATTCGATTCCAGTTGTGTGGATGGCTCCTGTGAACTTACAGGTATTGTTACCGTCGTTCTTACAGTCTTTACAGAAGTATTCCATCAGTCGTCCTCTGTCGTAAACTCTATCTCCTCATCACCCCAGTATTCTTCTAATGCGTCAAAACAAATATCCCTATCAGTTCCTTGTGTAAAAGACGCTATTCGCTTTTCATCTGCATTGATATGATATTCCATTAGACCACCCTCCCTAACTCCAAACTATCACCATATTTCAACACCATCATCTCTCTCACACCCGATCCCACGGACCCGGCCTGTACTGTCTCCTTCGCCTCGATCATCAGGTCGAAATCGTCTACCAGTGAACACCAACGCAAGGCTGGGAGTCCTGTTTGACGGGTACTGAACACCTCGCCTGCTCCCCGCAGTCTTAAATCCGCTTCTGCTATCTCAAACCCATCGTTGCACTTCTCAATCACCTCCAACCGAGCGATACTGGTCGGGTTCGAGGTCTCTGATACTAAGAAACAGAACACTGTATCCGTACTCCGGCACACTCTCCCTCTCAACTGGTGAAGCTGAGACAACCCGAATCTGTCGGCTCCCTCCACGACCATGACCGTGGCATTGGGGTTGTCGAGTCCCACCTCAGCAATCACTGTGCTTATCAACACACGAATATGTCCGACCTTGAATTGTCTAAAGATGTCCTTCTTATCCTCAGCCGAAGTCTTACCTGTCAACAGAGCTACATCAGACCCGTCGAGTTCAGTATCGCCACTGTCACATCGACGGGTCCACTCCCGCAATCCCGCCTTTGCGCACACCACATTCTCATCCCCACTGATCCGGGGATACACAAAATAAGCCTGATGCCCCTTAACCAATTCCTTCTCGATAATCTCATACATCGCTTCACGTCGATCAGGAAGAACCCACCTCGTAACAACAGTCCCTCTCTTGATTGGGAGTTCCCTCAAAGTGGCAACCCCGAGATCACCGAAAATTGTCATAGCCAAACTACGGGGTATCGGGGTTGCCGACAAAATGAGGAGGTGGGAAGATTTGTATATTGCTGCTCGTTGTTGGACTCCAAATTTTTGCACCTCATCACAACAGACCAGAGCGGCGGAGGAAAGAATAGAATCATCATTAAATATTGCATGAGTTCCAATTGTTATGGATGAACCGTCGTCTTGCCCACTCTTAGTTGTCAGTTGTAGATCAGACCAACCAAGACCTTTAAGGTTGTCGCAGTGTTGTTGTGCAAGGATCGACGTAGGTGCTATAATCGCGGCCCGATGTCCTTGGAGAGCACAACCTATTGTAGCGTAGAACATAATTGCTGATTTTCCGCTTGAAACTTCCCCGTGAATCAGGAGATTCAGGACACGCCCACTAGCCAAACCTTCTCGGACTTGTTGTATGGCTTTTTCCTGGTCACCAGTGAACTGGTAGGGAAAGTAGGATTGAATTTGTTTTTCTATTGGTTTACAATAATGTTTTTTTCTGTATGCTGCCTCACATACCTTACACCAATAACGAAGCCCGTTCCCACTTGTCTTACACTTGCTAAAACAGGGTGATTCTTTCCACTCCTCACATTTAGTACAATAACTTATCATATCAATATCACCTCTCCCTTCACCCCTTCTCTCCCCCGTCGCCGCTCGGCGAGAGCGAGTTGGAGGGTGAGGGCTTCATCATGTTTGAAATAGTCAACTGCTGTTTTCAATTCATATTTGTCCTGTGGAAAATGAAACATTTGGAACACTTCAACCCGTGAACTTCCACCGATTAAAGGCAACTCCACGTTTGCCAACACCTCAACCAGGGCTGCACGGATCGTGGCGTGATGAACCCCGTACTGTCCCCCAACCACCTGATCCATCCCACCCGGTACAGTAGTCCAACAAGGCTGCTGGAGGACACCACCCTTCATCTTGCCCCAGAAGGTGGCGGTCATACCGGGGTGGAGGTGTAGAGTAGCGTAAGGATAATACCAAGTTGCACAACAAACAGCAGTCCCGTCGTTCAACAATGCGTCTATGACTGAACCGTATGGACTTCTTATACTCTTGATCCTCGCCTTAATCACCACCATACCCTCCTTGGCATCCGCTATATTCGTCACGCCGGGATAAATATACGACAACGGGCGTCTCTCCAAGAGGTCTCCAACAGTCTCTATCCCGATCTTGGTCAACTCCTTAGACCGGGTTGGTCCGAGGCCCTTGACGTATCTGATTTTGGTGTCCCAGTAGTACATTAGAGTTTGTCCTTGATGTTAAACAGGAACGTAGCATTCTTCAGCAACATAACTGGCTCGGGACATGCTACGGCAGGGTGGTAATCGGCACGACATTTCGGCTCTGATACCAAAGTATATACGACCGGCTCAACACCTATTATCAGGTATATCATTACAGACCCATCCCCGCCAGGTTTAACCCATCTGAACACATCTCCATGCTCCCAAACGTGCTTCGGCTCAAAAGCCTTGCGCAACCCTGCCTCTGTCTCTGCACTGATCTGTACTACTGTTCCATCATTACATCGTAACTCTGCCATATCTCTTACTTCCTACTCTGTTTCGTTTAGAATTTCTGCACTACTTGACTATCCATGTGTGGTTGATACCGAACCATCTTCCTATCCCGCAAATACCCGTGTGTCCGAAGAAACCCAACCCGTCGTTTCAGCACAGACAGTGTGATACCTAAACCCTCAACAATAGCTGCACGGCTGATCCCTTGGCCATACATATTCAAGATTGCTCGATGCTGGGGTGTGAAGATTGGGAACAACTGTGGAGCTTTACGTTTGACATTACGAAGAAGTTGCTTCACCTCTTTAACTGTGACGTGCATAATAACTGCTGCACTCTCTACGCTTCGACCATGATGGTCGTGATGACATAATATAAAAGCTCGTTCTTCGTCATCTGATATTTTGCGTTCCATGTTGTCTCCTACATACCGTAGAATGGCACCCTGTTTAGGGGGTCGTTCTACGGTATTTTCCTTTAATCTTGTAAATTTTCGTTCAAACATAACTCATTACTGACACCACTGTTACAATCCCTCTAATTGTTTTCTTCGTTTCACCTCAGCCTTGCACAGCTTATGCACACCGTCAGCAATTTGCTTGGCGTTAATGAGACTGTCCCCGGCGATCAGAGAGTTGTATAACTTCTTGATCCGATGATCGATCTCTATTTGTGGATAGCGTTTCATAGCTTGTCTTTGATGTTGAAGAGGAAAACAGTTCCCGGCCAATCGGTGTATGCCTTAACCGTATTGAGAGCTGGCAAACCCCTATCACCTGTAAGACCACAAAAATGAAATACTTGTGGTTCTTCACCCATAACATGGATATAAATTTTAGGATATTCGCCTTTCCCTTGGGCGAACACGTCGCCATGCTTCCAGACGTGAGCAGGCCGGTACTTGTCCAACACGACTTGGGCCTGTTCCTTGGTGGGCCAGTATTCTCTTGTAGATAATATGCTGCCATCACAATGTAAATACCGATCACCGCTTAAACCTACTTGTTCCGAAATATAAAAACTTCTATAACTACCATATTCTTTTATCTCAAACATCTCTCTTACCCCCTAAAATTAAGTTCAAAACTACAGTGCATGAGCCAAACTAATACAAGAGTTGGCCAACCAACTTGTCCTGATAAACCAAACCATATTGATAGTGGTATCGTAACAAGTGCTAATAGATTTATTGACTTGATTATCATCTCTTACCCCCCTTATCTGACCTACTCAACCTACGTTTAGTGTCTTGTTCCATTTGAATCGGGTCGATTAGTTTGAATATAGATTGTCGTAATTTATTAGCTTCTTGATACGTAATTGTACCTGCCTGACACGCTACGGTTACACCGCAATTCATTACATCTCGCCAACGGTCGTTGTCGATCATATCTCGACCATCAATCACAGCCTGCCTACCTACTAACCGCCATTGCTGGATAGTCTGGGTACAGAGCACGTCAGGTATTACCAATGGGGGTAAGGCTAAATAAGTTTCAATGGCTTTGGGCGTTACCCCACGTTTGGCCGCTACTCGAAACGCATTAACAGTGTTGCTACATCCACGACACAGCATCATGTTCGTGTTAATGTCGTGACAAGCCTCGGCTGTGGTTGGGATGGGTATCGTACATAAGGCACATAATCGGTCTTGGCGTTCGAGCATAGCGTCTCGTTTCTTCTTACCGACTGCTGTATTTTTGTATGGCATTAGTTGTCTTCCTCGACTTTAGCTATGGCAGCGATACAGGTTGTGACGAAATCCAACCCAAACAACTCGCCTTCTCCGCTATCATTTTCGCGGTGGTATTTCACCACTGCTCGACACGCTGCCAGTAACTCTGTTGAGCTAGCGAATAATTGTGTATTGGCAACAGCCTCTTCAAAAGATACATCAAGTGATTCAATACCTGTTGGTAAACAATTTGCCAGTATTTTACTTGTGGGACTGCATACCATGATTGACGACGTTACTTCAAATGGCCCCTTTGTGTGTTTACTCATTATTCTGTTCTCCCAATATTTAGGCCTCAAGAAAAGGAACAAAATCCCGCCATGTTGGCCACTCGTCAAAATATGCAATGTCACCTAAGTTTATAGGATCATCGGCACCATCTATATAAATGTCAAAACCTAAAGTATCAACTTCAACGATTTCGACGTGGACACCATTGACCACAAATTCTGTTTGATTTTCATCATTCATCATTTGACCTTCTAAGTCAATAAGTAGAGCATCATCGACACCACTTGCCAACAATTCATCAAAAATAAATCGTTCATCATCATTACGACAATCACCCCGGTATTCTTCCCTGTGATAACTACTACAACAGCCACACTCTACATATACTTGATGTTTCATCGTTAGACTCTCCTAAACTCTGTGTGCCGGGTTATCATATTTGTCTTCGGCAGTTGGATTGTCCTGTAATCTCCGTATAGACGCAATACACTGTTTAATTCGTTGCCGCCGACAAACACGATGTTTGTCATGCCTGTTAGTAAAGTCGTATTCGATCAAGCGTTTGTTTACCGTTATCTTGTAATCTATGAACATTGTTCCATATCCCAACAAGGCCACAGGTGTTTACAATCATCAGGCAAATGATCGGCGACAAGAGCTTCTAACTCGGAACCAATAGAAAAACAAGTAGTTTCTAGGCTGGTCGCATTTAATCCTTGTTCATCAACTACAATCTTAAAAACACGCCCACTTGCTTTTGAACATGGCCAATTGGCTCCGGGCTTCTCTGCCCATTTTTCTGTATCACTTGCAAGTAGCCAGAGAGTATATCCAACTACCCTACTGTCTATAGTTGTTTTTACTATCTGCATTTTTTCTTAGCTCCTAATTCTTTATTATCCCTATAGTATACCACATCAGTACACACAACACAAGAGAAAAATCAGAAAAATCCAAATATTTTATCAGGGGGTGTCTATTGGGACATCTGTGTCAAACTCGATCATGTGTTTTTCAGTAATGCTGTCTGCGCGTGCTCGACGCCATGCCGCGAGAAGCTGATTGCATGCTCGGCATACAACCTTACCTGTTTTATCAAGACAACACAAGGGACCGATTTTAAGGCTGGTATCACACAGAGCACACCGATGACCTTGTTTTATCAAAGCAAGTTTACGGGCCTTGTGTCTGCGAGAACGTGTTAAGGCCGTATCCCGCAATACATAATCTCGTTTATAGAACCACAGGTCTTGGCCGGACACCCCATGTTTTTGTAGGTATACCCAGCGCTCGTCACCGCTTGCGATTTTCAGTGCTTCTGCACATATTTTCTGTTTCTCTTCTGAAAATTCCATCGTTTCCCTTATTTCTCGACTTTAGCTACGATAGTTTCTACGTCATATCGAATTTTGTTAAGTTGGCCAATTGTCGTACTGGAAACTCCTCGGTTAAGATTAGCAAGAGCAATTTGTAATCCTGCGGTTACTTCTTTACACGCTTCTACTAGCCTAGCATGGTTGTTCGCGGCGCGGACTATGAACTCGGCGTTAGCTTGGTCATTACCGCTCACTGTAGAGACTACAATAACGTCACCGGCAAGAACGATCCATTGCGTGTCCATCAGTTGACAAGTATAAGGTGTCGGTGTGTGTTCATCTTTCATAGTTCTTACCTTACCAAGGTTTTTTAGCATATATTTTTGCACACGTTTTACATACATCGTCGGTCTGTAGAAGAAATCCACACACATCATAAAAGAATTTCTCACAAGTTTCTTTAATACCACAAGCAGACCAAAACACGCCTGTATCCGTTTCTTGCCATAATTGCAAATGTCGTTTCATATTCTTACCTCATCCGGGCCGTCCCAGTCTATATCGTTCATCTTCGCACCACACTTAGGACAAGAATCTGGATTTTCAAGTTTTTGTTCTCTGTTTGTCATATCAACCTCCCGTTACTCTGTGTCTAAGCTCTAATAGCCCATGTTGTCATCGGCAGCTTGTTCCCCATAATACTCCAAATCCATACAGCCATACTGTTCATGCAAGACTATCAATGCTTCATAAAAATGCTCACGATTACAGCGATTCATTCTACGTGTTTGCATAACTTCTTCTGCTACTGCTTCTAATAGTCTGACTGTTGATTGTTTTATTGTACTAATCTCCTGCATAGTCTCATCCCCCGATTAGTTCTTCATTATCCCAAACTATCTTCTTAATACCAAGTTTCATAGGTTCACCACAACATTGGATAACATAGTCCGGGTCTGCTGCGTAGTAATCACCTGCATTAGCAGAGCATTCGCTGTCGCAAACATCACAGTGTAGCACGGCTCGCGGCCCAGTTGTACCTATTTGGTCTTTCAAGTCTCTTATTCTTATCATTCTCTGTTCTCCTGTTTACTTTTGTCTATATCCTACTATCCATAGTATAACATAATGTTTGGTCTAATACAAGAAGATTCTCAGACTTTCGTATATATTTCCTTGACAATAGACGCCAGTCCACGACGTTCTATTCTCCCGTACACTCTCCCGTATGCTCCATTACCTCGTCAACCAGTAGTGGTTTCCCGTCAGGCACGATTACCGACCCACTCGACCCCACCCGTGCATCGTAATCGGCAAGAGTCATATTACCTACTTGTCCTGCCGCTACGTGATACCGGCCTTTAATCTGCTCCAAACTCAATTTCTTATGTGTAATTGGCTCCGGTGCCGGTTCACAGGTAAGGAACGCTTCCATGTTGGCGATTGTAACACCACCTGGTTCCCTAAGCCGCACATAGTTATGAATGGTTGTATTGCAGGTTCGACACACTACAACGTTACGTGGTTCATAATAACACATTTGGTTTGGCCCTTGTGGAATAGGTTGCTCGCAAAGAGCACAAAGTGAATTTTGTTGGCCACACAAGGCTTGACTTTTCAGTTTATGTCTTGACATCGTTCTTAATCTCCGGTTTACTCTGATGTTCTGTTTTGATGTTCTGTTTTGATGTTCTGTTTGTCTTTCTATATATACCCGAATGGCGTCCCAAACACAAATGTACACTACTGGCCAACCCATATCGACACATCGACTTGGGTGCATAACGTAAGTCGCTCTATAGATGGGCTGTTGTATATACTTGTTATCTTGTATATATGTTAAGAATTCCTAAGAGCAATTTGAGTTACGCGCCCATATCAATACATTGATGTGTCAAAGCTCCTTAGTGTCAAGAACAACCGCGTTTCCAAGCTACTGTCCATGATTGTACTCTTTTCCTGTTTCCTGATTTCTACCCCTTTAGGGGGAGTATATAGTATAAAACTCCTGCTAACGAGGGTATTTGTCAAGAAAAAACCATAGTTTTGGGTTGTTATTCACGATCTTATTGGAACCAAGTAGTCCGATAACAGGCTCTTTTATACTTGTAAACCAACTTTCTGATTCAAACTGTGTTTTTGAGTTGTTATCCACGATCTTGGTCTAGTTGCCAGTGTCCACATGATTCACAATACGCATCACCTATCCTTTGATTAAATGTTACTTCAAGCGAGCCGCATACTCGGCATATCATCGGTTCAAGTGTGCAACCTGCGTTAATCACGTCTTGCACGTCAAATTGTTCTTTCATTGTCTTACCCCCGATCTCTTGTGTGTGCTGTTCTGTGCCCGTCCTACTCTCCTGATCCCGTTTGGCCTTTGGTGGGCGTCTCAGACCCCTTGCTGGTTGTATTGGCTGTTGCCTCAGACTCTATCAATATGCACATTGCAGTCTTGCCCATAAACCCAAACAAAAGTCGTCTAACATGCCGTTATCAGCTTTGCGAGCAAGAGATTTAATCTCGGCATCAACTTCGGCGTCTGTATATTCTCTTGGTGCTGTAGGTTTATATGCCTTGCGTACTATTTTTCTCATCTGTTCTTGTGTCATAATCCTACTCCTCCACAATTAACTTAACATCCTCTGATTGACATTTATAACAAAACAGTATCTTGCTGATAGGCCGGACGCTGATCTCTGTCTCCCAGTGTACTGCACCGCAGCCCCAGCACCGATACGCTTGCTCTTGGTTCTGGTCTTGGTCTGTGGTCATGGTCTTATTCTCCTATTAGTTTTACTTCTAATTAGATTAGTTCTGCTTATACATAGCCTCTGATCTAGCACAGCGCCATGTAAGCAGCCACGCACAGATACAACCACTGTCTAATTGTTAGGCTCATGGTCTCGTTCTCCTGATATTGGTTAGCGGTATTGTGCTATGGCGTTGTTGGTTAGGTTTAGGGCTTTGTATATCTTTTTGGCTGATTCTTTGTCAATCACAAAACCCGCATTCAAACATTTGCCTGACACCCCAAACCCGTCAATGAACAGAACACCATTACTACCTTCCCATATTTCTATAGCTGCAAGTTTGTGTGTTCCATTGCGCCCAACAACTAAACTCTGCTTACTATCTGTCTCTACTCTCATGGTCTCGTTCTCCTGATACCCTATAGACCTTGTGTACACATCATAGCACAAGCCATTGATTCTGCTTCAAGTCTCGTGTGATAAAGTTGTGTTCCGTGCCATCCTCCGCGATACCACCACCGACACCAAAACCAACCATCCTGTTCGTGTGTTTCGTAATTTGTCATAGCTCTTGTCTCCTGATTAGTGTGTTGCTCTACTGACTAAAGTATACCATACACCCCAACTAAAAACAAGAATAAAATAAAATGAATCTCCGCGATACCAGTCTGCCTATAACATACTGTGTGCGTGTGCCGGTACATATAAGGAGTAAGCCATTTGTGTGTACTGTGTCAAGTGTAGGGCTTATGTGGTCTATGCTCTGTGTGTTAGTTGTAAGGAGTCTGTGTGTTGTAAGGCTTATAGGGGTAGGGGGAGGTGGGCTGTGTGTGCTGGGAAGGTGTAGGGGTGGGGAATGGTCTCCGCGACCGAATACTGGATTTTTAGCCTAGAAACGCATAGGGGTCCCATATCAAGGAAATTTTTCACAATAAAATAATATTTATTTTCAAATTTTTCGGAACGACCCCTCCTTACAGGCTGGGAATAGGGGTCGGGAGTTGTGCTGCGGGGGACATTCAGCGTATAGTAGGAGACGTGTATTTTTTCGGAGACAGAGATATGACAAACAGACACCAGTTACGAAATGCCGCCCACAGTTTGAAGAGAGTAGACATCTCCAAGGATAAGATGCCGACGTATCGAGGCGTGCCCCTAATAGCGTTTAAGCCCGACGATTTGATCCGAATAGTAAAATGGTACATAGAAGAAACTGAAATTGCAGCAGGAGTTAGACCCTACAGATGAGCGAAAATACGGTAGATGGAATCACGTTATATGACTTACTCGGCGGCGAGAAAGGGATCGAAGCACATAGGAATGCTGTGGATGATTACATTCTTACCCTAATAGATGAACACATCGCCGATTATATGGGAGCCCCAAGAAACCCTCGTGGCCTCAATCGTGCGATATAGTACCGGGAGTCCGACCACCCACTACCGAGTTGGACTTCCTTATGCCGGAATCTGGGTAGTGGCGGTTCGATTCCGCGATCCGGCTTTATGAAGCAAGTCAAGACAGCGACGTTTAGTGGGGTCAAGTACACAGTGGACACAGAACCCATAGATGGTTGTTGCAGTCCACCCAAACCCGGCGACCGCGAACCGATACTACGAGTCTGCTACCCGCTAAACACCCAAACAGGGCTTATTACCATAATCCATGAAGCAATGCACGCTTGTGGTTATCAGTCACATGAGACTACAGTAGACCGTATTAGTAAGGATGTTGGGCGATTTCTGTGGAGGTTGGGATACCGTATAGGAGAGTGAGTGATGAAAAAGTTAGTTATAGCGATTATTTTAGTTATAATGGTTATAGGATGCCAGAAAACAGAGCCGCAACCTATCAAACCCGTATTTACGGACCTCATACAACAGTCGTTGATGGGTGTTGTACACCTCCAAGCCCCCAGATGGCAGGGATCGGGGTTCGTGGTGGGACCAAGGATGATCGGGACTGCTCAGCACTGTGTCGATGGCGTAGAGGACTTCGTAATAACGACCCACGATGGCCACAAGCTCCGAGCTACAAGGGCGATCAGCAGCAAGGACCACGACATAGCCCTTATTTGGATTGATGATCTTACATGTATAGCCGAGGAGCGGGGCACACTGGCACACAAAGTCATACTAATCCCCGTACCCCTCGGTTCTATAAAGGATTGTGTACTCGGACAGGATGTGTACGTGATCGGTTCACCGTATGGGAAGATCAACTTTAACAATATAACAAAAGGGATCATATCGGGCATTGACCGAAACTGGAGCACAACTAACCCTCATACGGGAGAGAGTTATGGTTGGCAAGTGGCTTTTACAGTTGATAGTGCTGGGCACCCTGGTAACAGTGGTGGGCCTGTGTTTACACTTGATGGTGTCGTTCGAGGTGTATTGGTTACCAGGTATAGCCCTGTTCTTATCGGCGTCATGCCTTGTAATCTGTTCCTTGGTGATTTGGAGTCGATACGACTGATGTTTTTACTGGATCGTTATAGGCGAGAAGGGGTTCCCGTGTATAATGCCTATAATGCCTACGATGCTTATGATGAGTGGCATAACTATTTTGAGCAAATAAATGCCCAAACGCCCCAAATCAATTGACTTGAACAAGGCTCTCGCCGAGGTGTCGAACCCACCTAAACCCAAGCGAGTTGGTCCACAGAAAAACAAGAAGCCCCCGTTGCCCCAGAAGAAACGGACCAGTATTGAGCATAATAGAACCCGGAAGATCAAGGAGCGGACCAACCTGGCCCACATCACCAAGGCTATCGTCCGAGAGGGCGGGACCGTGGCCGATGTGGGGATCATTCTTGGGTGTGCAGCAATAGAAGGCAGTGAGGTTTGGTTGGCTAAACTGAAGGCACAGAACCTCTCTATAGTGGAGTTCATGGAGATCGCCAAGACCCGGGCTGACATCGACCTGATTCGCGTGGCCGTGAAGGCTGCGACCGGGTATGGGTACAAGGAGGAGAGTCAGGAGTTCACGCCTAGGCTGCACGAAGATGAGGAGACAGGTAAGATAATCGCCCTCGAAGGTCAAGACCTTCCAGGCAAGAAGAAAATCCAGAAGAAACACCAGTCCGCTGATGTGACCATGCTCAAGTTCCTGCTGAGTTCGAGGATGCCCGAGTACTTTATGGAGCGTAAGGAGATCAAGATCGACAAACGTGTAGTTGAAATTCGAGAAGACGCCAGGGCTGAGATCATGGGGTTCTGTTCTGGATTGCTGAAGGCCATCGGCAAAGAGGTGATCGACGGGGAGTTTGTGGAAAGTGAGATAGGGAAATGAGTAAGAGGAATCGATATATAAAGGTAAATGATGGTGATACTTTAGTTTGTGATTCAGGACAGGAGTTCCATTTAACGTGTTGTGATTGCTATTTGACCCACAAGATTGCCGTTAGTGTTGTGGGTAAAGAAGTACGATTGACGATGACACGGGATGATCGAAGAACAGGGCAGAAACGAAGACGTAAACGTGAATTTTTAGCAGAATAAATGACCGCCATTGCCAAACAACTCGCTCTGGTAGACAGCCCAAAGGCGTTCTTCGATACCATACCGACTGATCTCCGAGAGAACATCGAATTTAGGGTAGACCTTCATGGATACCTGGTCAACGATCAGAAGGCCCAGGATGCGTTTCTCGGTATGTGTCGGGCGTATATTCCGATAGCGTTCAATACGTCGTTTTTCACATTGAACCCGCAAAAACGCCCCGCAGAACGTAACCAACCCTTTATCCTACGCCCGATCCAGGTGCCTGCCGTCGAGACGATGTGCGCCTGTATTGATGAGGGTCGGGATGTTGGCCTGAATAAGAGCCGTAAGCAGGGGGCCAGCGAACTGAGTTGTAAGGTATTTGCGGCTAAGGCCCTGCTGGACGAGTTGAGCCACTTCATCCTCGGATCGAGGAAGGAAGACCTCGTGGACAAGTCTGGAGACCTCTACACACTGTTTGCCAAGGTCGATAATGTGATGACTTATTTGCCTTCTTGGTGGAAGAAACAATGTGGATACAACGCCAAGGACGACCGAACACATCTCCTGATGCGGATACCATACAATAACAGCCGGATCAGTGGTGAGGCCACAAATGAGAGTTTCGGTGCTGGAAGCCGGTCAACCGCGATTCTCCTTGATGAGTTTGGTCGCGTGGACTACACTGTGGCCAAGGCTATCGAGGGATCGGTCCATGATGTGTCGAACTGTGTTATGTACAGTAGTACGCATTGGTTGGGCCAAAATCACGAGTTCAATCTCCGACTTCAATCGCCGACAACGACCGTGATCCAGCTTATGTGGCACGAGAACCCCGAGGAAAACATGGGGTTGTACACTACGTCGGAGCCGGGTAAAATACAGATCGTTGATCTGCCATATTATCGTGAACGATGTCCAGAGGTGTTTTATCGGATATTGTCACATCAAGCGATTGTCTATGACGACATCAAAGACCAACTCCCCGAGGGCATGACCTTTGTGGCCGATGGCCTCCGGGGTATTCCAAGCCCGTATCGGGCACCTTGGTTCGACCGAGAAGAGGAGAAGCGACGTGGAAACAAACGAGACTTCATCTGCAACGTCTGCGGCACCCCTTTGGGAGCCTCCGATGCCCCCTTCGACCAAACCGTACTTGCCGACATCAAATCCAAACATATCCGACGCCCTGATTTCAAAGGTGAACTCCTATTCGATCTGGACAATGACCGTATCGTAGAGGACAGCATGGTATTCTGTCCGGGCCGGGGAGCCAAGCGGTTCCAATGGTGGGGTGAACTTCCGTTCGGTAGACCGGATCAGCGACACAACTACATCATCGCGGCTGATCCGTCCTACGGGCTTGGATCAGCCAATTCTGCTGCCATCATCGTTGATGTGAACACCCACGAACAGGTTGGAGCTTGGACAGACGCCAATACCAAGCCCGAGGAGTTCGCCGATCAACTGGTAGCCCTGGCGATTTGGGTCGGTGGGATTGCCGATTGCTACTTGATCTGGGAGAGTACAGGTGGTTGCGGGTCCATGATGGGCCAGAGAATCACATTTCAGGGGTATACAAATGTTTATACCCAACGACGTGAAGATTCCAAGACTCGGAAGAAGACCAATAAGTACGGATGGAATGCAACTGGTAAGACCAAAGATTCTCTTCTCGGTGAGTTGGGTGTTGCTCTGAGTGGTGGATTGTCAAACGTGAGCGAGTATAAAGCCCTCATCATTCGTGATACTGAATTGCACGGCGAACTATGTGACTACATCTTCAAAGAGAAGGGGTCCGGTGCCGTGTGTTCGTCTAAGGCTGATCTCTCGACTGGAGCCTTGGAACGCCACGGCGACCGCGTGATTGCTGCGGGGCTGTGTGTGTTGGCTTATAAAGAACAACAGGCTGGGAACCCGGAGGATGTTATGAATCAACCGCTCGGGAGTTTCGCGTATTACGTTGAATTGAAGCGGTTGGAGAAGGCGAAGGATAAACGCGAGTTGAGACGGGTTATGTTTTAGGGGATAGAGAGATGAGTATACTGATAGATAGGTTGATTAGAGAACAAATATGTGGGCCACAAAGCAGAGAAAAACACGGAATGATATGGTACATTGCCAAACCACTTTTTATTAAAGAATCATTGTGGTTTCGACTCAGAGATGCGTGGAAAGTTTTGGTCGGAAATCATGCGTTTGTATATCATTATAAGCGAGATGAGAAACCTTAATGGCATATTCACACCTAATACACGAACAAAATAACAAACTCAGTTTCCCAGCGAGACTACAGAAACTGGTGAAACTGTGGTACACTATGAACGAGGCCCCGTTCCAGCATCAGCAGATACTGTTGCGGCTCTGGGCGTCTGGGTTCTTTGACAAGGGCTACGGCAGGGAACATCTCATCAACCTGATCGACCGGGGTGTAGGGACCATTGTTCCATTCTTGGTTGAGGGTGATCCGAAGGTGATGGTTGAAACCCTGGTCGGCAACTATAAGGCGTGGGCATACACCACGCAATTGGCATTGAACTTCTTCATACAACAGATGGAACTTGCAGATACGGTTTTGATTCAGGCTGCGATCAACTCGATGTTCGGTGCCGGGATCACACGCACG
>SDBV01001581.1_pt1 | contig 34277 bp, 23 predicted proteins | sample 2277081 | NCBI WGS metagenome assembly SDBV01 (sample SAMN10402039, study PRJNA504765) | marine sediment metagenome | isolation source: marine sediment core GS10_PC15, 223 cmbsf | place: Arctic Ocean: Southern Knipovich Ridge | collected 2010 | reverse complement strand
ATGCCCGTTGGCAACAGGAGTGCGTTAGCCAGTGGGGCTGGCTTTAGATAAAGGCGCCTGTATTGGTGGCGGGTGGTTATTAAGTGGGATGAAGAAGGTGGCCGTAGAATTCGGCGGTTATGAGCTTTGCGAAGTGCTGGCGAGTGAATCTGTCGCGTAGCTGGGCATTGAGGCCGCGGGCGACCCACACATGAAAAAGGTTGTAGGCCAGAAACAGCAGGAGCAGTATCTCTACTATGGCGTTTGTATCGTGATGGTAGACGTGGCCGGCATGCCACCGCTTGACCAATTCGTTGAAGCCTTGGTTTTCGATGTTCCAACGTCCGTGTCCAATGCGCAGGACCATATTGGTCCCAGTCTTTTGGTCGGCCTGTCCAACCCCGTGAGCAACGTGAGGTCATTTCGATTCCTCAAATCGGCGGCTTGCACCACAGCTACGAACGTCGAGCTGCCTAATCTCGATCACGAGCCCACCGTCATTCCATTCAGGGCGTGCCCTACCTGATGCGGTGGGCGGCGCTCATCGAGCTTTTCTACGAGGACAAAGTGGACTAGGAATGGGTTGGTAGCATGACCGTGATGTTAGTAAAGTATTTCCGCGCCGTCCACGCGTGCCGAAATTCTCGTTCTGGCGCTGGTGGCGTCGACCCGGCGGGCGGCGCTGTTTAATCCGGGGCGGATCACTGCAGGGGAATTCAAACGTCCACATGAGTTGTTATTAAGGCATAAACGTCTTTTGCTGAATGACGACAAAGAAGGAGGAAACGGTTCATGACTTGGCTCGCCTTTGTTTTGGCTTCGATTCTCTGCTGGGGGCTATATGGGATCGTCTTGCACAGTGGCCAGATGGCTTTGGGCTCCAGCCCCATGCGTGCGCTGTTGTGTGTCGGCCTGGCCTACTTTGTGATTGGCATACTGATTCCCGGAGGCGTCCTCACGCTCCAGGGTGAACAAGGCGCATTCAACGCTAAAGGCTTTTCCCTCGCGGGATTTGCCGGCGTTCTGGGTGCAATGGGCGCGTTGGGAATCATTTACGCTTTTCAATCTGGCGGCAAACCTTTCTACGTGATGCCCCTGGTTTTTGGTGGAGCCCCAATCGTGAATGTCATCATTTCCGTGATCCTGCACCCTCCCAAGACTGCGCCAAGTCCATGGCTTTTCATGGGATTCGCTTTCGCTGCTTTGGGGGCCTTTTTGGTTCTGCGTTTCAAACCAGTTTAGCAAGCAGGGATCTTCAAGTTTTTCCTGGCTTGACGTCGAAGAATACTGTCGGAAAGCGCGTGTCGTCACGTGCGTATTGTCTGTGCCCGCCGCGCGCCCTTTCGCACACCAACCCCGGGGAATTTCCTGACGATGCTCCTTGTTTTATTTTCTGAAGAGGGTCGCTTTAGCACTAGCTATCCATTCATGGAGTGTAAGTCGAGGCCAAAACCATTAGGTATCGCTTCTATAGTGACAAGATTAATGGCCGCTCGTGAGAGCGCCGTTCTTAACAACTATGAGGGTTGTAAAAGTCTCAGGGGAGGCCTTGTGGACCTATGAAATATCAGAAGTCAATAAGTTTTTCAAAAAGGGAATCGGCAGCGTGCCTTATGCTTGTAGCCGGTTTCATTGCAATGAGTGGCTGGGCGTCCGCAAGCGACTGGCTCGCTTGGCGGGGCCCCGCCCACACGGGGGTATCCTTCGAAACAGGATTGCCCAGTTCAACGTCAGAAATCCTCTGGCGCGCACCTTATGGAGGCCGGTCAACACCGGTCATTCACGACGGCCGCATCTATGCCATAAACAATGCCGGGGAAGGCGTTATGGAACAGGAACGCGTGATTTCCCTTGATCTTGAGACGGGTAAGAAGGTCTGGGAACATCGCTTTAATGTCTTTCACACCGACATCCCCAGGGCGCGTGTAGGTTGGGCCAGTCCGGTCATCGATCCAGAGACTGGCAATATCTACGCGCATGGCATCCAGGGAATGTTTTTCTGTTTTAACCGCGATGGGAGGATTCTGTGGTCGCGTTCACTGACGGAAACGCTGGGCCGCATCTCCGGTTACGGAGGGCGCACACACACGCCGATCATTGACGAGGATCAGGTCATCATCAGCTTCCTGAATTCCAGTTTCGGCCCGCAGGGCAAGGGAGCGCACCGTTACCTCTCCATGGACAAGCTGACGGGAGAGTTGCGGTGGTGGGGCTCGCCCGCCGGGAAGCCTCTGGATACCACCTACGCTGTGCCGGTTGTGGCGGTTGTTAATGGACAGCGTCTCCTGATCACCGCAGCAGCCGACGGGGGCGTGTACGCTATGAAGGTGCGTACCGGAGAAAACGTATGGGGCTTTCAACTGTCTAAACGCGGCCTCAACTCATCCGTCGTGGTCGATGGCTATAAAGTTTACGCTACGCACAGCGAGGAGAATCACGACTCAACGGCGATGGGGCGTGTGGTGTGTATCGACGCCCGCGGCAAGGGGGACGTAACCAAGACCCACGAGCTCTGGCGTAGCGACGGCATTACTGCCGGGTACGCATCCCCGCTGTTACGTGAGGGCCGCCTCTATGTGTTGAATAATTTTGGTGTACTATATTGTTTCGATGCCGGGTCCGGTGAGGAGATATGGAATTACACCGTAGGCCGGGTTGGCAAAGGTTCGCCGATCTGGGCAGATGGGAAAATATACGTTCCGACGGTTAATGGCATCTTCTCTATTGTGGAAGACATGGGTGAGCGGGCGCGTCTTCTGGACACGCAGACCTTCGAAGCCGAGGAAGGTGTGGTTGAGATTTTCGGTTCGCCCGCTGTCTCAGACGGCAAGGTTGTTTTTTTTACGACTGAAGAAGTTATTTGCCTGGGCGGCGACAAGGCGGGCCGCAGTAAAGCGAAATCGCCGCGATTAGCTAAAGAGCGGCCTGCGAGCCATGACTCCCCTCCCGCACTCATTCAAATTCGCCCTGGCGAGATACTCACCAGCCCTGGGGAGACGACCCGGTTCAGCGCGGTGGGTTTTGATGAAAAAGGCCGCCAGCTCGGCGAGGTCAAAGTTACTTGGTCCTATGCCGGTTCGGGGGCGTCCATAGGTTCTGACGGCAGCTTTAGTCCGAAGGCCGATGCCGGAAGTATCGGCACGGTTAGCGCCAAGTCCGGCGACTTAAGCGCAGCCGCGCGTGTGCGGATTGTTCCTGAAGCGCCGTTTTCCGAGGATTTTGAATCTTACAAGGACGGCGACATGATCTCGTGGTGGATTGGGGTCTCCAAGGCTAAACACGCCATCGAAACCCTGGATGGCTCCAAAGTACTGACTAAGTTGGCTGATGATCGCGGGCCGATATTCAACCGCTCACGCGTTTACATTACGCCGCCGCTGGAAGCGGGCTATACGGTTCAGGCCGACGTGATGGGCGCCCAGTTGGGCAGACGTCGTGGCGACGTAGGCCTGATTAATTCGCGCTACCGTCTGGAGATGTATGGCAACGTTCCGCGCATGCGTGTTATGTCGTGGGTTCCGGGGCCGCGTTTCGAGAAACGCATAGATTTCACCTGGGATCCGAATCGTTGGTATACGGTCAAGTTCCGCGTGGATTTGGCCAATGGCAAAGCCTACCCTCGCGTCAAGGTCTGGCCCAGGGAAGATGCCGAGCCGAAAAACTGGACGCTTGAGGCTGAGGATCCACAGCCTAACCTGGAAGGCTCAGCGGGTATTTACGCTTATTCGATGGCGCCGCTTTATTTTGACAATGTGAGCGTTTACCGGTAGCTGAATCTCTAGAAGAACCGTGAACGTTGAATTTTAAATAGGTAGAAGGAAATAACGATGAAACGAATGACCGTATATGCAGTCATCTTGCTCTTGACAGCCGTGTCTGCCTCTGGGGATGACTGGCCTATGTGGGGGGGCAATTCGCACCGCAACATGGCCAACAACGCCGAAAAAAATATACCTTCGTCCTGGGACATAAAAACGGGACGCAACATCAAATGGACAGCCCAGCTTGGTTCCCAGACCTACGGCAATCCGGTTGTGGCTGGCGGCAAGGTTTTTGTCGGCACCAACAACCAGTCTGAACGCCAACCCAAAGCTACGGGAGACAAAGGGGTGATCCTTTGCTTTTCCGAAAAGGATGGGAGCTTCCTGTGGCAGATGACGCACGATAAGCTGCCCGCGGGCCGCGTCCACGATTGGCCCCAGCAGGGCATTTGCTCGGCAAGCGCGGTGGATGGAGACCGCCTATATTATGTAAGCAATAGATGCGAACTTGTCTGCGCTGATACCGAAGGCTTTCTGGACGGCGAAAATGACGGCCCCTTTACGGACGAGACACTCACAGGCAAAATAGACGGCGATATTATCTGGAAACTCGATATGCTGGGCGAGTTGGGTGTATTTCCGCACAACCTTGCCACAAGCTCGCCCACTTACGACGAGGATCTTGTTTATGTGATTACCAGCAACGGTGTTGACGAAGGGCACATAGTGCTGCCAGTCCCAATGGCGCCCAGCTTTCTTGCGGTGGATAAGCGCACAGGTAAGATCGTATGGGAAAGCAGTTTGCCTGCTGAAGGCGTGTTGCATGGGCAATGGTCAAGCCCAGCGGTTGGCATTATCGACGGCCAGAAACAGGCCATCTTCCCAGGAGGCGATGGACGTCTCTATTCATTCGAGGCAAAAACGGGTAAGGAACTGTGGTCATTTCAATGCAACCCGTCCGATTCGGTTTGGGAGTTGGGAGGCATGGGAACGCGCAACAACATAATTGCGACTCCCGTGCTCTATGACAAAAAGGTTTTCATATCCGTTGGCCAGGATCCGGAACATGGCGAGGGCCCTGGGCATCTGTATGCGGTGGACGTGACGAAACGTGGGGATATCAGCAAGTCGGGCCTGGTGTGGCACAACGATGAGGTTTTCCGTTCCATGAGTACGGTGGCCGTTCATGAGGGCGTAGTTTACACCTGCGATCTGGCCGGCATCTTTCGCGCGATGGATGTGGAGTCGGGCAAAACGCTTTGGACGCACGACATGCTCGCGGCGGTCTGGAGTTCGCCTATGGTGGTGGATGGAAAAGTTTTTATGGGTGACGAGGACGGCGACGTAGTGGTTTTTAAGACGGGACGGCAGAAGAAGCTGCTGTTTGAAACTAATATGGTCAATTCGATTTACACCACGCCGGTTACTGCCAACGGAGTCCTGTACATGGCCAACCGGCGGCAACTTTTCGCGATCTCCGAGGGCGCCTCAAGCAATATGGACGAGGTGAAGTGATGAACGCGGTCAAGCAGGAACCCGCGTCAGAACTGGAGGCTTGCGTCAGCGAAGCCCGTGCGGAGCTGGATGCCTGGACGCGCGAGGTTGTTGCGTGGCACTTCGATCCTGAGACGGGCTGCCCTTTCTGGTTAGAATTTGCAGAAGGGCTCGATTGGGATCCCCGGGAAGAAATACGTGGTTTCGACGACCTCGGCCGTTTCGGTTTGTTTCAGGATGACTGGCTACGCGGCGGGCCTGTCCGGCGGTGGGTTCCCAAGGGCCTCGGTGACAAAGCGATCTATGTATTCGAGACAGGCGGAAGCACTGGGATTCCCAAGAGCCGGATCAGCGTTGATGATTTCCGGATCGACTATTCGATGTTTAGCGACACTCTTGATGAAAAAGGTTTTCCTAAGGGGGCGAACTGGCTGATGCTGGGGCCGTCGGGTCCCCGGCGGCTGCGCCTTGCCATAGAACACTTGGCGCAAGTGCGGGGCGGCATCTGCTTTTGTGTCGACATGGATCCGCGCTGGGTCATTCGCCTGATCAAAAAAGGAGACTTCAAGCAGTTAGACGAGTATAAGGAGCACATTGTCCAGCAGGGCCTGACACTGTTGCGGGCCCATGAGGATATCGAGTGCCTGTTTACGACGCCCAAACTGCTCGAGGCATTGTGTGAAAAGGTGTCCCTCAAGCAGGTTGGCATCAAGGGTGTGTTTTGCGGCGGTACGGAGATGACGCGGCAGTTCCATCGCTTTGCGAGAGAGGAACTGCTCGAAGGCGCACACTTTGCGCCCACCTATGGCAACACGCTGATGGGGCTGGCCTGCCACAAGCCTTACGATGCGTCCGACGACTACGCCGTCATCTATCATGCCCCCCAGCCGCGGGCGGTCTTGCGGGTGGTGGACCCCGATGAGCCTTCCCGGCTTGTGGACTATGGCAAATGGGGGCGGATTCATCTTACTACGTTGACGAAAGAGTTTTTTGTGCCGGGTTTTTTGGAAAGAGATGAGGTAATGCGCACTCGGCCGATTCTGAAATATCCTTGGGACGGAGTTTCGGATGTTCGTCCTTTTGGCTCGCTCGATGCGAAGGTTGTGGAGGGCGTCTACTGATGAAGCGCGTTCCTGCATTGCGAGGCGGCCATGCTTATTACAGCAAGGAAGTTTTCCTGCTGCGCGACTACGCCACGCAGGATGCGGTGGCCGAGGTGGGCTTGGCAAATGCCGGTTTAATATCGCGCGATCTGCGCCAGGATGATTGGGCAGATCTGCAATCCCTTCGCTCGCATGAAATCCTGGAACTCTTCAAGGCCGCTGCGAAGCACTTCATGGAAGACGAATTACCAGTAGGTGAGGACGAGCAGTCGCCGAAGGAATTTGTCGCGGCACAATCGGCCACTACCGGTTTGCCGGAGGAACTTTGCCGGCGCAATATGAAAAAGATTGAAGCCGCGATGATGAGAATGGATGAGACTCTCGATGGCCTGACCGGAGGTTTGGACTTGGCTGCACTGGATGCGGGATTTGGGCAGCGCGACGGCCATATGCTTAGCTACGCCCCGGTCGCGCGGCGTTTCGGGGCTGTATTGCCGGCCAACTCTCCAGGGGTTCACGCCTTGTGGTTGCCCGCCATCGCGCTGAAGATGCCTGTCGCGCTAAAGCCCGGCCAGCGTGAGCCTTGGACGCCCTTACGCATCCTTGAGGCCCTGAGACGGGCCGGATTTCCCAGATCGGGATTTGGCTTTTATCCCTCGGGTCACGATGGCGCTTCGATGATCCTTCAACGTTGTGGAGCAGGCATGATTTTTGGAGCAGGGCCGACGGTGGCCCCTTGGCGTCAGCATGCGGGAGTCGAAATCCATGGACCAGGCTACAGCAAAATACTCCTGGGTCCTGACAAGGCTGGCGAGTGGCAGGAGTTTCTGGATTTGATGATTGGGTCCGTGGCTGACAACAGCGGCCGTTCGTGCATCAATGCATCAAGCATACGGACGGTGTCGCATGGGAAGGAAATAGCGCAGGCCCTGGCGGAAAGGCTGGCGGCGATCGTGCCGCTCCCGCGAGATGACGTAGCGGCTCAACTGGCGGCCTTTCCTGAGCCGGACGTCGCGCGCGCTATCGACGCGGCGATAGATCAGGGACTGGCCCAGGGCGGAGCGGAAGATTTGACGGCCGGGTGCCGCGGATCGAGTAGGCTGGTCGAGTTCGAGGGCGGTACGTATTTACTGCCTACGGTGGTTTTGTGCGAGTCGCCTGATCATCCACTTGCAAACCAGGAGTACCTGTTCCCCTTTGTGAGCGTGGTGGAAACACCGGCGGAGGAAATGCTTTCCGGCACGGGGCCGAGTCTGGTTTTAACGGCGTTAACCGAGGATCCGGATCTCGAGCGGGAGTTGTTGGCTCGTGCCGACATAGGGCGTCTGAACCTGGGTCCGGTCCCGACTAACCGTATCCAATGGGACCAGCCTCATGAAGGAAATATATTTGAACAACTTTACCAGCAACGGGCTTTTCAGCGCGAGTCGTTTGCCGCGGAAGCTCTGACCTGATGGATATGTTACGTATTAGAGGACATGACAATCAGATTTGAAACCGTCTTGGCGGTTTACGATTTACGAAAGAGTAGACTTATGAAACACAAAGTATTTTGGATAATGTTGTTGGCGCTATTGGTTTTGCATCACGATTGGTGGTTCTGGAACGACGGGCGCCTGTTGTTTGGTTTCTTGCCGGTTGGGCTTGCCTATCACGCGCTGATTTCGTTGGCTGCCGGAGGTCTTTGGACATGGGCGGCGTTCTTCGTAATGTCCGATCGCCTGGCCGAAGAGACCTCCGATGAAAACGATGCCGACTTGAACCATTCGACTCAAGAGGCGGAAAGTGAGCAGCCAGCAAACAGAAGAAACCTTGTTGCATAGCGGATTGTTGGTGGGAAATCATGAATCATCCGCTAGGAGTTGGACAATTTTAAGAAAAGGACTTTGGATATGACACCGCTTATCATCATTGGCATTTACTTGCTATTTCTTTTGTGGCTTGGGCGTTACGCCCACGTGGCCTATTCGCGGCACACGGCGCGCGACTATTTCATTGCCAGCCGAAGCATCGGCCCCTTTCTGTTGATTATGTCGATTTTCGGCACGACCATGACCGCTTTTGCCCTGGTGGGGAGCACGGGGGAGGCCTTTAAGGACGGTATAGGCGTGTACGGCCTGATGGCGTCGTGGTCGGGAATCATTCACTCGGCTTGCTTTTTTCTGGTAGGTGTAAAACTGTGGTCTATAGGCAAACGGCTGGGATTTACCACGCAGATTCAGTATTTTCGTGACCGTTTTGAGAGTCCGGGGCTGGGACTCTTGCTGTTTCCCATTCTCGTGGGCTTGGTTATTCCTTATCTGTTGATCGGTATTCTGGCTGGCGGGGCGACGGTGGAGAAGGTCACGGTCGGGGCCTTCCCTCAGTTGTTCTCAAGTACGAACGGCGGGATTCCGCATCAGCTGGGCTCAGCGATGATCTGCGGCGTAGTGTTGGTCTACGTGTTTGGCGGCGGGATGCGTAGTACGGCTTGGGCCAACGCCATGCAAACGTCGGTGTTCATGGTGCTGGGCGTGGTTACTTTTGTAGTTGTTGCCGGCAAGCTGGGCGGACTGAGCGAGGCTTCGCGCAACGTCGCCCAATCGCGGCCGGACCTGCTGGTTCGCGGTTCCGTTGGAGGGCATGAGGGCCATATAAGCCATTTGCGTTTTTTGACCTACGCTTTCATTCCCTTTTCCGTAGCCATGTTCCCCCATCTGTTCCAGCATTGGATGACTGCCAAGAGCGCCAAGACCTTCAGACCTGCGCTCTTTCTCCATCCCATCTTCATTATGATCGTCTGGGTGCCGTGCGTTCTTTTGGGAATCTGGGCATCATCGGCTTTGGTCAATGGACAGCCGTTGATTCCGCCGGCGGTGAAGAATCCTAACGCGATTCTTGGAGTGATGGTGGCACGCCTTACGAATCCCTATCTGGCTGGTCTTCTTACGGTGGGAATTCTGGCCGCCATTATGTCGTCGCTGGACTCTCAGTTTCTTTGTATTGGAACCATGTTCACGCACGACATCGTGCTGCACCATTGGGGCAAGGAACGCTTCAACGATAAGCAGCGCATCTTGCTGGGCCGTGGATTTGTGTTGGCGATTGTTTTAGTGGCATACCTGTTTTCGTTGGCCGAGCCGCGGTCGGTCTTCACGTTGGGCGTGTGGTGTTTCAGCGGATTCGCCAGCCTGTTTCCCCTGGTCTGCGCGTCGCTGTACTGGAAGCGGACGACGAAGGCCGGGGCGGTGGCTTCGGTGCTGACGGCGGCGGGCGTATGGCTGCTGCTGTTCCATTCGGCAGGTTGGGGTGCTAACCGAAGCTTTCTCTTTCTTGGAATGATGCCGGTGGCGACGATCTTCATATCTTCCGCCATAGCGCTGATTGGCGTCTCACTTGTTACGAAGGCGCCGTCGCAAGAAGTGCTGGGCCGCTATTTCCCTCCCTCGGAGGTGAAGGAAGAGTCCGGCTCGCGGACTCCACAGTCCGTCACGGCTTGAGGTTGAGACAGACCAGTTCTTCTGCGCTGCGCACGAAGAGCCTGCCATTTGAAAGTGTGGGAACGATCCAGGTTCTGCCATCGAGGATTTGGGCGCTTGAAATTTCTTTGTAGGCGTCGGGGGAAATCTCGGCCAGGGCAAGTTTTCCCCGTTCGCTATAGATGATCAGTTTTCCGTCGGCGGAAAGAAGGGAACCCTTGTAAAACCCACGCTGGTTCCATTTCACCTCGCCGGTATCGAAGTCCATGCAGGTCAGAATCGTGTTGCTGAAGCCGTAAAGGAAGCCATCGATTAGGATCGAAGATGAAAAGAAGTTTTTCATTCTTATGCTTTCCCAAATCAGCTTGGGTTCGGCCTTGCCGTCCTTGAGGGCTATTTCGAAGAGTGCGCTGCCGGTATCGTAACCGGATGAGACAAAGAGGCGATTGTTATGGAAGATTGGCGCGGCGACGTTTGCGTCAAGGGTGGTCTGCCAGGGGTAGCGCCAGAGTTCACGGCCGTCTTCTGGGGCGACCAAGACCACGGCCTCTCCTGTAAGCACGACTAGCAGCTTTTTGCCATTCACTTCGATGATGAGCGGCGTGGAATAACCCGCCTTGTCATCCAGAGAAGTCCAGATAGTTTTTCCAGTGTTCTTGTCCAAGGCCACAATGGAATTTCCCGCGCCTCCGTTGGCAACGATAAAGACTTTTTCATCGAGGATGACCGGGGAAGCCGACAATCCCCACTCCAGGTTTTCCCCCTTAAATTCCGTCAGCACTTTTAGTCCCCAGATTTTGTCACCGGTGCCGGCGTCGAGGCATAGAACGGCACCCGTTGCGCCCGCGATGTAGACGCGTCCTTCGTGAACGGTGGGCGTGGCGCGTGGTCCGTCTCCGTAACTGTTCTCGTACGGGCCGTCGCTGCTAACCTTCCATGTGGTTTGCCCATTAGCGACGTCGATACAAACAACGTATTCGCCCGCATCATCGCCGAACATGGTATAAGCGCGTTCACCCACGACCGCTAAGGACGAATAACCGCTCCCTATCTTGATGCGCCAGACTTCGGGGGGGCCTCCCTCAGGCCACTCGGCCATTAGGCCGGTTTCGAGCGAGATCCCATCCTGACGCAGCCCGCGCCATTGCGGCCAGTCGATTCGCGTTGAAGTCTCATCAGCAGTTGCCAAGGCTGATACGAAAGAGAGCGGCGGAAGAGCCGGCCTAAAAAAACCGGCCAGGCACAGGGCGAGCGCTCCCGCAGTGAAGATATTTGAGAGCACACTCCGTCTCCTCATTATTGTAATTCCTTTCGATGTTGATTCCACTTGTGTTGACATGTTTTCCAACACTTGGAGCTTACTGGAAAATTCCTTGGGCTTATCAGGCACTTGACTAAGAGGAACAAATTGTTCGTTAAAGTTGTTTCTAAATGTAGCACGTAAACTGGATTCTCCACAATCTTGGGGTTTGCCGTGAAACGTGGCTACATCCAAGAGGAATTTGAAATGAATGAATGCAGTGTTATGAATGAGAAACGACGCGAGGAGCCGTTTTACGTCGAGGAATTTGCAGGGACCAAACTGCCCGTTCATACGGGGAAAATCATGCCCTCACTCTCGACCCCGAGCTTTACGGTGGCGGATAAGGCGGATCACGTCAGGAAGAACGACTGCGTTCTGGGCGTCTCTTTCAACGGAATTACCCGCGCATACCCTTTGTGGATTATGGACAACGTTCATTTGGTGAATGACGTCTTCGACGGTGAGCCGCTGGTGGTCATCCATTGCGAACGGTGCAGTTCAGGCGCGGCGTTTTTTCCAATGGTCGAGGGCCAACGGCTGACATTCCAGGTGGCTGGCATTTGGAAGATGACGCTTTTTCTCCGAGATGAGCAGACTAACGGATTCTGGTCTCATAGCGAAGGGGTCGCGGTTGCTGGTCCGTTAAAGGGCAGAAGCCTGGAGCGCCATCCTTGCTACCAGACAACGTGGGAAGAATGGGCAAAGCTGCACCCCGAAACGGAGGTTCTGCTGTGGCCTGAAAACAAGCTGCACCGGGATGGACGTCACGGGCATGGCGCACGCGATTACTTCGGACGTCCGGGAATTCGCGCTGGGGAATCGCTTGGGGTAAAGCCCGAGCCTGTTGATCCAAGATTGCCGGAAAACGCGATGGTTCTGGGAATAAGAGATGGAGAAGACGGCAAGGCATACCCGCTTAAAGAGGTTCAGAAGAACAGCGGTGTGGTTAACGACAAGCTAGACAAAGAGCCTGTCGTCGCTTGGGCTCCCCGATTCGGCAGCCACCTGATGGGAGCCTTCTCGCGAAAATTGGAAGACGGCAACGAACTCATGTTTACCATGAAAAACGGAATCATCACCGATGCGCAGACGCGTAGCGTATGGAATTACAGAGGAGAAGCAATCCACGGAGAATTAGCGGGCAAGAAGCTAAGGCCACTGGACTGGGTTTTTCTCAAATGGCACGCTTGGAGCCCCTTTCATCCCGATACGGATCTTTTTGAAACGTACGCGCTCTTGAAGGAAGAACGGCTTGACACCAAGCCGCTGGCCCCCGTTTATGAGGCGTTGCGTGAGGCTGGATTCAAACTCGAATTTGATGGGCAGTGTCTCAAAGCCCTGCTGCCTAACCTTGCCGAATACGGGGCGATGCTGAGAATCGACGGGGATCCCTTTCTGGTTTACCGGTTCCAGGATTCCTTGGGAGCTGCCGAATACTGCTATATCGAGCGCCGCGCCGTTAGTCGCGGCTCCTTTGTCCTGAAGTCCGAGCCCGATCGCCAATTCGCGGACAACGCCCAACTTGAGTTCTTGCCTGACGAAAAGATCGCATGGTCGCGATTAGTTGAGAACGACGCCTTTCTTGCGGCGCTTGATAGCGTAGGTCCCGAGTCTGCACCAGCGGGCGGAGTGGGCCTGTCGGATTTATGCGAAAGCCTCATCTCGTCATCGTACACCATACAAACGAAGCAGCAGCTCGAAGGACGACGCCTTCCTGTCGATGCCCTAAACGCTTACGAACTCTCCATCGAAAACGACCCCTATTTAGTCTACCGTTTCAAAGACGCTAAGAGCGCTGAGGCATTTTGCAATTGGCACGGCCACTCCATTTGCGCCGAGGCCTTCGTACTGCGTTCCGATCCGCCGGGACAATACAAAGTCAAGGGCCTCGAGACCGTCAACCTGCCTTCAGAAAATGTTGGATGGTCATGCTTACTCACAAACGAGGGATTCGCCCAAGCATTAGGCCGGGCTGTCGCAGAATCCGCCTGAGCAATGAGAAACCGATGGATATCTATCCGTCGTTCATACACGCATCACGTCCTATGCTCATTTCAGATATATTGTCGGATGTCATGCTGCATTATATACGGATATGAAGATTGCTCCCTGAGCCACAAGAACAGGTACGGCAGGAGGCAGAGACGCTAAACGGCTCCTTGCAGCTTTCTGTCCGCCTTTCCCAGCCGCAGAATGGCCATCTCTATCTACGTGTACCAAGGCAAGGGGAAAATGGCACTACACATACGGCCACAGCGCGCTCCATAATGGTGGGGTTTCCCCTGCCTTTGTTGTGGTACAACAAAGGTCTGGGCAGTGAAATACACCAGCCAGAAATGAAAAAAGGGAGTTTCTCATGGACTTCATTCGTCCTTACAAGCCGCGAAGACATCTGTCAACAATTAAGTATAGCCTTTATTATAAGGATTTTCAGCCATCGAAAGGCGATATCGTCATCGCACATACGGTCTTTCAGTGTCTCCTAAACGGGATGAGGGCCGAAATGGACGCCGTTGTAGATTCCCATTATCAGGCTGGTTCTCTATACGTTTGTGCCCCGGAAATATCTCTTTCTGGCGGCCACTCGATGCTTGTGTGGATTGGACATCAACACCCGTGCAGATGCGAGCGTCAGTGATGCAGCCATGAACATCAGCCCTGACGATGTGCTTGCCGGAGGAGGCTTTCCATCATAGACGAATATGTCTTTGAATCCTCCCAAACTTTGGCCGGCCACGCTAGCCTGACTACATGGGCAGTAATGCCAATGTACGGCATCGAGCGATACGCTTTTCCGCCGGTTCCACTTCCTATATCGAACTCCGCCGCTACAGGGGCGTGAGCACGTTGACATACTTCAGATGCAGGGTTCGTTGTGCCATGCATAACTTGCGTGTTCTTCCCCCCAATTGACAGGAAGTTCTGTACGACCTATGATAAGTGGCGTATTCCGTGTGCGCGAGAAACATTATCTGTCCTTGGCGGGCGGGCTGCGCAAGATGCTTTCAGATGGCGAGAAGAGGATAACCTTATGAGATCGAAGATTTCCAGGCGCCGTCTGCTGGGCGGCGCGGCATTGGCGGCCAGCCCCCTGATTTTGCCTAAACGTGTGGCGAGAGCGGATGACGCCGCCTCCCCGTCCGAACGGATCGGAATAGGTATCGTTGGTTGCGGGGCCATGAACACCGGCCACACCCGAAACTTGGTGATGAATGGCGGCGCCCAGGTTGTTGCGGTATGCGATCCAAATGCGCGAAAGCGCGAGACGCTTCAAAAGCTTGTTGAGGAGGGGTATGCATCGCAAGCGGGGAAGACGCGTTATCGGGGCTGCAGGGACTACAATGACTTTCGCGACCTGATAGCCAACAAGGACGTGGACGTCATCTGGGTTGCAACACCGGATCACTGGCATACGCTGCCGTCCCTTGCCGCAGTCCGTGCGGGCAAAGCGGTCTATGTCGAGAAGCCCATGACGCTGACCATCGAGGAAGGCCGTGTTCTGGCCGACGAGGTGAAGCAGACTGGCGGCATCCTCCAGTGCGGCTCGCAGCAGCGTTCCGGCTATGGTTTCCCGCGGGCGGTTGAACTGGTGCGCAACGGACGGATCGGCAACCTCAAACGCATCGTCGTTACCATCCACAAGGGGGACAAGGGTGGTCCGTACAATGAGGCGCCGGTACCGGAGTGGCTTGACTATGACCTCTGGCTGGGCCAGGCGCCATTGGCTCCGTATTGTCCAGAGCGCTGTATCGGGGTGCGCTCCTGGATCTCCATACGTGACTACGGCGGCGGCCGCGTCGCGAGTTGGGGGAGTCACCACCTGGACATCTGTCAGTGGGCGCTGGACGCGGACGGGGGCGGCCCGGTCGAGATCGAGGGTACCGGCACTTTTCCAGAAAGCGGCCTCTGCGACAACGCGGTGACGTGGGACGTGGAAATGCGCTATGCGTCCGGGGTGGCGGTGCATATGATTAACGGCGCCCTGCCGCCTTCGATCAAGTTTGTCGGGGACGAGGGGTGGCTCATGGTGAACCGGGACGAAATGCGCGCCGAACCCGCGTCAATACTCGATTCAGAGATTGGCCCCGGCGAGTGGCGCGCGAAAGCCTCCAGCGACCATCGCCAAAACCTATTGGATTGCATGCGTACGCGGGAGCAGCCGGTGGCGTCGGCGGAGATTGGTCACCGCACGGCGACCGCATGTCACTTGATGAACATTTGTCTCGTCTTAGGCCGGAAACTATACTGGGATCCGGTTCGGGAACGTTTCGTGAATGATCCGGAGGCCGATGCGATGATATCCCGAAAGATGCGGGCGCCGTGGAGTTTGAGCGACTGATGACTTTTGGGACGAAGTAACGAAAAACGAACGGGAGTTGACTTATGTGTTCATTGAATTCAGGTAAGACTTTATTTACGTGGGCGGTGTGCTTGGCCGCGGCGCTGGGATGCATCGCGGCGTCACAAGCGGCTTTTGCTTACGAGACAGGAGGTGTTGAGGACAAGGGGTATGTCATCAGCGCCGAGGACCGTGCGAAGATCATGGCCGCCCTCCCCGATAGGGCCCCGGCGCGGCCCGGGAAAGCGCGAAAGCTGCTGATCTTCGACTTGAACGTGGTGTATGGCGGTCATCCATCGCGATTCCATGCAAATCTCGCCTTCCAGGAAATGGGCAAGAAGACGGGCGCGTTCGAGGTGGTCATCAGCCGGGATCCAGCGGTCTTCGAGAAGGAGAATCTGAGCGAATTCGATGCGGTGTTCCTCAACAACACCGTGGGCAACCAGTTCGATGATCCAAGGCTACGACAGAATCTGCTCGAGTTCGTTTATGGCGGCGGCGGGCTCCTGGGGGTGCATGGGACGACGGTTGCGTTTTGGCGCTGGGGTGCCGGCGGCGGCGACGATTGGCCCGAGTTTGGCCGGATGCTCGGCGGACGCGGCGCGAACCACCGTGAGGCGCAGGAACATGCCCACATGAAAATCGACTCGCCGGGCCACCCCCTTATGGCGCCCTTTCCAAAAGACGGCTTCGACCTTCGCGATGAGTTTTTCCGCGTGAAAGGTCCTTACTCGCGTGACCGCGTGCGCGTGCTGTTCAGTATTGACACGGAGAAGACGGATCTCAGCGCGAAGCCGCACGAGCGGGAGGACAAGGACTACGCCGTCGCGTGGGTCCGCAACTATGGCCGCGGCCGTGTCTTCTACTCGACCGTCGCCCACAACCCGTACCAGTTCTGGGACGGCACGATGCTGAAGTTTTGTTTGGGCGCGGCGCAATTCGCGCTGGGCGATCTGCCGGCTTCAACGGTGCCCAGCGCCCGGTTGACGCCCGCCATTGAAGCCCAGGAGAAGCTTGGATGGTCGCTAGGCGTCACTGCATACACTTTCAGCCGTTACACCCTCCTCGAGACCGTCGAGAAGACCGAGCAGCTCGGATTAGTTTACCTGGGAGGCCTAAATTTCCAGAAAGTCAGCAAGGACATCGACAAGAAATTCGATGCCAAGCTCAACGACGAGGAACTGAAGACCGTTCGCCTGAAACTGGACGACGCAGGCGTTCGCATGTTGACCTGTTTCTATTCGAAGATCCCAAGCGACGAGGCGGGATGCCGCGAGGTCTTCGAGTTCGCCCGCAAGATGGGCATCGAGACGCTTATTTCCGAGCCGCCGCTGGAAGCGCTCGACGTCATCGAACGTTTCTGCGACGAATACGACATCAGCCTCGCCATTCATAACCACGCCCAGAAGGCCTCGCCCAACTACTGGAGTCCGGAGGCGGTCATGAAGGTCTGCAAGGATCGGGGGCCGCGCATCGGCGTGTGCGCCGATATAGGCTATTGGATGCGCGCCGGAATTGACCCCGTCGCCGCAGTCAGCATGATCGGGCAACGCCTCTTTGTGGTGCAGATGCACGATCTCCACGAACTGACCAGCGAGGGCCATGACGTACCCTGGGGCACGGGCGTGGGCCGAACGCGGACGTTCATCGAGGAAGTCCATCGGCAGGGCATTAAACCCAAGATGTTCGGACTCGAGTACTCCTACGACTGGTTTGACTCGATGCCCGAGGTCGAGCAATCGGCGCGGTTCTTTGACAAGGTAACCCTGGATCTGGCGAAGTAGTGTCTCCGGCGAAGGAGATGTACGCACCGGCAAGTAAAGGAGAAGCGAATGACCGCCAAGCACCTATCGAGAAGAGAGTTCCTAAGGACGGCGGGCGTGGCGGGCGCCGCCACCCTCATGCCGCCCGCCGCACGCGCCGCCGGGAAAAGACGACCCAACATTATTTTCATGTTCGCCGATGATCAGGCCAAGGAGAGCATGGGCTATACGGGCAATCCGGTTATCCAGACGCCCAACATGGACCGTCTGGCCGCGGACGGCGTGTTCTTCGAGAACGCCTTCGTCACAACGCCCATTTGCTGCTGCTGCCGGGCGAGCATCCTGACGGGCCAGCATATGCGCCGCCACGGGATCGAGGATTTCCGCGAACCCCTCTCCGCTGAGGCCTTTGCGCGGACCTATCCCGTGGTCCTGCGCGAGGCCGGCTACCGGACGGCGTATCTGGGCAAGTTCGCCATCGGCCGCCCGGATAAGGAACAGGAACATCTCGCGCTGCCCGCGGACAAGTTCGACCATTGGTATGGATTTCCACAGTCGATCAGTTTCAAACAGGAGGTCGACGGAGAGACGCATTACCTTACCAGCCTCATGACCAAGCAAGCCATTGAATTCATGCAGTCCACGCCCGAGGACCAGCCCTTCTGTATGACGCTGGCCTACAAGGAGCCGCACGGCCCGCTCACTTATTTCGATCCGGACTTCCCTGAATTATATGAGGACGTGGAAATCCCCCGACCGAAGACGCTCACCCAAGAAGCCTACGACAAGATGCCGGCCTTCGTGCGGGATTCGTTGAATGGTTCGGGGGAGGTGCCTCGCTTTCTGACGGAGCCGGAAGTGTATCAGAAGTATATGCGGAAGCTCTACAGCTATATCTCCCGCATGGACCAGTCCGTGGGCGCTGTCATGGATGCAATCCAGGACCAGGGCCTGGCGGACAACACGATCATTATCTACTCCTCCGACCACGGAAGCTTCATGGGCGCCCATGGGCTCACCGGGAAATGGCTGCTCTACGAGGAGTCCATCCGCGTGCCGCTCATCGTGTGGGATGGCCGCCTGCCGAGGAACCGGCGGGGCGTGCGCCACGATGCCATGGCCCTGAACATCGACTGGGCCCCCACGATGCTGGACTACGCGGGTGTGCCTATACCCGGGGCGATGCAGGGAGAAAGCCTTCGCCCGCTTGTCGACGGGGAAAAGGACTCGATCCGCGGGGACGCCTACTTCGAACACACCTACGTACATCACGACAACATTCGCTCTTCCGAGGCCGTGCGTACTGATGACTGGAAATACATTCGCTACTTCAGGCAAAAGCCTGCATACGAGGAGTTGTTCCATCTAGCCGGGGATCCAGAGGAGTTAAACAACGTTGTTGGTGACGCGAAATATGCTTCTACCCTGGCACGCTTGCGCGCTCGTTGCGATGAATATCGTGGATCGCTGGTGTGACCCCATGGGGTAGCATACACAAGGAGAAAATAATGGATAGTCTAATGGCGCAACTCAAGACCTATGACTGGGGCGGGGATCGCGGGTCGCTGGCGGGCATCGACGAATACATTACGGCTGCCCAGGGAAACGCCAATACACTGATGGAGATCGAAGAGGCCCTTCTGGGCGTTCTGCAGTCGGACGTTGCGCTCCCCGCCAAGGAGTATATCTGTCGAAAACTGGCGCTGATCGGTACCGCCCAGTCCGTGCCCGTGCTCGCCCCGATGCTCACCAGCGAGGAACTGTCCGACTGCGCGCGTCTGGCCCTCGAGGGGATCCCCGGCGCAAGTGTGGACGACGCGTTGCGCGCCGCGCTTCCGGAGGCCCGGGGCAATGCGCGCATCGGCATCGTCAATACCTTGGGTGAGAGGCGCGACAAAAAGGCCGTTCGCGCGCTTTCGAGATTGCGGAACAGCCGGGACAAGACACTGGCCGCCGCCGTCAAAGCCGCACTAAGGAAGATCGCATGAGAAGCCTGGCGGGACGCGGCACACGTCATGCCAACATTGAACCTGGAGATTGCTGATGAGGACGAAACCACGAACAAAGGATGCCAAGGGCGCTAACGTCAGCCGCCGCAAATTCCTGGGCAGGGCCGCGGCGGCAGGAGCTACCCTCTCCGCCCCGCTGATTCTCCCCGCATGCGTCCGCGGCCGGGAAGGCCACACCGCCCCGAGTGGCAGGATCCGGCTGGGGCAGATAGGGCGCGGCATGATGGGGCGGGGTCACCTCCGGCGCCTCGCCTATGATCCCTCGGTCGAACTCGTTGCACTTTGCGAGGTGGACCGGTCGCGGCTGGAGGAGGGGCTGGCGGAGGTGGCGGACGCGCACGCGATGCGCGAGGGCAGCGGCAGCCAGCCGGGCTGCAAAGGCTACAACGACTACCGCGAACTGCTGGCGCGCGACGACATCGACGCCGTGGTCATCGTCACGCCCGACCACTGGCACACCCCCCAGTCCATCCATGCCGCGGAATCCGGGAAAGACGTCTATTGCGAGAAACCGATATCCATTTCTATCGACGAAGGCCGGCAGCTCGTTGACGCCGTCCGCCGTAATGGCCGCGTCTTCCAAAACGGGAGCCAGTACCGGACAAGGCCCGAGATCCGCCGCGCATGCGACTTTATCCGAAACGGCGGATTGGGGAAGATAAAGTCAGTGTTCACCCCCTGGCATTCCATGAAAGGCCGACTGAGCTCCCAGCGATTCAAGCCCTATGCCGCGTGTATCAACCCCGAAGTGATGGGGCGCCACTATACGCCTTTGGACTTCGCCTTGCCCGGCGAACCGGCTCCGGAGGGCCTGGATTGGGATCTGTGGGTCGGACCGGCCCTATGGCGTCCCTATAACTCGCTCTACCACGTCAATCCCATGCCGGGTGTCGTGCCGTGGTCTTTTTGCGAGGATTTTGGCGTGGCGGCGTCCACGGGATACCACTCCCACGCCGCGGACGTTCTCCATTATGCGCTCGGATATGAAAAAAGCGGTCCCGTCGAAATCATTCACCCCAATAGCAACGAGTTTCCCACGCTCACCTGCCGCTACGCCAACGGCGAGTTGCTTCACTTGGTCGAGGGATGGAACAAGGTCAAGGAGCTTTATGGCGGCGTTCCCGAAGACGCAAAGCTTGACGGCAACTTCGGCGGTGTGGTCGTGGGCGAGCGCGGCTGGCTCACCACCATGTCCAAGGGCAGCGGCATCACGGGCGGCCCGGCGGAACTCATGGAGGAATACAAGTCCCCGGCGCATGAAGTGGATCTGGGCGGCAAGGACCACCATGCCAACTGGTTCGAGTGCATAAAGACTCGCGAGAAGCCCTATTCCCATGAGGAGATCGGCCACCGCGCGGCCTCGCTGGGGCACCTGACGATCATCGCCTACAAACTCGGCCGCTCCCTCAAGTGGGATCCCGTGCGCGAAGTATTCCCAGAAGACGAACAAGCAAACCGCCTGTTGCGCCGTGCAAAACGCGCTCCCTGGCACATCTAAGAGGAGATTGATGTGGCTGTCCGAGAATCCTTAACCCGATTATTTCTGTGTTTGACATTGCTGTGTTTCTTTGGAGGAACCACGCTGGCCGACGAGAAAAATGCCGAGGCCGGAGAAGTTCCCATACACATCGAGTTGCCCCGGCCCAGTTTCGTAGGCACGCCTCTGGATTACCGGGGCAAACGCCTCGAGCCGCCCTCGTTCCGGAAGCGAAAGCCTTTCCTCGCGCCGAAGGGCACGTTAAACGCCGCGCTTAAAAAAACAGTCACCGCAAGCGAAAAACCTTTGAGCGGAAAGTTGAGCCAAATCGTCGATGGGAAGAAACAATACGATCAAACATTCCTGGTCGAACTCCCGAAAGAACCTCAGTGGATCCAGATCGATTTAGGCGCTCCGCATCACGTCCACGCAATCATTGTGTGGCACTACCATGCATCCGAAAGGGTCTACCGCGATTTTGTTGTGATGACGGCCATGGATGAAAAGCTCAGCCAGGAAGTAAAGACACACTACAACAACGATCACGACAACTCCTCCGGCCTGGGCGCGGGAAAGGACAAAGAATACGTGGAGAGTTTTCAAGGCCGCTTGGTGGACGCGAAAGGCGCGCGCGCCAGATACGTGCGCCTGAACACCAACGGAAACACGAGCAATGACTTCAACCACTACATCGAAGTGGAGGTTTGGGCTAGGCCCACGGCCGAGTGAGCCGTATATCCAGGCGAATGAGAAACTTGTAGACGACTCCTAGCGGGGGCAGGATTCGAACCTGCGACCTTATATGATCCCGAGTATGCAATCAGAATTGTGGCAGTCATCCAGTATCCATCTGAAAACTGCCCTCGCCCTTTCAGTATCCGTTTCTCGCCTCTGATTCGAGAGGCCTGAATCACTCCACAGTTTCTACTTAACTCATTGAAGTTCACCGTCAAGATCATAATTATGTTCTTTGAGGCTCATTTCCGCCTGTCGCTCGCATTTAATTGTACTCATTGCTATCATTGCACTTACGCTTTCAGTCGCGTAGGATCTATTGATGCTTAAGTCTATCATAAATTGCGGTTCTTGGGTCTTCAGGAAGCTCAATATCTTCGGCAATTTGGCTGCTGAGAACATCGCGTTGCTCTAGCAACTGATCGTATTGAAAAGAAAACAAAAGCGCCAGACATTGAAAAAGCGGGACCGCCTGTTTTGGGTGTTGTTGTCCAGCATTTGGTCTGGCTGGCGCGATGTCCTTCTGAGTGCATAAGACAACAATTCACAATAGTCCTTCCTTTGCTTCTCATGTCTTAATCCACGGATACGGTAAGCGTTCGAACCGGCCTCAACATACCTGAAACGTTATGGTCAGTCACGGGAGGTTGTCTCTGAATGTACTTTTCCAGGACTTCCCCTGGCCTTAAGCAGTCGCCAAAATTTGGTCAACAGTTTCTTAACCTTTTGTCATCAAATGGGTTAACTCCAGGTAATTTCGAATAACTTCTGCACATACGGCAGAACCGTGGGCCATAATTCTAGGTTCCTTTACCTTTGGGGTGGTACAACAACGACAGTCGTTCGGCGCCGTAAAGCGTTACCGAAAGCGTGCCAAGCACTTACGTGCCGTGCGCATGTCCTTGAATCATGTCGATGTGCCACTTTCTGTGTCGTTTTTCGGTAGACATGGACCTCTTTTTCGAGGCGGAAGCGTCAATTCATCTGGGCTTGCGGTTGCCTAACGGCGGCGATCAGCGTTCCGATGCAACGCTTTGTTCGGCATCCAGTCTCTTCTCCGACTCGCCGGTCTTTGAGACGGCTCGTTCCGGTCCGCTGGGCCAGTTCCGGAAAGAGTTATTCTCGAGACGAACGTCGCGGAAGTCATCGAGCTTAATTGCGTACACCCCGGCAGCCATCTCCGTGCGAGGGATGAACTCGTTTCCGATAACACGCACGTCGGACACGTCCCGGAGGAAGATCGCATGCACGGGATGCTCGGCCAATTTCGCCGAACGAGTCGCCACCGGGAAGCGCGCGGTGCTATCCCACCTGTCGAAGTGGTTGCGCTCGATGCGGATATTCGTAATCCCGTTCCAGTCGGCACCATGGCCGATGTCTTTGTCCTCACCACGGGTCACCTCGATACGGCCATTCATGCGCGCCGCAACGACCCCGAAGGGATGGGCATTCTCCGCGTGCCAGCAATCCTCGAAGCGATTGCCGACGATTTCGATATTCCTCGGAACCGCTCCGCTCTTGTTGGCGAAATAGTTGTCCGAGTTCACAAGATAGATCGCGGCGTTCTGGGAACGGACAAAGCGATTGGACACGATCGAGCCATCCGCCCCGGAACAAAGGACGCCCCAGCGCCGGTGGTCCATGAAGGTGTTGCCCCGAAGAACAAATCCATTGCATTGGTTACTCAGGTTGTAGATCCAAAGATCGTCGTTCCTGGCGGCCACGGGCAATGGCGGGTCGAGCGCAACATCCTTGTCCTCCCACGGCTGTTCGCTCGAAACGGAGGTGACATCGTGCCGGGAAACAAGAGTGCGTTTGCTCATGTCATAGACGGCAAGGCGGTCGCCGGGCAGGACAGAGAACCATGCTTCATGCGCGCCGATGCGATAGGGGCGCTCCTGATCCTGCGAAGCGCCTTTGAAGAAGCCAACGTTGTTCTTGAGAACCACGGCGTCGTCACCGATGCCCTGGAACAGGCAGCCTTCGATCCAGGGACCGTTGCGCTGATTGGTGGTGAAGATGCCGTCCGCAGTGGAAGTGAAGAGGTCGCCCCCCGTGGGGCACACTGTTACACCTACATAGCACGTTCGCTCGCTGAACTGGTCCACGAAGACGGAGGCGGGCGAATGGTTGATCTCGATGTTCCGGTAAACCAACGTGTGGCATCGGGTGGCGTAGAACCCGCCACGGCCATTGGTTCGGCCAAGGAGGGCCACTCGATCACCAATCTCAAGAACCTGCCGTAAAGGATCGTTTTCATGCGACCCATGAAGGCGGCCGTGATCCATGACTGAGTGAAAGCGTATGCGAAAGCGCCTGTCGCCAAGCCGGGTGGGGGAATTCGGCCATTTGAAGCTGATCGTCGTGGGACATCCGGGTTTCATACCCCACGAGCCGTCCGGTTGCTCCCGCATGGCGATGGCCCACTGAAATTGGGCCGAGGCGAAGCGTGGGCCGTCGGGGAATGGATAGCCCGGATCGATCTTGACTTCGTAGATTCCCCGGCCTTCGTCGATGATCCGCGTGATGACGCCCTGGCTGATATTCTTTGGATCGTACGTGAGCCGAAAGTTCTTCAGGATCACGTTGTGCGCCTGAGAGATGAAGAGGAAGCGGGACCAGGAAGTGACCGTGAAGCTGCATCCCCGCCCGTCGACCACGAGATTCACTGGTACGTTACCGCTCTTCGTTTTCTCGATTCTCAGGACGGTCTTCCCATCGGGCGCTCCCACCCGGTAGTCGGCGCCGGGAGCAAACTCCAACCGCACTGTGTGGTTGCCGGAGGATTGATCGACCGCATGATCAAGCCATCTCTGGATGCTCTCAGTCGATGCGCCCGCTGGAACCTGTAGCACCATGGTGTCTCCGATCGAGATGGTCTCGGGCGGCGAGAAGTCGTTGAGCAACTCACTTTGCGCGAAGACGAGTGCAGGCAGGACAGCGATCATCGCGAACCCGGACAGATGGCTTACTTTCATTCGAGATCGGGTGTCCATAGTTACCTTGCTGCCGAACAATGGTTATATGGTTTCTTCATAACACCTATGGACCGCGAAATCGCGGCATAACACACCGGCACTTCAGGAGCCACGCCACACATTGCCGCGAGCGGGTAGATGCATATCTCGGACCGTCCGCCCAGCTCATGAGTTCGCTGCCTTTAGATAAGGCAGTATAGCACAGAGTCACCGGATTTGGACGCCCTCGAAGTGTGCAATTCTGTGTGGCACTTTTTCGTAGAGAAGGGGTTCCGCGAGGCAGATCGGCCGCAGACCCGAATCTGGGTAAGTGATTGGCATGACATCGGGTACGCGTGAAGCGCCGGACCCCAGGAAATACCTTACATGGGGTTGGCACAACAAAGGTAGGCCTTTGACGCCTGTCCCGCCTTAGCGAGGGCATGCCAAAGGGCTTGCAGACAATCTTGGTATGATTCGACCATTGTGCTTTCGGAATTCACGCGCATGGAGTATAATGTTGCTTTCCACACAAACTAAACAGGAGGGAACGACAATGAAAAAGTCACACGATTCGAAGATACTCAAGAGGGCTTGTCTCGTCTCGGCACTTAGCTTGGCGTTGATTCTTGCGGTTTCCGCAAACGATGCCAGTGCCCAGGACAGGCGGGGCGGGGGACCGCGGCTTTCGCCGGAAGACGCGAAGGCGGCATGGAAGGTTCAGGCAATGAGCGTGTCCAAAGACTTGGACCTCTCCAAAGAGAAACGCGGCGTATTGACCGAGGCCTATGTGGCGGCTCGGGAAAGTCACCAGAAAGGCTTGGAAGAATTGTCCAGCGGCGAGGACGGCGGACGTCGGAATTATGAGGCGTATCGCGACGTGGCCGAGAAGGAGCGCGCCAAACTCAAGACGGCAATCAAGGATGCACTGACCGAGGAGCAGATTGACAAGGCCATGCCGTTGCTGGGCTCCTTCAACCGCCGGTGGGACACGTTCGTCCATGCGCTGGCGGCCTTCGAGTTGGATCGGAAGGCCAAAGGATCCGCGCTGAAGCTAATCAACGTTTATGTGGTGGGTTACAATAAGGCAATGAGCGAAGCGATTGCCAGCCGGAGTTTTGACTCGGTGCGTGATTCGCTAACGAAGCTGAAGGAGACACTGGACACCGGAATGGCGAAGGTGCTTTCGGAAGACCAACTGGCCAAGTGGAAAGAGGCGACGGCGTATCGCGGCAGGTCGGGAGGGCGGCGCTGAGTTCGGTCAGGCCTGTGCCTCGCAAATAATAGATCGTGTAATGTTCACGCGGCGTTGCTCCATTCGTATCGATGATGAGGGCCGCGTGCGCGGGGCAACTCGACCAGGAAGCGGCCCGCTCGCGACAGCCGCAGGCTGGGTTCGATTCACTGTAGGCGTAGCAGCAGACGGTTTCAACTTTCGGTTTATGAACCCCAGGCGCAGGTGAAGGGGAAGCGGTAAGCGGTAAGCGTCTGGGGCGACTAACGATAGCGGATGCCATGCGGTACTGATTCATTTGCCCTGAGACGCCCAGATTCAGCCCTGCAGTTGGGACTTCATCCGGACTTAAATCTCGCGAGGGAAGTTGTAAAGAAATAAGCTAACTCTAATATTTACAGGGAATTGCAGAGCTGCTTCGCCTCCAGAATCGCTGCACATACGGTAGGAGCGTGATCCATAATGGTGGGCTTCCCCTACCTTTGTTATGGTACCTGTTCCTTAGTACTCCACAGCAGACTTTGATTATGCTGCGATTTGAACAAAACGTATTTCGCCAGTTAACCGAAATCCGAAGGGATTTTTTTTTGGGAAATCGCGCTTGATTTCTCTTGTTTTCGTATCGCCCTAATGAGGCCCTAATTCCCACCTGGGAAAACGTGTCAAGACAGCCCCCTAATAATTACAAAATCGATGCTTTTGGGGTGAAGTTTATGGAGTCTCTAAATCTCCCCCACTCTTACTCCGCCCATTCTTTGCAGAGCATGGTAGCTTGTTCTAAAACCGTCTCGGTGGCTTTTTCCTGTTGGTCGGGTGGATACCCGTACTTGCGCAAAATCCGCTTAACAATCACGCGAATCTGCGCCCGTGCGTTTTCCCGGAATGTCAAGTCTATGCTCACGCTACGACGACGGAATCAACCGAATACAGTACGACCTCGGGAACCTAATCAAAGGACGGGAAGTCAAGAAGGTGGACACATAACCACTTCTTCTACGTGCCTTTGCGAGCTTTGCTACGGCACGCGCAAGGGAACGTGGCACTTTTCATCCTGAACTTGGTACTATGACACTGGGCTTGGGCTTTCATTAGTGCTGCTATCTTTGGTGTGATAAAGCTCAGCGGTATGGGGATTAGCGGATGGGGGATTAATATGGCGGAATCTAAGGTGAAACTTAGTCTTCAGGAATTGGAGCGGCACCTTTGGGGGGCGGCCGATATCCTGCGGGGGAAAATCGATAGTTCGGATTATAAGCATTATATTTTCGGGTTGCTCTTTTTCAAACGGCTCTGCGATGTTTGGCAGGAGGAGTATGAGGAGCGGCTGGGGGAGTATAAGGACAAGGCACTTGCTGCTGACCCGGATGAGCACAGGTTCCACATCCCCAAAGAACATTTCTGGAAGGACGTGCGTAAGCACACTACCAACATCGGGGAACATCTGAATGCCGCGTTCCACGCCATTGAGGACGCGAACCAACGTTTGCAGGGCGTGTTCCAGGACGTGGATTTCAACAACAAGGAACGTTTCCCGGACGCCACACTCGAATTGCTCCTGCAACATTTCGAAACCTACCGCCTGCGCAACAGCGATGTCGACCCGGACATACTCGGCAACGCATACGAATACCTCATAGCGCAGTTCGCGGACGACGCGGGCAAGAAGGGGGGAGAGTTCTACACGCCCAAGATGGTTGTGCGGCTGATAGTCGAGATGCTGCGTCCCAAAGAAGGCATGCACATATACGACCCAACCTGCGGGTCCGGCGGCATGCTGCTCGAATGCGTCCACCACCTCGAACGCAAGGGTAAGAACACCAAATCACTCACCCTATGCGGCCAGGAAATGAATCTCAACACCTGGGCAATCTGCCAGATGAACCTGTTCCTGCACAATCTTGATGACGTAAACATCGCGCGCGGAGACACCTGCCATGTTTGAAACGCTGAGCGCTAGAACGAGAAAACTCATTGCGCGCCTATTGCGCGGAGAATCCGTCTCCATCTCTGGGTCAAAGGTTGGACCTTACTCCGAACAGGTCCGCGTCGCTCTCAGAATCTTGATCGACAACAGGGAGGAGTTGAGCCAATTGAAAGGCGCGGCCTTGGCCGATAGCGTAGTGAATATTCACGAAGCTGCCACTGCGGTCAGCAACGCGACTGACACTACACATGAATTCGGCGTGGCAAACGAAGACTCCATGAATGGTACCCAGGAACCACAGGCCCTCCGCCTCTCGCGCGTCCGCGCTTGTTCCTTTCGGGGAATTGCCCCAGCCGGAGAAGTCTGGGAATACGACTTTGCTGGCCAAAGCCACATAATGCACTCGCCGAATGGAGGTGGCAAGTCATCCCTTTTGGGGGCCATTACCTGGTGCCTTACGGGCCGCGTGCTCCGAGACGATTGTCCGCCATCTTCTCCTGGTTCCGTGGAAACGTATGCACGCCAAGGCAATCAGCGCTCAAGCGTGACGCGCCCGGACGCCCTTGCGCTGTTACACAGTGACGGTTCAAACACGGACCCAGAAGAAGACTACTGGGTCCAATTGCAGTTCCGTCCGGGCAACGGCGATGGAGCTACCCAAGGACGGTGGTTGCGAAGATGCCAGGACGGCAGTTTGAGTTCCTCCGACAATGGAGAGGTTTGGGAGACAATTCACTCCATCGAGGAGTTTGGGATAAGTGAACTGGATGCTGAGCTTTTCGTACTGATGCCAGCGCGTGTCTCACACCTTTCTTTTGGCAAGAACCCTGAGCTAATCAGCGTGTTTTCCCAGATTGTGGGTCTTGACGATCTCGAACACATTGCAGAGCTGGCTTCAAAGACTTGCACAGAGTTGCGAAAAGCAGCAACCAAGTTGAAGAAGGGCGAACTGGCAAAACAACTAGAACTGAGCCACACCTGCCTTGAGAAGATTTCCGATGTCGCGCCAGAGTACCTCAAGGGTACAGCGGAGTTTGCAGCGGTTTGGCCTAAACCAAAGGGGCTGGGTGCGGTCACGACTCTTGGAAAAGTTGTCTCATCCCAGATTGACGATCTGCGCAAGGGTATAGCCCAAGACTTGGGAATAGAAATCCCGGAGGAGAACTCAGAAGAGTATGAAGAGTTCAAAGAGGCTCTCGTTGATCTTCCTGGTTTGGCCCAGGGGGCGATGAACTTTCTTGACAAGCCCTTAGAGGACATATACAAGGAAACCTTGAGTCTAACAAAGTACTCGGCGGAGGAGTTGGAGCAATTCACCGTCGCGCTTCAGGAATTCGAGAGCAGAGCATTGAGCGAGGTCGCGCAACGACTGGATTGGGCTCGAAAGGAACATACCGACTCGAAGCAACCGCTCATGTTAATGGCGTCGGAACACTTTGATGAAGACACCGACGAGTGTCCGGTATGTGCACAGGATTTGGCTCCGGTTCCGCAGATACGCAAGTCGTTAGTGAGTCTCAAGGAGCTTGCGGCCCTCCAGCACCTCAAGAAGGAGATTGCGGATCACGCACGTGAGTTGATGGCCGCCTTGGACAGACTGCTTCCTGAGCATCCACAGGACCTGGCTGAAAAGTCGCTGTCCGACCTCATTCTTGCGGATTGGAAAGACTTCAAGGAATCGGTGACCTCGGGGCAGCTCTTGGGTATTGCGAAGCATTTCGACTCACCGATCAAGGACCTAGCGAAGCTCGTTTCCGAAGAAGAGAGTCCGACCGAATTCGCCTTGAAGGCCGTGGGTGAAGATGAATTTCTCGCTTCTTACCAGGAAGTTGAAAGTGCGGTTTCGTCGGCTCGTCAATACCTTGCCCTTCTTCGCTCCTTTTCCTTGCACGAACCTGGCATACGCGACACCCTCACGCGTATTCTGTGCAAGAGAGAGGCCAAGCGTGAACCGCCATCCCTGTATCAGATCCTCGAACAAGGAAGGGCGAAAAACGACGACCTGCGGACATATGAAACACTTCGGACAGACATGCTGGGACTATACACGGCTCAGAAAGAGGCGGAAAAATTGTCCTTGCGCGTCTCGCGTCTAAGGCAGATTGCCGATGCGACCGAAGAACTCAAGGAACTTGAGGGCCTTGTGCGCGATGAGGTCAGCAAGACGGTGAATTCACTTCACCATGTGATGAAGGAGTTCTACGAGAAGCTCTACACCGAAGAACTCCTGCCCTTCGGGTTGCTTACCTCTGGACATGCCAGGAATCCAAGAATCAAGGATCAGACCGGTGCCTACTTGGAAGCGGGTGGTGAATTGGTGCCGATCGCGCCTTTCTCTAATGCTGGACGATTGCGGGCCTTAGCTTTATCCTTTGTATTTGCCTTGATGAGAAGATCTAGGAATTCGCTTGGGATTGTAGTTCTCGATGACCCGGCACTTTCCTTGGACGATCAGCACAAGGCGAGATTCTTGACCCATCTGGTTGCCCCAATGTCGACCAGACACCAAATAATCCTGGCTACGCACTACGAACCATTCTTCACAATTGCCCAGCGGCATGTCGATGGCGAGTGCGTCAGGATGACCCCGCGTCGCTCGAATGCCAATAGTATCAGCTTTGAGCCAGGAGATCTGCTAGAAAGGGTCGAGGCGGCTCTGACAGGCACGACGACAGGTTGGCAGGAAGCCGCAGTCGACCTACGAAAGTGGGTGGAACGTGTTCTGAAGACTCTGAATGCATACTCTCCTGAACTGTTTTGGGTCAAGAACGACTTCTCTTCGACTCTGCGAAAATACGGGCAGGTATCTGATCGCAGGGTAGCCACCAAGCGAAGGACACAGATCTTGGAGATTCTGAATGACGATCTGATTGAGGACCTCCACCGGTTCACAGCCCACGAGGGAGATGAACCAGCAAAGACTGACATCGAGGACCTCCACGACAAACTGAAGAAATGCAAGAAGTCGGTAGTCAAAGAAATCGAAACTTTCAAGGAACACTATTATCACGACCTTGAGGCGAATACTTTGGATCTAAGACCTGTTCTTGAGCTTCTACGTCTCAAGGAGCGCGTTTCGATCAAATCAATCGATGTGGCAGGAATGGCCGCTGCTTCGGAAAGGGGAACGGGGGTGACGTGGGAGGAAAACACTGAGGTCTGCCTGGATGACTTTCAAATTGCTGTCGCAAGGCTTGACTCGATTGCCCCGATTGCCCTTCCGGGCCAAACCCTACTACTTGATACGTCAGATGAACCTGCCCGAGAGGGGGATCTTGTTGCGGTCAAGACTCCAAGCGGCAAGCGGTTCTTGCGGCGGTTCTGGAGGAAGGAGGATCAGTCCGTCTATCTGGAGAGTGTCAACCTGACGTGTCTTTACGAACCCGTGGTGCTGGAATCAGGGGAGAGCAAACTCGCGCGAGTCATCGGCGTGTTGTTCACTAGCGAGTCTTTCGGTGGCGGTGGCAGCCCGGGTGACGAGTGGATTGATCCGGGAAAGCAGCCTTCAACTGGATTGACAAATCTCCTTGCCGTGCGTGTTAATGGAAACAGTATGGCGCCTCTTGCCCTTGATCAACAGTTGGTCCTTGTTGAAGAGCCTCAAAGCCCACTTTCAATCAGTGATGGTGAGCTTGTTTGTGCTGACATCGAGAATGAAGGCACGGTACTTAAAAGGCTTTTCAAGAAGAACGGCGAATGCCACTTGGGTTCAATCAATCAGACCGATGTCTATCCCCCGATAATCGTGTCGATGGACATGCTAAGAAAAGCCTGGGTGGTCAAAGGCGTGCTCTTTGAGTATGGCTCCGCACTCACAGAAAAGTCGTCGAGGAATGGTTTCTGAAGGCGGGACGCGCGCCTATGGCGCGTATATAAGATACTGGAAGCCTTCAAAAAAGCCTTGGGTGGCCGTGAAGGCTTCGGCGATGGTGAAGCTAAGGCTGGGGGGGGTGGAGCTAATCGCCATGGAAATCGACGGATTGTACGCTTCCGATGAAGCTGTACCGCCAGGTTCGCATTTAAAAGGAACAATTGCGAAAAGAGCTTCGGCAGCAAGGTTGCGCCGCTGTCAAGACGAATCTTTCGGGATCTCGGCACTCCACGCGTTCCACTATCCGCCAGAATCTTGTTTTTTGGAAAACATCTATCCCACAACTCCCACCATCACAACATACGCGCAGAGCTATACTATCTGGAATCCTTCTCTGCGGAGTTCTGGGGACACCAGATTTCTGGGGACACCATACTAAATTATTCTCATTTCTGCATCTCCAAAGACACGCCCTAAGAAGAATTTAGAGCGTGCCACACTGGCAGGGGATGTTTTCTCCGTGCCTCCTCATACTCCGTGGTTAAGGATCTTCTTCCTGCTCTTCAAGTCCTTCATGGTAAAAACATCTTCTCTGCGTTTCTCCGCGTCCTTGGCGACTCTGCGTTAAAATCTTATTCTTCTTTATCGACAAAACACCCTGGAACACCCAAAATCCTCCCGCAGTTTTATCATTCCCCCCTTTCCTCACCAAAAAGAATCAAGGATCTCAGTATAAGAATAATATGTATATGTCAACTAATATACATTATATTTTCGCCAATACTGTCAAGCAAACACCCTTCGTTTCGCAAGAGCAGCAAATGCTTCATCAAATCACCTGTCAACCAATTCCCCCTTGTTTCGCAAAGTGAGTCTTTTGTCCAAACGCTTCCATTCTTGCCGATCGCCAACAGTTCTTTCCGAAGAACTGTCCATGAGCTCCGAAGGAGATCGACCTTGTTTCGTAAACTGAGGATTCACGAAGCACTTCGCTTCTGGCTGAACGCCAGCGCTTCTTCCCAGAAGCGCCAGGGTGACCCTTAGGTCACCGACCTTGTTTCGCAAGACCATCCGAGCGACGCCGATGGGTTTACACCAAACGCGAGGAGGTCGCCATCGCGGTTTTTATGTGGCCGAATAATCTCTAAGGTGTTGCCTATGGCGGTGTTAGACGGCACGGACGCTAAGACCAGGCGGAACACGCGAAGCTAAAGGGTGTAGGAAGGCATTGCGGTTTCATCTGCTGTTGTGCTTGTTCGACCCTCATGTTGGGCGCATTTGGGTCGAATGGACATAGCAGTCAGGCGAAGGACCGCAAAGCAAGACAAGTAAAGCATAGAGGAAGGCATTGCGGTTTTAGCTGCTGTTGTGTTTGTTCGACCTTCTTGTTGGGCGCAATTGGGTCGATGGGCATAAACCCAGATAATGCAGTAGGTGAGGATGAAGCGTGGTAAGACATTGGATGCAGAGGACTTGCAAAATGAGTTCGGAACACTTATTGATGTTGCGGAATCATTTTCAAGTTCTTCTGCGCCAATGGGTTGCCGCGATTCACCGCGTCCTATTGCATTTTCTGGGTTAAACAGTCAGGCGAAGGACCGCAAAGCAAGACAAGTCAAGCTAAAGTATAGAGGAATGTATTGCAGTTCTAGCTGAAGCTGTTGTGCTGAATCGACCGTGCTTTTTTGTATTTGTTCTATAACGGTTGATTGGGTATGAACAGACGGGCGAAATACTGCAAAGCGTTCGTCAACGTTCGCAAGGAGAACTGTGCCTGCGCTTCGTGACCGAGATGTCAGGAAGTTTTCCGAATTGCGCACGTGCAGGAGCCCGTCCCTCCCGAGTTGATTGGTGCGACGCGGGGAGCTAAGGGGCTGAAACACGTTGGCATGCGCTCCAGGTTCCGATGGCGTGGGGTGAGAGAATAGGATAGTGGTTGCAGGCCGGAACGTTGTTGTTCTGGAATTGTGTTTGGAGGAATTTCTGACAAACTGAAGAACTAAAACCAAAAAATCATTACGTCTAATTACTTGACCGTCCTAGCTGGAATTGCGACATTTTATGATGGACACGCCAAGTACCGGGCGTTCCCCGTTTGGGAGCGTCGTTTGGTGCTGTGGTCTCTCAGGGGTGTCGCAACCCTCAGCTTGGCGCAGTCCGTCGGCGTTCCCTTTTTTTGTGCGCTGGCGGCGGGAAACCGACTATGGAGGAGCACATGAATACGACACCCACAGACAAGCACGGGGGCACACGAAAAAGAATCGTTGGGGTAATAGCGGTTATCGCAATACTGGGAATCGGTTTCGTTGCAGGAAATCGGACGCAACCGGCCACGATCAAAAACACCCGGGGGCATTACTGTCGAGTTTCGGTATGATGAAAACACGGGGTGGTTTGAGGTGTGGGAGAATGGCGTTATGCGGGCGGAGTTTGCGGCCACGGAATTGTTCATCGAGGATGTGCCTGACCCGGAGGGGTGGCGGGTAGTTGGGAAGTAGTTTTCACACAAAGGCACTAAGACACTGGGAAGATGTTTTTTTTGACAAGATGTACAGGATAGAAGGACTCGCGCAGAGCCGCTAAGGAAGCACGGAGAAGAAAAAGAGGGGGAAAGGACAATGAATTAGGAAGGTCTTGCCGGAAATGAAGATTACTAAAATACGGGACTGACCCCTTCCCAGGCATAAAAAAAGCCCCCCGGAACCGCCGGGGAGCCTTTATTTATAGTGGTGGGCCTGGTTGGACTCGAACCAACGACCAAGTGATTATGAGTCACTTGCTCTGACCAACTGAGCTACAGGCCCGCGGAGCGCACAACTATATCATTGATTGAGGCTCCATTCAACAAAGGGCTTGAGCTCTCGCGACCTTGTTGGATGGCGCATTTTGCGCAGGGCTTTGGCTTCTATTTGGCGTACGCGTTCGCGTGT
>SDBV01001580.1_pt1 | contig 34300 bp, 36 predicted proteins | sample 2277081 | NCBI WGS metagenome assembly SDBV01 (sample SAMN10402039, study PRJNA504765) | marine sediment metagenome | isolation source: marine sediment core GS10_PC15, 223 cmbsf | place: Arctic Ocean: Southern Knipovich Ridge | collected 2010 | reverse complement strand
TATCGTACTCTGTTGCCCCCCAGCAAGCACAACTGAAATACCATTATTTACTCCTTGTAAACCAGTTGATACCATGGTGACAGCCATTAAAATTAATCTAATACTCTTCTTCATACCTCTCCTTTCAATGCTATTTTACTTTTATAATACCAGAAGCCGATTCTATTTGTAAATAACTTGATTTTCTATATAGGTCGCTATTGAATTAAACCTGTAGAGAGTGAATCTGTAAAGAGTAAAAATTGGATATGGTTACAACAAATTGTGAAATTTATTTAACTGTTGGGAAAAGATGTAGAGTAATGGATAATCAAGACAAACAAAAACGGAGCTAATCCAACACATAAAAATAACAAATCTGGATTTATCAATTGTTACTATTTTTTTCTTCAGGATGATTAGCAACAACTTTCTTATATTCAGAATGTTCTTTCATGCGCTCATCCGAAATTATCTTCAATTGCGCTACTTCCACTAATGTCTTTGTAAAACTCCTACGTCTTCCACCTTGTTTATCTTTTGCAGATTTGTTTTCGGATGCACTATGCTCTTTCTTATTCTGCTTTGTTTGAGCATCGCTATCCTTGCTTGGACTCATAGTATTTAAAGGCATAACTCCAAACATTATTGCTAATACTGCAACAACTTTCTTCATTCAACTCCTACTTCAACACATCTTTTCAGCGCCACATTTTATTCTTTTTTGTGCCATCAAGTTTCCGATCTACTAATTTCATTAAACGTATTAGCTCTTTTCCCCCATTTTCTTGTTTTTCATCTTCTTTTTTAGTTACCAGACAAGATGCTTCTGGTTCTTCAGAGATCTTTCTTTTTTTTATTATTTTTGTTCCATCATTCTTTGTCTCAGCTTTTATAACATTCACTTGATTCTGCTGCGTAGTATATATCGATAGAAAATCCATAAATAGCATTAGCATAACTACAGCACTTTTTTTCACAAGGCCCCCCTTAGAAAAAATTATTTTTTAATTATAGAAGCAACATGAATTATGAATTTTTTTTCTTACTCTGTCTCCATCCCCAGCATGATCCAACAGCATAAGTCAAAATAGTTTTGGAACATGTTGATAATTGATTCCAAGATTGATTAAGCATATTTTCTTGATTAGTACTTGAAGTAGGCGATGCTTGTTGAGGAGTAGCTGATTGCTGCTGACGCAAAAACTCCATCTCTTTTTTTAATTTATCCACTTTTTTAGCAAGCTCTTGCACAGCTTTTAATTCCTGGTTATTTTCTTGTTGTTCCTGAGGATGCTCGTTGTCATTATTACCAGCATATAAAATACCTCCCATCAACAACAAAGTCATCAATAGCAAACCTTTTTTCATGACATTCTCCTTCTTTTAAACAAGGTTACACGTTTATACAACAATCCTATTTTTATCCACCTTTAATTACTGCTATTGGCCGCACACGTGCTACTTTTTTTGCCAATTTTGCACCGTGAACAATATTGACAACATTATCAACATCTTTATACGCAAGTGGCGCTTCTTCGGCTAGGCCTGGATCAGAATCGCAACGAACAACAATACCTTGCCGTTCAAGTTTTGCACGCAATTCAGAACCACGGACTATTTTTTTGGCCTTTGATCGCGACATACGACGCCCTGCACCATGGCATGAAGTACCAAATGCAACATCCATACTTTCTTTTGTACCCGCAAGTATATATGATGCAGTACCCATAGTGCCTGGAATAAGTACCGGTTGCCCCACAGAACGGTATTTGGCAGGTGTTTCGGGTGTGCCAGGACCAAATGCTCGGGTTGCCCCTTTACGATGCATAACAACTTCAACCTTTCTACCATCAATCATATGCTTTTCTACTTTGCCAATATTGTGCGAAACATCATATACTGTTGCAAGCCATGAATCTTTACCAACAACTGTTTGCCAAGCTTCCCGTACCCAATGGCCAATCACATGTCGATTAGCCCAGGCATAATTTGATGCTGCAGCCATTGCTGCAAAATAATTTTGTGCCTCTTTTGTTTTAAATGGTGCGCACACTAATTCTCTATCGGGTAATGATATTCCCCATTCGTCGATTTTTCCCATCATGATTCGTACATGATCGGTACATGTTTGATGACCAAGTCCACGTGAACCACAATGTATCATTATTACTACGTGATCTTGCACTAAACCATATGCCTGCGCCGCTTTTTCATCATAAATTTTTTCAACGTATTGCACTTCCAAAAAATGATTACCTGAACCAAGGGTACCAAGTTGATCACTGCCTCGTTTTTTAGCTCGATCAGAAACTAAATCAGAGTCGGCAACATTCATACCCCCATTTTCTTCACAAAATTCAAGATCATTTTCTGTACCATAACCAAGCTTGACCATATGTTTTGCTCCATCACGTAGCACATGATCAAGTTCACCTTTTGAAAGTTTTAGCTTCCCACCACGGCCAACACCAGAGGGGATCTTGTGAAATAATGCTGTTGCTAACCGCTCCAAATAAGGTTTCAATTCTGCGACTGTTATAGAGGAAACTAATAATCGGACACCACAATTAATATCATAGCCAATACCTCCAGGAGAGATCACACCACCTTCTTCAATTGCCATTGCAGCAACACCACCGATGGGAAATCCATAACCTTGATGAATATCCGGCATAGCGTATGCATACTTTTGTATGCCTGGCAACGTTGCAATATTAACTAATTGGACAAGTGAACGATCGCCCAGAATATCTTCAAACATATCTTCGTTCATGAAAATACGTGCTGGAACGCGCATATCAGAGCGAAATGATTGCGGAATATCAAATGTATAATCATCAACTTTAATTAAATCATTTTTGGTTATCAGTTTGTGTGTCATTCATTACCTTTAATTATTTCTGTGCCTTTTATATATCAAATACAATATCAGTTTGCCATATTCCATCACGTTGTTTAATATCGAGATCATGATAGGTAACTGCCTTAATTTCTACAACTTCAAATCCAGTTATATCAATACCATGCAACGTTGCTTTGATGCTCTTGGGTGTGAGTTGATGGATATCAACATCAAGATATGCTTGATCATAGACATCAGAAAGGTATAACGCCTCGGACAAAAAATCAACCAAGAGCGAATTAATATCGAATGATTGTACTTCAATTTCATGTTGCCGTGGAAATATATCACAGATTAATCGATCGTATTCAACTCTGCATTCGGGCAAATTGGTTTGAGGACCTATGCTTTGAAACATACCAATCAATGCATGACGAAACAGTTCTTCAAGTGTCCTACCATACACACGAATTTCTATATCCGCCGTGTGTGGTATCGCTTCAAAATCTTTAACCACAGATAGTCACCTTTATTTGATAGTGTAGTGTTATTTTTTTTACAGTATATACACAAAGAACATCATTACGTAAATAATTACTTTATTATTTCTTTGTAGCCACCGCGCTGTTCTAATAGTTCTTTAACTTGTTGCGCTAATGGTGGTTGAGGAATTTTATTTTCTTCATACCATTTTAGTGTTTCGTTTATTTTCTTTAATGGTGTCTCTCCTTCATCTAAGAGATTAGGATTAATTCCACTTTTAAGTAACCGCTCCAAATCGGTAGCATCTCCTGACACTGCATCATCAATTGCTTTATGAAGGCATTCTGCATGCGTTTGTGTATCTTCCCTTACATCTTTATTATTATCCATAGCAACCACAGTATAACAAAATACCATTAAAACCAACCAAATACTATTTTTCATACCATTCTTTTCTTATCTTTTTAAGGTACATTGAGACAATAACCAACTATAGCATTACCCAACTAAATAACGTAAGATTAATAATCACTTACTGTATAATCCTACATAATACGACAATGACAAAATTACTTAAAGATTTAGTCCCAACTATTTTTAATCAAAAAAACCGGTGGAAATTTAATTTACTCAACAACTGGCATGCTATTGTTGGTAATCTACACACCAAGGTTCATATAGAAAAAATTTATGATACCATTCTTGTTCTTGGTGTTAATGATTCATGTTGGATGCAAGAATTATACCTGCTTTCTAGCGTGTTAATTAAAACAATAAATGAAAAACTAGACCGGCCACGTATAAAACAAGTACGCTTTAAAAAAATAGGAGAACGAACAACCGTAGGCGAAAAAAAGAATGTTACGCAAAGACGGATTAAGCCAAGAAAAATTATATTAACTGCTATTGAATTGAAAGCATTAAAAAAGATACACGATCCTCAGCTTAGTTCGGCACTGAAAGACTTTCTTATTCGTTGTTATCAAGAAAGAATCCAGACATGAAAAAAGTGTTACTATTATTATCGTGCTGCTTATTACACCATACATTATGTGCTGATTCCAAGACTGCTCAAAATATACACCGTTATATCTGGGCTAACTATAATCAATTTGGGGGAAATGTTGCGGCTGCACAACAATGGTACAATAAACTGTTAACGTCTCACACATCAGTCTACATGTACAAAGGATATATCACCCTTTTGTTTCAAACCGGTCAATTTCAAAAAATTGTCCAGCTTATTCCTCAACTTGATACAACATTTAGTGATGATCCTAAAGTACAATTAATGTTTGCTTTAGCATTAGCAAAAACAAATAATCAGCATGCTGCAAATGAACGGTTAATCAAAATTAATGATCAATTTAAAAGTAATCAAGAAATTGCCTTTTATGCGACCAATGTTTATTTAAGTAGAAAAGAACCAAAAAATGCGCTTATTGTTATTGATAACTTATTAAACAGTTCAGCACGCAAACCTACTAACTTTATTTTCCATTTTCTTAAATCACAGATATATGTACAAATCAATAATAAACCAAAAGCCCTTGAGAGCGTCAAAAGAAGTTTAGATATGCAACCCAAGTTTGATAAAGGCTGGCTTTTATATGCGCTGCTCAAAGAGGAAATAGGTAATCTTGATGATGCAATCAACGGTTATACTACCTTCTTAGAACTTACCGGCGGCAGTAATAAACAAGTAGCAAAGCATTTACTAGGACTTGTCATAAAACAAAAGGTACTGCAACAAGGTAACAAACCGCTCATTATGAGCGCATCCTGTTTTGAAAAAGCACTCATGTTATATGAACAAAAAGAATACAGTCAAGCGCTCAAACAAATAGATGCCTGCTTGAAAGAAAAACCAAATGATACTGATAGTAAGTTACTCAAAATTCAAATTCTTTCTTCAATGAACAATTATACGCAAGCCATTGATCTACTCGTCAGCTGGATTCATAATGAGCCAACCAATCATATGTGGTATACAACACTGCATCTTTTATCACGAACACGCATGAAAGAAGATCAAGTAATCAAAGCATTTGAGCGTATAGCGACTAAGCAACCAACTAACATATTGCCAATGTTATATGCTGCAGATCTTTATATCCGTACTCATAATACCACCGCAGCACTTCCTGCTCTTAAAAAAGCACATACACTGACTCATGATACTTCGCTTAAAACAAAAATATTGTTCCAAATGGGTATTATATATTATGACAACCAACAATTTGATAGTATGAAATCAGTTTGCCAAGAAGGTAAAAAGCTTAATACTAACTTTCCACCGCTACTCAATTTGCTTGCATATTATTATGCCGGCAAAGGCAAAAATATAACAGAAGCTCAAAAACTAATCGATGCTGTACTTACAGCAGATAAAAACAACCCTCACTTTCTCGATACACAAGCATATATTTTTTACAAACAACACAACTATGATAAAGCACTCAATATTTTGCACAGCATTGCACCAAAAGCTCCTCAAGATATCACCATTCTGACCCATCTAGGTAAAACATATTTTAAACAAGGTAAAATCAAAAAGGCCCTTGATACTCTTGAACAAGCAGTTAAAATAACCAAGAATGCACAAGAAAAAAAGAAACTTGAACAATTACGAACTCGCTGGAATACTCAACAACCATGAATAATAAACACACAATCTGTTTTGTTGCAGGTAGATCAGGTGGTCACCTTGTTCCGTGTCTGACCCTTGCATACACATTTTTAAAAAACAATCCTACCTATAAAGTTATGCTTTTTTCAACCACCTCGCAGTTAGATGCAACAATAGTAAGCAATTCACCAACAATACATCACTACATTCAATTATCACTGCATAATGTGCCATACAAAAATCTACGCAAGTATCCATACTTTATATTCAGCCTTGCAGCTGCATTGTTTAAAAGCTTCTATTATCTGTATAAATATAAACCTCAAAAGATTATTAGCATGGGTGGCTACATTTCGATTCCAGTCTGTATCGCTGCATGGCTTTTGCGCATACCTATCCAGTTGTATGAACTGAATGCCGCCCCTGGTAAAGCTGCGCGATTTTTAGCGCCTTTAGCACATAAAATCTTCGTCGTGTTTCAACAAGCGCAACGTTTTTTCCCCGCAAAAAAATGTTCAATAACTTCGTATCCAATCAGGTTTTCAGACAACATCAACAATAATCCAAATCCATCAGCAACACGTAATCTGTCCTCAAATAAAAAAACCGTGCTGATTCTTGGTGGTTCACAAGGCTCCGCATTCATCAATAACCTTATTAAGCAATGGCTTGAACATAACCATCAACTGCATAATGCTATTCAACTAATTCATCAAATTGGTGCCGACAACATAACCGATTGGCAAGCATATTATAACAACTATTGCATACCTGCCATTGTATTTGATTATCAGCATAACTTAGAACAGTACTACCGAACTGCTGATCTGATTATATGCCGCTCGGGTGCTGGCACCTTATTTGAAATTCAATTTTTTAAAAAACTGTGCATTACTATTCCACATGAAGCAACAACAACATCACATCAAATCAACAATGCTTATGCAATGGCAGAACAGTATCCTCAACTGTTTACGGTAATCAAACAAAGTGAAATTAAGCATAATCCAAGCGCTTTTTTCATTGCTATGCAGCAGCACCTTTTTACGCCTACTAAAGAAACAGATTCCCAAAATTGCCTGCAACAATGAATATGCCAATCTTTTTAGATATCAATTACCACCTATATGATTTAAAGCTAATAAGGCAAAAATCACCCCCCTTGAAAATATTATTAATGTGAAGCATAATCTCCAAATGGAAAAATATCATGAAATTTTCAATTAATATTAAGAAATATGCGCTTTTAATCAGTCTTATGCTTATTCCATTCACCGCTAAACCTATACACTCTACTGCCGCACAAAGAATACTCTCTAACATTACGACATGTGCACTTTTAACCAAGCTTGTGCTTACAACTCCTACAGCACAAAAGCTACTCTCTAAATTTTGTACCGCCTTGAGTTGGGGCATTGCTGCTGGACCATCATTTTATGAGGGAGCAAAAAGAGTACAATGGTTACTGTACGATGAAAAAAAATATCTTGATCAATTAGAAGATGAATCTCCTGAAGTAACCCACTTTGTTCGTGAAGTATTAAAAGAACGTGGCGTGCCAAATTCTCAAACTATTGTGATAAAAAAAATCCTGAAAGAAAAACAAATGATCCATTTAATTATGCATCTAATTCACGCGCTATTCTTATCGGGCAAAAACCATCTCTTACAATATCAAAGGAGAAATTTCCTTATCAAAATCTTGATGAAAATCTGCGCCAGAAAGCTTGGTTAGAAAAGCAGCAATTATCCCCTGATGTTAATCAACAGCATGTACAAGCTGCACTCAAATTGTGTAATGAAAGTTTAAATATTCACCGAGCTTTTATTCATCATGAAGCTGCTCATATTATCAATCAAGACATGGCGGGAAAAGCTATTGCTCGTTTTGTTATTCCTTTCTTAACGTATGGAAGTTTAAAATTAGGTGCTTATCTTATAAAAAAATTACTTGGCAATCGCTATAGAATGGATGCATTAACTAAGGAACTCCTTAAGATATATACTGCTATATATATAAAAATACCTATCAATTTTCTAATGTCCTATACTTACTTCAGATATCAAGAACAACGAGCTGATGATTATATTGCAGATGAATTAGCATTATTAAGAAGCTATAGAGATCATTGGAAATGGACGCACAAATATAGCGCCGCTATGCACTCATTCATAGAACGTAGGAATACTCTACACTCATTTATAGAACGAGAAAACAATGATGAAAGAAAAAAACAACGGCAAGAGCTTTTGAATCGATACCCAATAATCGCTAATATCCTTTATGCTATTGAAGACCCAGAACATCCTAGTCCATTGCAGCGAGCAGCTCAACTTGAAAAACGGATTGCAAAACTTGAACAGCAACAAGATATAACTACTCAACAGGAATAGTGCAGGATTTCAATTTAAACAAAGGATATGGGTAACGGATAGTCAAAACTGATCTAGCAGCAACAAATAGGCAAAAATCACCCCCCCCCTTGAAAATATTATTAATTAGAGTAAAATAATAAGGATACAGAGGTATATTTTAACAGTTAGAAATAATATATAAATGGAGAAATATCATGAAATTTTCGACTAATATTAAGACATATGCGCTTGGAATCAGCCTTATACTCATTCCATCAACTGCCAAGCCTATGCATTCTACTGCGGCACAAAGAATATTCTCTAACATTAAGACATATGCACTTTTAGCTAAGATTATACTTATGCCATCAACTGCCGCACAAAGAAGATTCTCTAAATTTTGTACCTCCTTGAGTTGGAGCATCGCTGCTGGACCATCATTTTATGAGGGAGCAGAAAGAATACAATGGTCACTGTACAATGAAAAAAAATATCTTGATCAATTAGAAGATGAATCTCCTGAAGTAACACAATTTGTCCATGAAGTATTAAAAGAACGTGGCGTACCAAATTATCAAACTATTACAATAAAAAAAAACCCAGAGAAAGCAAAGAAGCCATTTAGTTATGCATCTACCTCACACGCTATTCTTATAGGACAAGAATCATCTTGGGTAACAACATCAGACGGACAGAATTTCCCTTTTGATAAGGAACTCTCTTATCTAAATCTGAGGGAACCAGCTAAATTAACAACCTATTATCAAAATCTGGATGAAAACCTTCGCCAGAAAGCTTGGTTAGAAAAGCAACAATTATCCCCTGATGTTAATCAACAGCATGTAGAACATGCACTCAACCTATGTAATGAAAGTTTAAATACTCACCGTGCTATTATTCATCATGAAGCTGTTCATATTACCAATCAAGATTTAGCGAGAAGAGCTATTGCTCATTTTGTTATTCCTTTCTTAACGCATGGAGGTTTAAAATTAGGTGTATACCCTATAAAGAAATTATTTGCCAATCGCTATAGAGCAGATGAGAATATGTTAACTAAGGGACTCCTTAAGATATGTACCGCCATATTGATAAAAAAACCTGTCAATTTTCTAATGCCCTATACTTACTGCAGATATCAAGAACAACGAGCAGATGATTATATAGCAGATGATTTAGTATTACTAAAAAGCGAGCAAAATTATCGGAAATGGCGCCACAAATATAGCGCTGCTATAAGCTCATTCATAGAACGTGGGAATACTCTACACTCATTTATAGAACGAGGAAATAACGATGAAAGAAAAGAACAACGGCAAAAACTTTTGAATCGCCATCCAATCATTGCTAATATCCTTTATGCTGCTGAAGATCCGGAACATCCTAGCCCATTGCAGCGAGCAGCAAGACTTGAAAAGCGGATTGCAAAACTTGAACAGCAACAAAATGCAACTACTCAACGAGAATAATAATTTTAACATTAGAAATAATATGTAAATGGAGAAATATCATGAAATTTTCGACAAATATTAAGACATATGCGCTTGGAATCAGTCTTGTGCTCATTCCATCAACCGCCAAACCAATGCACTCTACTGCCGCATTAAAAATCTTCTCTAAAGTTTGTACCGCATTGAGTTGGGGCATTGCTGCTGGACCATCATTTTATAAGGGAGCAAAAATGGTGCATAGACTGCGCAAAGACAAGAAAGTTCTCGATCAATCAGAAAACGAATCTCCTAAAGTAATACAATTTGCTCGTGAAGTATTAAAAGAACGAGGCGTACCAAATTATCAAACTATTATAGTGAAAAAAAGACCAGGGGAAAATTATTCTGATCCATTTTTTTATGGTAGCTCATCTCACCTAAATACTATTTTAATACCTCAAGGACCAGCTGCTATAATATCAAATGGAATATATACAAATAAAAAACCGACAGGTGCTCTTTTATTTTTTCCTTATTTAAACTTGAGGCAATTATCCGAATTAACAACATATTATCAAAATCTTGAAGACAATCTTCGCCAAAAGGCTTGGTTAGAAAAGCAACGATCATCTCCTTATGCTAATCAACAGCATGTAAAACATGCACTCAATCTATGTAATGAAAGTTTAAATCTTCACCGTAGCTTTATTCAGCACGAAGCTGCTCATGTTGTTAATAAAGGTATAGAAAAGGGCGCTATTGCTCTCCTTGTTACTCCCCTCATAACTCATGTAGGTTTAAAATTATGCGCATATCCTCTAAAACAATTACTTAGTAATCATTATAAGATGAATATATTAACCAAAGGCATCCTGAAAATACTTAATGCTACACTTATAAAATATCCTTTAAATTGTGCGATGCCCTATGTTTACTATAAATATCAAGAACAACGAGCTGATGATTATGTTGCAGATGATTTAGCGTTACTAAAAAGCGAACGATATTATTGGAAATTGCAGACAAATTTATGGATAAGCCAAAAACGGAGTCAAGATAACACAGTAGCTTGGCAAAAAAATATAGAAAAATTCCCAGTAAGCTCTGAACTTTATTTTGCTACTGATACCGATCCAGTACATCCAAGCTATTGGCACCGTGCAGCAAGATTTGAAAAGCGGATTGCAAAACTTGAGCAGCAACAGCAACAAGATGCAACTACCCAACAAGAATAATAATTTAAACATTAGAAATAATATATAAATGGAGAAATATCATGAAATTTTTGATTAATATTAAGACATATGCGCTTGGAATCAGCCTTGTGCTTATTCCATCAACTGCCAAGCCTATGCATTCTACTGCGGCACAAAGAATACTCTCTAAATTTTGTACCGCCTTAAGTTGGGGCATCGCTGCAGGACCATCATTTTATGAGGGAGCAAAAAAGGTGCGTTTATGGCGCGAAGACAAGAAATATATCGATCAATTAGAAGATGAATCTCCTGAAGTAACACAATTTGTCCATAAAGTATTAAAAGAACGCGGTATAAAAGATTATCAAACTATTGCGGTGAAAAAAAGACTAGTTGGACAGATAGGTCATCCATTTGATCATGCATCTAACTCCCGTGCTATTCTTATAGGACAAGAACCATCTCGTGCAATACCAGGCGAACCGGCTTTCCCTTTTCAAATAGAATGCTCTTATCTAAATCTGAGGGAATTAGCTGAATTAACAGCATATCATCAAAAACTTGATGAAAACCTTCGCCAAAAAGCTTGGTTAGAAAAACAGCAATTATCCCCTGATGTTAATCAACAGCATGTACAAGCTGCACTCAAATCATGTAATGAAAGTTTAAATATTCACCGTGCTTATATTCATCATGAAGCTGCTCATATTGTTAATAAAGATGGAGTAAGAGAAGCTATTGCTCATTTTGTTATTCCTTTCTCAACCCATGGAAGTTTAACATTATGTGCACGCCCTCTAAAACAATTACTTAATAATCGACATAAAGTGAACATATTAACTAAAGGAATTCTGAAAATATTTAATGCTGCACTTATCAAATATCCTATCAATTATGTAATGCCTTATGCTTACTTCAGATATCAAGAACAACGAGCTGATGATTATGTTGCAGATGACTTGTCATTATTAAGAAGCTATAGAGATAATTGGAAATGGCTACATAAATATAGCAGAGCTATGCACATATTTATAGAACAAGACAATAATGATGAAAGAAAAAAACAACGGCGAGAACTTTTGAATCGATATCCAATAATCGCTAATATTCTTTATGCCATTGGAGATCCAGAACATCCTAGCCCATTGCAGCGAAAAGCAAAACTTGAAAAGCGAATTGCAAAACTTGAGCAGCAAAAATCTATAGCAACTCAACGAGAATAAACTTTGGCAAAAAGGCTGTAAATATGTACTATTTATTTAAGTAATAAACAGAATATAACAGGACCATCATTATGAAAAAACTATTACTACTATTCGTACTATCTGGCAATATATTATGTATGCATGAACAACAACCGAAGACTGTTAACTTTTTAAATAAAACTGGTAAAAAATTAGACGTTATATTCAACAATGTAACGATAGAGATGCAACAATATACTATGACTCACGCAATAACTTGTGGCCTTAAACTTTCTGACAACCCCCAACAAGTAGAAGCCTTCACTCTTGGCAAAGGAGAACTCCCCATTCTTGGCATACTTCCTAATGAAGCAGATTTCAGCTCTTCAATACATTTTTCTCTTGAAGAAAAAGATCCTTACGGGTATTCGAATAGAGCAAAAAGTGAAGAGATACCAATTGTTAATGGGAAAACATACCTTATTACAAAAAATAAGGACAAGTTAACAGCAGAAGCTGTTCACATAATTGAATTCGATTGTTCTTCAGATGAAAATAATAATAATCATAGTCGTTTTTCAAAGATTAAAAAATTACTTATCAATCTTTTCAATCCATCTGAAGAGTCCTTTTTCCCAAATTAATGTTTTCAGACAAAAATAGTAATAGCCGCCGGGTCACGCATATTAAACAATTGCTTACCCGTTTTTTCATGGATTATTCTTTCTCGCAATAAAGGATCATAAGAAAATTTATTTTGTGTTACGGGTAATGAGCGGTATAAGCTCTTCCAGATTGGAAATACCGTTCGTGATGGAAACACATTTTTGCCCATTGATCGATTATCATCGCAACCAATATAAATAGCGGTTGTTAATGTTGGCGTTGCTCCAATAAACCAGCATGTACGTGAATCATTGGTAGTTCCTGTTTTACTAATGCCTTCACAATCAATCCAATCTTGAGACGATAACTTGCGTACCCGTTCAAATCCAATCCCTAATACTTTTGTAATCTGCCCACTGGTGCGCGCATCGATCGCCTGTTCTTTTTTGGGGTAACTTTTGTACACTTTGGTACCCAAACGATCTTTAATCCATTTAAGATAATGTGGTTCAACATATTCCCCATTATTAGCAAATATATTAAACATGCCAATTGCCTCTTTAAGTGTTGCATCAACACATCCTAGTGCTAATGAAGGATATGGGTAAAATGGACCCTGTATATTACATTTTTTAGCTAACGTAATGATCCTATCCGTACCAATTCGTAAAAGCGTTTTAATTGTTACAATATTATTTGAATGGGACAATGCATATGCTAAGGTAACTTCTCCATTAAACCGAAGGTTAAAATTATGTGGCTGCCATATTTTATTAGCATTCTCTATGGTTATTGGCTCATCAACCTCGGTATCAGCAAAACTCATGCCAGTTTGTAAAGCCGCAGCATATACAATAGGCTTAAAAATTGATCCTATTTGCCGTCTTGCTTGTAATGCACGATTGAACTTCGACACATTAAAATCAATACCACCAATTAATGCTTTTATTTCTCCAGTTTTAACATCCATGGAAATAAGCGCACCATCAATAGCTGAAGAAAGTTTATGCTTTAAGCGTGCACAGTGCTCTTGAAAATATCGTTCTGCTTGTGTTTGAATATGTCTATTTAATGTTGTTTGAATAATCAATCCGCCGCAATATAATGTTGCTTTACCAAGCTGTTCTTCTAACAATATACGCAGGCTTTCTTTCAAATGGGGAGCCATGACCGTAGTATCATGACTATTGATAACAAGTAACATCGCTTTTGCTTGTTGATATTCATCATCATTAATACTATCCATATTCACCATGGAGCGTAAAATAACATTTCTTCTTTTTTCTGCAGATAATGGGTATAAAACAGGAGAGTATTTGCCAGGAGAGCGTACAATACCTGCCAATACCGCTGCCTCATCAAGTGTAATATCCTGCACAGATTTACCCCAAAAGCGTTGACTTGCAGCCTCAACGCCATAAATACCACAACCAAAATATACATGATTTAAATATGTTTCTAAAATCTGCTCTTTGGTAAATTGCCGTTCAATTAACAATGCAAACAGTTGTTCTTTAATTTTACGCTTAAATGTTTTTTGAGAATCAAAAAAAAGAAGTTTAACGAGCTGCTGTGTAATCGTACTTGCACCTTGCACAATGCGCCCATGATACACATTAACTACTATTGATCTAATAATTCCCTTTAATGATATACCAGCATGATGAAAAAAATTCCAATCTTCTGCTGCAATGAATGATTGAATAAGATGAGGTGGCATCTGTTCAAGTTTTATAGGTTCTCTGCGATCAAGTTGAAATCGTGTCCATTCATTACCTTCATCATCCAAAACAATAGATGGCCTACCAGGATTGTAATGCTCGAGAACTGAAAAATCGATACATCTATTATTTAATACAAAAAAAAGAAGCCCCAAAACAAAGGAACACAATAAAATGAATAATGTATAGCAGTAATGAATAAGTATCGACATCTATTTTGATAAAAAATAAGTAATAAAAAAGGAGCCAATTGATTGACTCCTTATGTGCTATATTTTCTCAAATCAACAACGATTAATCTTCATCCCAATCTGCATCATCACCATCTTCTACTATTATACCGTCTTCAATTTCTACTGTTTTATCCATTATATCTTGCTGGTCTTCATCGCTATAAACTTCTTCTTGCTCATCTTCATAATTATAATTTTCTTGTCTAGTAGGATCCTCTTGTGCATTCATTTCGATGGGCTGATTATTTTCAATAGCAGCGCATGCAGCCAAAAATGGACATTGCTCAGCTGTGTCTTCTATGATTTTTTTGCAAAGACCACTTTCACATAATTTATGGAGTGGACAATCACATACTTCATTTATTTCCTTGCATTCCACACAATTTGATCGACGATATTCTTCATTGTTTGATAAACCAATAAAGCCTCGCACCTTTTTTCTAAATCCGCCATTTGATTTGTATAATGCTATAAAGGTTACCAAAAGAGCACTTGTAGAACTCAAATATGGATGTACTTTTGAAAACTCCCATAGACCTTGTATAACTCCTTTTTCTTTGACTTTATCTTGTATTTCGGCCCAATATCCTTTAAGTTCAGTAAACAAATGGCCACTTTTTTCTAATTGCTCAATTTCCCCAGTAGCATCAATACCTTTTGTTATGCCTTCCGTAATAGCACTTTCCGCAACTTCTTCCGCCTTTTTAGTTGCTTCTGCTGCAACTTCAGTAACTTTTTTAGTCGCACCTTTTGCAGACCACCAATTCCTCACATCAAAGTCTTCTTCCGATGGAATGAATGAATCCATTGAATTACGATTAACGCCATGTATCGATGGAACAAATGAAATTACTGCACTAATGAATAATACTGGAATAATATGCTTTTTCATAATTATCAACTCCCTGATATGAAAATAAATAATAAAAATATTATCATCACCAATATGCACAAAGATTACTTGAATCTCATTGATTGTCAATATAGAATAAAAGAATCAAATATATCGCACAATAAAAATTACACCTACTAACAATAATAGTATACGTAATGAAAAATTTGAACGATGCATATTTTTACCTACTCATCATCGTTTTATTTTTCATCGATATTTGCAGCCTTACCTTTTTTGAAAAGCCGATAATTTATACATTATTATGCCTCTATGCTTTTGCTGTTTTTCAATCGATAGGCAAACGTAAACTATCCACATTAGTAGCCCTATTATTACTTGAATCCTTTGTTTTTCATGGGAAATTCGGTCTAGAACTCCTATATCTCATACCTTTTGCTTTTATGAGCATGAGGGCAAGAAACATGCTATACACACTATCTATTCAGCCCTATATACTCCTTATATGCTGCCTTCTATGCCAAACCTTGATAATTGAGTATTATCTGCTACATTTTGACATCTCTTTTTCCTATACAATTTCAAAAATAATTGCTAATATAATAGTGATGATTGGTATTTCCTTGAAATTTAGATCACGATAAACGAGGCAATCGCTTGTAGGCATAGGCTTATAAGAGGAAAGTCCGGACTCCAAACGAATAGGGTGCCTTAGGAGAGTACACTCAACTAAGGAGGGAGTAATCCCATGGAAAGTGCCACAGAAAATAACCGCCATTTATGCTTATTAGCTAAATGGTAAGGGTGAAAACGTGTGGTAAGAGCGCACGCATCAGTGCAGTAATGTATTGATGGGGTAAACCCTACTCGGAGCAAGACAAAGTAAGCACGTTCGGTTGTTCGTTCCGATTTAAACGTGCGGGTGTGTCGCATAGATAAATGGTTGCCACCTCAATTGCAATAATTGAGGAACAGAATCCGGCTTATTGTTTGTCATGATCTGGGGATAATCAATCAACGCTAAATCAACTCTAACTATTATGAATGCAAAAAACTACCTTTGGGTACTACCATTCTTGAGTTTTTTATCTGGCTACTATCTCTTTAGTTTATTTTATACAATCAAAATTATTCAGACCCCAGCACTTATCGGCACACAACTCCATGATGCTTGCAAAGTATTATCTCAGCATAATCTCAATCTACGCGTTCTAGCAGAAAAAGAAGATCCCGATCTTCCTGAAGGAACAATTCTTAGCCAAACACCACGAGCACCAATTACAATAAAACAAAATCAATCGGTTTTTTGTGTTATATCAACCAAGCCCAAAAAACCAAAAGCTCCTGTTCTGTTTAATCAAGATATCACCCAACATTCTGCACAATTACGCAATCTCGGCATTCGCACTAAAGCATACTATCTTGAAAGCTTTTATCCCAAAAACTGGTGCATTGCACAGCTACCTGGCCCCGATGAACAACTTGAAGATAATACCATTATCACCTATGTATCAGCAGGCTCTCATAAACCAGTCCTGTTTCCTGATATAAAACATAAACCAGTTCAAGATGTTGTTGAATTTTTCACCTCCCATAATATACCGGTAGATATTATCCATCGTAATCAACATCTCAAGGAGGATCATAAATGCACCCAATGCGTCGTGATTGACCAACGGCCATTAGCTGGTTCCATTATCACCCTGAGCGATGAAAAGCCTCTGAATGTACAATTACAGGTTCAATAAAAATTCAGATAGCAATAATAGGCCTTTGACACCCCCTTTTAATTTTGCTATTGTATAAAATAAGTAGGATTAATTTGAGTATTTTAAACTATAAAATGGTTTTTATACATTATGGAGGTCGATATGAATAAGCTAATAAAATTTTATTTAGTTGCCATTCTTACTACTTTATCATTACAAACAGCTTGTTTAACACAAATCACGCACCACACCCCTGAAAATACCATCATTGCATTCGATATTGATGATGTTATTCTCAAGCGACACATAGGGAAAGTCATAAAAAATGTATTCAAAAGTAAGGGAAAACTGAGTGCACTGTTTAATAAAAAGTTAAAACGAGATATAAAAAAGCTGTACAAACAAGGTGGAGATACACAAGATTTTGTTGAGTTATTCAAAAACCATGGCTATGAAAGCCTTGCTTATATGGTTGAAAACATTGCTCACGCTAAAACACCGATTAAAAAAACAGTCGCTATTATTCAAGAGCTTAAAGATAAAGGGTATACGCTTACTATCGCTTCAAATATGAGCGAGAGCAATTTTAACTATTTCATACGTAAATATCCTGATCTTTTTGGCGTCTTTGAATCTGTTAAAATTGTAACACGCGAACACAGGCAGAGAAAAAAACCTAATATTGAATATTTTAAAGATTATCAACAGACATGTAATCACAATAATAAACAGGTTATCTTCATCGATGATCGCAAAGAAAATATCTGTGCAGCTCAAAAGCTCGGCATCATTGGTATTCGTTTTACACAAGCCCGAAAATTACGTGCTCAACTTAAGAAGTTAAAGATTTTGTAAAATATCAGATAATACACTCTTGCTCAAGCGGGCGCTGCATTAAGGCGGTAATAATCTCATGCAATGGTTTATGTTCAAAAATAACTTGATAAATACCGTCACAAATCGGTAAATCTAAGCCATTTTTTTGAGAAAGTTGATGAACTGATTGAACCGTATTAATTCCTTCTGGGATATAGCCAGTTTCGCGTAAAATAGTATTTACATCATCACCTTGTCCCAATCGTCTGCCAACAGCTAAATTTCTGCTCAGTTTACCCATAGATGTGAGTACTAAATCACCAACACCAGAAAGACCATATAATGTTTCTTGTTTGCCACCAAGAGCACGAGCAAGCTTTACCATCTCATGTAATCCGCGGGTAAAAATAAAAGCCTTAGCATTATCAGTAAATCCTGCACCATCAAGCATACCAATACCAAGAGCTATGACATTTTTAAGCGCTGCCCCTACTTGCACACCAATCATATCAAGTGAAATATATGGTCTGAAATAATCATTCGCCAACATTCGTTGTAATTCTAATCCAACAGTACAATCAGTTGCAGCTAGGGTAACCGCTGTTATCTGTTTGTTTGCTAAATCATGTGCAAAACTTGGCCCAGCAAATATCACTTTATTGACAGCATGATCAAATACAGCATCAATCATTTGACTTGGAAACAGCAAGGTATTTTGTTCGATGCCCTTACTCAAAATGACCCACACCTGCTGCGGATCAAAACATGTCCGAGCTTGTTTTAATACTGAACGTAAAAATTTGACAGGGATTGCTTCAAATATCCACGTTACATCACACACTGCTTGTTCAAGATCTGTAGTTGGTTGAATTGTTGCATCAAGTTGAATGCCGGGCAAATAGCGTTCATTCTTATGTTGAGTTGCAATAGCTTTACATACATCAGCATCATGACACCATAAGTTTACTTCATAACCATTCGCTGCCAATAAAGTAGCTACCGCTGTACCCCAAGCTCCTTCTCCGATGACACATACCTTTTTCATTTTCCAAAATTCCTTTGTCGGTTATTAAAATTTTCAAGAGCTTTTTCCAAATGCTCTTTGGTTATCTCCGGCCACAAGCAATCAAGAAAGTATAACTCTGAATAGGCAGATTGATATAATAAAAAATTACTCAGACGCGCTAACCCTCCAGTTCTGATAATCATATCAGGATCAGGAATGCCACTTGTCCATAAATAACGACTAAACAGTTCTTCAGAAATACTTTCTTCAGATAATCGACCCTCTTTACTATCATGTACTATACGTTGCACACTATCGATAATCTCTTGCCGTGCACCATAGCAAAAAAGTAAATTAAGATTCAATGCATCACAATGAGTAGTTTTACGCTCCATGTTTTCACATAGGTTAACTACATTTTTAGGAAAATAATTTCGATCGCCAATAAAACGAACATGCACTCCTTGATTAATTAAATTATCAAGCTTCGTTCGTTCAAATTCTTGTGCAAGTACACCAAACAGATAGTTTTTCTCTTGTTCAGAACGCCCAAGATTTTCTAATGAAAAGGTATATAATGATAAGTACGGTATATCTTTTTCTAAACAAAAATCAATTACCCGCTGTAGCGCTTCTAATCCTTCACGATGACCACGCCAAGGTACTAAACCTCTTTTTTTTGCCCAACGACGGTTTCCATCCATGATGCATGCCAGATGCTTGAGCATACTATATCCAATTTATTTAAAGTGATATTGCAACGTACTCCGCCAAAGATATGCACAATAATACATTCCACGCATACAATAATGTATTGTGTAATACATAACCACCATACCGCAAGTAAATAATAACCGTTCTACAGCAACAATAGGAATCAATGCCCACCACATCTGAGCAGTCATAGGTACCGTGTATAACCATATAACCGATCCTACTGCATGCGCAACAAATGTGCTTCCTAATGCGTCAAGAAAAACTGTTTTACGTTGCACAAAGTATAACCCTATTGGAATAAGCCAATAACATGCATACGGTATTGCTTGCATACCAACCGGATGCATAATAAATAAGATCATGCACAGTAACGGTAAAGCAAGACGCACAATTACTCGCGTAGATGACCAATACAACGAAGCAGCTAAACCAGGAAGATAATGTACTAGACACGCAAGCGGACATAACTGACTAAATAATAGTCTCATGCATAACCGGGCACCAAAAACACCCAAACCTCCTGCAATGCCACCAAATGCCCCTGATAACGGCATACAGATGTTAGTAGCAGAAAAAAAGGCCATCTGAGAACCAAAAATATAATTTAGCTTAAAAAGCCCTGCTATTTTTATTAATCCAAGAAAAAATATCGAGCTGGATACTGCATTACGCAAAGAACGAATTGCCATACTTATTGCCTCATAAATAATATTTGCCTGTTAAATGCTATTAATTATAAGTGTATCAAAAGGAAAAAAACATGGAATATATAATAAATATCTCAATTCTTACGAGATTCTATAAACATATGCTACGATGACTAAAGAAGAAATAAAATATTATTAATACAACCCAAAAATGCTATATCTTATTGTATTATCGCTGTTACCTTTATTAATTCTTTCTTTTTTGCTTGGATACAAACATGCACTACTGTTGACCAGTATCGGCATAATTGCTTATTACACCAATAAAGCATATAACAAGAAAAATCAGCAAACTGCTAATTCAGATTACATAAGCCAGCCTATAACCCCCCAAAATACGATAATCACATTTGATCTTCATGGAGTTCTATTTCAAACAAACTATCCAAAAATATTCAAGATTTTTTTGCGCAGCCCACATAAATATCGCATTATGCTCCATATGCTTAATCCAAAACTCTTATTTGATATTTTACGATTACGTTTAAAAGAAGCTGTTGCAGAAGAATACGTTGTGTATCTTATCAATAAATATCCATACTTAATGCGCTACAAATCTCTTATTATAAAAATAGGAAATGCACAAAAACCCATTACAGAAACAATTGATATTATTAAACAACTTAAAAGCCAAGGTTATACACTGCATATTTTATCAAATATAGGGGAATATTTTTTTGCGGATCTAAAAAGAGATTTTCCTGATATTTTTGCCTTATTCGATGACATCAAAATAACAACTGCAGCAGAAAACTATATTGGCAAACCGTACCCTCAAATATTCAAGTATTACTTGAAAGAATACAATGGCAATAATAAACAGATTATCTTTATTGATGATAAACAAAAAAATGTCACTGCTGCTACATCACTCGGCATGATCGGCATTCGTTACACATCACCGCAACAATTATACAGTGAACTAACAACACTTCATGTGCTATAAATGTTAATTTGATGCCGCTTTCTGCATCATACCGCCGCCAATGCCTCACATCAAAACCTCAATCAATGCAGTAGATTATAATTTTGTTTATATTGATATTGCGAAAGGCTTCCTGTTGACTACTATCAACAAAACAAGCAAGGCCCATTTTAGCTAGTTCTAAAACCTCTTTTGAGAGTGGGATTAGCATTGTTGCATTTGCATCATCATAATCAATCAAATGCCGGACTACTTCTGAATGTTCATTACGCGTAGCCAGCATCAGCGGTGTTTTACCTTGGTGATTTCGAGTATTAACTTTAGCACCACAATGAAGTAATGATTTAACTGCTTGAGCATGGCCATGTTGAGCGGCCCATAGCAGTGTTCTATTAAGATTATCAATATCACATTTAGTCATCAAATACTGAGCTACTTCTTGATGATTATTACGCGCAGCAAGCATGAGTGGTGTTGCATCAAGGTTATCTTGAGTATTAACATTAGCACCGCACCAACTAATTAATAGTTGAGCAATTTTACTATGGCCATTTCGAGCTGCCCACAAAAGACTGCCCGAACATCGTTGCTTAAAAGAATTGGACTTAATATAACGATATGCAAGACCTCCTACCAAAACAGCACTCGTACAAGCCAGCATTGTTTTAGAATGATTGCTAATATTGTTAATCAGTTGATGAGTTGCATTTGTTATAAAGCTACCTATATTAAGTTGACGTTGTATAATTTCATTGCCAACAGCATGATTTTGAACAGATGAAAATACAAATATCCCAAGAATAATTAGTTTGCTCATGTTTATCATTTTCATTGAATAGCCTCCAATATATTTACTCATTATTACTCACAAGTGAGAATAGAGGTACCTTCTCCTATCATTTTCTGCACAACATTAGTACGTTTATCCGCTATGTTATACCCATATTTATCGCTGAATAGCTTTGTACTATTTTCACTTCGTTGACGTGAGCGATGTATATTTGGGGCAACAAAAACATGTGGGTAACAATGTTCTGGACGACGTATAGCAACTAAAGGATACAAACCCTCACTAAAAACATTAGCATCTAAATCAAAATGACAGCTATAATAAGTGTCAATTTCATAAATCAGCGTAACTAAATTACTAAATACAGGTAATTTGATATTAATATGATTAAGTTCTTTACCATCTTGTTGAATACGAATATTATATATTCGATTTGTACCTGAAAGATTAAATTGTGCCCCTCTACGCTCAAAGTTACGTCTATTCGTCTCGAAAGAACCTACTGCCTGTGTTATATCAGATGTACTATAAAAATGATAAATTTTTTTGATGTTTAATATAGCATCTTCAGGAACAATAACATCCCCTGGCATTTCACGACTTTTAATATCTTGTATTGGCGATCCAACATGGATCCCAACATCAATTGTTCTATTAATATTTTTAAGCTCTTCTGCCGCGATATTAACCACATTGCATCCGTGGCTATGCGCTATAGTCCAAATCTGATTAGTATTATTCTCCGTAGTATTTATCGTCTTGATTAATTGTTTAGCTAAAATACCAGCTGCCTCTTGACGATGATTTATATCTAATGCTCCAGACCAGGTAAATGAAATTATATCTACTGAACAGTCATATACCTGTGCTAATACATGTCCAAAATATTTTATATGCTGTGTCGGTTCATTGTCTTTACCACCAAATGAGGCATCATTGGACCACGTACCGTGAATACATACTAAAAGAATTCTCCCTCTGCTGAGAGCACTTGGTCGTATCCTTTTGTGCCTAAGTCTATAGTTATTATATTGAGCATGCACAAGCTTCCAACCATCTTTATCACCATCAATTGTTACCTCTTCGTATATATCAGGTAAATCATTCAAAGAATATTGTAGACTATCTGAAGCTACTCGCTCTTTCCCACTTTCATCTATCTGAATAATGCCAGCCTGTACAAATGGATGATCATGCGGATTTGGGCCTTTAACTATGTTATTTAGTTGTCGCTCACGGTTGTTTAGTTGCCGTTCATGTTCAATAACATTTTCTTGAACCTCTTGAACGCCATTCTTCGCTGCTCTTACTCCTTCTTTAAGTGTTTCAGCAGTATTTTGTATGGTTTCTTTCTCTCTTCTCTCTTGCTCTAATCTCTCCTCAAGTTGCCTAATTTCATTATTCTTATCGTCTAATGTTATTTGATGTTGTTCTCTTACTTTTGGTCGAGCTTCTAATTCGCTAGGCTGTTGCACTCGACGCCGCTCAACAATTCCTAAATTATTTCTATTATTAAGTAGAAGTAGCTTCAGGCCTATTTGGCGTTCACGAGTTAACGCCTTTTGCAAGCTATCGGCACGATTACGTTGCTCTTGTTCAACCTGCTTAAGCTGAGCATATTTTTTCCAGCCATAGGCTGCCCCTGCAGCAATAACAGTTCCTGTACCAAACAAACCTACTGCCATTTGATTCTCTTTAATTGCTTCAATAGTTTGTGATGCAAGATGTGAACCTAAAGAAGAAACAATATTTTTAGAAAAGATGTTATTCAAACTAATATTCCATGGAAATGCATAACTGGTAGAAGAAGTAAACATGGATAATATTAATAAAACAACAATATTCTTTGATTGATGAATTCTGGTTAAAAACTTCATATCAAACACCTCCACTTATCATATTGGATTTAAACGCCAAAAATTAACTATTTTAAAGATTATTCTTATTGTTAATATGCCAGATATTATCAGATTGTCAATATAAAAGCAAAAATCAGATCAAAGCTCTGGCCTTCTGGTACAATATATTTTATACTGATATAGATATAATTGCTATATGACAAGATAAATGAATTACAGTTTGTATAAAGGGGTCGCTTGAATACATTTTTGTTCCTATCAATATTTTCGTTGCTCGGCAGCATATACTTCATTATTGGCTGGCTCGCATCGAAAAATATCACAACAACAACCGATTACTTCCTGGCCGATCGCTCTCTAGGGCTTATACCGGTCACTTTCACGCTTATTGCCACACAATTGGGCAGTGGCATGCTCCTTGGTACTTCTCAGCTGGCTTATCAAATAGGGCTATATGGCATCCTTTATACCCTGGGAATGAGTATCGGCTTTGTGATATTAGGATGTGGACTGGCAGCAAAGCTACGGTCACTCAACATAGCAACAACCGCAGAACTATTTGAAACCAAGTATAATTCCCCCAGACTGAAATATATTGCTTCATCACTATCTATACTAACTATGTGTGGACTTCTGATAGGCCAAGTGGTCGCATCCAAGTTATTAATTGCCGGTTTAGGCATGGATAATGAATATATATTTATTGCATTTTGGGCATTTATTATTACCTACACAATGGCCGGCGGCTTGAAAGCGGTAGTTATCACTGATCTTTTTCAGGTATTGTTCATTATTATTATTTTTGGTGGACTGTTTTTATATACCTTACTTTTTGGTTCTCCATCATCTGTCCCACTATTTTCTCTTATACAGCAACAACACTCGTTTGCAACAACATCGTTTACGTTATCTAGCATTGTAGCAACATTGTTAATGCCAGCACTTTTTTCATTAATCGAACAAGATTTAGCGCAGCGTTTTTTTGCCGCTCGATCACAACGCATTGCAGCATTATCAGCATTGTGCGTAAGTTGTTTCATGATCTCATTTTCTTTTATTCCTATCTATTTTGGTATGCAAGCAAAAATAAGTAATATACCACTAGCTTCTGGTGCAAATCCACTTATCCCTTTTTTAAGCACTATTACCCCTGAATTTATTGTGATACTCGCTATATGTGCCATTATTGCAGCAATCACTTCAACAGCAGACTCTTTACTGTGTGCAATTAGTTCTAATATTGTTCAAGATTTTGATGTTACACGCCTGGGTATAAAAAATCGTTTAACCTTCTCAAAAATAGCAACATTAATAGTTGGCACAGGAGCTCTTATAGCGTCATATTTTGTGCCGCACGATATTATTAATATTTTAATTGCTAGCTATGAGTTATCGGTCAGTTGTTTGCTCGTACCACTACTATTTAGCTACTTTAAAGATAATCTTAAAAAAGAAGCGGCTATTGGCTCTATGATAGGCGGATTGGTAGGACTTATCCTTTTCAGAATTATTCCTATGCCAATTCCTAAAGAGATCGCGACATTAATACTTTCATTAATCGGCTATATGATAGGTTCAAAAATAACCAGTAATAATAAACAATCAGAATAGCTGCAATAGCTATTTAGAAAACAGGTATTTAATTTTATATAGTAAAGGCAACCGAACGACTCCTTGCTTATTAAGTACTTTTTGCAATCTACAATCCAATGAATTAAAACAAGCAAGCAGGTGAGGCTTAGCACTCAGATCTGGTGTATAACCCAAGAAATTTACATAATTTAACGCGCAAACAGATAATGCTTGTTCAAATGTTAAATCTTGTTTTAAATAATCACGAAAACGATTTTTTTCATCTTGAGATGGAACACACATAAAGCGACTTGTATGATACATCGTTAAAAAATTATCAATTAAATGATGAGATTCATGAGACATAATTTTGGATCCCAAAACACACGAAAGTTTAGGAGGAAAACTGGGCAACTTCTCGTGAAATGAAGAATTATAGACATAGGCGCTTAAATTCTTTTTTTGTAAAGCGTATTCTACCAAAGTATTATGCAATGCCTCCCGTGATGAAGCTGAAATAGTTTGTTGATTCCCCATTTCTCCAGCATCATCAAGAAACTGCTGAAGTTTTGATTCCTGAAGCAAGCTTTCTTCTAAACAAGGCTCTTCACTATTCTTGCTCATACCACAAAGCAATGCTGAAATAATAATACAGTTCAAGAGAATAAATAAGAAACGTAACTTCATAACAACAACCTCCAACTACTATTAAACTATCACATATAATTTTTAAGATGAATCTGTTTATTAAAATATTAAGAAAGCACTAAAACTTGTCAAGACCGTATTTTTATACTTTTTTGTATGCTTCATATACTATGCGAAAAACTTCATCTAAATTATCACTGACGGTGAATAAATTAGCAAACTCTGGCGCAATAAAATCTTCTTTGAGCCCTGAATTAGTATACCAATCAATAAGTGGTTGCCAATATGATGAGCCAACAAAAATAAATGGACAATGCTTTATTTTCTCATGTTTTAATAAATTAAATACTTCAAATATTTCGTCTGCTGTTCCAATACCACCGGGAAATACAATAAAAGCAACCGAATAACGAATAAGAACCCACTTTCTAAGAAAAAAATTGCTGATGCGTAATACTGAAGCACATGGATTATCAAAATTAACATCAACATCTCGCAATCCTATCCCAAGAGTTTTTCCGTAATGAGTTTGTTTTTTTTGTACACGCTCAGCACCACAATTTGCAGCTTCCATAATACCTGGACCACCGCCAGTTATCACTGAAATACCGTGTTGGGCAAACATATATGATAACTGATACGCTTGTTTTGACCATTCATTATCCTGTCCAGCTCTTGCACCACCAAAAATCGTTATAATTGGTTGAGGCAAACGAGATAACAAATAAATACCACGTATAAACTGCAACATACTGCGCCCAAAAACATAGGACATTCGTACACTTTCTTTAAACCAGCTTATCTTCATTCATACCTCTTACCTATTTTCTTGTGGATTATAATGCACACTCATCGCGCACCAAACAAAATGCTTCATCTACATCATCAATCACCGTAAATAATTGAGCATCATCTTTATTTATTGCCCCATGCTTTAATGCTTCTTCAGTTACCCATTGCATAAAAGGCCCCCAATATTCTTTTCCGATTAAAACAATAGGAACTCGAGACAGTTTATTCGTTTGTATCAGTGTTAACACTTCAGTAAGTTCATCCAATGTTCCAAATCCACCAGGAAAAACAACAAATGCAGCTGAATAATGCGTCAATAGCCATTTACGCGCAAAAAAGTATTCAAGTTCAAAATATTCCTGGACACACGAATTTCTACCTTCCCCCAAATCTTTAACACTAATACCGATACTTTTTCCCCTGCCACCATTGCGTGCAATAGCACCGCAGCTGGCAGCTTCCATAATGCCTGGACCACCACCAGTCAACACCGAAATACCTTTCTCAACAAACATATTAGCAAGCTTATGGGCTTTTTGTGCATACGGATCTTCTTTATGCAACCGAGCACTACCAAAAATAGATACTATCGGCTTGGGGATATCTGCTATTTTCCATATACCGTACATAAGTTGAAGTTGTACTTTAAATAATCGATAAAAAACTGAAGAACACAGCTTCAATCGTTTAAATATCATTACTATTTCTCCTTATAAGGAAATATTTTTCAAACGCAAAGCATTCAATACAACCGATACGCTTGAAAATGCCATCGCAGCACCAGACAACATAGGACTGATAACAATAGTAAATAATGGATATAACACTCCCATGGCAACAGGAATTAACACAATATTATAACCAAATGCCCACATAAGATTTTGCCGGATATTACGAATCGTCATGCGCGATAAGATAATAACTTTGGGAACTAATGACATATCATCGCGCAATAGTGCCGTTCCAGCTGTTTCTATGGCAATATCAGTTCCACTTCCCATAGCGATACCGATATCAGCTGCAGCTAATGCCGGTGCATCATTAATACCATCACCAACCATCGCAACAATCTGATCTTTTGATTTTAACTTTTTAACTTCATGTTCTTTATCCTGCGGCAATACTTCAAATAATACATGCTCAATACCAACAGAACGAGCAACTGCTTGGGCAGATAGTTGATTATCTCCGGTAATCATCATTGATCGTATTCCCATACTGTTTAATCGTTCTATTGTTGCTGGAACTTCAGGGCGAATAGTATCAGCAACACAAAAAAATACAATCAAATGCTTTTCAAACGCAACAAACGAAACTGTTTTAGCCTCTTCTGCCCATTCAATAGCACACGTGTGAACTTCTTGAGGCATGACCACCCCTTCTTGCTCCATTAAGCGCCTAGAGCCAATAACAACTTTATGATTATTAACATATGCCCGTACTCCCAAGCCAGAAACCGCTTCAAATTTATTTACCGCAATAGTTGCTGCCCGAATAGCATAATCTTGTTCTAAGTGCCGTATAACTGCTTGGGAAACTGGATGCTTAGATAACCTTTCTACTGCTAAAATAATAGCTGCAGCATATGCCTTATTATCGATACCTTCGGGTACATTTATCTGTAACTGCGTGAAAATATCGTCTAAGCGATCATCAAAACGAAAGCCTTTCACTGTTTGTTTGCCTAGCGTTAGCGTGCCCGTTTTATCAAAGACAACAATAGTAACCTTGCCTGCTATCTCCAATATCTGCGCATCTTTAATTAAAATACCTTCTTGCGCACCTCTGCCCATACCAACCATAATTGATGTTGGTGTTGCCAACCCAAGCGCACAAGGGCACGCAACAATAAGTACCGATACCATATTCACTAATGCATGTAAAAACTGTGGCTCAGGCCCGATATTAAACCAAAGTAAAAAGGTAATAAGTGATAGTACAATAACTGCGGGAACAAACACCGCTGAAATACGATCAACAATCTTTTGCACTGGCGCTTTTGAACGTTGAGCACGCTGCACCAATCCAATGATTTTAGCTAATGTTGTTTGTGCACCAATCTTAGTTGCCTTCATTTCAAATGCACCGGTTTGATTGATAGTAGCGCCAATTACTTCATCATCTTCTTGCTTAAACACCGGCATGCTCTCCCCTGTTACCATACTCTCATCTATTGAAGATTCTCCTTTGATAATAACACCATCAACTGGAATACGTTCACCCGGTTTAATTAAAAGGATATCGCCAGCAACAACACGCTCTATCGGTATTGGTATCCACGCTTTGGCCTGTTGCTCAGTTATTCGCTGTACGGTAGCCACCGTTGGTTGCAGGCCAATTAATTTTCTTATTGCTGCAGACGTACGCCCTTTGGCACGAATTTCCAAAAATTTGCCCAATAAAATAAGGGTTATAATCGTAGCAGCAGCTTCAAAATAAACATGAGTAGGAATACCTACTTGCTGCAAGAAAGATTCAAAGAACAGCACAAAAACTGAATAAAAATAGGCAACCGAGGTACCAAGTGCAATCAAAGTGTCCATATTGGCCATACGATTTTTGAGCCCCCGCCACATACTGTAATAATAACGAGCGCCAACCCAAAACTGCACTGGCGTAGCCAAAAGCAACATAAGCCATTTATTTTTCAGAAACGGTGGCGCAAATGGCACCATTGCACCAATTAACAATAAACTTGATAATATTGCACTCACAATCAGTTTAATTTTTAGCTCTGCTAATTCCTGTTTCCTTTCTATATCTTCAACTATCTCTTCAGGTTTTTTGGGGATTGATGCTGCATAACCAAGATCAGCTATTGCAGCCTGCAATACTTCGGGAGTAACCTGTTGGGAATCATATTCTATGTATGCTTGTTCGCTTGCATAATTTACTTGAACCGCTAAAACACCCGACGTACGCTTCAATCTATCTTCAATTACTACTGAACAACTAGCACAATGCATGCCTGCAATATGCAATGTTATATTAGGCTGCGCCATTATTCACCTCTTTTAGGGCCATAGAAAAAAAACCATATAACTAGAATAATCAACATAATTAACAGGATATTAACTAAAACTGTTGTTATCATTATACTTTCCTTATGATCTATACGTGAACACAATCAATCCCGCCATTAAAAAATAACATATCCACATTACCCAAAACAATGAGATGACCAAAAGATATTGGATAAATAAAACTTCTTTAAGTCCTATGTATAGCAATAATTAACAATATTTATATTAATTCTTTATTTCTTTTTGAAATTTTAACTACCTTTGTGCTATAATAAAATTGAATATTTATTAACATAGGCAGATAAAAGGTAAACTATAGGTTCAATAAAAAAGAAAAATGAACAAAAAACAGTATATTTATTACTTATTCATAGCTATTTTTTTGAGCAGCACATGCATAAAACCTGATATTTCACCGCAAGAAACATGGCTTACTATTTTTATACATGGCATCATGAGTATTAAACCTCATCTTTCTATGGCAAATTTTTTACGCTTTATGACAGACAACGTAGAAAATACCGTCTATTCTTACACCGTTGATTTAATGAGAAATGATCCACATTTTTATAAAAATCAAGCAATGCAAGGCCCAGGACTTAAGCATATCGATCTTAATAATAACCAAAAAGGCAATGCCTCAGGAGCTCTTGCTATGCTTTTTGATACAATAGCGCAAGAAAGTACCGGAATTAAAGCTATTAATAATTATTACTATACTTATGGGTGGTCAGGATTATTAAGTCCTTCTAGACGTTATAAAGATGCAAAAGATTTATACGCTAGTCTTACCCATGAAGTTGAACAATTGAGCAAACAACATGTTGCTCCTAAAATTAGGCTTATTGGCTATAGCCATGGTGGTAACATATGTTTAAACCTTGCCCTGGTACAACGACGAGAACAGCCAACAACTCCATTAGATATTGATGAACTTATCCTTATAGGAATGCCGGTACAAAAAGAAACAGATTATTTAATTAACCACAAAATGTATAAAAAAATATATCATTTTTATTCGCGAGGTGACCGCATTCAAAAAATTGATTTCTTTTCTTTTAATCGCTTTTTTTCAAGGCGCATTTTCAAAGAAAGAAAAGGCTTCAGATTACCTCACAAATTAATGCAAGTGCAACTAAAAACAACAAGAAATGCAAAAAATATTAAAAAACGAAAGCAAGCACGTAACAACCTTAACCCACGAATGAACTTTAAAAATTCAACAGTTGTTTCTGGCAAATCACCGTTCCTGCGTAATGTGGCACCTGGCCATTCAGAATTGTGGTTCTTTGGCTGGACACCGCTGCATTATCGCAAAACATATCCACTCCGCCCATTACCAACCGTCGCTATGATACCTTATATAACACACCATTTATCACAACTAGAACATAAGCCGCCAGCAGCAACGCCCATTGTTGTTGATATGCGCCCCCAACAGGGAATTACCATAATTAAACATCAAGATCGCTCAAAACATTTTAAGGTTGTTAACTTTTTACCAAAGAAAAAATTCAATGAATTAAAACAAAAAGCTCAACGTTACGCCCCGGATAATTACACTCCTCAAGCATACATGGAAAGAATTAAAGTGGCATATGAACAGGCAAAATTATTATATCGTCAACAAAGAAAAAAACGCTTGCCACGAAAACATATGGCCTTTGCTCATAATTAGGCCAATCTAATGCGAATTCTTCGTATTCTTAATTTGATTTTGAGACTTGCTCGCCCATTCTATTTCATACTTTTGAATAATCAAAAGCATTTGTACAAAATTGCTAGTTTGGGAAGATGCCTGAACAGACAATCCCTTTACACGCAACTTAGCTTCTTCGTTTAAATTATCCCTGAGAAGGCTCCCACATAATTTCTGCATATTCTCCTGCCCATTCTTAAAAATGAAATTATTTAAGGGATTTACTCCACTTTGTAAAAAGGCTTCAACAACCTTAGTATCACCTTTCTCTACCGCCATCAAAGGATAAGGTCCACTAAGCTTATCAAACTCTTCTTGCTCAGTCCCAGATCTTAAATTGGTTATTATAATAGGTATATAACCTGGAACTTCAGACAAGTGATTCATAGAATCATACTGTGACATTATTATTTCGAAAGACTTTTTCCAGACTTGGCAATGCTGTTTTTTAAGCTGTTCAAGTTGGTTTGGTTCTTCATTACCTCCCGGCGCTCCTATAACTATAGTTGTTGTTATACAAGCTAGCATAAATACTTTTTTAATCATGAATATCCTTTTATAAACATCAACAGTAAAATAACTAATTCAACATCCGTTCGTGGTGAGTGCGCTGCGCTTCACGTCGTTCAGCACAGGCTCCGCAGCATGTATCGAACCATGAATCCAAATAAATTAAATATAAAAAGTTATTAAGTTATAAAGTAGATAATGTTATATTATCTTTCGATTGTCAATTGAATTAGTATTTGTTCAAGAATTTTTAAAGTAAAGCAAAAAGCTGTCGAAGTTAATTTGAGTTCGAATGGTTCGATACACGCTGCCAGGCCTGTGCTGAGCGACGTCGAAGTGCAGCGCACTCACCACGAACGGACAAGAATAATTCATGTAAAATTGGATATGGTTACAACAAATTGTGAAATTTATTTAACTGTTGAGAAAAGATGTGGGTAATGAATAGTCACCACGAACGGACAAAAATAATTTATATTAAAGTGGCATATGAACAGGCAAAATTATTATATCGTCAACAAAGAAAAAAACGCTTGCCCCGAAAACATATGGCTTTTTCTCATAATTAGGCCAATCTAACACGAATTTTTCGTATCCTTAATTTGATTTTGAGACTTGCCCTGCCATTTTATTTCATACTCTTGAATAATCAAAAGAATTTTTACATAATTGTCAGTTTGGGAGCGGTGCTGAAAATGCCATTCTCTCTCTTCAAGCTCTTCTTGACTAAGACGAAGTTGTGAGCTAAGTTTTTTTCCATCTACCTCTAAGCTATTCTTGAGCCATATCTTACATACCTCACGCATATTCATACCACGATACCTCATTTTGCATGGAGTAAAGGGATTTATTCCACTTTTTAAAAAGGCTTCAACAACCTGAGCATGACCTTTCCTTGCCGCCAACATAGGATAACATCCACTAAGCTTATCAAAATCTTTTTGCTCAGTCTTAGATCTTAAATTGGTTACTATAGATGCTATATATTCTGGAGCGTTCGGCAAATAACAGTCTTGTTCATACCCCGGCATTACATTTTGGAATGTCTCTTTCCAATCTTCATAATGATTTTTTTGAAGCTGTTCGAGTTGGCTTGGTTCTTCATCATCTCCCGGCGCTCCTATAATGATAGTTGTTGTTACAAGAGCTAGCATAAATACTTTTTTAATCATGAGCATCCTTTTATAAATATTATTTGACCGAATATACAACATTAATTATCTAATTGTAACAGGCTATTACAAAATTATAATCTTACATTCCTGTTACATGCTAACTTTTCACCAAAAATATGTATTGGATTTATATAACCGCGTAGATCATATTCTCCTAAATCAATGAATAACTTTTTCATCTCTTCAGACAGAAGTGTATGTACATGTGCCGAAATAAACAGTCTATGACATGAATATCGCGTCAATTGCTCGAGCCTACTTGCTCTATTGATAGGAGAACCTACAACAATATGTTCATAACTATCATTAATTGGCCCGACTCGCTTTATCACCACGGTGCCAAGCTCAATACCTATACCATTCAAAATTGGATCTCCACTTGACGTTTTAATATGTTTAATACGGTCCATTATTTCGCATGCAGCCTTTATTGCTTGATCAGCGGCTAATGAAGACGATTCACCCAAGCCAAAATAACCTACAATAGCATCCCCTACAAATCTGCCTACAATACCGCCATGCTCCAAAATACTACCGCCCATTTGTTTAAAATAGGTATCAAGCAGTTGAGCAATCTCTTGTATGCTAACAGTTTCACACAACGCAGTAAAATTACGAATATCACAAAATAAAACAATAACATTATCGTAGGTGCCCTGCTTAAGATCAGTAAACTTCATTATTTTATTTCCTTCTACTTAAAACATCTCTTTTCAACGAATTAATTCCCACAGATCTATAAAATCATCCATCGTGAGTTGTTGTGCTCGCATGGCTAGTAACTTTTCTGGAATCATGGAAATATCAATATGTGTTTGCATAAAATTATTACGTAGCG
>SDBV01001579.1_pt1 | contig 34308 bp, 21 predicted proteins | sample 2277081 | NCBI WGS metagenome assembly SDBV01 (sample SAMN10402039, study PRJNA504765) | marine sediment metagenome | isolation source: marine sediment core GS10_PC15, 223 cmbsf | place: Arctic Ocean: Southern Knipovich Ridge | collected 2010 | reverse complement strand
GAGGCGACCAGCATTTGGATGAAGTACCAGCAGCTTGGCCTGGAGGCGTCGATTACGATGTTGTTCAGGGTTCCCGAGCCGGGCACGCTGGTGATGTTGCTGGGCACGGGCCTGCTGGGCCTGTTGTTGTGGCGACGACGAAGGGGATGAAGGCGACTAGCTGCCCAGCTTCGCCAGCCAGACGGTGCCCCAAATCAGCAGGAAGCAAATGGCGAAACAGACGACGAAGCCGATCACGTCGACGGGCTTCGGCCGCTGAAACTCCAGGCCGCCGAAGTCCACAAGCCGCCGGTCGTCGAAACGCCGCGGGTCCGCGTTGGAGAGTTCGATTTCCTGCCGATCGGCTTGCGGATCGCCTTGGACCGGTGTCTTCATCTTCGCGTAGAAACGGTCCAACGGCTGCTTGTCCACCCGCGGCGTGACCAGGCTCAACAGGACCATCACCACAAACGGCAGCACCACCCGGGTAGGCAGCCGTAGCGTCTCCAACGCGGCGTTGGTCATCTTAGTGAGGTCCAGGCGGAGCACGTCGTAGATCAGGAAGTCGATCCGAAAGCGGCCCTTGCCGCGCAAGTCACAGTCGGAACGGAACCGCCGGCGAACGGTTGCCGTGTCGCCGGATTCGGTGCGGTCAATTTCTTCCAGCAGATAGCGTTGAACTTCGACCGGCACGACCTTATCCTTGCCGTCCTCCCCCTTGACGACAATGCCCGTGACCTTGCCCTGCTTGTCGTATTTGATCACCCGGCCTTGCGAGTCGACCGGCACCACGCCGCCGGTCCAGAAGATCGCCTTCCCCCCGGTGACGAACTTGTCTTCCATCTGCTCTGCGAGCTTCAGTCGCGTGGGACAGGGGCCCAGCGTCTCGGCGGCGGCGCGGCGGACTTCGGCCGTCATTTCGATCGGCCGGATCTGCTGTTGGCGCCATTCGTCGAACAGCCGCTCCCACAGGACGAGGGCGGCCCGGCGATCTTCCACGTGCTCTTTGGTCGCCTTGCGCTGCCGGGAGGGATCGAACTCGTCGGGAAGGTCCTGGCCGAGCTTGATCGGCTGGGGGCGCCGTCCGATCCGCGGGGCCGCGGCTCGCTCTTGGGCCCAGGCCTTCGCTTGCTCGTTCCAGAGCTCGATGGCCGCGTCCCGCCGCCCCACGTCGGCCTGGACGACGTTCCGTGTTACGGTCGTGGTCACCAGGTCGTTAGCGACCGCATACCTCGGGTCATCCGCCAGGGTGGTCATGAACTTCGGCAGCAGCCATGGAACCAGAAAGAAGGCGGAGAGCGAAAACAACACGGTCCCCCAGGCTGCCCACCTGGTGGCCCGACGCCAGAACATGCCGATCCAGAACAGGGCGGCGAACAGGATCGGCATCTCCCAGGCGACTTTCAGTTGTTCGAACACGTCCATGTAGGCCAGCGAAACGACCACCCCGCCGACGAGCACCAGCCCGCTGACCACCCGGCCCAGCAGCACGTAGGTTTTTTCGGCGGCGTTCTCGTTGACGTAGGCGGCGTAGACGTTGCGGACCACCAGGGCGGAAACGACCAGCATGTAGGCGCTGGCCGAACTCATCAACGCCGCCATCAGGCAGGCCAGCATCAGGCCGACCAGTCCCAGGTTGTAGGGACCCAGGAGTTCCCGGGCGGCGATGCCCCAGACCCGGTCCGGATCCCGGGCGATCTCCACGTTGCCGGGCATGTAGGCCAACACGATCAGAATCGTGATACACCAGCCGATCGTGCAGAATCGCTTCAAGAAATTGCCCACCACCAGTCCTACCCGGGCGGAGTTCTCCGTCTTGGCCGAGCCGCCGCCGGTGACGGCCATGTGGGGATGGACCACGATCGCCACCAGGTTCAACAGGGTGATGGCCACGATATAGTAGATGGGGAATTCGCCGCCGCGGGGGCTTTCGATGATCTCGAAGTATTCGCGGGGCACCTGTTGGTGCATGATGCGGAACCCTTCCATGGCGCCGGCGGCGGCCGGCGCGGCGCCCGGCTGCGCCGCCTCCTTGGCCACCAGGGCGCTGAGCCCGGCGGGAATCAGCAGCACCGACAGGGCGATGATGAAGAACCCTTGAATCACGTCGGTCCAGTAAGCCGCCCGCAATCCCCCCAGCACGCCGTAGACCAGCACCACCACCGCGCAGATATAGACCAGCACGTGCTCGATCGGCACCTCGTAGCCCAGCAAGCTGACCTTCTCGACCCCAACCAGCGGCGCGCCGACCTTGCCGATCGCCGTGAATCCCAGTGCCAGATAGACCATGTAGAAGGCCAGGGCAAAGAGCGTGAACGCGGCGCCGAGCCCTTTGCTTTGGTAGCGCTCCACGAACCAGTCGCCGAGGGTGATGTGCCGCATCCGCCGATACCAGACCGCGGTGAACCAGTAGAAGGGGGTCACGAAGAGCCACAACAGCACGGCCCAAATGCCGCTTAGACCGCTGGTGAAGGTCGTCCTCCCGACGGTCACCGGATCGTGCGAGCCGGTTCCGGCCCCGAACGCGGCAAAGGCCTGAAACAGTTTCCCGAAGCTGCGGCTGCCGAGAAAGAAGTCCTCCTGCTTCTTCACCAACAGCATCGACCAGACCCCAATGCCGGTCATCACCAGGAAATAGACGACCAGGACGACGTAATCCAAGACGTTCATCGTTGTGAACCTCGCAGGTTGGAGGACCCCAATCCCACGCAATACGGCGTAGAGGCCTTTTGTTGTACACGAAAGCCGAGCGAGTCGCAAATATTGCACCCAAATCTTCCTCTCGGTGTCTTCCGTGTCTCCGTGGTGAGTTCCCTGCAGAGAGAATACGGACACGTGGCCGGGCCGGAAAAACCGGCCGGACTGCTTCGGGAACCAGTTTTGGCGATTGCGGCGACTGACGCGATTGGGCGATCCGGCGAAAGCTTAATCAATAGCCGTACCTTGGCAGACGAAGAAAAGCACAGTGGGGCTTGCTGCGAGGAAACGGAGTCACCTTGCCTGAAGGGAAGGTAATCCCAGACTACAAACCCCCGAGAACGAAGAAGGCCCGATGAAGCAACTTCAGCGCGAACAACCGCTGGTGCTGGTGGTTGACGACGAAACGGAAGTGCTCGACGAGGTGGCTGCGGTGCTCTCCGCCGCCGGATTCGCCTGCCAATGCTGCACCAACTCCGAGGACGCCCTCGCCACGGCCGAGGCGTCGCCGCCCGACCTGATCATCTCCGACATCAACTTGCACGGCCAGAGTGGGCTGCAAATGTGCGAGCGGATCAAACAGATGCCGGCCTTGAAGGACGTGCCAGTGATGTTCCTCTCCGGCGCCCAGATCCCCGACATCATCCGTCGAAGCCACGCCGTCGGCGGAACCTACTATCTGCGAAAACCGTTCGACCCGGAGGTGCTCGTCGAGCTGATCGACAAGGCGCTCTGGATGCCCCACCTGGTCGCCAACCGCGCCCGCCGACGGGAAACCGTAGGCAGCGGACCGTTGAGCGGCTGACATCCGGCGGCCCCGCGCCCGTGCCGTCACTCGCTGTGCCGTCACTCGCTGTGCCGTCACTTGCCGAGCCGTCACTTGCCGAGCAGCCCCTCGCACCACGCCAGCCGGACCAGGTCGACGAGTCGGTGAACGCCAACCTTCTTCATCAACTGCGCCTTGTATTTCTCGACCGTGCTGGGGGACAATCGCAGCCGCCGGGCACACTGCTTCACCGTGAAACCTTTGGCCAGCAGCACGAGGACCTCGGATTCTCGCTGCGTCAGGCTCGAGATGCCCGCCACGTCGCCCGGCGGATCGACCCGCAGATGGCGGGATAACGGCGCCCGCAACCGCTGCGCCGCCGGGCAGAACGATTGCTTGCCGCCGGCAACGTCCCGGACCGCTTCTTCGATCTGGGCGAACGAGGCCCGGACCGTCCAATAGCCGCTGGCACCGATCGCCAAGGCCACACAGACATGGGCCGGGCAGACCGTGTCATCGAGCAACATCACACGGGGGGCCGGGCAACGGCCGAGGATCGACCGGGCGGTCTGCATCGCATGGCCATTCGACGGCGCCAAGCGTATCAGCACCACGTCCGGGGCAAAACGATCCATCACCCAATCCACTTCCGCGTCGTTGGATGCCGAGGTTTCGACGCCCCCGGGCTGGCGAAACAAGGCCAAGAGCCCTTCGCGGACCACGCCGTGGGCGTCCACGATCAACAGCCGAACCCCAGCTTTGCTTCCATTGACGCCGTTCATGGGGCCAAAGTGTACACAGGGGGTGTGACAACATGTTGTCACCCCGTCGCGATTTTGCCGAAATTTTTCGCTTTTTTTTTTCGGTTCATCGCACTGAAGCGTACCTGGTGTCAGCTTCCGGGAAGCACGAACTCCTCTTCTTTCTTTATTGCGAAACGGGGGTCGAATCGGCGGAAAATCCGCAATCTTGCCAGAAACCCGTGGGCAGAGAAGAGCGCCCCGTACTTCTGCTGTAGGCTGGGTACGCGAATCTGCGATGAACCTCTGTTTTCACGTCGCGCCCCGAAAGACCCCGCCGTAAGACCGTGTAGAACCACCCCTTTGTCACTTGACCCGGTGCTCGAACGAGAAAGAATTGTTTGTGTAGTCTCCGTGCTTTGCCAAGACTTTGGTAATATGAGGCATGCCATGAACACACAAACTACTGAGCAGTTGATCGCCAAGAGATGCGCTGCTTGCGAAGGGGGGGTGGAAAAGCTAACGCCGCGTGAGGCCCAGGCCCAGTTGAAGGCCCTGAGCGGATGGCAACTGACCGACGATGCCCGACGGCTGAAGAAGCACTGGCAGGTCGGCAACTTCCTTGCCGGCATCGACTTCTTCGGCAAGGTGGCCCAACTGGCCGAGCGTGAAGGGCATCACCCCGACCTGCACCTGGAAGGCTACCGCCATATCCGGATCGAGATCTCGACGCACGCCATCGGAGGACTCTCGGAGAATGATTTCATCCTGGCGGCGAAGATCGACCGGCTGCCGGTTTCCCTGAAGCAGGTGGCCGTCAGTGGCGGGCCATAGCTCGGATGCTCGGCTTCACCAGTAGTGACGCCCGGGATTCCAGGGCCAGTAGGACTTGCGGCGGCCGCCGAAGCGGAACTCGAACCCGCCGGTGATCGTGAGGTTGACCAGCGTGTTCAGATCGCTTCCCGCCCCAAACAGAATGTTGTCGCCGACCTCCAGCCGCAGGGCCATCCAGTCGTTGACGCGATACTTCGCTCCGATCGCCAGCGGCAGTACCACGACCGTTTCGCTGTAGTGTGCCGTAAGGCCCCCGTCATAGCGGGGCGAGAATCCTCGGCGAAGGTGGATCTTGGCGGCCCCGAAACCGGCCATCAAGTAGGGACGCCACCGCGAATCGCCCCAGGGATAGTAGAGTAGATCGAGATCCCATTGGAACGCCTTCGCGTTCATGCTGTCGAAGGAGAACCGCATCTCACTACCCCAATGGTAGGTGTGATCCCAGCCGAAGCGGACGGCGCCGAAGAAACCCTGTTGCTGACCTGCGGCCCAATCGCTGGTCACCGGGCTGCCCTGCACGATGCCCATCGACCAGCCGACACTCAGCGGACGGTAGAGCCAGCTTTCGTTGATCAGTGGCTGGCCGCGGCCGCAATGCCGTCCGAAATAGCGGTAGCGGGGTGGAAGCGGTTGATCGGCCGGCTGCCCGCACCCGGTGTCACCGCCGAAGGCCGGATCCTCGAAGGCGCCCTCGTAGCCAGGGCCGCGCTGCTGCATGCCGTTGGCGTCCGATCCGAACGCCTCGGCTGCCTTGTCCGGCGGACCGGACTGCGGAGGCGGCAGGGTGTCTTGCCCGATCGGCGGAAAAGGACTCTCCGTGTCGGGTTGCTGGCCCCGCAGTAGTGGCGCAAAGGCCTCCCAAGAGCGCCCGGGCCACTGCGGCCGTTGCCCCATGGCCGCGTCCGGCAGCCAAGCCAAACTCGCCAGGGCGAGCCATGCGACGGTCAGACGAGGATAGCCGTTCATGACGAGGCCACGTCGTGCGCGGTGAGGGGCGGAAAGCGGAAAAGGAGAAATCGAGAAGAGAACGCCGGGAGTGACCCTATAGCAGTACCCGGGGATTATGCCGAGAACCGTGGCGTGTGTCAATGCGGAAGCGGCTTGCGCACCCCCCCAATGGTGTTAATGCAGGTTTATGAGCTCTTCCGTTTCTAGGTGTACGATGGCCTTCCAAGGCCGTCGAACTGCGGGAAGATCGACGGCCTTGGAAGGCCATCGTACTAGAAACGCCGAGGTTCGCACTTAGAAACGGAAGAGCCGGTTTATGGACCGTGCTCGCCACAGCCTCCCAACAGGCCGAGTTTCACCCCGTGCCGGTTGGGCCCCACCCGCGCGAAAGGTTGACAATGGCAACGCGGGCCATTAGGCTGAATGTTGTAACGGTATCTGCCGCTTTTGGATGAACTCGCGTCGGGCGGGGCGTTCGCCAAGGTTTTTCTGCCCGTTGCGGTCACCGTAACGCCTCTTCGCTTGCAACTCGGAGTGCTTCATGGCTGCCAGGAAAAGAGAGGGCTATACGGAAATCTTGATCCGCCGGGGAATCATTAGCCCGGACCAACTGGCCGAGGCCGAGGAGATGGCCGACGAGTCGGGCATGGAAGTTCCCGATGCCCTGAGCCGGCTGGGATATGCGACCGGCGAAGACGTGACCCGCGCGATGGCCGAGGAGCACCATTGCGACTACGTCAGTCTCAGCGAAGTCGTGATTCCGCCCGCGGTCGTGGAGTTGGTCCCCGAATCGGTTGCCCGGGAAAATGCCGTGCTCCCCTTGACCGACAGCGACGGCACGCTGACGGTGATCATCAGCAACCCGAACGACATCGAGACGATCGACAAGCTGCGATTCATCCTGAACTGTCAGATCGACATCGCCTTGGCCCCGCGGGAGAGCATTTTGGAGGCGATCAACCGCCATTACGGTCAGACCGTGGGCGAGAGTGCCGATTCGATGCTCCAGGAGTTCACCGACACGGCCATCGACTTTACCGAGACCGAAGACGACATGGATCTGGGCGAGGAGGAGATCGACGAGAGCAGCGCGCCGATTGTGAAGCTGGTCCACCTGATGATCACCGAGGCGGTCCAGCTTCGGGCTTCCGACATCCATATCGAGCCCTTTGAGGACCGCATCCGCATCCGTTACCGGATCGACGGCGTGATGGTGGAGCGGGACAGCCCCCCCAGACGACTGCTGGGAGCCCTTCTCTCACGCGTTAAGATCCTGGCGAAGCTCGACATCGCCGAGCGGCGGCGGACGCAGGACGGGCGGATCAAGGTCACCGTGGGCGAGAAGGAACTGGACCTGCGGGTCAGCGTGATCCCGACCAACCATGGCCAATCGGTGGTGATGCGAATCCTGGACAAGGACAGCATCAAGGTGGGGCTTCGGCAATTGGGCTTCGCCGACGACGATTACCGCAAGTTCAAATCCCTGATCGGGCGGCCCAACGGAATCGTTTTGGTGACCGGTCCCACCGGGTCCGGCAAGACGACCTCGCTCTACGCCGCGCTGAACGAGCTGAATACGCCGGACCGGAAGATCATCACCGCAGAGGACCCTGTCGAATACTACCTTCCGGGGGTCAACCAGGTGGAGGTGCGGCATGACATTGGGTTGGATTTCCAGCGGGTGATCCGGGCGATGTTGCGACAGGCGCCGAACATCATCCTGGTGGGTGAGATGCGCGACCTGGAGACGGCACAGATGGGGATTCAGGCATCTCTGACTGGACACTTGGTTTTCAGTACACTTCATACGAACGATTCGCCCGGTGCCATTACACGTTTGGTCGACATGGGGGTGCCAGCCTACCTGGTCTCAAGCAGTGTCGTGGCGATCATGGCGCAGCGTTTGGTCCGCGTGGTTTGCCAGAAATGCAAGCAATCGTTCATGCCAACCGAGTCCGCCATAGAGGCTGCAGGAATTACACCCGAAATGGTGGAAAAAGCCACCTTCGCCAAAGGACGCGGATGTGGAAACTGCCAAGGAACCGGATACCGAGGACGACTGGGAATCTTCGAACTGCTGATCATGTCGACGAAAATCCGCGAGCTGACGTTCAATCAAGCAACCACTAACGAAATCCGCCAGTCCGCCATTTCTGAGGGCATGAGGACGCTTTACTGGGACGCCGTGGATAAGGCCCTGAGGGGAGTCACCACGCTTGAAGAGGTGTTTCGCGTCTCCAAGAAATCGGAACAGTAGTGCGTGTGCCCATAGGCCGCGCCGACTCGTTTGTGGGGTGGGCTACCCTCCAATGATGCTGATTGGGCCGCCGGAGGGCTGCGAGTTATAGGTGGAATGGTGGATATGCAGGCAGCATGGGCGGCTCGCCCGGAGATACGGAAAAGGCCGCCGCCGATGGCGGGCCGCAGGGAACGCGGGGGTGAGGAACCATCCTATTGAGCCGGATTCCAAGTGCGGCCACGTCGGGACCCGAGTACAGAAACTGCTTGAGATTTTCGCAAACTTGTGAATAATCGATACACGGGGCCGGCGCCACGATCGTACGGAACAGACAAACGAAAAGGCCTTCTCGATCCGCGATCTGAGCGCGGAAACGGCGAGCGCAAAGGGTTACCAAAATGGGTAGTATTCTTATCGATAAGTTGCTCCATACGGTGGTCAACCGTGGGGCCAGCGACCTGCACATCGCCGTGGGCCAGCCGCCGGTGGTTCGGGTACACGGCCGGCTCAAAAGGCTCGAGACCAAGGTGCTGGAACCGGACGACACGATGGCGTTGATGAAGAGCATCACGCCGGAGCGGTGTCAGCAGGAACTGCAGGAGGTGGGGGGGTCCGACTTCGGCTTCGCTTTTGGCGACATGGCCCGGTTCCGGGTCTCGATCTTCAAGCAGCGCGGCAACGTGGGCATGGTGCTGCGGCAGATTCCCCTGGAGTTGTTGAGTTTCACGGACCTGGGGACCCCGCCGGTACTGAGTGAGTTGATCATGCGGCCGCGGGGGCTGGTGCTGGTGACCGGTCCGACGGGCTCGGGCAAGACGACCACCTTGGCGGCGGCGGTCGATCACATCAACGATCGCGTCGACCAGCACATCATCACCATCGAGGACCCCATCGAGTTCTACCACACGCACAAAAAATCGACGATCAACCAGCGCGAGGTGGGCGTGGACGTTCCCAGTTTCGCGGAGGCGATTCGCCGGGCGTTGCGCCAGGATCCCGACGTGATTCTGGTGGGCGAACTGCGTGACTTGGAGACCATCGAGGCGGCCATCACCGCGGCGGAGACCGGCCACATTGTGTTCGGCACGCTGCACACCACCGGGGCGGCAGGCACGATCAACCGGATCATCGACGTATTTCCGAACAACCAGCAGGACCAGATTCGCACCCAGTTGTCGGTGGCCTTGATCGGGATTCTGTCGCAGGCGCTGTTGCCGAGAATCAGCGGCGGCCGGGTCGCGGCCTACGAGATGCTGGTGATCACTTCGGCGGTGGCCAACTTGATCCGCGAGAATAAGGTGTTTCGGATCACTTCGGCGATCCAGACCGGGCAGCGGGAGGGAATGCAGTTGCTCGACGACCACATGTTCCAGTTGTGGCAGAAGGGCGTAGTGGAGAAGAAGGATATCCTGCTCAAGGCCGTCAACCCCAACGACTTGGCCGGTCGGATTGCCAAGGTCGAGCGGGGGTTGCTCGAGGCCGAGGAGGAAGCCAAAGGCCGCTTGGCCAAGGGCAACGGCGAGCAGGGCGCGACCCCCTCCCAACGGCAACGGAAGAAATGACAGTTTTGTAGCGGCGACTTGGAGTAACGTAACCATGGCGATTCGGCGGATCGGTCAGATTCTGGTCGACTTGGGGTTCATCGACGAGGACAAGCTGGAGGTGCTGCTGGATGAGCAGCAGCAGCGTCCGGGCGAGATGTTCGGCCAGATCGCCGTCGGGATGGGTTTGATCACCGACGATCAACTGGCCCAGGGGCTGGCCGAGCAGATGAGCATGCAGGTGATCAGCCTGGCCGACGTGGCGATCCCGCCGGAAGTGCTCGGCCACGTCACCGAGCCGATGGCCCAGTTGTATCGCATCATTCCGGTCAGTTTCAAGGACGACACGTTGACGATCGCCATGTGCGATCCGCAGAAGCTGTCGATCATCGACGAGTTGCGGAGTTTCCTGGGCTACCAGATCCGGGCGGTCGTGGCCACCGAGCGGGACGTTTTGAAGGCCTTGGAGCGGTACTACGCGGCCAGCGGCGAGAGCGTCGAGAGCCTGATCGCCGGGATGGAGGAGGACGAGGACCTGATCGCCCAGGCCGAGGCGCTGGAGCAGGAGGGTCCCATGGACCTGACCAGCGTGGAGGCCTTGGCCGACAGCGCGCCGGTGCGGAAGCTCTTGAACATGGTGCTGCTTTTGGCCATCAAGGACCACGCCAGCGACTTGCACTTCGAGCCCTTCGAGAGCGAGTTCAAGATCCGCATCCGGGCCGACGGCGTGTTGTACGAGATGGTCCCCCCGCCGCGACACCTGGCCTTCGCCATCACCACCCGAATCAAGGTCATGGCCGATTTGGACATCGCCGAGCGGCGGATGCCGCAGGACGGGCGGATCCGTTTGACGGTGGGCGGGCATCCGGTCGATCTGCGCGTCAGCGTGTTGCCCACGATGTTCGGCGAGAGCGTGGTGATGCGGATCCTCGACCGCTCGGTGATCATGCTCGATTTGGGTGTGATGGGAATGGACTCCACCGTGTTGGCCGACTTCCGCTCGGTGATTCGCAAGCCCAACGGAATCGTGCTGGTCACCGGCCCGACCGGTTCGGGAAAGACGACCACGCTCTACGGGGCGTTGAACGAACTCAACGAGATCACCGACAAGCTGATCACCACCGAGGACCCGGTGGAGTACGACATCGACGGCGTGGTGCAGATGCCGATCGACGCCAGCATCGGCAACACCTTTGCCAAATGCCTGCGTTCGATCCTGCGTCAGGACCCGGACAAGATCCTGGTGGGCGAGATCCGCGACCTGGAGACGGCGGAGATTGCGGTGCAGGCCTCGCTGACCGGCCACATGGTGTTCAGCACGTTGCACACCAACGACGCCCCCAGCACGATCACCCGGCTGCGCGACATGGGCGTGCCGCCGTTTCTGCTGACGGCCACCCTCGAGGCGGTGTTGGCACAGCGGCTGGTGCGGAAGATCTGCCGCGAGTGCCACGAGCAGACCATGCCCAGCACCGAAACCCTGGCCCAACTCGATCTGACCCCCGACGACGTGCTGGACCAGAAATTCTTCCGCGGCCGGGGCTGTGCGTCGTGCAACAATACGGGCTTCAAGGGACGCACCGGCCTGTTCGAGTACATGGTGATGAACCAGCAGTTGCGGGACCTGGTCAATCGTGGGGCGTCGACCGAACAACTTCGCAGCGTCGGGCTCCAGACGGGGATGCACGCGCTGCGGGTCTCCGGACTGGAAAAGGTTTACGGCGGAGAGACCACCATCGAAGAGGTCATCCGCGAAACGGTGGCTGAGAACTGAACAGGAGTCGAGCCATGCCGACCTATCAATTCGAAGCGATGGACGCCACCGGCCAAGAGATCAAGGACGTGGTCGAGGCGCCCAGCCAGGATGAAGCCATCGCCACGATCAAGCAGAACGGTTACTTCGTCACGAAGATCGCCGTCAAGAAGAGCCGCAAGACGGCCGCCGGAAAAAAAGACACCAAAAACAAAGGCAAGACCTTCGCCATCGGCGGCGTGGGGTCGAAAAACCTGACCACCTTCACCCGCCAGCTTTCGATCCTCCAGGACGCCGGACTGCCCATCCTGCGGAGCCTGAAGATCCTCGAAAACCAGTCCAGGCCGGGCGCGCTGAAGAACAGCCTGATCGACGTCTGCGACGAGATCGAGAGCGGGGCCACCCTTTCGGAGGCCATGGCCAAGTCACCCAAGGCCTTCAACCGCCTCTACGTCAACATGATCAAGGCCGGAGAGGCGGGCGGGGCCCTGGAGGTCATCCTCCGGCGGCTGGCCGAGTTCCAGGAAAGGGCCCAGGCCCTGAAACGCAAGGTCATCGGCGCCCTGGTCTACCCCGTGGTGATCATCGGCTTCGCCGCCGGAATCCTTACCTGCATCATGCTCTTTATCGTGCCCGAGTTCCGAAAAATCTTCGCCGAATTCGACCACGAACTGCCTTTCATCACCGAGATCCTGATCACCATCTCCACGTTTGTCGGCAAGTTCTGGTGGGCCCTGCCGACCTTTCCGGTCGCCGTCTGGCTGTTTGTCAAGTTGGTGCGGAAATTCAACGCCGGACGCACGGGTTGGGACCTGTTCACCCTGAAGATCCCCATCTTCGGCCAACTGGTCGAAAAGAACATCACCGCCCGAACCATGCGCACCTTGGGCACCCTGGTGGCCAGCGGCGTGCCGATCCTCGAATCGCTGCACATCACCCGCGAAACCTCCGGCAACGCCGTCTTCGAAACCCTCTACAGCAAGGTCTACGACTCGATCCGCGAGGGCGAATCGATCGCCCGGCCGCTGAAAGAGTATTCCAAGCCCGCCTTCCATCCCGTCACCCTCTTCTTCTGGTTCATGTTCATCGGCGGACCCATCGGAATGCTGCTCTACATGGCCAAAATGAACCAGCGGATCCTCGACGACATGGTGGTCAACATGGTCGACGTGGGCGAGGAGACGGGCGAACTCGACACCATGCTCTACAAGGTGGCCGACACCTACGACGAAGAGGTCGCCGTGTTGACCGACAGCCTGATGAGCCTGATGGAACCGTTGATGATCGTCGTGCTCGGCGGGGCGGTGGGATTCATCGTCATCGCCCTGTTCTTGCCGCTGATTAGTCTGATCGAGAAACTCAGCGCCTAGTAGGGTGGGTGCTCGCACCCACGCGAAAAAGGAAAAAGGACGAGAAGGATAGACGCGTGGGTGCAAGCACCCACCCTACGGACTCCACAAACTGCTACAAGAAACTAAGGGCAAACTACCCATCCAGACAGGCAGTCGACTGCCGGGAGGATCCGTTATGGACGCCAACTCCACCCCCCCACGCCCGAGACGCGGCTTCACGATGGTCGAGTTGTTGATCGTGATCGTGATCATCGGGATCCTGATGGGCCTGCTCACCCCCGCCGTGATCACCGTGCTCAACAAGGCCAAGACTACCGCCATCCATGCCGACCTGAAACAGCTCGAAATGGCCGTCGAAGAGTACCGGACCAATTTCACCGATTTCCCGCCCGACTTCTTCGACGTGTCCAACAACAACGCTGCCCAGGCTAGCGTCGCCCGCCACTTCCGCAAGGCGTTTCCCAAGTACATTCCTGGAAGACCGTCCGGCACGACCACCGGAACCGACTGGGACCGGATCTCTGCAGATTTCACCTACAGCAGAGGGCTTAATGATCTCAGTCTCAACGGACTCGACCCGGCCTCAGCGTTGGTCTTTTGCCTGGGCGGACCGCCGGACCCGACTTCCAAGCAACTGCTCGGCTTCAGCGCCAATCCGAGGAATCCGTTCCAGCCCGGCGGCGGCCGTCTGCCGAAGCTCTTCGACTTCAAGGAAACCCGGCTCAAGGGCTTTGCCAATGGCGCTTGGCAGGCGTGGCCGGTCTACACGGCCGACAAGACGGACGTTCCCTACATCTATTTTCGCCCCCGGCAGATCTCTGGCCGGTCCGAGTATGCCTATGATGACGGCAGCGGCAACCTGCTGCCTCTCTTCCATGGTTCGGGAAACAACATTTGCGTTGCCTATCTCGCTTCGGCCGGCGACCCGACCAACCCGGGTGGGTCGAACGTCGTGCGAAGGTGGAACAATCCGGACACCTTCCAGATCATCTCGCCCGGGCTCGACGAAGAATTCGGCAATGCGCCGATCGACCTTTTCCGCCTCTCAACCACGGGCGAGATTCTTCCGCCTCCACCACCTGGCGCAGGCTTCGATTTTGCAAACGACTACGACAACATCACGAATTTCATCAGCAACGGCACGCTGGAAGACGCGCTCTAAGGGGGACTGAACGTGCGATCCACACACTCAGCACGCGCGGCGGCCCGCAGCGGTGGGTTCACCCTGATCGAGCTGCTGGTCACGATCACGATCATCGCCATCCTGGCCGGCGTCACCCTGGGCGCGTTGTTCTCGGCCCAGCAGATGGCCTCCGCCGCGAAGACCAAGTCAATGATCGCCCGGCTCGACCAGATCATCATGCGCCGCTACGAGTCGTATCGCATCCGCCGCGTGCCAATCAGAACCAGTAGCGGCAACCGCACGGCGATTGCCCAAGCGCGATTGGCTGCGTTACGGGACTTGATCCGCATGGAAATGCCCGAGCGGCGCAATGACATCGCCAACGGTCCCGTCGCGCCGATTTCCCGACCCGCTTTGTCACACGTCTATTTGGACTTGTACAACCGCAATCCGCCATCGGACGACGGCGAGTATGCCTCGGCGGAGTGCCTTTACCTGATCATCATGTCGGGGCCCGCCGAAGACCGCGCGCAATTCAGCGAGTCCGACATCGGCGACAAGGACGACGACGGATGGCCCGAGTTCAAGGACGGCTGGGGCGAACCGATTTTCTTTCTCCGTTGGGCGCCGGGATTCAGCTCCGACCCCGATTTCGGGTTCGAGGGAGCCTCCGAAATCCAGTCGGGCAACCCCGAAGAGGACCATGACCCGCTGGACACACGAAGAATCGAGCTGGGCGCTTTTCGGCTGATTCCTTTGATCTACTCGGGCGGTCCAGACAGAGAACCGGGCCTCCATTATAACGACCCAAACAATCCCTACGCCTACAACGGCGATCCTTACGCCGACCTGTTCATTGGAGCGCCTTCGATGGGCGGCGCCCACTTCGACAACATCCATAACCACATGATCGAGCAACGGTAACATGTCGCACGCCGATCCGCAGCGTCTGGTTTTGTCCGTACGGTTTCGCCGTCGACGGGGTGGGATGACGATGGTGGAGCTGTTGGTCGTGCTGTCGATCCTGGTGTTGCTGGCGGCGATGTCCATTCCGGCCATGCGGCCGATGCTCGAGGGCCGGCGGATTCGCGAGGCGTGCCGGGCGGTGAACGTCTATTGCGGCTCCGCCCGCGGTCGGGCCAAGGAAATCGGCCGGCCCTGCGGCGTGGTGCTCCGGCGGTTCGACGGCCTGCCGCAAGCCGCCATGGTGCTCGAACAGGCCGAGGTGCCGCCCCCCTACGCCGGCGATACGATCGACGCCATCGCGTTCATAAGGCGCGACGTGACTGCCAACGGCGGTGTCGAGTTAACGGCCATCTTCAGGCCCCGGATCGACGGAAGCCTGGTGCAAAACGGGGACCGAATGCAGTTCAACCACCAAGGCCCCCTGTATACGATCACCGAAGATCCCGGCGATGAGGGTGGCGTGGGGTCACTGACGCTGTGGATCGACGTCAGCGACGGGCAAAGGTTGCCTTGGCCCGACGATGGAAGCCTCTCTCAGCCCGTGCCGTACAAGATCATTCGCCGGCCGATGAAGTCGGCGGCCACGCCGTTGCAGTTGCCCGCCGGGGCGGTGATCGACCTGCAATTCTCCGGGACCGACTCGGTGTCATTCAACCCTACAGACTCCTATCCGATCTACATCATGTTTTCCCCCAATGGAGCCGTGCAGCGGATCTACTCGGACGACGGGCCGGGCGCTGCCGTGACCGAGCCGATCTTTTTGCTGGTTGGCAAACGGGAAAACGTGCCGTTTGACCCCAATGATCCTGACGCTGTGGCAAACTGGCAGGACCTGACGAATCTGTGGATCACCTTGAATCCGCAAAGTGGCCTGGTGACTACCAACAAGGTCGCCCCGAGTAGCGATCCCGATTTTAGCGATCCTGATTCTGTCGCAGCGGCGTTGTGGCAATCTCGCGAGTTCGCCCGGCAGGGCCACACCGAGGGAGGACGTTGACGTGACCAAGGCAGCGATCATCCACGCCCTAACGTCTGGGACCACCGGCGCGTCCTCTGCGCGTAGCGGCTTTGGCACTGATCATTCATCATTCATCATTCATCATTCTTCTCCCCGTCGCGGCGTGACCCTGATGGAGGTGCTGATCTCCACGTTCGTGCTGGCGGTCGGGCTGTTGGGCCTGATGGCGCTGATCCCCGCCGCACAGGTCACGCTGCTGCGAACCAACAAGGCCGATCGCGGCGGCGCCTGCGGCCGGGTCGCCCAGCAAGAGGTCAAAATCCGCCGGATGCTCGAAGCCTTCCGGCCGGCCTTGGACGATGCGGGCCAAATCGTGCCCATGTGGTTGCTGGTCGAAGGTAATGGCCCCAACGACTACATGGGATTCAACCCGAATGACTACCGGACGATTTGCATCGATCCGCTGGGCATCGCCACGGCCGCCCAACGGGGCGCCCCCGACTATAGCGTGGAGTACATGCAAACGTTTCCCGCTACTGACGGTACCGTTAACATGATCACCATGCCGCGGGTCACGTTGCGGGCGGCGCCGATGACGGGGGCCGGACCGATGAACCTGGCCCTGGCCGAGTACGTGTTCCGCGGGCGCGACGACCTGCAGTTCGCCTTTCCCAAGGATCGCACGCTGCGGGCCGAGCCAGCCGAGCTCGACGGGGACCCTTCGACCCTCGATCCGCCGGAGGCGTTGGGCCGGTATTCCTGGATGGTGATGCTGACCCCGGCGGCCTCGGAACGCTTCACGCCGGCCGCCGCCCGGCAACTGTTTACGGTCTCGATCGTGGTGTTTTTCAACCGCGACCCGAGCATGGCCGTCGAGGAACCGGCCGAGCAGGTTTTCCTCGTCAATCGTTTCCTTGGCATGGGCATTGGCGGCGGCAGCGTGCAGCTCGACGACAAGGCCGACGTGCGGGAGGGCCAGTGGATCATGCTCTGTGCCCGAGAACCGGTGGAACTCGCCGGCACGTTCCAATGGTACCGCGTGGTGTCGGCCGGCGACGTCACGGTCGACGACAACGGCGATCTGGACCCCGACGGCGATCCGGTCACAACGCTAACCTTGGCCGGCCCCGACTGGGACGTCGGCCCGGACCCGGTGCAGGCGGTCGTGGTCCGCGGCGTGATCGGCGTGTATACCAAAACGGTGGAACTGAACGAGAACTCGGTGTGGACGAGTGGACAATGATGAATGATGAATTATGAATTATGAATTATGAATAACTGCGTCCGGCAATTCATCATTCATCATTCATAATTCTCTTCCGGGTCAGGGCAAGGCGGACGTTTGGTAGCGAGGAAACGGAACATGAAAGTCAGTGTCAACCGCGCGGCATACGGAAAAGGGGACAAACCCCTTTTTCGCGGCAGACGGGAATCGAACTGCCGGACGCACACGCGCGAAAAAGGGGACAAACCCCTTTTCCGGCGTCGGGGCGTGCTGTTGTTGGTGATCCTGGGCCTGTTGGCGATGTTCGGCCTGGTGGCGGTGGCGTTTGTAGTGGTGGCCGGCAACGCCCTGCGAACCGCTCAAATCCACCACCGCATCGGCCAGTACGACTTAAGGCCCGAGGAAATCGCCCACGAGGCCTTCATGCAGCTTGCCACCGGCTCGAACAATTCGATGTCGGTGATCGGGCCGCACAGCCTGCTGGAGGACATGTACTCCAACGCCACGTTTACCGGGCAAATCACCGACGTGGGTCCGGTCGCGGGCGGCCAACTGATCGAATTCACGCTTCCCGATCCGACTCGCCACCTGGGGTCGGTGCTGACGATGCTTAGCGGTCAGGCCGCCGGACAGAGCACGCACATCGTAGGCGTCGGCCCGCAAACCGGGATTCCTCAGATGCTCGCATTTGAACGGGGGATACCCAGCCCTGGCGACAGGTTTATCATCAACGGCACCCCGTTCAGCGGCACCGGGTTTGGGTACTACGCCAACAGTCCTTTGCTAAACGCGTGGGACCCGTTGTTTCCTCCTTCCGACCCCGCCAATCTTGCTACGTGGGAGAGCGGTGGCCAGTACGCCCTGTTGCCGAACCCGGCGGCCTTCCGACCCAACAGCGCGATCGGCTACCTGGATCCGGCCGGGCCGGGCGGAGCCAACGAGGGCCACGATGTCCCCGACTACCAGAATATGTTGCTGGCGGCACAGATCGAAACCGGCAACGGCCTGGTGACGATCCCGTCACTGCACCGCCCAGCGCTGGTACGTTACTGGATGGCAAGAATGGGCATCGACCCACCCGACTTCATGCAACCACTGGATAACACCGTGGTGCCGATAGATTTACAAAGGAAAATCATTCTTCGGCCGCTTCCTGAAGACCATCGGCGCTTCAACGGCCTGGGCTTCAACGGCAGTAATCCGCGCTTCCATCCGGCGTGGGATGGAGTCTTCGTTGACCAGTACGACGCGAATGGCGACCCGAACCCCGACGGCGTGTGCGACTACGCCTGGGACGTGGACAACGACGGCGACGGGCAGGAGGACGGGATTTGGGTGGACCTGGGGCTGCCGGTCCGCTCGACGCCGGACGGGCGGCTGTTCAAGCCGCTGATCTCGTTCCTCTGCCTCGACCTGGACGGCCGGCTGAACGTCAACGCCCATGGCTGCCTGGCGCAGGCGGACGAGACCGACCGTAACGTCGACGGGATCCCCGACTACTACGATGTGGCCGACGCCGGTTTCTTTACGCAGTTGTTCGGCAGTGATTACCAGTTCGCAGGGCTCACGCCGACCGCCCGATTGCCCCGCGGTCAGGGATACGGTCCGCCGGAAATCAACCTCGGGCCGCTGTTCGGAGATGTTGCGGCTGATTCCGCTGCCCGTGGCTTCTATCAAGACCTTCTGACGTCCCGTTACGGCGCCTGGGAAGCCCCGGCTGCGGTACCGGGCCGTCCTGCTGAAGACCCGTTGAGTTGGAACAAGTGGTACGAGTACGGCGGCACCAATTACTGGACCTTCGACGCGAATGTGATCGGGGCTTACGGCAGTCCGCCGAACCCGCAGGGCGACGGCGCGATCGGCCTGGACGCGGCCGGCCGGCCGCTGTATATCGACGCGGGTATCGATGAACAGTTCAACGATCCGTACGAGTCCGACCTTTCTCGTCGTTCGGCCCGCGGGGCCTTGTCGTCGTTGCAGATCGACAGTCCTTTTTCGGTGGCGGAGTTGGAGCGTCTATTGCGGCCGTTCGACGCCGACGCCACCCGGCTGCCGTCTCGCCTGTGGAACGTCGGCCAATCGGTGCTGCACGAGCATCGCCGCAAGCTGACCACCGAAAGCAACGACGTGCCATGCCCGAACGTCGCCATTACCATGGAGTTGCTGCTGGAAGGGGGCCCCCAGAACAATCCCGGATACCAGTGGCTGGTCGCCAACGCGCCCGGCCTGCTTCCGGTGCGTCACGTCAGCGACTTGATGGTACTGCTGTTGATCAAGCACGGTGCGCCCCCGAATTCTGCGCGAGAGATGTTGCCGCATTTGCTGCCGCGGGAGTTGCTGGCGGGATTGAGGATGGACCTGAACCGCCCGGTCGGTGACGGTCAAGACAACAACAACGACGGTGTGGTGGACGAGCCGGGGCGGGTGCTGCCGCCGTCGCAGGGCGAGCCGGCGGCATCGCTGGACCCGAATTTTCCCGGCGAGATCTTGCTGGACGCGTTCCGGCAAGTTGGCTCCGATGGGTTTCCAGTCGACGCGGACGGAGATGGTACTCCGGATGTTATCCCCTTTGACCATGCCCGTGGGGCGGACGTCAACGGGGACCGCTCGAATGCGTACGACGTGGACCGCGCGCTGGCCCGTCAGCTTAAGGCCCGCCACTTGTTCGTGCTGCTGATGCTGCTGCGCGACGTGGGGCACGTCGACCCGACGCCGGGTGAGAATACTCTCACGCCCGATCAACGGAAGGAGTTGACCGTGCGGCGGCTGGCCCAGTGGGCAGTCAACGCCGTCGACTTCCACGACGCCGACGCGATCATGACGCCGTTCGAGTACGATCTCGAGCCGTTTACCGACGAGGACGGAGACGAGAACCCCTGGGACGTGGACGGGATCATCAGCGTCAATACGGCCGACCCGGACAACAACCGCCAAAGCCCCCGGCCGAGTGCCGACGACACAGAGCCCTACCGGGGTCTGGTTTGGGGCTGCGAGCGGCCGGAGTTGCTGCTGAATGAAACGCTCGGTTTGCACGATCGCCGCGTGGCGGACACCACGGGGGAGAACAATGGCGACGGAGACAAACGCACCGACAGCAATGGCCAGGAGCCCCCCGCACCGGCCGACGACGATTTGGACCAGCCGCGGATTCCACAGGGATCGGCGTTCTTCGAGTTGCTCTGCCCGCGCAGCGCGACCTGTGCCGCGGCGCCGCGCGAGTTGTACCGGTTCGATCCGGCCTCGCGGCAATGGTACTTGGATCTGGGCAGATGGGCGCCTCCCGATCCCGAGGATCCCACGGGCCTGCCCTATCCGGTCTGGCGGATGGTGATCACCAAGAGCCATCCTCGCAATGTGCTGAATGAGAACAACGTGCGAAGACGCCTTCAGCGACGGCCCCACAGCTCTTCTTTGGAGCCCGAGCAGTTCGCCGACGCACGGGCTGACACCGGCGACTTCAGCTTGCTGCCCAATCCATCCCCGGAAGAAACGAATAACGTCGATATCGAGCGGATCGTATGGTTTACGACGCAGCCGCCGGGCGGCCAGATTGACGAAGAGCGGATCTACTACAATCGCGGCGGCGGGCGATACCTGGTTGCCGGAAGTTACGCGGTGGTGGGGCCGCGGAGGCGCACGACCATCGGCGCTAAGACGTTCACCGCGATTGGGGACATCGGGGAGCCTTCGCCGCACGAGATCGTATTGAACCCGGTCGGGGTGATCGACAATGACGGCACGAACAATTACCCCGGCGTGCCCGCGGAAATCAAGCCAGCCGGGGGTATCGTGGTTGCGGCCGAACCGCCGGCGGGGTGGACCAACACCGGCAGAACGGCGCCGAACGGCATCGGTATCAGTATCTCCGAGCCGCTTCCCTTCGAGAACTACTATCCGGAACCGGACTCGCGAAAGGGTGGTGCTGGCCTTTGGGAATGGTACGGAGATCCCGATCAGTTGGGCCAAGGGGGATTCCGGGACGCACCGCTGGACACCGAGAACGGCAGACCGCTGGCAGGCGACAGGGACAACATTCGGCAAACGGGAACGTACCAGAATTACAAGACGGTGCTGCTGCAACGGCTGGCCAACCCGTTGCAGCCCTACGATCCGCTGGCCAACCCGTACCGCACCGTCGACTGGCTGCCGATCGACCTGACGGTGTTCAACGGGGAAGATACCCAACCGGCGGAATGGCCGCCCGCCTGGGCTACCGATCACCGTCCACCCGTCGATCCCGGGCCGTGGGACCCGGATGATCCGAATCCCGATACCAACCCGGCGGTTGCCTTGGAGACCCGGCAGCGCGGTGGCAACCCAGCGGACTACGGCGAGTACAACCTTTGGGCACAGGTCAGTCTGGACCTCACGGAAACCGACCCTAGCGGGCCGGCCGACAACAACTTCCGCCACAATCTGAGTCGCAATACGGGCCATACGCTGGGGTATATCAACGAAACTTTCCAGGAAAACCCGCCGGTGGCGCCACGCCAGGTCGGCTGGCTGACCTCGATGGATTTCAACCCTCCCGGGCAAAGCCCTTACATCGGCGATCCGGTCCGGCCGTTTCCTTGGTTGACGTGGAACAACCGGCCGTACGTCAGCCAACTGGAACTGCTGTTGGTGCCCAGCAGCTATCCGGGCCGTTTGCTGACGGAATACCGATTGGCTTCGGCCACCCCGAGACCTTACGACCCCAATTCTCCAGATGACGTGTCGTTCCCACACTTGGTGAATTTTTTCCATTCGGATGCCCCCGGCAATTCATCGCAACTGCACCGACTGTTGGAGTTCATCCACGTGCCCTCGCGATTTGTGGGGGCTGAGACGCAAGGCAATCCGATCGTGTTTGCCGACCCCACATTCGGAGATCACAACTTCCGGCCGCCGTTTAACTGGATCTCGCGGTACCGCGACCCGGGGCGGGTGAATATCAATACGGTTTTCAGCCGCGAGGTCTGGCGGGGGCTGACTAACTACTTTCCGACGATGAATCCGTCGGCCCCCCTCTGGCGCTGGATATCGATGTTCAACAGCCGTCGAGGGTACAACGGCAGTTTCGTGAGCATTGATCCGCGCTATCCGACGCGGTTTGCGAATCCGTTCCGCTCGGCCTTCGGGGCCCACCTGGTGCCGATCGATGCGCTGAAGAGTAACATCGAGCGCGAGATCAATGCCACCTTGCTCCGTACATGGGTCCATAAAGACGAGCCGCTGTTTTCGTTCGCCAGGAGAAACCCCCCCGACTCTGGTCATATTAGCGAGATTAACGATTCCGATCGCAGCCCCTACTTCCGCTACCAGGGCTTGCAGCGGTTGGGCAATCTGGTGACCACGCGGTCGAACGTGTACGCCATTTGGATCACGGTGGGATACTTTGAGGTGCATCCGGTTGAGGTCGGTCCGGTGCATCCCGACGGGTACGCGCTGGGACAGGAACTGGGGATGGAAACCGGCGACATCGAGCGGCATCGGGCGTTCTATGTCTTCGATCGATCGATTCCCGTGGGCTTCCAGCGCGGCAAGGATCACAACGTCGAAAAGGCCATCCTGCTGAAACGGTTTATCGAATAGGAGGGACTCACGCCAAGGCGCCAAGACGCAAAGAAGGAAGAGGGTGAAGAGAGGGAAGCAGTGACGGAGAATGAGATTGCTAAGCAGGTGGTGGATGCTGCATTTCGAGTTCATACGCACTTTGGGCCCGGGCTGTACGAGATTGTGTACGAGGTTTCTTTGGTGCACGAATTGAAGAAGCGCGGGCTGGCCTGCGAGCGGCAGGTGGCGATTGGTGTTGAGTACGACTCGATTAGAAGGGTTTCGGGCCGATGTGATTGTGGAAGACAAAGTCATTCTGGAACTGAAGTCGGTTGAAGCCGTTACCCGCGCTAACAAGAAATAGCTTCTCACGTACCTTCGCTTGACCGACAAACGTCTCGGGCTGCTGATCAATTTCGGCGAGGAGTTGATAAAAACCGGCATCACCCGGGTGGTCAACGGGCTTGCGGAGTGACCTTGGTTTAGGAAGGGGACTCACGCCAAGACGCAAAGACGCAAAGGAAGGAAAGAAAGAAAGGAAGGAAAGAGGGAAGGAAGGGAGGGAGGGATGTGGTGACGGAGAATGAGATTGCTCGGCAGGTGGTGGGTGCTGCATTTCGAGTTCATACGCACTTTGTGCCCGGGCTGGTCGAGATTGTGCACGAGGTTTCTTTGGTGCATGAATTAAAGAATCGCGAGCTTACCTGCGAGCTTTGCTGATTACACATCAACTTAGATTGGCTTGACGGTCACCAATACAAAAGAACTTCGTCTTTGCGCCTTGGCGCCTTTGCGTGAGGCCCGTTTCGCCTTGGCGCGAGGCCCGCGTCGCCTTTGCGTGAGGCCCGCTTCGCTGTAACCGCCGATGGGATACCGAAATCTACGTGACTGCATCAAGGATCTCGAGCGTACCGGCCAACTGGTCACGATCGAACGGCCGGTGGATGCGAATCTGGAAGTGGCCGAGATCCAGCGCCGCGTGTACCGGGCCGGCGGGCCGGCCGTCTACTTCGCCCAGGTCGAGGGCTGCCGCTTCCCGATGCTGGGTAACCTGTTCGGAACGATCGAGCGGACCAGGTTCCTCTTCCGCGATTCGCTCTCGGCGCTAAAGCGGCTGGTCTGGCTGCAAGCCGACCCGGGGGATCTGCTGCGGCGGCCCCGGGTTCATTTGAAAACGCCTTGGACGGCGCTTCGGGCCCGGCCGCGGCGGGTGAAACGAGGGCCGGTGCTGGCCCATGAGATCGCGGTCGACGAACTGCCGCAGTTGAAATCGTGGCCCGACGACGGCGGGGCCTACGTCACCTTGCCGCAAGTCTACACCGAAGACCCCCAGCAGCCGGGACTCGGTCGATCCAACCTGGGGATGTACCGGGTGCAGCTCTCTGGCGGCCAATACCAGCCGAACCGCGAAGTGGGGATGCACTATCAGTTACACCGCGGGATCGGCATACATCATGCCGCGGCGATTGAGCGGGGGGAACTGCTGCGGGTGAACGTGTTCGTGGGCGGACCGCCGGCCATGACGGTCGCCGCCGTGATGCCGCTGCCGGAAGGCGCCAGCGAACTGGCGCTGGCCGGCGTGCTGGGAGGCCGACGCGTGCCGATGATCTGCCGGGGCAGTCAATTGCCGATCCACGCCGAAGCCGACTTCTGCATCACCGGATACCTCGACCCGAAGAAGCAACTGGCCGAGGGCCCCTTCGGCGATCACCTGGGCTACTACAGCCTGGCCCACGGTTTTCCGGTCTTGCGGGTCGAACACGTGTACCATCGCGACGGGGCGGTGTGGCCGTTTACGGTGGTGGGGCGTCCGCCGCAGGAGGATTCGACGTTCGGCCAACTGATCCACGAACTGGTCGGGCCGGTGATCCCCAAGACGATTCCGGGGGTGCGTGCGGTTCACGCCGTCGATGCGGCCGGCGTACACCCGCTGCTGTTGGCCATCGGCAGCGAGCGCTACGTCCCCTACCAGGACCGCCGGCCCCGCGAATTGCTCACCTTGGCCAACGCGATCTTGGGCCAAGGCCAATTGTCGCTGGCCAAGTACCTGTGGATCGTCGCCGGCGAAGACAATCCGCAGCTCGACGTCCGCGACGTGCCCGAGTTCTTTCGCCACGTGCTCCAGCGGGTCGACTGGCGCCGGGACCTGCACTTCCAGACGTGTACGACAATCGACACGCTGGACTACAGCTCGGGCAAGTTGCACCGGGGCTCGAAGTTGGTGATTGCGGCGGCCGGGGCGTCCCGGCGACCTCTGCCGGTGGCCATCGACAGCCGCATGACGCTGCCGGAGGTGTTGGGATTTCGCAAACCGCGGGTGTTTCTGCCGGGGATCCTGGTGGTCGAGGGACCGGCCTACGACGGCGGCGGCGACGGCGTGGACCCCATGGTCGGACGGTTTCGCGCCGGCTACAGCCGCCAAGACGCGATCAACGCCTTCCCGTTGCTGGTGGTCGTCGACGACAGCGATTTCGCCGCCCGCACGCTGGAAAATTTTCTCTGGACGACGTTCACTCGCAGCGATCCGGCGAAGGACGTCTACGGGATCGACTCGTACGTCAGCGACAAGCATTGGGGCTGCCACGGTTCGCTGATCATCGACGCCCGCCGCAAGCCGCACCATGCGCCCCCGCTGATCGAAGACCCCGAGATCACCCGCCGCGTCGACGCCCTGGCCGCCCGCGGCGGACCGTTGCACGGGATATTCTGAACGGCATATCCCGCTGCGGTCTTGGCGGCCGCGATGACCGTGTGGTCAGCGGCGGCCGATACGAGCGAGGTCGCAGTTCAGCGGGTCCAGGCGAACCAGGTCTGAAACAGGCTCTTCGCCCTGGCCGTCAACCTGGTTCGGTTGTAGGCGTCGGCGATCTTCTTGATGGCCTCGGCCTGGGTGGGGTAAGGATGGATCGTCTCGGCGAGAGTCCGAAGCCCCAGCCCGCCGACCATCGCCAGGGTCAATTCCGAGATCATCTCGCCGGCGTGAGAGGCGACTAACGTGGCCCCCAGAATCCTGTCGGTACCTTTTCGCACGTGTACCTTGAGCAGTCCTTCCGGTTCGCCGTCGAGCACCGCCCGGTCCACGTCTTTGAACTCTTGCACAAACGTGCGGAACGGTATGTCCTTCTCCCTCAGATCCCGCTCGTACCATCCTACGTGGGCAATCTCCGGATCGGTGTAGGTACACCATGGCACGGTCAAGGCGCTGGCCTTGGCACGTCCGCGAAAGAGCGCATTGCGCAGCACGATCCGGGCGGTGGCATCGGCGATGTGGGTGAATTTGAACGGAAAGCAGACGTCGCCGACCGCGTAGATGGATGGATTCGTGGTCTGCAACCGGTCGTTCACCCGCACCCCTTGACGCGGGTCGAATCGGACGCCGACCAGTTTAAGGTTCAGCCCGTCGACGTTCGGTACGCGGCCGGTGCCGACGAGGATTTCGTCCACCCTCAAGTCGGGGCAATCTCCGTCGAAACGGATGACCTTCTCCTGCCCGTCCAGTTGCACGTCGCGGATCGTGCACCCCAGCAGCAACTTGACCCCGTCGCGTTCGATCGACTTCTGAACGCGCCCGGCGGCGTCAGGGTCTTCGCGAGGCAAGATCTGCGAGCGGGCTTCCAGCAAGAACACTTCGGAGCCGAATCGGGCAAAGGCCTGGGCCATTTCACAGCCCATCGGTCCGGCCCCGATCACCGCCAAATGCGTCGGTAGTTGCGTAAGCGAAAAAAGCGTCTCGTTGGTCAGCAATCCCGCCTCCGCCAAACCCGGAATCGGAGGCTTCGCCGCCCGGCCGCCGGTCGCGATCACGGCCTTGCGGAACCGCAGCGTCTGGCCTTCGACGTCGATCGTGTCGGGTGAGGTGAAACGAGCGTTTCCCAAGAACACGTCGACACCGAGCTTGCGATAGCGGGTGGCCGAATCGTTTTGGGCGATTTCCGCGCGCAGCCGGTGCATCCGCTGCATCACGGCGGGGAAATCGACCTGCACGCCCTGAGGCACCTTGACCCCATAGGGTCCGGCGTCTCGCACGTGGGCACAGGCCCGCGACGCGCGGATCAACGCCTTGCTGGGAACGCACCCCACGTTGAGGCAGTCCCCGCCCATCAACTCCCTCTCGACCAGCGCGACGCGGGCGCCGAGACCGGCGGCGCCGGCCGCGGTGATCAGCCCGGCCGTCCCGGCTCCGACGACCACCAGGTTGTAGCGCGGGGCGGGCTGGGGATTCACCCAGTCGGGCGGATGAACGTTGGCCACGAGCGAATCATTGTAAGTGTCGTGTGGCAGCACTTCTACCGTCATCGAAGGTCCTCCTGCAATGGAAACCGCCTTGGCGTTCCCCACTTCAATAGTATACGGCGACTTCTCCCGTGCCCAGTGTGTACCCGCGTTGTGGGCCGCTGAAGGCAACAAAACGCATCGGCCTCTGTGTCAGCACGGGCGAGACACCTCGGCGATGATTTATTAGAGTAGAGGGCGAAAGAGGTGAGGATTGACGGAGCGAGTAAAGTCAGCACGGATGACAGGGGCTTCTGCGGCCATAGGTGGGGGCTCGGTTCCCTGTCCGGAGGTGGTTCAAAGGCCCGTGCGGCGGCGGCTCACGGTGGAGCACAAGGTCAGAATTCCAGCCGGGCCGGCCCTTTTCCGCAGGGACGATTAAACCGGGAAAACAATTCGCGGTTTCGTAGACAAATCGCGACCGATCGGCGCTCTTGTGTAGTGTGGAGAGATCAGTGGAAGGCCCCGACACCGACCCGTTGTTGCTTGGTCTGGCCGCCGGTCATCAGCGGGCCTTTATCGCGCTGTACGACCGTTATGGCCGGCGGCTGTATCGGGCAGCGGGCAAGCCCGGTTGTTACTTCGATCGCGACTACGAGCGCCCCAATTTTGGCGTGCTACCATCCCAACTGCTGATGCTTCGCCGCGCCGCGAGGCTGTTGGCGTTGGACGCTCGCCTGCGGGCCGCCCAGGGGGATACCGCGGCAGCACTGGCGAGCATCAACGCCATATTCGTCATCGCCGAACACACCACCACCGACCCGGTGCTGATCGCGCTTTTGCTGTCGACGGGCATCGACGCTTTGGCCGCCCAGACGCTTCAGGAAGTGTTGGCTTCCGGGACGGCTTCGGCCACGGAATTGTCTTCCGTCAACATCGGCCAGTGGGTCTGCTACCGCCGACAGCTCGATCGGGCCTTTCGCATGGAGGAGGCATTCGGCCAGGCAATCTTCTGCGAGATGGGTACTCAAGTTGAATTGACTTGGGTCGATGACGACTTCAGACGACGGATCGGGCCACTCACACCGCTGTACCGCGTGTTCCTGCTCGGCGACGACCTGGCCACCTACCGCCGGATCATGGCGCAAGTCAGACAACTCTCGGCAAAGCCGTACTATCAGGCGAAAAGCGGACTCGAGGACCTGGTCGACCAGATGCGGGCCGGCCCGCGCGGCGTGCTGACCAATGCGATCGTACCCGCATTGGCCCGCTGCTCGGAATTCGCCGCCCGCGGCGACGCCCGGCGCCGAGTGGCCCGGGTCGCCTTGGCCATGCACCGTTATCGGGCCGAGCATGACCGCTTCCCGCAGTCGCCCGGCGAGTTGGCCCCCGAGTTCATCAGCTTCCTGCCAACCGATCCTTTCGACGGCAAACCCCTGAAACTGAAGCCGACCGAGAAGGGTCTGGTCGTCTACAGCGTCGGCCCCGACATGACCGACAACGGCGGCTTGCCGTTTGACAAAGAAGAGGAGACCGGCGACATCGCGTTCGAACTTATCCGGCAGGTCGACAATCCGTGACCCGGGGCGTTTGCCCTCCGCAGGCTTCCGCCGGCGGCTAGAAGGACATCAACCTCGATTTGGAGGGTGGCTGGCGGCCGCAGCGCAGCGAAGCCCCCGTCCCGACGTGCTGGGGCACCGCTGCGCTTTGCCCCAGCCACCCGCTGCCTCAGCCACCCGTCGCCTCCTACAACTTGTCCTCGGACCGGTGCTAGAGTTGACGTGGCCTTCCCCAGGGATTGTGGACGCCCGGAAAGGGGTGTATAATACCACGATCCCTGGGGAAGGCCAAACGATTCCCACCCGGCTCATGGAGTTACTTGTAGCTTCCTTTCAGGTTCGGCGGCGTGAACCTGAAGCAACGCACCCACAACACCCTTTTCCCAGGGCGGTTGCCATGCCAACACTAACAGTCACCTGCGACCAATGTGGAACATCGCTGGAGGTGCCCGAAGAAGCCCGCTTCCTCACCTGCACGGCCTGTTCCTCCGAGCTTGCGGTAAACCGCTACGGCAACACGGCCTCCACCGAGGTTCTGAAAGTGGCCAAGGTCGTCAAGGCGCTCGAAGGGCGAACCGATCAGGACGCTGAAGACGCTGAGGCCCACGACCCGATACCAGTTGCAATCAGCGTTGACAGACCTTACCGATCTCCGTCAGAGCCGCCGCAGGGCGCGCCGGCCGTCGCAGCCCCTTCGCGCAAGCCGTTTCCGGGCATTTGGGGCGCGATTGCGCTGTGCCTGCTATTCTTGGCGGTGCAGTTGTTCGGCGGCTTTGCCTATGCGATTGCGCTAACCGTGATCGGCGGACCGCAAGCCGCCCAAGAGTCGATGGCCGCGGGGATGGGGCCGATCAACATCGCCGCCTTCGCCGTGACGATGCTGGTGGGGCTGTCGTTCGGCGGGCTTCGGTGGTCGGAGGTCGTCCGGTTGACATCCTTTCGCGGAGCCCTCTTGCTGCCGATCGTGATTGCGGTCGTTGGCATCGGGATTCTGGCTTCCGAGTTGGACAACGTATCGCGGTTCATTCTGCCGATGCCCGATTTCATCGCCAAACTGCTCGGTGACATGATCTCCGGCGGTCATGGCATGGCGATTGTGCTGGTGGTCGTCGCGCCGCTGACCGAGGAACTGCTCTTTCGGGGGCTGATCCTCCACGGCCTCATGCAGCGTTACGGCACGGTCCCTGCCGTCCTGCTCTCCACGCTCCTGTTCGCCCTGGTTCACGTGAATCCCTACCAGTTCGCGTCGGCAATCACAATGGGCGTTTTCCTGGCGTGGCTTTTCGTGCGAACGCGTTCACTCTGGCCGTGCATCATCGCTCACGCCCTGTTCAACTGCCACCTGATGGTGCTCCCAATTCTCCGCGACACGTTCGGCCTCCAAATCCGCGGCTACACGGGAATGCCTGGCGACGGGCCGGTCGTGTTTCAGCCGCTCTGGTTCGACGCGCTCGGGCTGTTGCTGGTCGTTCTCGGGGTCTGGACCGCGGCGCTGCTGGCCGGCCCGTACCGGTCGAGGTGAAAGGCGAACAACTCCCCACACTGGCCCAGGCCCCTTGGCCGGTCACCCGTCGGAGGTAAGTCACGGCCGCGACGGCACAATTCGCTTCTGGCGTGCCGCCACCGAGAAAGAGGTTGAAACGACAAACTGGCAACTCCCTGCGGGGCGAGACCCACACACCCCATGCCCGACCGGTTACCGCAAGTGCAACAAGTGCCACGAGGAACATCACTCTGGTCTTCCAGAATCCGACTCCCGGATGTAGATGTCCCCGTCCGGGCTGGCGAGTTCGTGCTCGCGTGAAGTGAGCCCCGTTGCCACGCTCGTTCTGGGTTCGGCAAAGGTCACCGTGACCGTCTTGTTGTCCATTGGATTGTAGACTGCCGCTCCGTGGTCAAACTCCCGTCTTGCCGTTCCATCGCTGCTCTCATTTCCCTTCGCAACGGGTCTTCCCAATCGTTTGTCCCAGAACGAATACCAGTTATGTCGATGGTCGCCGGTAGGCAACGGGTTGGGGTCGGAAAACAAACAGTAGCCATCGCAATGAGTCAGGCTCAGCGTGGTTACGGCACGCATCAGATTATGATCGTCTCGGGACTTGTGATACCAGGTCTCCAGGCAATTCACCCTTGGGATTCTCAGATTCGCTTCGGCCCAAGACAGGGTGTCAGCAATCCGATTCCAGTCTTCAACCGTTTTGCTTCGATAGCATTCCATGAAATAGCCGTTGATGTAGGGGGCAGTCTTCGGCGTCTTCCTGTCGTTGGCGTTTGCAATGATGAGCCTGTCGTTTCCAATCGCCGCTCGCACCATCTCAACGAGCGACAGGCGGTCCTCATCGTCAGACCACCAATCCAGAAGAATGCCATCAACTACTCCGGTCTCAACAACGGCTTTGGCTTGCTTGGCAACGTGATGGCGGAACTCGGGATTGTGGAAGTCGAGGCAAAGGAATCTGCCTTCATTCCACCCTAGAACAATCTCGTTGTTATGACCACGCAGCCACCATTTGTGTCCCGTGGGCAGATAGTTTCGGGAAGCATCTCGATACCGAATCTCTGCGATGAGAATCATGTTGGGGTTGTGTTCCAAGAGGGACCGTCGAAGGGCTTGTGCCCGGCGAATGTCCTCAGCCGCAAAGCCATCTCCCAATCCTCGATATTCGTTGTTCCACACCAGCCCAAAGAAAGCAGGAGAGTGCCACGCAAGGTCGTGCCGGGCCAGGGTGCGATACTTGTTCTCGTTCTTCAGATTATCGGCGGGGCTCCACGCCTGAAAGATGGAAGGATATTGGCGGGCTGCGATACGTTTCTTGATGGAGCTTGTGTCGGGGCTCGTTGTGTCCGTACTGGGTTCGCCTGCTACTGCGGAACTGCAACAGAGAACGATTGCGAGTTGGATTGCCGATTTCTTCATCTTTGTCTGCCTTGCGGAAGATAGGTTCCTTGAACCTGCACTTATTCTACTGTGGCATCGACCTCCATGCCAAGACCATGTACGTCTGCATCGTCAACCAGGCTGACGCTCCGACAGGCGGCTGACAAGGCGAACATGGACGAGAAGACGACGAGGAAGTATAGGCATTGGGAAGCTTCCCGGCGAGGTGGCGGTGACGCACGCCTGGCAGACCCGGCCGGACGCATTCGAGGAGGTCTCTCAGGAGTGTGCCAGGCAGGGTCGTTAAATCCGACTTCGCGCAGCGACAGCTGGCCCAACGCATCGGGATGCTAACGTTCAAGCTCAGCGGCGCGGCGTGTCCGCGTCCGTTGCAGCGCCTCGTTGGGCGCCGGTCGTTCGCCTGAACCTCGCCAAAATGCAGTCTCCGTTGCCCCAGCGACCGTCGTTGGTGCCGGCAAACTTCGCCTGAAAGGCGTTTCTGACGGGCCAGCCGGGGCCGTTGGCCGCGCCGGTCAGGTAGAGGTCACCCCCGCGGACCGAGGCACGCCGACCGCCCCGTGTCGAAGGACTCCCCGCCCATGTACGTTGAATACAGCAGACGGCCAAAGTCGGCCGACATACGTCGAGAAGGCCAACTCGTAGCCTTCCTCCCCGGCCGCGTGCACACCCAGAGACGGCAGCACCCAGATCAGACACGCCGCACACACTCTTTCTAACTTTAGTCTCATCACGCAGCTCCGTTGAGCCGAACATACAGCCCAATGTGCACGGTACTTCGACGGATTGTACCATCCAGACGCGACTTCCAACATTTGGAGGATTAGATCGTTCTGAGACTCCCAACCGACATCCGGATTAGCCTGGAGAAGCGTGACGGGCGGCCCCACGCATCCGAGTATCTCAAATCGCGACTCGACCCCACCCGGCCACACCGACCCAACGCACCCGCGTGGGACTCGCTGCGCTCGGCCCACCCTACTTGGCCACATCATACACGTACAGAATCTCTCCATGGCGCAAATACAGTCTCCCGCCGCAGACGACCGGGTGAGCCCAACTGGGGGCTTGGCCCTGAGGGACGAGTTTGAACCGGCTGACGACTTCGTGACCGGTCGGGGTCGGCTTGACCAGACCGACGACCAGGCGTTCGCCGAGCGTGTAGAGCATCCCGTCGGCGTAGGTGAGGGTCCCCTTGCCCACGCCCTTTTCGGCGTATTGCATTTCGCCGGTATCCCAGTTCAGGCAGATCCACTTGCCCGAATTGCGGACGGCACTCGAGCCGTAGAGGTAGCCGTCCAGCAGGATGACGTGGTCGTGATGGTTGTCCATCTGTTCGGATCGCCAGACTTCTTCCACCGACGCTTTCCGGCCGTCGACCTTGATCTTCCACTTCACCGAGCCCGTTCTCAGACCGCTGACGAAGATCTGGCCGTCGTGATAAACGGGCTGGAGAACGTTTTCGTCGTGCCACGTGGCGTACTCGACTTGCCAGAGCAGCTCGCCCGTGTCGGCGTTGACCCCGATCATCGACTTCAGCGACAGGGTGATGATCATCCTCAGTCCTTGATATTCGGCCAAGGTGGGTGTGGCGTAGCTGGGCGGTTCGCCTACGCTGGGGGCCTTCCAGATAACCTCACCGGTCAGTTTGTTCAGGGCGACGACGCTGGTCTTGCCGCCGGGGCAGCAGATGAGCCGATCGCCGTCGATCAGCACCGATTCGGACAACCCCCAAAAAATGTTCTCGCCCTTGAAGGCGTCGAGGATATTCAGCCCCCAGATCTTTTTGCCGGTGGCCGCTTCCAAACAGACGAGTTCACCCAAGGGACTTTCGTCGTAGACCCGACCGCCGTCGACGGTCGGCGTCGCCCGAGTGCCGGCAACCTGCTTCGTCCAAGCCTCGCCGTTGGGTGTCTGCCAGAAGATGTGTCCGTCGTCGGCGTCCAAAGCGGTGACCACCGTCTTGTCGTCGATGTTGCCCGAGGTGAAGATGCGGCCGTCGGCGATCGACACGCTGGAGTATCCGTATCCTAGTCCTTTGGCCGTCCAGACCAACTCGGGTCCCCCTTCCGGCCATTGGTCGAGCAGTCCCGTGTCCGGCGACTTGTTGTCCTGATTGGGACCGTGGAATTGGGGCCACGACGGACCGTCGGCCAACGCCGGCAGGGCCAGACAGGCGAACAGGACGATCTGGATGATGCAACGGGACGAGGTGGGTGTGGTGAGCATTGGCGTTGGTCCTTTTGTGGCCGCGAATGAGGTGAGTGCAGCGAGTCTTATCCTACAGACCGATACCGAAGTGGACAAGTCAAAGCCGCTGCATTGTCCTGCAAGGGTTGGGATTATGACGCTCGTTGCCGGCGGCTTCGGCCCGAATCCCCTGGGCAGGCCAATTCCCACAAAAGGGATGGAAATTCCAGCACAGAGAACGTCACTTTCACCCCCCCGGCAGAGCTATCGCCGGCCGTGCCCCTCATTCCGAGCTTTCGGTCGTTTTTTGACGCGCCCGCGAGAAAGTATGGGAAGAAAAGGTATGGGAATCTGAGACTTGCGGCCGTGACTCACGGCTGGCGGTGTCCGGGCCAAGGCGCGGGCTGACATCTCAGCGGCTGCGTAGAGGAGGCATCGCTGTCGACGTCGGTCGCCCGCCCTGCGGGGTACGGATGCCACTTGGCCAAGCACCCGCCGGCCCGAAGGCCGCGGCGATGATCGGCACGCTGTCGAGTCGACCGGCGGACCTCCAGTTCCCAAGACATCGGAGTTATCCTCGTAAATGACTTGATCCAAGTCTGGATTCGAGGCATCCTCAACAACGCTGCTGGCCAAGCCTGGTCCGGCTTCGATCAAGTCCCAGTAAAAAACGGGCTCATCGCAGAATCGAGTACCTGAGGGTTTGAAAGAGTGTGGACATACTGCTTTCATGGAGGCAACTTGTGACCAAACAAGGACTTCCACGAAGGAGCGAGCATGTCCACGACGTTATTG
>SDBV01001577.1_pt1 | contig 34343 bp, 30 predicted proteins | sample 2277081 | NCBI WGS metagenome assembly SDBV01 (sample SAMN10402039, study PRJNA504765) | marine sediment metagenome | isolation source: marine sediment core GS10_PC15, 223 cmbsf | place: Arctic Ocean: Southern Knipovich Ridge | collected 2010 | reverse complement strand
CGACTATCCAATTTCGTTGTTTCGACTGCCGAGAGCGGGCAGGAAAAAGTTCGACAGACCATTGAGGGAATGGATGCCATTCGGCTCGCCACCGAAACCGCCGAGAAAGTGATTCGAAACCTTGGCGGACGAACGAAAGAAATCGGCGCGATCATCGACGTGATCGATGACGTAGCGGATGAGACGAACCTTCTCGCGCTGAATGCCGCAATCATCGCTGCACAGGCCGGTGAGCATGGGCGTGCATTCTCGGTCGTGGCGGACGAGATCAAGGACCTGGCGGAGCGGGTGTTGTCCTCGACGAAGGAGATTGCAGACCTGATTCGCGCCGTCCAGGAAGAGGGAGAAAACGCGATTGGAGCGATTGAGACCGGCACCGAAAGCGTGGCGTCCGGAGTCGATCTTTCTGCGGAGGCGGGTGTCTCGCTCGAGGAGATCACGCGCGTTTCACGGGATAGCGGTGAGCGTATCCAGGGAATCCTCAAGGCGGTGCGGGCGCAAGCCCGCGCGGCCTCCCACGTGGTCGAGCTGATGGAGAAGGTTCACGGCGGCGTCGATGAGATTCGCGCGGCCGCGACTGAACAAGAGCAGGGCAATACGGTCGTCTATCGCAGCATGGCTGCGATGCGTGATGTTGCCCAACAGGTGCGCGGAACGACCGAAGAACAGGCCCGCGGCTCGGGCCGGATTCGGGAGAGCGTCGAGGGACAGCGTGATGCAGTCGAGCAGATCAACGAGGCGTTGCAGGAGCAGGCAGCGGCGTGTCGGTCGGCGGTCGAATTCATCGAGGAAATCTTTGCGCAGACTCGGGCAAACGAGGAGTCGGCACGGCGGATGGATCGGGCCTCGAAGGGATTGTTGAAGCAGTCAGCCGGACTCAGAGAAGACGTGCACCGATTTCGGCTCTGAGGTGGTGAGCGTGATTGAGGGGGCCATGACAGCTGTAGTCAGGAAATGCAGAGCGGGAGAGGTGCGATGATCGTCGCTTGCCCCGGATGTAGCGCGCGCTATCGAATCGAACCGGATCGCCTGCGGCCCGAGGGTGTCCGGCTGCGCTGTTCTCGCTGTGAGGCGGTATTCCGGGTGAGCCAGCCCCCGGTCGCAGCCGAAACCGCGGCTGGTTCTCCTCCTGCAGTCACTCCGCCGGCTCCGGTGCCGCGGCCTGAAGCCCCCCGAGAACCCGCACCGTCTCTGCCGCCGCCGATGTCGCGTCCAGCGTCGCCGACCCTTCCGTCGCCTCCGATCGATCGGGAGCTGCTGGTTTTGATCGCAGACCCCGTGGTCGAACAGGGCAAGTCGACGGCCAGCGCCCTGGCCCAGTGGGGACTCCATCCGGTGCTCGTTCACGACGGAGTGGAGGCCATTTTGGCGATCCAGAGAATGTTGCCGCGAGCCATCGTGATCGACGCGGCTCTGCCGAAAATGTTCGGTTTCCAAATCTGCGAGATCGTGAAGAGAAACGAAAGCCTTCGCGACATACACGTGGTGCTCGTGGGTGCGATTCACAATCAATCCCGTTACCGACGCCCGCCCGAAGAGATCTACGGAGCCGATGCGTACACCGAACGCCAGGATCTACCCGACGCTCTTCGATCCATCCTGCAGGGGTTCGGGATGCTCTCTTCGGTCCAGCAACCGCCGCCGGCTGCCGCCGCCATTCCATTGACTCCACCCGCTGCCGCACCCGCCCCGACGATTGCACCTGCTGTGAAGGCGATACCCGCAGCCGAAGTTCCCGCTGCGCCCGAAATCGTCGAATCAGTCGCTTCGGCCGAGCCCTCGGTGGAGCCGCAGACGCCTGAGCGTGTTGCACCTACCGCACCCGCAGTGGGGGATCCCGAGATCGATGAGAAAGTCGAGCAGGCGGAGCGCCTGGCGCGAATCGTGGTGTCGGACATCGTTCTCTACAGCAACGAGAAGTTCGAGGCCGCTGTCCGAGCGGGCAACGTTCTCGAGGCCATGCAGCCCGAGATCGCGGAGGGCCGTTCGCTCTTCGCAACTCGAGTCGATTCTTCGATACAGGAAATGCGGGATTTTCTGACTGAAGAGTTGCTTCGGGTGGCGGAAGCGAGCGGTAAGTCATGAGCCACGAATTCGACGAGAGAGAGCGCGAGAGCATCACCCGGGACCTTCGAGACGGCGATGAAGAGGTGCGCCGCCTTGCGGTGGAACGTGTCAATGCGCTTCCTGCGGAGGCGGCTATCCGCAATCTGGTCGAATGCCTCGGTGATTCGAGCTGGCGGGTACGGAAGGCTTCGATCGAGCGCCTCATCGCGCGCGGTGAAACAGCAGATGTGGCAAACGCACTCGTTGGTGCACTCGGTGACGGTGAAAACCCCGGCCGGCGAAACGCTGCGATCGATGCCCTCATACACTTTGGAGAGAAAGCGATCCCGGCCCTTCTCGCGGAATGTTCCAGCCGCGATATCGATGTGCGAAAGCTGGTGATCGATGCCCTTGCGGGCATTGGAGATTTGCGCGCCAGCGAGCCGCTCCAGGAGATGCTTGACGATCCAGATTCCAATGTTCGAGCGTCGGCTGCGGACGCGCTCGGCGCAATCGGTGGAGATGGTGTGCCGGAGGTCTTGATCCGCAAGGCAGCCGACAGCGGCGAGGATCAGTTGGTGCGGTTCTCCGCAATCCATGCACTGAATGCGTTGGAGTTTCCGGTTCGCGCAAGTGAGCTTGGATCCGTGTTGACCGACCCGATTCTCGGCCACGCGGGCCTGGCACTACTCGGCCGCGCCGAAGGCGACGAAGAGGGTATCGCCATCCTCCTCAAGGGTCTCGGGTCCGGATCCCGCTCCAGTCGCGAAGCCTCGATACGTTCGCTGCTCGAGAAGGTCGGGCGGATCGGGCCCGAAGAGAGCGATTCGCTCGTTGCGAAAATTCGAGCGGCCGCGCTGGCGAGCGACCTGGCGATTGCGAGCGCGGTCGAGCGACTTCCGGAAGCGGATCTTTCGATGAAACTGGTCCTGATTCAATTTCTCGGGATCGTGGCAACGCCCAACGCCGTCATTCCGATCCTCTTGGCTGGGCGTGACGAGGAGCTCTCTGAAGCGGCGCTCTCGACCCTCGAGTCGGTGGGCGAGGTGGCCGAAGAAATCATCGATGCGGAGTGGTTGGATCTCGACGCTGAGTCCAGGCGAGATGCCTGCCTGTTTTTTGGCGGAACCGACGGAAAGAGAAGCGCTGCGCGACTGCTTTCATCGCTCGGGGGTCCATCGAGCGGTGTTCGTTCCGCGGCCGCTCGGGCGATCGGCCGTCGAGGCCTCAGCTCGGGCATCGCGCCGCTCGTGATCCGACTTGCCGCTGCAGCGGCTGAGGACGACTTGGAAGCGGAAGAAGAACTCGCCGCAATTACTGACGGATTGATCGAGCTGGCCGCGCCCGGATCCAAGGCGGGAACCGAGGTAATCGCAAGAGCCATCGAACTCTTGACCGCCTGCCTCGATGGAGCCGCAGAGAGCGTTCGACTCGCAGTCGCCACGGTCATCGGGCGCATCGGCCGCTCTGAGGATTCGCAGATCGTCAGCTTTCTCATGAAGGATGCCAGCTCGTCAGTCCGGCGAGCGTCGCTCGAGGCGCTCGCGCGCCTCGAGCCCGGAACCGCTGCGGAGCCGCTTCGGCTCGCCCTTGCAGACGAATCGCCGATGGTTCGAATCGCGGCAGCCCGCGCCCTGGGCGCATCTGAGAGCGTTGAGGTCATCGATGACCTGAGACGACTCGCGGACGACGAAGATTCGGGGGTGCGCGCTGCGGCGGTCGGGTCGGTGGTCTTCCGCTTCAGCCAATCGAACGCCGACTCGAGTCGGAGCGAGATGCTGCAGGTCATCGATGCCGCCCTGGCCGACGAACCGCCGGTAGCTCTTGCCGCAGTCGAAGCGCTCTGCGAGGTGGGTGGAATTGCGGCGGAGCGCGCGGTGGAGATCCTGGAACGACCGGAACCCGAACTGGTCCGTGCAGCCATTCGCTGCATCGGTCTCCATTCGGATTCGGACGGTGTGGAGGTGCTCTTCCCGCTGATCGGTCATTCGGACTGGTCGGTTCGCGCAGAAGCGATCCAGATGGTTGCCGATCGCCAGTTGATTCGCGGGGTGCCCTCGATTCTTCGCTGCCTGGACCTGGAGCAAGACGAATTTGTGCGCAACGTGACGCTTTCGGCCCTCAAGCGACTCGAAGGCGAGGTCGGATGAAGTCGCCGCTCACAAACGACGATTTGACCCTTACGGACGCCGAGTTCCGGATGTTCGCCAGCTTCGTCCGCGAACACTGCGGACTCGATTTTGGTGAACGGTCTCGCTTTCTGTTCGAGCGTCGTCTGGGTCGGAGGGTTCGCGAGCTGGAGCTCAGTAGCTTTGCTGCTTACCACTATCGCATTCGCAACAGCAGTAGCGGATCCGATGAGCTCCCCAATCTAATTGACGAGCTGACGACCAACGAGACCTATTTCTTTCGCGAGTACAGTCAGCTTCGCGCGTTGATCGATGAAATCTTCGAAGAGCTCCATCTCGATCGAGACAAGAGGGGTGGCCGACCCATCAACGTCTGGTCGGCCGGATGCTCGAGCGGTGAAGAGCCCTACAGCATCGCGATGCTCGCGAACGAGGCCGGCCTGAGGCTCGGTGTCGACGTTCGCGTGTATGCGTCTGACATCTCTCGCAGAATGCTGCGAAAGGCGCGCAAGGGGATTTATCACGAAGCGTCGTTTCGGGAAACTGATCCGCGCCTGCGCGAAAAGTATTTTGTCGAAAAAGATCGACTCTGGCAGATATCCGATGACCTCAAGAGAGACGTCGACTTCATCCACCTGAATTTGTTGGATAAGTCGAAGATCGCGCTTCTCAGAACCATGGACGTGATCCTCTGTCGGAACGTAATCATCTATTTTGACATCGACACCAAATGTCAGGTCATTCGGACCTTCTACGAGAAGCTTCGCCAAGGCGGACACCTCTTGCTCGGCCACTCGGAGTCCCTGATCAATCTGTCGACCGCATTCGAGTTGCGTCACCTGCGGCGCGACCTGGTCTATCGCCGTCCATTGCCTGGGATGGCTGCTGAGGATCCGTGGAACATCGCTGCGGCTGCGGCGATCTCGCGCAGCGATCTCGAGGGGATCGACGAATGACGCCGCGCGCAATGATTCGGGTATTGGTGATCGACGATTCTGCGTTCAGTCGACAGGCGATCACGCGCATGCTCGAGACGTCGCCGCTGATCGAGGTCGTCGGCGTCGCTCGCGACGGCGAGGAGGCCTTGCGAAAGACCTTCGAACTCCAGCCGGATCTCATTACCGTTGATCTCGAGATGCCCCGCATGGACGGATTCACCTTCCTCCGGGTCGTGATGAGCAAGCGTCCGACCCCGGTGATCGTGGTCAGCAGTCGGACCCAAGAAGAAGACGTCTTTCGCGCCCTCGATCTTGGCGCGATCGAATTCGTCGGCAAGCCGAGTCCTCGTGCGACGCCGGAACTCAACAACATCGAGCGAGAGCTGGTTCGGAAGGTGCACGCGGTTCGCGATCTGAGGATCGAAAAGGTCCAAAAACGAATTGACGCGGCGCCCGTGGTGATCCGAAAAGACGGCGGCCCCCTGCTGTCGACGCGCGGGGTCGTTGTGATTGGATCCTCAACGGGAGGACCCGCCGCACTAATGCAAATCTTCAGCGCATTTCCAGACGCTCCGAAATGTGCATTTGCGGTCGCTCAGCACATGCCTGCGAAATTTACGCGCGGATTTGCGGAGCGCATCGATCGGCTGACTCGGCTGCGTGCGATCGAGGCTGAAGGCGGAGAGGCCCTATCGCCCGGGACAGTACTGATTGCACCGGGTGGCAAGCACCTGGAATTCGAGAGCACCCCAGGAGGTGTCGTGACGAAGTTGATCGCCGCCGATGAACGAGACAAATACACGCCATCGGTGGATCGTCTGTTCGAAAGTGCGGCGAAACACTTCGGCGCGGATCTTCTCGCCGTGGTGCTCACGGGAATGGGCGACGACGGGCGATCGGGGGTTCGTTCGGTGAATCTGGCCGGTGGCAGTGTCATCGCGGAATCGGAAAGTACGGCTGTCATCTTCGGGATGCCTCAGCAGGCCATCCGAACGGGTCTCGTTGATCAGGTTCTTCCGTTGGGAGAGGTCGCCGCTGCGATCCAGGTCGGATGCCAGGCCTCGTCGAGGCTGGAAAAGAATCATGAGGGCACATCATGAGTAGTGATCGCAAAGATCTCTTCAAGCACGGAGAAGAGTTTCTGCAACTCTTCTCTCGGGGCGCCGAGTTCACGAAGGAGCTTCTCGTCGAGAACGAGCGATTGCGCGCGAACCTGTCTTCGCTCGAACAGGAGCAGACGGACGCGTCGAAAACGCCCGAAGAGTGGGACAAGTATCGCCAGGAATTGCAAGCGCGTTTGCAGGACCTGGAGGAGGAGTGCGAGACCGTTCGAGTGCGTCTGCAACAGGTGGAAGAGGAGAATCAGCAGTTTGCGGCTCGCTACCTCGAGATCGAAGAGGAAAACAACAACCTCGCGAATCTGTACGTAGCCAGCTACCAGCTTCATTCAACGCTCGACATCAACGAGGTCTTGAAGATCATCGTGGAGATCGTGATCAATCTCGTTGGTGCAGAGACCTTCGCCGTGTACCTGCTGGATGGCGATTCGGGGCAGCTCGATGTGGCGGCTTCGGAAGGAGCGGAACTGCCTGAATTTCAGAGTTGCTCGAAACCCGGAGGCATCATCGCGAAGTCGTTGGAGACCGCAAAGCCTGTGTGTGGGGATCCTACGCAGTCGCCAAATTTCGAGGAGCCGATCGTCTGCATTCCGCTGATCATCGAGGATCGACCGATTGGCTTGATCGGGATCTTCGGCCTGCTCCAGCAGAAAGACGGATTCTCGGCGCTCGACCACGAGTTGTTCGCCGTGATGGGTGGACACGCCTCAACCGCTCTATTCGCGGCGCGGCTCTACTCGCAATCGGAGCGGAAGCTGAACACGATCCAGGGGTTCATCGATCTTTTGACGAAGTGACGGAGAGCCCGCGTAATCAACGCGGAGCATGGAGTTGAGCATGGACCGAAAAAGAATTCTGATCGTCGAAGACAGTCCGACAATGCGACAGCTGTTGGTGTTTGCTCTTCGTCGTCTGAAAGACGTCGAGATCGTCGAGGCCCAGGATGGCATGGATGGGCTCCGCAAGGTGTCGAGTGACCATTTTGACCTGGCTCTGATCGATATCAACATGCCGGTGATGGATGGACTGAAGCTGATCAGCCTGATTCGAGGCGAAGATAGCCTTTGTAGCATTCCAATCGTGGTGATCACGACCGAGGGCGCGAAGGAGGATCGCGAGAGGGCCCTCTCGCTGGGGGCGAACGAGTATCTCACGAAACCCATTCAAGCGAATCACGTGCTAACGGTCGTGAAGGGCCTGATGAAGGGCGAGCCCAAGGCGTGAGACGGCCCTGGTCAGATGACGCCCGTCTACAGAGCGGGTCATCGACCGTATAGACAGCTGTGCCACCGAAGCCCCTCGGATTCCAACACACATCACAAGCGCTTCCAGCGCTCAAAAAAGATTGTGCGCGGCCCCGCCCAGATCCTGTGCTGCGGGCGGCTGTGGTATACCTGCGCGGTGAATCGAAAACCGGCAATGTGCGGGCTTTGGCTACTTGCGTTGGCGATCATTCAGCTCGCGGGCTTCGGTTGCGGTTTCAAGCTCATCGACTACAGCGAGCCCATCGCGGACCTGGGCTCGGTGGCGATTCAGACTTTCAAGAACGAGTCCTACGAGCCCGGCGTCGAATTCGTCGTGGCGGATGCTCTGCGCCGGGAGTTCTTGCGACGCGGCGCGCTGGTCTTGGTCGACGATGCGATCGATGCCGATCTGGTCGTGTCGGGCGTCGTTGATCCGATCGTCACGAGGGCCCGAAGTTTCTCGTCCATCGCGCTCGCGCTCGAGTGGGAAGTCACGCTCCAGCTGGCTGTCTACTCGGAGCGGTCGGACGGGTTCAGGATGCGCCTCGACGAGGACTCGACGCTGGCCACGGAGCGTTACCTGGCGAGCGCGGATATCGAGGCAACCCGAAAGAATCGGGACGAAGCGATTCGGGCGATGGCGTCGAGCCTCGCCGCGCGCGTCCACGACATGCTCTATGAACTCTACCTGCCATGACACTCGATGATCTCCGCGCAGAGCTCGAGGCGGGTCGGGTGCGTTGCAGCTACCTCGTCGTTGGCGCGGAGCCGCTGCTGCGCGACGACGCGTTGGAGGCAATCCGTAGTGCCGTACTCGCCGACGGCTCCTCGGATTTTGATTACGAGCGACTCGACGGAGGGATGGTTACTCGTTCCGCGTTGCTCGATGCGGTGAGAACACTGCCGGTGTTGGCGCCCCGGCGCCTCGTCGTGCTGCGCGAACCCGAGGCCGCGCGCGCCAAGTCGCGCGGGATCGCGGATGCTCTCGCTGAAGCACTGGTCGCGGTCGAAGACAGCCGCGATACCGTTCTCGTTGTTCTTGCGGAAAAGGTGGACGGGCGCTCCCGCTGGGTGAAGGCTTTTGGAAATGCTGCGGTGGTGCGCTGTGATCCACCGCGAAAACGCAAGGCGCTCTCTGATTTCATCGCTGCCGAGGCCAGCCGGCAGGGGGTTGATGTCGACCAGGCCGCGATCGCATTGCTCGCCGAGCGAACGGGCCCGCAGTTGTTGATGCTGCGGCAGGAGATCGCGAAGGCGGCTCTCTTCGTCGGGCCCGGCGAAAAGGTGAAAGCGAAGCACGTTGCGGAATCGACGAGCGATGTCGCCGAAGAGCCCATCTGGGATCTCACCGACGCGATCGGCGAAGGGCGTTGCGGCGATGCGCTGGCCCTGCTCGGGAAGTTGCTCCACTCGGGGAGTGCGCCGCCCGCGATTCTAGGCGCGTTCGTCGGACACTTTCGGAAGCTCACGAGCGTGCGCAGCGGAGGTGTCGTCACAGGACCGCCCTTCGCGATTCGCAAACTGGAGGGCCAGTCCCGCAGGTTCAGCCCGGGGCGCTTGCTCTCGTGCCTCGCTGCGATTCACCAGACCGACCTCGCCCTCAAGGGCGCGGGGGGGGTGCCATCGGAACTCGCGTTGGAGCGCCTGGTGATCGCCCTCGCCAGCTGACGGCGCGGCCATTGCGAACGCCCGCTCGGGGTGCTGCCGGTGCACCGGGTACCCTCTGAGATCGTTTTGCGGGATCAGCTCGTAGCGAGTCGATTCTGACTCTTGGCGAGGCGGGAGACGCTTCGGCTCGCGCGCTTCTTCGGGATCGCCCTCTTCGACGCGGCCCGGCGCAGGACGCCCTCGGCGGTCTTGAGTGCTGCCGCCGTCTCTCCGGCGTCACCCGCTGCCAGCGCGGTCCGAGCGCTCTTGACCGCCGATTTGACCCGGCTGCGCGTGCTGCGATTGCGCTCGGTGCGCTTGAGTGTCTGGCGGGCTCTCTTCTTCGCCGATTTGTGAGTTGCCACAGAATTTCTCTCTTGGAATTGAAGGGGCGCGAGCATAGGGAGCGCGGGCCCCGGTGTCGACGGGAGCCGCGCCGGATCTGCGGCCGGCCTTCAGAGGAGGGTCGGAACCACCGATAAGCACCGCGGATCGGTGGGTTCCGGGGGGGATTGCGGTGACGAGAAGCAGGAGTCGGGTCGTAGCCCTCGCGGCGGTCGGAGGCTGCTTCCTGGCGTTTTGGGCGCCCGCGAACGCTCAAGCCCCGACCTCCCCGGCCGAAGGGGCAGCGCCGGCTGGGCCCGAAGCGGGCCCCCCGGACCCGGGCGAGGGATCCCCCGCTGCATCGGAGACGGGGCCGGCCCTCCAGGCGCGAGGCTCCGATCCGGCCCCGCCGGCGGGCTTCGCGAGCGATCTGAGCCGAACTGCAGCGGCGGTTCGCCTCGCCTGGCGGACCGAGGCCGAAAACCCGGCTGCGCGCACCCGGCGAGCCCGCCGCGCGGCGCTACAGCACGGAATGTGGAACTTCGACCCCGCCGCGCGGGTGCTGATCGGCCCCGAGCTGAGTGGTACCGGTCTTGAGCAGGCGCAGGCGGCGGTTGCGCTCTCCCCCGATCTGCCGGTGGCCCGAATGGCCTTGGCCCTGGAGACCTGGCGGGAGGGAGGTTCACCGATCGTCGCGATGCGGGCGGCGTTTGGCGCGCTGCTCGCAATCCCGCGCCACTTCGAAGCGTCGATTTGGTTTTCGGCGACGACCCTCTACATCTGTACGCTGGCCCTGATCGTGGGTGGGCTCCTGACGCTCACCATCTACGGCGTCTTCGCGTTTATTCACGCAAGCCACGACATCGGGGACCTGATTACGTCAGCGATGCCGGCCTTCGCCCGCGCGGCGCTACTCGGTGCGGTGATGCTCGTGCCGCTCGCCTTGCACCAGGGCCTGCTTGGACTTGCCCTCACGCTATTTTCGGTCGGTCTGATCTACGGAGCCACTCGACAGCGTCTGGTCTTGTGCTTGGCAGCAATCGCTGTGCTCGTTGGCGCGTTCCCGATGGCGCGGCTCGTGGGTACGCTGCTCACCGCCTATGTCGAAGCTCCGATCGAGGCGGCGGTTTTCGCGACCGATGGGCTCGCATTGCCTGGAGAACTGCGTCTGCTCGAATCGGTAGCGGAAAGCGATCCGATGGCTGCCATGGCGCTGGCCGCGGCGTCGCGCAGAGCGGGCAATTTGGCCGAAGCTGACGCGCAATATCGACGTCTGCTCCAGCGGGACCCCGCTAATTACGCCGGCGCCAACAACGCCGCAAATGTGAAGCTGGCACTCGGCCAACTGGAGAGCGCCATCGATCTCTACCGGAGGTCGTTGGACGTGAACGACTCCGCGACCGTGCTCTTCAACCTTTCGCAGGTCCAGGGGCAGGCGTTCAAGCTGGATGACGTCGGCCCGACCCTGGCCGCCGCACAGCGATTGGATTCCGCGAGGGTCGCCGAACTCACGCTGCTGCAGGGAAGCGACCTCGCGAGTTTCACAGTCGATCTTCCACTGCCGCGTCGCATGCTCTGGGAGCGGGTCCTCGCTTCCCAGTCTGGCGAATCGTTCGCGACCGAGCTTCGCTCGGCGATCGGGCCGGGCGCACTCGGCCAGAGCGCGCGGTTCTCGGCGGGAGCCTTTGCCTCGATCGCGATCCTCTCGTTGCTGGCTGCTACTCGATGGAAGATATCTCACCGGTGCTGTCGGTGCGGCAGACGGATGTGCCCCCGCTGTGAGCCGGAACTCGGCGAAGAAGAGGAATGCGAGAGTTGCGATCGTCTTTTTCATCACCCCGAGACGACCGATCGCGCGATGCGCGCGGCGCGCGTCAACGCACTGCGATTTCGCGAGCAACGTCTGGCGCGCGTTCGGTTGATCGTATCGATACTCCTCCCGGGAGTCGCCGGCGCGCTGGCGCGATGCCCCGGCGCGAGTTTCGTCGGGGCTCATTCCGCTGCGATCGCGATCATGGCGATTGTCTGGCGCAACGGTGTCACGCCGGATCCGCTCATCGCTGGTTCGGCGGCTCCGATGGCCTTCGGCTTGATCTCGGCTCTGGCATTGTGCTGCTACAGCGCTTCGGTGGCCTTTTCGCTCGCCGCGCGGAGTAGGAGCTAGCGATGGCGGCATCTCTTCGCGGCGATCTCAAGGATTTTGGCATCGCGGATGTCTTTCAGTTGATCGGGCAGCAGCGCAAGACCGGCGTTCTCGAATTCAACGGCGATGGCGAGCAGATCCAGATTCTCTTCGACAAGGGTGCCGTGGTGTCCGCCGCGCCGGTCGGGTCATGGCCCGAGGCGGCCTTTGGAGAGATGCTCATGCGGTGCGGGCTGTTGAGCCGAGACCGCGTTGACGAATTGCGACGAGAGTGCGGGGCTTCAGCGCGGACATTGTCCGGTGTCGCGACTGCTCGTGGGTGGCTCGGTGAAGGCGAGCTTCGAAAGATCGAAGAGCTCCTCACGCGCGAGACCATCTTCTCGGTCCTGCGCTGGAGAGCCGGCTCATTCGACTTCACGGCGCATGAAATCGAACACGATCGGAGTGCCGACTCACTTCTCGGTGCGGAGCAGATCCTGATGGACGGCCTCCGCATGGTCGACGAATGGCAGAGCTTCGCCGATCTCGTTCCGTCCGAGGATACGGTCTTTCGTCGATTGCTCTCCTTCGAGCAATACGGCGAGCGGTGCAGCGGCGAGCCGCCCGGGCAACTCGCGAATGCCGAGCGCGTTTTCGAGCTGGTCGATGGGCGCCTTCCGGTGCGTCGCATCATCGACCTTTCCATGCTCGGCACCTTCGATTCGGTTCGTGCGCTCGCCCAGCTACACCGGTCCAATATCATCGAAACCGTGGAACTCGAAAGCCTGGCGCCATCCTCCGAGGTCGATCCAGCAGAGATTCGCGAGTCTCCCCGACTCGGCAGGCTCGCTGCGCTCGCCTCGCTCGCCCTGCTCGCGGCTGTCACGATCTCGATCCAGCTGCGATCGGGCGCCGGGGATCCTCCGGATGCGTTTGCGATCCGGCATCCCGCGGCCCTCGAGATCGCCACGACCGCTCACGAGAAGCACCGGGTTCGCCACGCCCTCGAGGCCTACTGGTTCAGCCACGGTCGCTGGCCAACGAGCCTCGCTGAGCTTGTAAAGGGCGGTTTTCTCTCACATCGGGAATTGGCGTCCGAGGATGGCCATCCCTACTATTTCGCGAACCGCGGTGGCGCTGCCTGGTTGCTCGCGCCGGACCGCTGAGGAAGCCCCCTGTCCAAGACCGAATCAACTGCCCGCCAGACCCTGATATTCGATGACAACCAGAGTGCGGCTGCACTCTACGGAGAGGAAGACCGCACGCTCCGCGCGTTGGAGCGAGATCTCGGGGTCGATGCGAGAGCGCGTGGCAACGAAGTCCGGTTGGTCGGCGACGCCGACAAGGTTGAGCTCGCCCGCAAGGTCCTCGAAGAGCTCTACGGCGTTGTTCGATCCGGGGGCGAGGTGCGCACCCGTGATGTTCGCCAAGCGGTGCGGATGATTACCGAAGAGCCCGATGTGAACCTCGGGGACGTCTACGAGGATATTCTGTCTTCGGTCGGCGGTCGGCGCCGAATCAAGGCCAAGAACCTCAATCAGCGTCGGTATATCGAGGCGATGCGCAAGAGCGACGTCGTCTTCGCGGTCGGCCCCGCTGGCACGGGCAAGACGTATCTCGCGATGGCGATGGCGATCGCGGCCCTCAATCGCCACGAAGTTTCGCGCGTCGTTCTGACCCGTCCGGCGGTGGAGGCCGGGGAGAAGCTGGGCTTTCTGCCGGGATCAATGGCCGAAAAGGTCAATCCCTATCTACGCCCGCTCTACGATGCGCTGAACGAGATGATGCCCTTTGAAAAATCCAGTCGATTGATGGAGCGAGGCGTCATCGAGGTGGCTCCTCTGGCCTTCATGCGCGGCCGCACGCTCAACGATTCGTTCGTGATTCTGGACGAAGCGCAGAACACAACCCATGAACAGATGAAGATGCTGCTGACGCGCCTCGGATTCGACTCGAAGGCAGTGATCACCGGTGACGTCACGCAGATCGACCTACCGACCGACAAGCCCAGCGGACTGGTCGAGGCAACGAACATCTTGGAGGGTGTCGAGGGGATCGACTTCCTCTATTTCAACGAGAAGGACGTGGTTCGTCATCCCCTCGTTCAGTCGATCATCATCGCCTACGAACGTCACAAAGCGAATTCGCCAAACGGCCGCGCCGAGGGTGCTCAGAGGCAGCAGACAGCGCGCAAAGCGACGGACTCCGAAGACGAGTGACGGTTCGGCTCACGGTCCCGCCGCAATCGTCACAGCTACCCCGAATCGACCCCCGCCTACTCCGATCTCGCGCAGCCCGCGCGCTCAGAGAGGTCGGTCAGTCGAATTCGGAACTCTCGATTGCGATCGTGCTGGACAACGAGATTGCGGCGCTGAATTCCGAGTACCGGGGAAAGCGTTCCGCAACCGACGTGCTGTCGTTTTCTCTGCTCGAAGGTGAGCACAGCGACCAGCGGGGGGAGCTTCTCGGCGATGTGGTCATCGGGATCGAAACCGCGGCTCGCCAGGCGCGGGCGGCCCATCGGGGCATAGACGCAGAAGTGGCGAGACTCCTGATTCATGGGATCCTCCACCTGATTGGGTGGAATCACGAAGAATCTGCGGAGGCCAAGCTGATGCGCGCGGAAGAGCGGCGACTGTGGCGCGCGATTCGCTCTTGACGGATCGGGCGCGGTTTGCGCTGCTGGCCGCTTATGGGGTCGCGAATTTCCTTGCATTTCCGCAGCTCATTGGGGAACGCGTCGTCGACCTCGGCTTGCTCTGTGGTTGGTTGAGTCCGGCGTTGTTGATCCTGGGGGTGAGCGACCAATCGCCCCGGGCCGCCGCGAAGACTGCTTTCGTCGCCGGAACCCTCGCCCAATCCGCGATCCTGCATTGGATCTACGTCGTGTCCGTCACCTACGGCCACGCGGCGCCAGCAATGGGAGTGATCGGGGTCCTAGGGATGGGCGCTCACGCGGGCTTGTTCACCGCGATCTTTGCGATCGGGTGGACGCTACTCGGGCGCCGTGGGATGGCTTCTCCCTGGGCGGCCGCGCTGCTCTGGACGGTATTGGAGTACACGCGCTCCGCGGGCTCGATCGGTTTTCCGTGGGCTGTGATCGGATACACCCAACACGCCAACCCCGCGCTGCTCTCGTTGGCCGCCTACACGGGTGTCTATGGCATGTCGTTTGGCGTCGTGCTCGTGGGTGCGACGCTGGCTGCAATCGCGCGGGATCTGCGGGTCGCGCGGAGATTGTCGAAGTCGTCGCGCGTCGCGCTCATTGGAGCAGCGGTGATCGCTGCGGCGGGCTTCTTCCTGCGGACGGCGCCCGATCCAGGCGCGGAGACGATTCGGGTCGCTGTCCTTCAGGGCAATATCGAGCAGGGGGTCAAATGGAATCCCGAATGGGCAGAGCGCACCTTCGCGGCCTACGAGGATCTGTCCCGCCGGGCTGCCGAGGCTGGTGCGCAATTGGTGGTATTTCCCGAGACTGCGGTGCCGGGAGCGCTCAACGCGGATCCAGTGCTGCGCGATCGGATGGCAAAGCTCGCGCGCGAGACCGGTGCCGCGTACGTGGTGGGCAGTGTCGCGGTGGAGCGCCAGCCCGGCCGGCGCGCGATCGAGTATTTCGACAGCGCGTTCGCAATCCAGTCCGATGGTAGTTTCGGCGCCCGTTACGACAAATCGAAGCTGGTCCCCTTCGGCGAGTTCGTGCCGTTTCGCGATTGGCTCAGACCCTTGTTTGAAGCGATCGCCCGGGGCATGGCGACCGAGCGCGTGTCGCCGGGTCCGGGGCCTCGCGCGCTTTCGATTGCGATCCCTGGCGCGCGGGCAGCTGGCGTGCCCGTGGGAGTGCCGATCTGCTATGAACTGCTCTTCCCAGACCTCACGCGGCGTTTCGTAAGCGATGGTGCAGTCCTGCTCCTCGCGATCACGAACGACGCCTGGTACGGGCGGACCGGCGCTCCCTATCAGTTTCTGGCGATGACGGCCGTGCGCTCGGCAGAAAACGGCGTCTGGACGGCGAGAGCCGCCAACACGGGAGTCTCCGCGATCATCGATTCCCAGGGCCGCGTTCGATCCCGTACACGGATCTTCGAGCGGGGTCTTCTGGTGGGCGACCTGCCGTTGCGCGCGTCGCCGCTGGGAGGGACATTCTACGCCCGGCACGGTGACATCTTTGTCTACGGGTGCTGGGTGGCAATTGCGGCGCTCGCGGTGGGGGGCGTTGTGCGAAAGGCAAAGGACAGGAAGCGATGAGCCCCGAAGACACAAAGCGCGATTTGGACCCCAACGAGCTCAGCGATCGATTGCGCAAGCTGCGCGCCCAATTCGACGAGCTCCGGAGGCGTCTTTGACTGCGCTGCGCTGCGCCGGCGCCTCGACGCGCTCGAAATCGAGACCGCCAAGCCCGATCTTTGGGAGGATCGGGGCGCTGCCGAAAAAATTCTGCGAGAGAAGCGATTCGTTGAACGCGAAGTCGGGTTCTTCGACTCCCTCGAATCCAATCTCGAGGATGCCGAAGTGCTGCTCGACCTGGCTGCTGAAGCCGACGACGGGCAGACGCGCGCAGAGGCTTTGGAGAAACTCGAGGTCGCCGCGCGGGAGCTGGATGACGCAGAATTTCGCCAGATGCTCAGCGGAGAAAACGACGCCTCCAACGCGATCGTCTCGATCAACTCCGGTGCGGGCGGTACCGACGCATGCGACTGGGCGGAAATGTTGATGCGGATGTATCTGCGCTGGGCAGAGCGGCGTGGATTTCAAACCGAGATGATCGATCAGCAGGCGGGTGAAGAGGCCGGTTTGCGCGGTGTCACCTTCACCGTCAAGGGAGACTTTGCGTTCGGTTATCTCAAGGCTGAAGACGGTGTACACCGTCTCGTGCGAATCTCCCCTTTCGACTCCCAAGCGCGCCGGCACACAGCGTTTTCGAGTGTGACGGTCGCGCCGGAAATCGACGACGCAATCGAGGTGGACCTCGATGAGAGCGACATTCGCGTCGACACCTACCGGGCGAGTGGCGCGGGTGGCCAGCATGTCAACAAGACCGACTCTGCGGTTCGCATGACCCATATTCCGACGGGCATCGTGGTGCAATGCCAAAACGAGCGCTCCCAGCACAAGAATCGATCCTCCGCGATGAAGATCCTGCGGGCTCGGCTCTACGAGCGCGCACGGCAGGAAAGAGAGGCGGAACAGGCGGCCGTGCGAGGCGAGCAAAAGCAAATCGATTTCGGCAGCCAGATCCGCTCCTATACCCTCCACCCCCAGCAACGGATCAAGGATCACCGGACCAATCTCGAGATCGGTAATGTGAGTTCGGTGCTCGATGGCGACATCGACCGATTCATTCGCGCCTTCTTGCTCAAGCGAGCCGGCGCGGAATTGGAGGGTGCGTGAGCGAACAGGAAGGCGAGGCGCGACGCGCTCGTCTCGAAGCCTTGCGGAGTGAAGGCGTAGATCCATTTCCCGCCAGAGTAGGGGCATGGCTTCCGATCGCCGAGTTGCGAGAGCGCTACGGGACCATGGACGCCGAGAGTCTGGAGGCAGACGCGCAGTCGGTTGCCGTGGTGGGTCGCATCATGGCCTCCCGCTCCTTCGGCAAGTTGCTATTTCTGCGGATCGTCGAGGCCGGCGAGTCGATTCAGGTGAGCGCGAAGAAGAACCAGCTGGACGGAGCGACCTTCCGCTTCATTCGCGATCTCGATGTTGGAGATTTCGTTCGGTTCGAGGGGGACCTCTGGCGGACCCGGACGGATGAACTCACCGTCGATGCGAAATCGGCCCAGCTGCTCGCGAAAAGCCTGCGCGGTCTACCCGAGAAGTGGCACGGTCTGATTGACCTCGAGGTCCGTTACCGGCAACGCTACCTCGATCTGATCGTCAACGAAGATGCGCGTCGCATTGCGGTCGTGCGAAGTCGAACCGTGAGCGCGATGCGCCGGTTTCTGGATGCGAGGGGCTTTCTGGAGGTCGAGACGCCGATTCTCCAGCCTCTTTATGGCGGAGCTGCTGCGCGCCCGTTCACGACCTGTCACAACACCTACGATCAGCAACTTTATCTTCGCATTGCGACCGAACTCTATTTGAAGCGTTTGGTGACCGGGGGGCTCGATCGGGTCTACGAGATTGGCCACGATTTCAGAAACGAGGGAGTGTCTCGTAAACACAATCCCGAGTTCACCATGATGGAGTGTTATCAAGCCTACGCGGACTACCGCGACATCATGGAACTCGTCGAGTCGATGGTGTGTGAGATTGCGATGGAGGTGCGGGGAACGCTTCAGATCGAATATGGCGGCGAGAAGATCGATCTCTCTGGTCCGTGGCCCCGTATTCCGCTCTGCCAGGCGATTGCCGATGCGACGGGAGTCGACGTGCTCGCCTGTGAGGGCGCGGATTCTCTTCGCGCGGCGATACGCGAGCGAAAATTGGGATCCGCTGATTCACCAACCTGGGCAACGCTGGTTGACGACCTCTTCAGTGATCACGTAGAGCCGAAACTGGTCCAGCCCACGTTCATCACAGATCACCCCGTCGAGCTGTCGCCGCTCGCCAAGCGCTCGCAGGACGATCCGCGATTGGTGGAGCGATTCGAGCCCTTCATCGGCGCGATGGAGATCGGCAACGCATTCAGCGAGCTCAATGATCCGGATGACCAGCGGGCGCGAATGGAAGAGCAGGTTCAGAGCCACGCGGAAGGAGACGAAGAGGCCCACCCCGTCGACGAGGACTTTCTCCGGGCTCTCGAGTACGGGATGCCACCGACGGGAGGGCTCGGAATGGGAATCGATCGCCTCGTGATGATCCTGTCAGACGCTCCGAATATTCGGGAGGTGATTCTCTTTCCGCACCTGCGTCCGGAGATCGGCTAGTGGAGAGCCTCGCGGGAGCGTTCTGGGGTGTCTTGACCGCTACCGGCGGGACGCTCGCGCTCGCGTGCATCATCGCGATCTTTCTCGGGATTGTCGCGCTTACCCTGTTGTTTCTCGGATCGTCGGTGGTCGCGCTCGAGCAATTCGCGCGGGTATCTTCGAGTTGGCGAAACCTGGTCAAGATCGTCCTGTGTTGGTCGGGCGTCGTAGGCGCGGGCTATCTCTATCGGTTCCATCCGGAGCTTTCCGCCCAACCCTGGACGGAGTGGTTGCGAAACTGGATGTATGCGACCGGATCGGCGATCTTGGTCGTGACCGCTGCAGCCGTTTTGATCCGGGCCCTTCTCAGGCTGGTGTCGCCGCGTCATCTCGCGATCGGCAATATCGTGATGCTGGGCACCGGATACTCGCTCGTGGTTGGTGGGAGCGGTGCGGCCGGTTACTCGGCGACGGCGTTGTTGATGGTTGCCGGCGTCGCGGGCCTGGTCGCGCTGCGGCGGCGAGGTCGTGTCGACTTGGAGCGATCTGTTCCGGGCGAGGGCGAGCGTTTGCTTCGCGTGCTCGGTGGCGCGCTGGTTCCCGGAGTCGTCATCGCGATCGCGCTTTCCGAGCCGAGCTTCGAGGTTGCCGCTGCCGGCGCAGCGATCCTGCAGTTCTACCTCGCCGGTATCCTGCTCGGCTTGCTCCCCCTCGCCGGGGCGGGCCTCCTCGACACCAGGGGAACTTCGGAGTGGTTCATCGCGATTCGATACCTGATGGCGAAGCGTCGACAGACCTTCATTTCTGTCATTACGGGTATTTGTGTAGTCGGAATCGCGACTGGTGTGTGGCTCATCATCACCGTTTTGTCGGTCATGAACGGTTTCGAGCGAACCTGGCGCGAAGAGATCATCGGTAACCGCGCGCACTTCACCGTGCATCACAGTCTCGGACCGTTCGGAGACTACGAGGAGATTCTCGAGAGAGTCACCGCGATGCCGGGCGTCGTCTCGGCCTCGCCCTACCTCGACGCCGGGGGGATGGTTCGCGCCGCCGGTGGCCAGATCATGGCCGTGCGGGTTCGCGGTGTGGATCCCGGGCGGGTCGGGGACGTCACGGACCTTCGTGAAGATCTACTGAGCGGCTCGCTCGCGGACCTCGAACCCGAGGCCACCGCCGAGGGTGAGGATCCGGCGATCCTGATCGGAAATCAGCTCGCGTCTTCCGTGGGCGCCCGTGTCGGCGACTCGCTGTTGGTGATCTCTCCATTCGGTGGCCCTCAGACACCCTTGGGCCCGGCTCCCCGACTCGAGCGCTTTCGCGTCGTGGGAATCTTCCAATCCACTTTTTTTCAATTCGACGAGGTATTCACCTTCGTGAACCTCAGCGCCGCGCAGGGGTTCAAGCGCACGGATGATGTGATCGACGGCATCGAGGCCAGGACCACCAACTTCTACCGCTCGCGGAGCGTCGCGGAGGAAGTTCGCAAGGCGCTCGGCTTTCCGTACTTCACCCGCGACTGGAACGATTTCTTCCCCGCATTCTTTCAGGCGCTCAAGACCGAGCGGGTCATGATGTTCGTGCTGCTCATGATGATCATGGTGGTCGCGGCGTTTTCGATCGTCTCGACCCTGGTGATGATGATCATGGAGAAGTCGGGTGACATCTCGATCCTGAAGACGATGGGGGCCCGAGATGAGATGATCGAGCGGATCTTCGCGATCGAAGGGACGCTGATCGGTTTGGTTGGCACCATTCTCGGCGTGGTTGCAGGCGTGTCGGTAACCAGCCAAATCGTCTGGGTCCAGCAACAGATTGAGGCGGTCATCGGTATCGACACGCTCCCGGCGAGTGTCTACCAATTTGACACCCTCCCCGCAGAGCTCGATTTCGGTCAGATTGCGATCGCGGTCGGGATCGCGATGGTCCTCGCGTTGGGAGCGACGCTGCTCCCGAGCCGGCAGGGTGCGCGTCTCGACCCCGTCGAGGCGCTTCGGTATGAGTGAACCGCTCATTCGCGTCAGCGGTCTCCACAAGTCGTTTCAGACCGGAGACGGAACGATCGAGGTGCTTCGTGGACTCGACTTCGAGATTCAGTCCGGAGAATGTGTAGCGATCGTCGGCAATTCTGGCGTGGGAAAGTCGACGCTGCTGCACATCCTCGGAGCCCTCGATCACCCGACCTCCGGAACCGTGGAGTTTCGCGGGGAGGACCTCTTCGCGAACTCCCGCGACGAACTTGCGCGTTTTCGAAGCGACTGTCTCGGTTTCATCTTCCAGTTTCACCACCTGCTTCCCGAGTTCAACGCGCTCGAGAACGTGATGATGCCCGGATTGATCGCGAACGAGCCGCCAGGTCCACTGCGCGAGCGGGCGGTCGCCTTGCTCGAGGAGGTTGACCTCTCGCACCGCGTCGAGCACCCGGTGGGGAAACTCTCGGGTGGCGAACGGCAGCGCGTGGCCGTGGCTCGCGCGGTAGTGCGAGAGCCCGCGCTGATACTCGCCGACGAACCCACCGGAAACCTCGACCCCAAGACGGGTGAGCATGTACTCGAGCTGCTGCTGGAACTGAACAGCACCCACCAGAGCGGGTTGGTGGTGGTGACCCACAGCCCCGAGATCGCCACCCGTCTCGGCCGAAAGCTGATCTTGTCGGATGGTTTCGTGGAGAGTGCAGAGCACTTCGCCGGCACTTGATTGACACCATAACCCTTCGATAATTCAGGGAAAACTCCAGCCCAACGGACTTGTCACCCGGTTTGGAGGCGACTAGACTTTCCGGCGGTCTGAGTGATGGCGCCCGGACCACACCGTTCCCAAAGGCAATCGGCTTCCGGTTCCCGGATTCCTGCGACGGCTGGAGGTAGGCGTTGCGCGCTGTACGTCGTGCGGAGCGATTCCAAATCTGTTCTGTGCCGTCGCTCGCGCTCTGCGCGGCCGTGTTTGCGGTTGTCGTGGCCGCGGTCGCGACCGCCGTCGAGCCAGGGCACACCGTCGTGGTGCTTCCCTTTCGGGTCCACAGCGCAAAGCCGGTCGACTATCTCGGAGAATCGATCGCCAATCTGATCCGCTCGCGACTCGAAGCGCGTGGAGAGGTCGCTGTCATCGATGTCTCCGCGCTGGGCGAGGCCAGCCGCCAGACCGCAGACTCCGATCTGCGCGGCGTTGCGATGGAGGTCGGGGCCGACACCGTCGTGAGCGGAAGTCTCACGGAGCTCGCGGGTCATTTCAGTCTCGACGTTCGCGTGACGCCCGCTGCGATCGGTCTGCGATCGCATACCTTCGTGCTCACCGCCCAGCGAGATGACGAATTGCTGGAGCGCGTCAACGAATTGGCCGATCAGGTTCTCAATCAGATCGTCGGAGCAGAGCCCGCCAGCGTCGCGGAAGTTCAGATCATCGGATCACCTGACGCAATGGAGGATTTCGCCTCGCTGCTTCAGACCCGAGCTGGAATGGGTTACGACCCCGCTGCCATTCACGATGACCTGACCCTGTTGCGCGCCATGCCCGAGGTGGCCGACGCCCAGATCGAGACCGAGCGCCGGCCCGACGGCGTCGTCGTTCGTTTCAAACTCGTCATGGCTCGACGCCTTCTGGCGGCGCCAACGTCGAAGCAGGCCTCGGGCGAGCGGGTGGCTGAGGTTCTCGTGCGGGGTAACCGCAGGATCGAAGCCGAGGCCGTCAAGGCCCGGATTCTGACCGAGGCGGGCAGCCGGTACAGTCCCAACCAGATCGCGAAGGATCTCACCGCCGTTCACTCGCTGGGATTCTTCAGCGACGTTCGAATCTTTCGCGAATCCGGACCTTCGGGCTTGATCGTGGTTTTCGAAGTTCAAGAGTATCCGGTTGTTCGTCAGATCTCGATTTCGGGCAACGAGAACCTCGACAGTGACGACATTCGCGACATCCTGACACTGACGACGGGCTCCTCTCTCGACTACCCGTTGCTATTCGAAAACCGCGCGCGAATCGAAAGCCTCTACCGCTCCCAGGGTTACTACCTGGCAGAGGTCAGCTACGAGATCGCGAAGCTCGGAGAAGCCTCGATCAGTGTCGACTTCATCGTCGCGGAAAACGAGAAACTCAGGCTGCGCGAAATCCGATTCAAGGGCAACGAAGTATTCACGGACAGTCAGCTCAAGCAGGGCTTCAAGACCAAGATCTGGAGATTCTGGTCGCTTGCGACCTCTTGGTTCGATCGATCCGGAACCTACTCCGAGCCGCTGTTCATCCAGGATCTGCGCCTCGTCGAAAAGCGGTATCACGAAAACGGTTACATCCAGGTCGAGCTGGAGCGCCCCGAAGTCCTTCCCGTCGAGTCCGGGTTGATCGTGACGATCGAGATCACCGAGGGGAACCAATTTCGCGTTGGGGGCATCGACGTCGAGGGTGACAATACGGTCGATCTGGAGGTGCTGCGTGAACAACTGAGCCTCAAGCAGGGAGACATCTTCAACCGCACGTTTCTCACGCAAGATGTCGAAGGGCTACAGCGGCATTACACGGATCGCGGCTTCTTCTTGGCGGACGTGACGCCGCTAACGGATCGCTCGGAAGAAGATTTGAGCATCGACGTCGTTTTTCAGGTCGAAAAGGGGCCGCTCTATTTCATCCGCGAGGTTGGGATCTCAGGCAACACGCGGACCGTCGACTCGGTGGTCCGGCGCGAATCTACGCTGGTCGAGGGGCAACTCTATTCGTCGAGAGCCATTGAAATTACGCGCGTGAGACTCCAGCGCCTCAACTTCTTCGAAGAGGTCGAGTTGCGCCCGGAACCCACCGACGACCCGCAGCAGATCGATCTCGAAGTCGAGGTCGTCGAGCGCCCGACGGGATCGTTCAGTTTCGGCGCTGGCTTCTCGTCCCAGGACTCCTTCATACTGACGGGCTCCCTCGCGGAATCGAATCTCTTTGGCCGCGGATACGCGCTCAATCTGACGGCCGACCTCAGCTTCCGGAGTCAGCGCCTCTTCCTGCAGTTCTCGGACCCCTACTTTCTGGGATCGAACTTCAGCATGAGCGGTACGGTCTTTCGGCAGTCGATCCGCTTCCCAGACTTCAGGCAGGAGCAGATGGGCGGAACGATCATCTTCGGCCACCCCCTGACCGAGGACCATCGAGCCTTCGCCTCCGCGCGATACAGCCTCCGGAGCCGGAAGATCGAACAGAACTCCAACGTCAACGCCTCAGCGGCCATCTTTCGCGGAATCCTCGGCGGATCGGAGGTCACGAGTTCTGGCGGGATCAATCTGTTTGCCGACCATCGCAACCACCGCCTGTCGCCCACCGCAGGTTACGAGCTGAACGGGGCGCTGGAATTCGCTGGACTGGGTGGCTTTACCCGCTATCTGAGCGTCGAGGCGCGGGGTAGCTACTTCATCCCCGCACCCTCGTGGTTGCTGGATCGATCGGCTTTTTCGTTCCGGACCAGCATGGGGTACGTGCTCCCCCTCAACGAACTCTCCGACTTCGATTGGGATATCCCTACGGGGGTCACGGGGGCCTTCACGGGGGACCCTCAGGTGCGCTCTCTCGATGAGATCGACACCGACAGCACCCTCCCGCTGAGCGAGCGGTATTTTCTCGGCGGGCTGGGCGAGTTTCAGCTGCGCGGATTCAAGGCGCGCTCGATCGGGCCCAGACGCCCCATCCTGCGGAAGGTCACCCTTGCCACAGGGGGGGGGCGAAAACAACATCGCTCCGGCTCGCTTGGCCCGCTGTTCACGCCGGTCGGCTACGACCCCACGATCGACAACGGCGATGGCACGTTCGGCGCCTGCTCGCCGTTTGGAGACCGCTCGACCGGAGGCAATGGCAATGGCCGCTGCAACGACATCGACGCCGAGAAGACAAAAGATTTCGCCGATCTGGGCGAAACCGACGTAATCGGCGGGAACAAATTCATCACTTCGAGCATCGAGTATCGGTTCCCGATTTCGGATACCCTGGGGCTCGAGGGGATTCTCTTCCTGGACACGGGAAACGCCTTTGCGGAGGGGGATAGCATGCTCGATCTTTCGGAGTGGCGCTGGGGATCGGGAGCTGGTGTATTGTGGTTTTCACCCTTCGGGCCGTTGGCGGTTGTTTTGGGATTTCCCCTGGATCCCACTTCTCAGGATAAATCGCCGGTATTCGAATTTTCCGTGGGCGGCCGGGGCCTCTAGCCTGATTCGCATTCGAGCCGCCAGCCAAGAGGAGCGAGATCATGAAAGTTCACAACGCAATTGTCGTATTTGGGGCGCTTGCGCTGCTTGTCGTTGGAACAGCCGCACAGGACGAACCGATCAAGATCGGAGTGGTCGATCTCGATCAGGCCATCAGTTCCACCGAGGATGGCAAGGCCGCGCGAGAGGAGATGGCCCGCAAGCAGCGCGACGCCCAGGCCCAGATCGCACCGCTCTGGGAGCGCTACCAGGTGCTGGACGGAGAACTCAAGGCGCAGAAATTCGTGCTTTCCGACGAATCCCTCTTCCAGAAACAGCTCGACATGGCCGAAGTCCGAAACCAGATCGAGAACAAGGGCAAGGAGATCGAGGGTCAGCTCAAGGTCGACAAATTCCGGATCCAGGAACCGCTAATCAAAAAATTGCGGCAGATCATCAACGATACGGGCCGCGAGCAGGGATTCACCTTGATCTTGCAGAAAGGTGCCGCCGGTGTGGTCTACAGCCGAGAGGCCCTCGACATCACCGATCTGATCATCGCCCAATACAACAAGAAATAGCGGGGCTCGGCGCGGCCGGCGCCAATTCTCGCACGCGGATCGCCGGCCGTGCCCCCGCGGTGCTGGTCGCGAACAGCGCTGATCGTTGAGGGATCGAGCAATGTGGCTCGACGAGGGCGAATCGCATTGGCGGGCTGCGGCTCGACTCACGCTGGTCCCCGCATCCTGGCTCTTCGGTGCGGGAGCCCTGCTGCACCGCGCTCTTTACGCGCATGGAGCGCTGTCTCGGAGAGCGCTTCCGATACGCGTCGTCAGTGTTGGCAGCCTCGTGTCGGGCTGCGCGGGTGTGACCTTGATCGCCGCCTGGATTGCGAATGCATTGCATCGCCGCGGCCATCGAGTTGCGTTGGCGGCTCGCGGGGTGGGCGGCGCGCGCCGACGGCGCGATGCGGTGCTCGTGGTCTCGGACGGCCATTATGTCAAGAGCCGCGTCGAGCTCGCGGGAGCCTGTGCGATGATTCTCGCCGCGCACTCTCCAGGAATCCCAGTTCTCATCGGATCCGATCGTTTCCGCGTTGGCGTGCGCGCGGCATCTGCTTTCGGCACGGAGGTTCTCGTTCTCGATGACGGGTTTCAATGTCAGTCGTTGGAGCGCGACGTGGACATCGTTGCGATCGACGGCCAGTCCGGTTTCGGCAATCGCTGGCTGCTGCCCCGCGGCCCGCTTCAGGAGCCGGTCCGGGCGCTGCGCCGCAGCGGTGCTGTGGGTGTGATCGACGGTCCGCTCAACGAGAAAGATCGGGAGGTTCTTCAGCGCTTCGGTTCGGAAGCCTTTCGGTTTGTGGCTCATCGGAGGCCGGTCGCCGTCCGGCCCTTGCGAGGGGGTGCGGCCGATCCTCCCGAGGTGCTCGACGGCGCGGCCGTCGGTTTGATTTCGGGGCTCGCTCGACCCACCTCTCTGCGCAACACCGTTGAGCAGCTCGGCGCCAAGGTCGTCACGGAGCGGAACTTTCGGGATCACCACCACTACGGCCCAAGAGACATGCGCTACCTCTATCGCAATGCCCCGTTGTGGATCACGACACAAAGAGACGCCATCAAGATCAACCCCGACTGGATCGGCCGCGCGGATGTGCGCGTGCTATCCATCAAACTGGAAGTCGCGCAGGAAGGGCTCCTGCTGGATTGGCTGGAGGCGAGCCTGCGCCAACCGATCGCGGTTGCAGGTCGGGCGAATGCGGCGAGGGCGATTGTGGGGTAGGCCAGGGCGAAACCACCACGTCGCCGGGCTGCTGAGAAAACGCGCTGCGAGGCGTGGTTTCTCAGGAACCTGTCTCCGCCCGTAGGGCGGTGCAACGCTGACGAGGTCTGCTCGAGGACAGTCGTGGGAGCGACGATCGGGCCGGCGGGGGAGGGGTCGTGATCTTGAGCATGACGGGGTTCGGGCGGGCATCCCTGCGGTTGAAATCGCTCGGCTTCGACATCGAAGTGCGGTCCGTGAATCACCGTCACCTCGACCCGCGCGTGCGCGTGCCGCGCATTCTGTCGACCTGCGAAGCCGATCTGCGGGCGCGGATCCAGCAGAAAATCGGTCGCGGCAAGGTCGACCTGACCATCGTTACGTCGGATAACAGCTCCGTTTCGGCTCGTGTGGAGTTCGATCAAGGTATCGCCGCGGAGTACGGTCGCGTTGCCCGCGAGCTGGGCAGCATTGACGGCGTCGAAAGCAGCTTGACGGTAGATACCCTGATTGGGCTTCCGGGTGTGGCGCGTCTCGTGGAGCCCGAGTTTCCGGCCGATGAACTTCTCGATGCGCTGCTCGGCGGAGTCGACCAGGCCCTCGACGCGCTCGTGGCGATGCGGGCCTCAGAGGGAAATGCGATCGAGCGAGATCTGATGATGCGGCTCGACCGGGTGGAAGCCCTGGCGGAATCGATCGACTTGCGATCTGGACTGGTGTGCGACACGGTTCGCGATCGATTGAGAAAGCGAACCGAACGGCTGCGATTGGAGACCGGATTGCTCGACGAGGCCCGTCTCCACCAGGAAATCGTAATTGCAGCCGATCGCCTCGACGTGACCGAGGAGATCGTGCGCTTGCGCAGTCATATCGAACAATTTCGCGAGATCGTGCAGGCGGCGGGAGGCGGCGCTCCCGTCGGCCGACGACTGGATTTTCTACTGCAGGAATTCGGTCGCGAGGCCAATACGATCGGCTCCAAGGGCAGTGACGCGCCGATCGCCCACGATGTCGTGGAGCTCAAGACCGAACTCGAGCGCATCCGCGAGCAGGTGCAGAACATTGAGTAGCCGGGCCCTCCTGAATATCGGCTACGGCAATTTCGTGGTCGCAGCCCGGGTGGTGTCGATCGTCTCCCCGCAGTCGGCGCCGATGAAGCGGCTGCGGGAGGAGGCTTCCAGCCGTAACAAACTGGTCGACGCCACGCAGGGTCGCCGCACCCGCTCCATCATCATCACGGATAGCGACCATGTGATTCTCTCTGCCATCAACCCAGACACCGTTGCGGCGCGGTACGTCCACGAGGGGCCTCTCGGGAGCGAAGAGTGAGCCCGAACTCCGCGCAGCAGGGAATCCCCTTCGTGGTGGCCGCGCCCTCGGGAACCGGGAAGACCACGGTCTGTCGGCGCCTGGTGGAGCGAGATGGGCGGATTTCCTTCTCGGTTTCGCATACGACGCGTCGAAAACGCGACGGCGAGGTAGAGGGTCAAGATTATTTCTTCGTCGACGAGCCAGAGTTTCGAAGCTTGGTGGCGGAAGACGAATTTCTCGAGTGGGCGGAGTACAACGCGCACCTGTATGGGACCAGCTGGAAGGCGATCGATCGCGGGCTCGCCGGCGGTCGCGAATTGTTGCTCGAGATCGAGGTGCAGGGAGCCCGGCAGGTGCGGGCGCGGCGCCCGGATGCCCGATTGGTCTTTTTGCTGCCGCCATCGATGGAGATACTCGAGCGCCGTCTGCAGGGGCGTGGAACGGACTCCGCAGCGGAGATTCGCCGACGGCTCGAAGTGGCGAACCGCGAGCTGGAAGCGATCGGCGACTTCGATTACGCGGTAACCAACGACGAGCTGGAGCACTGCGTGGCGAATCTGCTGGAAATCATCCGCGCCGAGCGTGAAGGTTTGGCCAGCGAGTTGGGGGAAAGGTTCTCGCCTGCGGTGGCCGAGGAGAAGTTCTGGAACTCGCGGCTCCCCAAATCGTGAAGGACGCCCGGCGAGTCTTGCAGGACACCTGGCGAGCTCGATGGACGCCTGGGAGGGAGTTGGGTATTTTTACCCAAGCACCTGATCTTTAAAGGAAATCTCGCGGCGGATGCTCCGATTCAACGACATTGCGGACCGCATCCTGGAGTACAACTCCTCGTGCGACCTCGCGCTCCTGCAACGCGCCTACGTGTTTTGCGCCAAGGTGCACGAAGGCCAGGAGCGACTTTCCGGAGAACCCTACCTCGTCCACCCGCTGGAGGTCGCGGGCGTCCTCGTCGAGATGAGGATGGACGACGTCACGGTGGCGGCTGGTTTGCTCCACGACGCGGTCGAAGACACGCTCACGACCATCGAGGAGATCGAGCGCCTGTTTGGCGATGAAGTGGCCTTTGTGGTCGACGGCCTTACCAAGATCGCCAAGATCGAATTCACCTCTGCGCGGGAGCGCCAGGCCGAGAATTTCCGGAAGATGCTGGTCGCGATGTCCAAGGACATCCGTATTCTCGTCATCAAGTTGGCCGATCGATTGCACAACATGCGAACGCTCGACTTCATGTCGAACGAAGCGCGCAACCGTGTCGCGCATGAAACGCTCGACATCTACGCACCGCTCGCGCGCCGACTCGGAATCCACTGGATGAAGCAGGAACTCGAGGATCTGGCGTTTCGAACCCTTCATCCCGAGGTCGTAACCGAGCTCGAAGCGCGCCTGCGCTCTCAACGCCAACCCCGCGAGGAATACATCGAGGAAGTGATTGGTGTGCTGTCGTCTCGCCTCCAGAGTTTTGGAATCAACGCAACCATCACGGGCCGGATGAAGGAACTATCTTCGATACACGCAAAGATGGAGAGCCAGGGTCTTGGTTTCGACGAGATATATGATGTGATCGCATTTCGGATCATCGCAGAAGGTGCCACCGAGAATGTCTACGCGGCTCTCGGGGTCGTTCACGCGATCTGGCGACCGGTGCCCGGACGCTTCAAGGATTATGTGGCATTGCCGAAGCCCAATGGATATCAGAGTCTACACACAACCGTGATTGGTCCCTACGGCAAGCGAATGGAAATGCAGATACGAACGGCAGAAATGCATCAAGATGCGGAGTTCGGGATCGCCGCCCACTGGAAGTACAAGGAGGGGCACAAAGGTGACCCAGACGACGCCAAGTTCGCGTGGTTGCGGCATCTGCTCGAGTGGCAGCGCGACGTCGCTGATCCACACGAATTCATCGATACCCTCAAGGTCGATCTCTTTCCCGACGAAGTATTCGTCTTTACGCCAAAAGGGGATGTCATCAACCTGCCCAAGGGCGCGACGCCACTCGATTTCGCGTACGCGATCCACAGCGAAGTAGGGTCGCATTGCGCGGGAGCGCGCGTGAACGGGAAGATGGTGCCGCTACGCTATCGGCTGATGAGCGGCGACACCGTCGAGGTGATCACGAGCCCCGCGCAGTACCCCCGAAAGGATTGGTTGGAGTTCGTCGTCTCGGGGCGCGCTCGCGGTCGAATTCGACATTCGATCCGCGCATCGGAGCGGGAGCGGAGCCGGGAACTCGGCCGGGAAATCCTGGATCGCGAATTGCGAAAGAACAAGATGTCGCTGGCGCGATTGCTCGAAGGAAAGGATCTGGCCGAGTTGGCCGCGAAGGAAGTCCACGGCTCGACTGACGTGCTGTTCGGCGCTCTGGGCTACGGGCGGGTCAACGCGGTCGATGTTGTGCGCAGGCTGCGCGGTGAAAAAACACCCGACCCCGAACCGGAGCGCAAATCGGCCAGGTTGCGAGGCCTGTTCCGGCGCCAGGTCAAGCCGTCTTCGTCGGGCGTCCGCGTCAGCGGCCAGTCCGATGTGCTCGTGCGATTTGGACGCTGTTGCGCGCCGCTGCCCGGCGATGAAGTCATAGGCTTCGTCACGAGAGGTCGGGGAGTGACCGTGCACGTGAAGGACTGTGTCAAAATCTACGAGTTGGATTCCGCTCGACGCATCGAAGTGGATTGGGATTCAGATGCGGAAATTCCCCATTGCATCAAAATGCGCGTTCGATCCATCGATCAGCCGGGCCTGCTCGCGAAGGTCACGAAGACGATCTCGGCCGCCGGTGTGAATATCGGCGCGGCCCGGGTTTCGACGACGTCTGACCAGAAATCGCTGCAGACGTTCGATCTCTGGGTCACAGATGTCGGGATGCTCAACGCCGTGATGAAGCAGATCGGCAAGATCAAAGGGGTGATCTCGGTCGACCGGCTGCGGAATTGATGCCCGCTGTCCCCGCTGCGGATGGCGGCTCGCCCGCCCAGTACTAGCGGATGAAATTCAGGCTGAGGCGGACCCTTCGCGAAGGGAAATCGCTGCGACGGCCGCCGAATGCCGCCTTGCGCTGAAGAGTTCGGCCCATTCATAGAGTGCCGGGTCTTCGAGCGGTTGTAACCGGTTGCGGCCTCGATCCGTACGAGGGGTGAGGATCGGGTCTCCATGGCTGGGAAGTCCGTTCCGCCCCGCTCATCAGCCACGTGACGCCTTTTGAAGAAGGGATCCAGGAATGAGAAGAAGCGTGCCCATTTCAGGCATTTTTGCACTGGTAATCGCATTTGCGGCAGCTGCTCATGCTGCGAATTGGAAGGTGGACCAATCCCACACCACGGTGGGATTCAGCGTCAGTCACCTTTTTACGAGCGTGCAAGGGCGGTTCGATCGATTCGACGGCACGATTGTATTCGACCCGGAAAAGCCGGAGTCCGCGGTCGTCCGGGCAACCGTTGAAGCGGCGAGCATCAACACGAACAATCCGAAGCGCGACAAACACCTGCGAAGCGACGATTTCTTCGACGCCGAAAAACATCTGACACTCTCTTTTGAGAGCACCGGCGGTGTCACGGAGATGAAGGAAAATCGCGGCAAGCTCGCTGGCAACCTGACGATCCACGGTGTGACGAAGCCCGTCGTTTTCGACGTCACCTTTCGTGGACAGGGAAAGGATCCGTGGGGCAACGTTCGAGCGGGTTTTGCGGCGCGCCTGGACATCAATCGCAAAGACTACGGGTTGAACTGGAACGAAGTGCTCGAGACGGGTGGACTGTTGGTTGGCGAAGTGGTGGAGATCCGAATCGACGCCGAGGGAATCCTCGGCGAGTGATGCGGGCGCCGCCCTGAGGCGGTAGCCCGATTGAATAGGAGGCAACAAGATGGCAAATGGCGTCAACAGAGGAGGGATGCTGCTGGCGTCCGCAGTCGCCGGACTGCTGACGCTAGCGGCGCCCGTTGGAACGGCCACGGCAGGTGATGCCGAACAGGTGCACTGCTACGGCGTGAACAAGTGCAAGGGTACGGGTGACTGCGGTGGAAAGGGTCACTCGTGCGCGGGCGAGAACGCCTGCAAGGGGCAGGGATATCTGGATGTCGATAAAGACACCTGCCTGAAGATCGCGGGCGGCAGGCTCACTTCCGAGAAAAAGTAGGGGTGAGGCCTTGAGTGTGGGGCGCGCGGGTGCGGCGGCGAACTGGCCCAGGCTGGGGTTCGGCGCCGGCCTGCGCGCCGACCACTATGAAGATGTTCTCGCGGGCTCGAAGGGAGTCGACTGGTTCGAAGCCATTACCGAGAACTACATCGACACGAAGGGCCGCCCCCTGGCTGTGCTCGAGTCCGTGCGACGGGACTATCCGATCGCGCTGCATGGCGTTGCGCTCTCGATCGGTTCCGCGGATCCGTTGGATTGGCTATACTTGAAGGCGCTCCGGGATCTGGTCGATCGAATCGAACCGGCGTTGGTCAGCGACCACCTTTGTTGGAGCAGCGTCGATGGGCGCGCGCTATTCGATCTGCTGCCTCTGCCGCTGACCGAAGAGTGTCTGGCGCACGTAGCGGAGCGCGTTCGCACGGTACAGGACGTTCTGGGTCGCCGGATTCTGATCGAAAACCCCTCCACGTATCTGGGTTGGAATGCTTCGACGATTTTCGAGGCGGAGTTCTTGTCCGAGTTGGCTGAGCGGGCGGACTGCGGCTTGCTGCTCGACGTGAACAACGTTTACGTGAGCGCCGTCAATATGGGTTTCGATTCCAGGGCGTATCTCGATGCCATTCCAGCGCACCGCGTGGGGCAGATACACCTCGCGGGGTTCAGCGACATGGGCACGTACCTGTTCGATACCCACAGTCGGGCGGTCTCCGAGGAGGTCTGGGATCTCTATCGGTACGCGCTCGAGCGGATCGGATCAGTGACCTCCATGGTGGAGTGGGACGACGACATTCCTCCCTGGTCGCGCCTGGTGGCGGAGGTCGATCGCGCCCGCCAGAACCACGCCCGGGTATTTTCCAGCAGTGAAGTCGGCCATGCAGCCGTCGCTGGCTGAGCTCCAGCGCGCCCTCGCGGCGCGCATCGTGGCCGGGGAAGGACTCTGTCTGGACGATTGGGTCTGCGTGCCTTCCGAAGCGGATCCCGCGGCTCGTGTGGCGGTCTACGTCCGGGGTTATCCCGCGCGCATCCGAGAGGCGTTGCGTGAAACCTTTCCCGCCGTTGCGCAGATCCTCGGCGAAGGATCCTTTGCAGCGCTTGCCGACCGCTATGCGAGAGCTATGCCCGCCGATCTCCGAAATCTCAATCTCGTGGGAGCGGCTTTGCCCGCAATCCTCAAATCGGATCGCGCAAGTGATGATTTGCCGTTCCTTCCCGCGCTCGCCGAGCTGGAGTGGGCGGTCGACCGCTGTTTCCATGCAGATCTCCTGGTGGCTTTCGAACCTTCGGCCTGCAGCGGATGGTCTTTGGAAGATTGGGGGCGCGCGAAAATCGAGTTTCAACCCGGGCTCGCCCTGGTTTGCGCCCCGTGGCCGCTGCGCGAGCTGCGCGAGACATGCCGGCGTGAGCGATCCGAGATCGACGTGGATCTGGTCGATCGCCACGACCGGGTGTTGGTTTACCGACGGGGCTTCGAAGTCGTCGTCGAGTCGATCGGAGCAGCCGAGGCCGAGGTCGTCGAATTGCTGCAAAACGGGGAGTGGCTCGGCGAAGCCACCGCGAAGCTCGCGGGCTCTGGCGCAGAGCCCGAATCCGTGGTCGATTTTTTTGGCCGCTGGGTCTCTCTTGGGCTCGTCGTTTCTTGTGAGCGGTCCAGGCCCCTTCGGGCCGGGACAGGCTGCTGAGAAACAACGCTGCGCGCTGTTTTCCAGCAGCCTTCGCCGCCTCTCTGAACGCGCCCGCGGCGGGCGCATCCGTCTTCTCGATCCCGAGCGTGCGGAAAATTCGAACAATTCTCGATTCAGCAACGCGGAGCGAAGGCTCCGCAGATCAATTCTCACCCTCCTGTATACTTTCCGTCAGCTCAACGCGAGGTGTTTCGCTGCGCGGTAGCGGGGTGTCTGGCGACAACCATCGCCGAATGCATCGGGTGGTTCGAGCATTTGGGTTTTTCGGATCCTCTGATGACACTCCGGGCGCATCGAGTTCTGACGATCGCGAGCGTTGTTGCGGGCGTATTCGCGTACCGGTCTCTTGCATTCTGGGATCCCGACCCGTTGAGACATGCGAGTGTCGAGGACTGGTTGTTCTCGTCGATAGACGCCATCCCCCAGGTTTTTTTCGCGCTCGCGGCCGCGCTCATCATTCGGAGGCGAAAGTCGTTTCGCAGCGCGATGGAGGGGGTCGGTTCGCCAGCTCTGGCGCTGCTCCCGTTGTTGGTCGGCTCGGCGTTATTCGTCTGGGGTCAATACGTAGCCGCCACGGACCTGCTCCTCGCATCGTTCGTGCTCGTCTCGATGGGAGTGGCGCTGCTCTGGTTCGGGAAGGGCTTCGCGCTGGCGTGGTCGATTCCGTGTGTGATTCTCGCGTTTGCATTGCCAATTCCAGCCGCCTTGACCAATCAAGTCTTCTATTCGCTCCGACTGTGGACGGCCGACCAGGTCGTTGCGCTGTTCACCCTGGTCGGTTTCCCCGTCTATCGCGAGGGCAACGTGATCTACGGTGCCGACGTGGTCGCGCAGGTGATCGACAGCTGCAGCGGCTTGCGGGCCATCGAGACGCTCACCCTCGCCACGTTCCTCTTCGTGCAC
>SDBV01001576.1_pt1 | contig 34351 bp, 43 predicted proteins | sample 2277081 | NCBI WGS metagenome assembly SDBV01 (sample SAMN10402039, study PRJNA504765) | marine sediment metagenome | isolation source: marine sediment core GS10_PC15, 223 cmbsf | place: Arctic Ocean: Southern Knipovich Ridge | collected 2010 | reverse complement strand
TGATGTTTTCTTCTGTTCTGGATGAAAGTTCTTGGATTTCAATCCTCAAAGTTTCATACTTTTGCTCAATATTAGAATCTATATCAAAGTTCGTCCCAAGATTTTTTTCTTTTTTCGATAGCTCAAACAATTCTTTTTTCAATTCATCAATTTTTGCTTGAAGGATTTTAATTTGATTCTTTTTTTCATTTATATTTGAAATTTTAATTAAATCTGATTCTCTTTTTGAAATCTCAAAGATTGTCTGTTCTATTTCTTGTTTAATCATATCTCTTTTACTATATACCTCTCCTAACTCTTTATCTGAATTTTCTATTTCTTTTTTCAAGGATTCAATTTTTGGAGATATTTCCCCATACATTTCTTCCACATGTAGTTCAGTAATTTTATTTTTGCACAGAGGGCAAATATCCATTTTTGATAGTTTGCTCATAAGTTTTTTTTGCTTATCAATCTCATATTCGTTGGCTCCAGAAATTTTTTCTAATTCTATTTCTCGCTTGTTCAATCTTTCTAAAAGTTCTTTTTTTTCTGCAAGAGAAACCTTTAATGCGTCAACTTTTTCCTGTTTTGTTTTGCTATCAAACAAATCTTTAAAAAAAGATTTTATTTGTTTTAATAAAAACTCTGATTCATTAGTAAAATTCTGCAAAAGAGCTTCTTTGTCGCGAATTCTTTCCCTTATTGATTTCAGTTCTGACTTTGTTGTGTAAAATTTTTTCCTTTTTTCTTCAAGATTTTCAAGTTCTTTCTTCTTCTCTTCTCTTTCTTTTTGAGTTTTTGACTTGGTTGGCGATTCTTCTCCGAGCTTTTTTATTTCTAATTTATTTTCAGCGAGCGTTCTGTTAAATTCTTGCTTTTGTTTTCCTATGCTTAAAAGTTTATTTTCATAATTCTCAATTCTTACATTTATTCCTGCAAGATCTGCTCTTATATCTGCTATTTCTTGGTTAAGTTTTTCTTGTTCAAGCCCAGTTGATTTTTGTATCGTTGAATTTATTGAAACAACTTTAGATTCAAAATTCTCTATAATTGCCTGAAAAGTCAAACCCACTTCTCTTGATTTTTCTATTTCATTCTTTTTCTTTAGTATTTCTCCATCTATAACCGCTTTTTCTTTTTTCTTTTTTGTTAAATCATAATAAACTATGCTTGCCTTATATTTTTTAATATCTTTTTCAAGCTTTTTGTACCTTAGTGCTTGCTGTCTCTCTTTCTCAAGATTATGCAAAAAAATTGTCCTTTCTCTTAATATAGTTAAAACTTCTTTTAATTTATCTTCTGTTCTGCTCAATTCTTTGAGAGATTTTTCTTTCCTTAATTCATAAATAGCAATCCCTGAAACTTCTTCAACAATTTTTCTTCTTTCTTCTGATTGCATTCTTACAAAGTTCTGAATTTCTCCCTGCAAAATTATGTTGAAACCATTTGGGTCTATTCCTGCTTGAGCCAATAATGCCAAAACTTCCTGCCGCGTTTTTGTTTCATTATTTATTTTGTATATACTTTGGCTCTTTTTCCTTACTATTCTTTTTATTGAAATCTCTTTCTTGTCTATTGAAAAAGTTTTATCAGAATTATCAAAAACTATCTCTACTGATGCTTCCTTTGATGGTGCGGCGATTTTTGTCCCCATGAAAATTAAATTTCTTGCCTTTGCTGCCCTCATTGACTTTATTGAAAGTCTGCCCAGAACAAAACACAAAGCATCAGAAATATTGCTTTTCCCACTTCCATTGGGTCCAAGAATAACATTTATTCCAGGGGTAAAAGGTATTTCTGTTTTTTTTACAAAACTCTTAAATCCGTGCATCACTATTTTTTTTATAAAAGGCATGAAGAAAATAAAGAAAGGAGATTTTTAAAGTTTGAGACATCTCAAAATAATCTTTTTTGTTTGGATGCTAAAATTATTTTTTTCCAAGTGCTCCATGTTTTTCTAAATATGCCTTTATCTTCATATTTTTGGAAATGTTTTTCGAGAAATTTGCATGTTAATGGGTCAGAAGTGTAACCTGAACCTATCTCTTGTCCATAAATTTCTTTTAGTTTGGTCATTTCTTTCTCTCTTGTGCTCTTTGCAAGAATCGAAGCAGCTGAAACAGAAATGTGATTTTTATCTGCCTTGTGTTCACAATGAATTTGAAGGTTTGATAAATTTTTTATTTTTGTTTTTAACAAATCCTGCCATTTCCCAAGACTAACAGAAGGGCAATCTACAATTACTTTTATTTGTTTGAATCCTTTGTTTATTCTATTGATTATATTTGCTGTCTTTATTGCTTCTAACTCGTTTAAGTTAATCCCCTTGCTATTTGCAAAATCTATTTCCTCTGGAGATGCTAAAACAATTTCAAAAGTTTCTGCTTTCTCTTTTATTTTTGCTGCCAGAACTTCTCGTCTTTTTTGAGTTAACTGCTTGCTGTCTTTTATTCCCAACTTCTTGAATTCTTCTTCTGTTTTCTCATCTATCAAACAACCTGCCAAAATCATTGGGCCAATAACTGGACCCCTCCCTGCATCGTCTATTCCTAATATTAACATCTAATTAAGAAAAAGAATTGGTTTTTAAGGATTGCTATAGAATTTTTGTGAGAGTATGACTTTAAGATATACTTTTACGAATATAAATTATTAAAAGCAAGGTGGTTATAATTAAAAAATGAATGAGTATATATTTATAGTAGGAGAGAATTTTGATATTAGTATCCCTAAAGAAGAAGATAAAGAAGGATTAAGGGGGGTAATGAAAGAGAAGTATAGACTTTTTGTTGATGCGGAAACATCTGTCCTCCCTTATCGTGCACATATCGGTAAGACCTTAGACCAAGCTCAGTTAAATCAAGGAATCTATAATTTACCATTGACTATTAGGAGATTACCTGTTTACTATGAACATCCTGCAGGAGATTTGTGTATTGGAAGAGTTGAAGCAATAGAAGTTGATTAAGATTATTTTTTGAAAATGATTTTTGTGGTATTAAATATTCTAATAAGTAAACTTTAAAAATGTATATAACACTAAATTACTATAGCGAGATGGAGCAGTCTGGAGTGCTCGTCGGGCCCATAAGTGAATTCAGGAATTCTCATTCCTACACGAATATCGCATAGGAAACCCGGAGGTCGCGTGGTTCAAATCCCGCTCTCGCTATCATAATTTTAAGATGGATGTCTTTGACAAATCAAGATTAGAAATTTTACCCTTAACTGAAAGGAAAAGCAAGAGATTTGATAGAATGGGTGCGAAAGAGATGCATTATATTCAAGGAGATAATAGAAACTTTTTGTTGAGTTTGTATCAGAGCTTGGAAAAGATGGTTGGGTAATGTTTAAAAGTAATTTATTTGTATATTAAATATGCCCAGATGCATACCCAAGGAGGGCACAAGAACCTGCAAGCAGGTAATGGTTATTGCACCGGCTTGCTAATATAAGCTACAAAAAGGTAATATTTCGTAAAAATGAATATATCTAAATATTTTGGAAAAAAAGATAAACCTAAAAAAGAAGTTTATGAAGAAAAATTAGAAAAAGAACCTAGGAGAAGCCCAAAAGATATAATAAAATCAGAAGAAAATAAAGGTGTGGAACATTTTTATATAAAATTTCCAGGAGAAAATTTAATTGAGGCCTCAGGAAAAGAACCTACAAAAACAAATGTGAAGGTAGATAGAACAAAAGTTGAAAAATTATTAAAAGATAGAAGCAATAAAAAATATTCAACCATACATACTCATTTACATAATACTCCGGGGGTGGGATTCCCTTCTGAAAAAGACATTGAAACTTTTTTAATGGATGATAATTCTAAAAGTATGTATATTGCACAAATGGATGAAAATACCTGGAAAGTTAAAGGTTATTTTTGTCTGAGAAAAACAGGAAAAACAAAACCTTACGAAATAGATCAAAAGATTAATAAAGAAGTATTCAAAGATATTGAAGATAGTAGATTTGTCTATGGTTTAAATATTGGAAGGGGTGAAGAAATGACTGGATTAGATTATGTGGCTAAAAAACACCATCTTAGAGTTAGAATGATCCCTGCCAAAGGATATGTTTTTAATAAAAGCATATATGAAAACAAATTTGTTAAAAAAGATGATTTAGAAAAAAAAGTAGAAGCATCAATTATTAGCATTTTATTTATTTGTTCTCTATTTTTCAGTTCATACAATATTACTGGATACAGTATTGCCAATCTCCCTCACTCAATTTTAAATGGAATAAGTGTAATATTATTTTTATTAGGGCTAGTGGGAGTATATCATTATTTTATAAGAAGAAAAACAACAAACTTTAAAACTTCATATTCTTAGTCTATTTTATGCCCAGATGGCGGAGTGGTTAACGCACTAGATTGCTAATCTAGACCCTTCGGGGTGCGTAGGTTCGAATCCTGCTCTGGGCGTTTAATTTATATATTATTAATCATAAAAAGATATTATGAGAAAAAGAGGGCAAGTTACTATTTTCATTATAATTGCTATTATAATTGTTGCATCTACAATTCTTTTCTTTATCTTTAGAGGAAAGTTAGGAATTCTAGAGTCGCAAGCTAACGATCCAACATATTTGTTTATTGAAAGTTGTATAGAAGATACAGGAAAAGATGCAATTTACTTTATTAGTCGAAATGGGGGATATTTTTTCTCACCAGCAGCGTCAACTTCAGAAGGAATTCCTTATTACTATTATAATGGAAAAAATTATATGCCTTCGATAGAAAGAATTGAAGAAGAAATTTCTTCTTATATAGAAGGAACATTATCTTATTGCACTGAAGAGTTTGTTGATTTTCCTGAATTTAATATAACTGAAGGAAAAATAAAAGCCAAAACAACAATAAAAGATGAGAAGATTATTTTAGAGATAGAATATCCTGTGACAATAAAAAAAGGAAAAACCACAATCCGTCTTAAGAATTTTAGAGATATCATAATTCTTGCAAGAGTTGGAACAATATATGATTCCATTAAAGAAATGATGCAAGAGCAAACAGATGAAGGAAAAATTTGTTTGAGTTGTATATCTACAATTGCGAACAGAGAAGGTTTTACAGTTGATATGATTGGTACTCAAGAAGATATAATATTTACTATAAAAGATGAATACTCAAAAATAAAAGGTATTCCCCTTGAATTTAAATTTGCAAATAAATATTAGATGAAAATAAAAATATTTACAGCAGTTATACTGTTAATCTTAATAATGGGAACTGTGCAGGCGAGTGTTATAGCAATAATTGGTCAAGAAGGATTAAGTTTTCTTAATCCAACTATCCAGACTATTATTAAAGGGGTGCTTTGTGTAAGTGGTCCTCTTGGAGCAATTACGTGTGTAGAGCAATATGTAGGAGGAAAGATTATAGGGTCTGTTTCTGGAGAAATCATGCAAACAATTCATGGGTTAAGTCCTGAAGCTTATAATTCAGTTGTAACTTATAATAAAATTAAGGGTTATACTGATAAAGGTTCTAAAATTTTAAAGGAACTTGAAATTAATGAAGAAGGTGGGATAGAAAAAGGAGTTATTAATTTTGCTGAAGAAGAATCTTCTATTAAAGAATTTTTTATTAACCTAGAAGCAGAAGATATTGTTGTGTCAAATTCTGAATATGATTTTGAGACAAAAAAACTAATAATAAAAGAAGGAGGTTCTCTTAAGATAAAAATTAAAGATGAAGAAGGTGAGATTCAGGAATTGGTTTATGAAAATATTGCAGAAGATGGATATTTGAAATTAGGTGACGATGGATTAGTTAAAGAAGCTCGTTTTATTTCTACTGGTGAATCTGTTTATAAATTTGGAGATTATGAATCAATAAAAGTTGGTGCTAATACTCAAATTGAATATAAAGACGGGAGCCTGACAGTTCATGGCGAGGGTAAGAATTTTCTTTATGGGGATTTGAACATATCACTAATGAGTGAATTTGCTGATTTTTCTGGAAATCAGATTAAATGTACTAATTGTATAATTGAAGAAATTGAGTTAAAAGGTATAGGAAAGGAAGAAGGAGTTTTAATTCTTGTAGATGAGGGATATTTAATAATGAATGGAGAAGCAATATACAAACAAAATCTTCTTAAAGTAAATGAGAATAATAAAAAAATTCTTATTGCAAACCCTGATGCAGATTTATCAGATTATGAAGGAAATTGGTTAAGACAAACTTCTAATATTTTAGAATTCCAGAGTTCTAAAGAAGGTTATATTGAATTAGATTTTCTTGAAGACCATAAAATTCTAAACACAGACAACAAAGATAAACTGACTGTGATTGTGCAAGAAGGTGATGGTTTAAAGTTTGAAGAGAGAACTAAAAAAGGATTAATACCCAAAGCTGTTCATAAAAGTTCTGAAGAGGGAGAAACAACTATTTTAAATGATAAAATTGAAGCTGTATTTAATAAAAATGGTTTTTTCGTAATTCCAAGACCATTAGAAAACAAAGATTTTATATCTAATAAATATCAAAGTTCTGCTTTTGAAATAGAATCTGATGCATTAGAAGTAGATAGTAAATTAAGAATTAATTCTTATAGGCAATTTGTAGTTCTTGATAAAAGTGACAATGAAATTATAACTTATAATAAATATGATTTGCCTGTTAGTGCAAAAATAGAAGATAATGAATTGCAAACAATAGAACAATTAAGAAAAAAGCATCCTGGGATAGAATTTGAAGTTCCTGAGAAACTGATGTATAATAATTTGTTAACTCCAAATATATTTGATGAAGAAAATTTACCTCCTTATATGATTTATTTAACAGATACTTACTTGGAATCAAATCCTGATGCTGTGGAGGATTTTGATAAAATTGAATATATTGATACTTTTAATGCTCATGCTACGGGGTCAACAATGATATTGGGTAGAAAAATTCTTGAACCTCTTACACCAGAATTTACTGAACTACCACTAAGAGAAATTACATCTCCCTTGCAAATATTAAAACACGAACATGAGCATAGAATGGATTTCATTATAGCTGAAAAAGAATGGGAAACATTAAAGTCTTGGGATAATCAAGAATTAAATTCTCTTTTCGATGAGATAGATCCAATTCAAAAAAAACTTAATAATCTAAGAGAGCAAAGAGATGAACATGAAAAGTATTCAAAAGCATGGGGAGAAATGAATGGAAATGTTATGGAACAGGGATATATGATTGAACAAATTAAATACAAAATAAAGAAGATAGTTTATGATGAGTATCCTGAAGAAAGAACTTTGCGACAAAAATATAATGAATTGGTTTTGAATTCAATTGGAGGAATTTCTAATAATAAACAATTTAAGCAGTCATTTGAAACATTATCAAGAGATATTGAAGAAAATTATGTAAGAAAGGAATTGAACAAGATAGTGGAAGAAAAATATGGGGTAGATATTATAGATTTTGTAAAGGAAAAATATGGTTATGAAACAAGAGACCAAGCATTAAAAGAATATATGGATGATCCTTTTACAATAAAGAAGGATGTGATAACTGAGATTTACAAAGAGATGCAGGCAGAGCAAGCAAAGGGATTCAAAGACATAGATAGAGAAATTTTACAATCAGAAAGAATACGTGAATTGGTCAAACTGGGAAACCTGCTTTCCTCTGCTGATGAATTAGAAAAGGAAACAATAAGTGATGGAATATCTATTGGAAGGATAGAAAATTTCTATGCAAACTTACAATCTAATCCTGATTTAGTAACAGAAAAAAATCAATTTAATCAAATTATCAGAACAAGTACAGGTTTACCATATACATACGCATTAACAAACTATGGTGAGTTTTCTGATGCTGCTTCTGCATCGTATACTGAACTTTCTGCCATCAATAAAGAACAACCAATAAAAATCCGTAGAATAGAACTTCAATCTGCAAATCCTTTAATCAGTAAAATGTCTAAAAGCTTAACACAAATGGCTTTTGATGCAGTATGGGAGACATCAGAAGGAGTCAAAAGGGGAAAAATGAGCCCTGAAGAATATATTAAAATAATGGGAAAAGATACTGATGGAGATGGTTTAGGAGATTTGCTTTGTAAAAGTAAAGATTGCATAGAATATAGGTGCATAAATCATAAACCACTTTGCTGTGAAGTATATCCAAGTTCTCCTAATTGTTAATTTTATTCTAAAGAAATAAATCTATCCCTTCCTTGTTCTTTGGCTTGATAAAGTGCTTTATCAACTCTTTCCTTTAATTTCTTTGCAGTATCATTTTTTTTAAATTCTGTTATTCCGCCACTGACTTCAACACCATGTTTGCTCAACATCTTATCTTTTTTAATAGCACTTCTCAACCTTACTGTTAACTTTTTTGCCTTGGCTAAATCTGTTTCTGGAAGTAAAACAAAAAATTCCTCGCCCCCAAATCTTGCTGCAATATCTGATTTTCTAATTTGTTTCATTAAAACTTTTGCAAGTTGCGCAAGTAGTTCATCTGCCTTCATATGCCCATAAGTATCATTTATTTTTTTGAAAAAGTCTATATCTATAATAAACAAAGATAATTTTTCCTGTCCTCTTTTTGCTTTTTCAATTTCCATTTCAAGCATATTTTCAAAAAATTTATTATTATACAAGCCTGTTTTTTCATCATGCGTGGCTGCTTCATAAAGAAGAGAAATAGATTCATCCATCATAGACATTAATTCTGTAAATTTTTTTCTAAATCGCGGGTCTAATGCATGGAGCTTCTTTTTTGTCTCTTTTTTCATAGATGAAATAAAGAAAAATATTATATAAAGTTATTTGTTAATCTCGCTGGTTCTTTTATATTCAATATATAATTTATCAAGAATCTCTATAACTCTTGTCCTTTCTTCTGATTTACCAAGCCCTTTCCAATCAATAACAACAAAATCAACTTCTTCCTCTGTCTGCTCTATTGCTTCTTTAATCATTTCTTCTTTTATCGGAGCGACATATCCTGGAATAATATGTGAGATTGCAATATTTGAATTTAATTGAATTTTTTTAAAATTTGGGCAGTAGTGTGGTCCGCCAATTCCAATAGCTATTTCATTGTATGGATTTTCCTTGAACTCTTGAATTGTGTCTGAAATTGTTTTTGCAATAACAAAAGCTGCTCTTCTATCTTGCCATTCTGTTTCAGTAGAACCTATCTCTATGAATACGCAAGGCCTTTGAATTAAAGGACCGTGATGGGTGGCTTCTAATGTTAGTTTATACTTGTCTAAACTGTATTTTTGTATATTGCTTTTTAATTTTTCAAACATTTGTTTTTGAAACAGCGCAGAACTTTTGCAGACTTTTTCCCTTTCTCCTCCTAATTCATTTTGTCTCCAATTCCCAGGAGCATGAATCGAAAGTGTTTTCTCTCTTTTTTCAGATTTGTGTTTTGAAGCAAAAATAACAAAATCATATTTGTTAATCTTTTCTAAATCAAGATTTTCTGTATAAATTACTTCCCCATCAATCAGGTAAAAATCAAAATCTGGAGATTGTTTCATAGATGAAATAATAGGGTTTTCTTTAAATTGTGAGAGTTGTGTCGTAATATTTATTCCTGCGAAGTCTTTCTTACTTGCAACTATAAGATATTTTTGATACATAATTTATTATAGAGAAAGGTAGTTTTAAATTTTTAGATTAAAACATTTCAGATAATTTTATAAAATAATATTATTTGTTTACTTATATGATATATTTGGCATCAGATCATGCCGGTTTTGAATTAAAAGAGGAGATTAAAAAATTTCTTGAATTAAAGAATATTAAATATGAAGATATTGGAGCATCTAAATTTGAGGCACAAGATGATTATCCTGATTTTATTTTGCCAGCTGTAAAAAAAGTAGCTGAGAATCCTAATAACAAAGGAATTATTCTTGGTAGTTCAGGACAAGGAGAAGCTATAGTGGCAAATAAAGTAAAAGGAATAAGAGCAACAGTATATTATGGAGGACCAAAAGAAATATTGAAGTTGTCTAAAAAACATAATAATGCAAATGTATTATCTTTGGGTGCCAAATTTATTATTAAATCAGATATACCTGAGATTATTGAAACATGGATTAATACTGAATTTCGTAAAGAGGGGAGACATATGAGAAGAATACAGAAGATATCTGAATATGAAGAAAACTATGTTCAGATGGCTTTGCCAAATCTAATAAGTATTAAAAGCTCATTAGATAGAATATAACATGCAAGAAATATATAAACTGCTTATTGGGGTAGGAATTTTATTATTAGGCATACCAATTGGTTCTTATCTTGCAAAAATAACAAAAGAAGAATTAAACACAGGACAAAAATGGTTTAGGAGCATTATAATTTTAAGTCTGATTGGGGGAGTTGTTGGATTGATAATCGGGCAAGATGTTTTATTTTTTAGTTTCTTTTTTATAGCAATTGTTACAAGCAAGAGTTTGAAGGGAAATAGAATAACTAAGAAGTAGTAACAATAGAAGGATTTATAAAGTTTTTTAGGCTATAATAAGTATGATAAAATTAGAAAATAGGGTGGATAACGTATTAGATTTAAAAGAATTATATGAGGAAGATAAAAAAACTGTAGCTTATGCTTTAAATGTTATTGCAAATCTTAAAGGAAGAAAATTGAATAAAGAAGAAGTTCAGAAAATTTATAATCAAGGCATTAAATTATCATTCATAGGAAATGCACCTCTTAAAACTAAAGAAGAAAACTATGTTCTTTTTTATCCTACAAACATAAGTAAAGAAATGCCAGCAAGATTAAAAGTTAAGTGTGATTTTTCAAGATTAAATCATTTGGGGATTACAGATAAGAATTGGGGCACCCCTATCATCGCAGGAATATTAAATGACGATAGATTTGACAGTTTTAGTTCCACATGGTTGAAAGAAGCACCTTATAGAAGTCCTGCATATAATCTTGGAGAAGCTATTAATAAAATCATGTTGAAACATTTCCAACTAGATTAATTATTGTTACTAGTGAAAGTTTGAAAAAAGAATAGTTTATATACTATTATTGAATAGTAACAATATGACAACACCAAATTATTCGGGAGCAGATAGGCATGCACTTGTGGAATTAACAGTACTTCCAAAAATACTTTATTTTCAAAGGGATACTAAAGATGTGCGAGAAGCAGTTGGAAAATTAAGTTCTTTAGAAAATTTAAGGCCTCGAGATTCTTCACTTCTAAGAACAGCGGCATCATATCAAAATACAGGATACCTTTCTAAGTATAAAAATCATGAAGAAGCAGCAGTAAAATTAGTTAAAAAAGTATTGCCTTCTTATAATTATGAACCAGAGGATATAGAAAAAATATGTGAAATGATAATGGCGACAAAAATGCCTCAAAATCCAAGCACAAAATTACAAAAGATTTTATGTGATGCCGATTTAGATTATTTTGGAAGAGAAGATTTTTTTGTTAAAAATGAATTATTGAGATTAGAAGAAATAAAACATGGTGTTAAGATAACTCCAAGAGAGTGGTGTGAACAAAGGCTTGAAGTTTTAAAGGAGCATAGATACTTTACGCAATCTGCAGAAAATTTAAGACAAAAAAAGAAAGAACAAAATATCCTGGAAATGAAAAACCTTTTAGGAATTAATGATAATTTATAAACTAAAAACTTTTTTTATTCTAATGTTATATTTAATTGGGCTTGGGCTGAATGTCGATGGAATTTCAAAGTATGGATTAGAAATAGTTCAAAGATGTAAGAAAATTTATCTTGAGAATTATACAGTAGATTTTCCATATAATAAAGAAGAATTGGAGCATATTCTTAAAAAAAAGATTGGTTTTGCAGATAGGAATTTTGTTGAAAGTTTTGGGATGGTTGATGAAGCTAAAAAGATGGATGTGGCATTACTTGTTTATGGTAGCCCGCTTACAGCTACAACACATATTTCTTTAATGCAGGAAGCAAAAAAATGTGGGATTAGATATAAAATAATTTGCAATGCTTCTATTTTAGATGCTGTTGCAGAAACTGGTTTGCAACTTTACAAATTTGGGAAAACTGCGAGTATGCCTAAATGGGATAAAGAAAAAAATTTCACGCCAGATAGTTTTATGGAAATTGTTCAAGATAATAATTCTATGAAAGCACATAGTTTAATTTTGATTGATATTGGACTTGACATTTCAGATGCATTAAATCAGCTTAGTATCTCTGCTGAAAAACATAATATAAAATTAAAGAAAATGATTGTTTGTTCAAGATTGGGAACTAAAAATAAAAAAATAATCTGGGATTATGCTGAAAACTTGACAGAATTTGAACATCTAAAAAAACCTTACTGTATAATAATCCCTAGCAAATTACATTTTTTGGAGAAAGAATTTTTGGAATCCTTGTAGTCAGGATATAGAAGACAAACTTGTCAATCATTTTAAAAATAAGGGAATCAATATATATCTAAGATGGATGTAAACAAAAAAGAAGAAAAAACAATTGATTTTTGGATTAAAAATAAAATATTCGAAAAATCTGTGCAACAAAAAGCTCCAAAAGGAGATTTCACTTTTTACGATGGACCTCCTTTTGCAACAGGAATTCCCCATTATGGGCATATTGTTGCAAGTCTTATCAAAGATGCGGTTCCAAGATTTTGGACAATGAATGGATTTAAAGTAGAAAGAAAATGGGGGTGGGATTGTCATGGATTACCAATTGAAAATATTGTGGAAAAAGAACTCAAAACCAAAAGTAAAAAAGATATTGAAAAAATTGGTGTTGGTAAATTTAATGATATGTGCCAAACAAAAGTTTTAGAATATGTTGAAGAATGGAAAAAGGTTATTCAAAGATTAGGAAGATGGGCAGATATGGGAAATGCTTACAAAACCATGGATATAACATTTATGGAATCAGTTTGGTGGGTGTTTAAGCAAATTTATGATAAGGGTTTAGTTTACAAAAGTCATAGGTCAATGCATATTTGTCCAAGATGTGAAACAACGCTTTCGCAATCAGAAGTTACAGAAGGTTACAAAGATATAAAAGATTTATCAGTTATTGCAAAATTTTATTTAACAGATGAAAAAGACACAGCAATTCTTGCTTGGACAACAACTCCTTGGACATTAATTGGAAATGTTGCATTAGCCGTCGGAAAAAATATTAAATATGTTTTAGTTGAAAGTTCTAATGAAAAATATATTTTAGCGAAAGAAAAATTAAAGGAAATTTTTAAGGATAAAGATTATAAAATTATTAAAGAGTTTGCTGGTGAAAAATTAGTCGGGAAAAAATACAAACCCCTCTTTGATTATTATTCTAATGATAAAACTCTAAAAAACAGAGAAAATGGTTGGCAAGTTTTAACTGGGGATTTTGTTACAACAGATGAAGGAACAGGTGTTGTCCACATGGCTCCTGCTTTTGGAGAAGATGATATGATTCTAGGAGAAAAAAATAATTTACCATTTATCCAACATTTAGGGATGAATGGAATTATTGAAAAAAAAGCTAAAGACTTTGCTGGATTAAATGTTAAACCTGCTGAAAATCATATCTCAACAGATTTAGAAATTATTAAGTATCTCAGTAAACATGATTTATTTTTTTCAAAACAAACTTACACGCATTCATACCCTCATTGTTGGAGATGTGATACTCCTTTGTTAAATTATGCAACAAGCTCTTGGTTTGTCAATGTTTTGAAAATTAAGAAAAAAATGTTAGAAACTGCAAAAAATATTAATTGGTCTCCAGCACATATAAAAAATGGGAGATGGGGAAATTGGCTTAAAGGTGCAAGAGATTGGTCTATTTCTCGGCAAAGATTTTGGGCTTCTGTAATTCCTATTTGGGAATGTGAATGTGGAGAAAGAAAAGTAATAGGGTCTATTAAAGAACTTGAAAAATTAAGTAGTAAAAAAATTAATAATTTACATAAGCACATAGTAGACAAAATTACTTTTAATTGCAAATGTGGTAAAAAGATGAAAAGAATTCCAGATGTGTTGGATTGTTGGTTTGAATCCGGTGCCATGCCTTATGCACAACTTCATTATCCTTTTGAAAATAAAACGAAATTTGAAAAAAATTTTCCTGCACAATTTATTGCAGAAGGAGCAGATCAAACAAGGTGTTGGTTTTATTATTTACATATTCTTTCAAATAGTGTAAGTAATGTTGAAGCATTCAAAAATGTTATTGTTAATGGGATTGTTTTAGCTGAAGATGGTAAAAAAATGTCAAAAAAATTACAGAATTATCCAGACCCAATGATATTAATGGAAAAATATGGAGCAGATGCGCTAAGATATTATCTTTTAACTTCTTCAGTTATGTTAGCAGATAATTTAAATTTTTCAGAAAAAGGTGTAAAAGAAGGTCACAAAAAAATTAATGTAGTATTGTCAAATACTTACAAATTTTATAAAGAATCTTCTCAAAAAAAATTGGGAGGAAAAAAATCCTCTAGTAAAAATATCTTAGATAAATGGATTTTAGCAAGACTAAATGAATTAATTAAAAACATTACAGAAAACATGGAAAAGTATAATTTACCTCTTGCAACAAGACCGATTTCAATTTTTATTGAGGATTTATCTACTTGGTATTTAAGACAAAATAGAGAAAGATTAAATCAAAAAGATAAAGACGCCATGAAAACTTTAAAAATTGTTTTTGAAACTCTTTGTAAAATAATTGCTCCATTTACTCCTTTTATCGCCGAAGAAATTTATCAAGATACAAATAATTATAATTTCAAAAATAAAAATAAATCAGTTCATTTAGAATCTTGGCCTATTTGTGATAAAAAATTAATTGATAAACAATTAATTAAAAAGATGAGTATCGCAAGAGAAATTGTATCTTTAGGTTTAGCAGAAAGAGATAAACATCAAATTGGTTTGAAATGGCCTCTAGCAAAAGTTACAATTCTAAATAATGATTGCAAATTAAATAAAGATTTTGAAGAAGTAATTAAATTCCAATTAAATGTTAAATTATTAGAATATATAAAAAATAAAGATGCAGAAATTTCTGTTGAACTTGATACTGAAATAACTCCTGAACTCGAAAGCGAAGGATATGCTAGGGAGATGTCTCGGCAAGTGCAGGCGTTTAGAAAAAAACTTGGTTTAGAAAAAAAAGATAAAGTTGAAACTTATATAATTGTCGACGACAAATTTAAAAACATTTTGGAAGAGAAAAAAGAGTTTATTAAAGATAGAACTAATTCAAAAAAACTTAAAGTTGTTACAACTGATAAGGAAAGATTTAAAAATAAAACTGACTTTAAGATTAAAGATAAAAAAGGGTGGATTGGTGTAAAAATAACTACTCATTAGTAATTGAGTGAGTTTACTCTTTTACCATAACAATCTTTAAAAAGAAAACACTCTAAATAAAAAAATGATTGTCAAAGATGAATTTTTAAGTAGGCTGAGAAAAATTTTCGATTTAAATTTGTATGAGGTAAAAGTTTGGACTGCTCTTCTTTCCCGAGGGACAAGTACTGCTGGAGAATTAAGTAATATTTCTGATGTTCCTCGAAGTAGGACTTATGATATTTTAGAAAGTTTGGAAAAGAAAGGTTTTGTTATTATGAAACTTGGCAAACCAATAAAATTTGTTGCGTTGAAACCAGCAGAGGTTGTTGAGCGTGTAAAGAAAAATTTAGTGCGGAATGCAAAGGAAAGAGCAGACAGACTTGATAAACTAAAAAGTGATGAAGTTTTAGAAGAATTGGATTCTCTTTTCACAAAAGGTATTAAATTTGTTGAGCCTTCTGATTTATCAGGAAGTTTAAAGGGTCGACAAAATCTGTATAACCACCTAGATATGATGGTTAGAGATGCAGAGAAAACAATTACTCTTGTAACAACAAATGAAGGATTAAATAGAAAACTTGAGATACTAATGCCTAGTTTAGAAAAATGCAAGAAGAGAGGAGTAAAAATAAAAATTGCTGCGCCAATTGATGCAAATAACATAAAGGTCGCAAGAGATTTTAAAAAAGTTGCAGAAATTAAAAATCTTGAAAATATGAAAGCGAGATTTATTATCATTGATTCAAATCAAATAATGTTTATGCTTCTTGACGATGAGAAGTTTCATCCTAATTATGATATTGGGGTGTGGGTTAACACAGAATTTTTTGCTCTAGCATTAGAACAAATGTTTGAACTTGCTTGGAAAGATATGAAATCTATTAAGTAAAAAACAATATTCTCAATTTATTTTTTAATAGTTTAATATAGAATTCTCTACATCATGATAAAATAAAAAAGAAAAAGAAAATAAAAAAGAAAGTTTATTTTTTAAGTAGCACTAATATTGCGCTAAGTAAAGTTGTTAGAATAACAATCCAACCTGAGACTTGTGTTACAATTTCTGGTATCCATCTAACATAAAGAACTCCATCAGCCAATGCAAAACCTACAGCCAATGATACAATAACACCAGTTAAACACATAACAAAATTCAACAAGCTTTTCACTTTTTTTCCAACCATTTCTACCTCCTTTTTTTATTTAATTATAACTATCTAAAAAAAATATACTTTAAATAAGTTTTGATTTTGAAAATTAAAAAATAAAAATAAATTATTTTTTCCTAGAAGTTTTCTTCTTCACAACTTTTTTCTTCCTTGGAGTTTGTTTTTTTACAACTTTTTTCTTCACAGGTTTTCTTTTCATTGGTTTCTTTGCACCTTCGCCAGTTATTCCTGAAAGTGTTGCTCTAAACCTTCGTGGTGCTTGTGCTGAACAAAGATTTGCTGCTCTGCCTGATACTCTTTTTGCTTCTGTTATATTTTTTCTTATCTCAGCATCCAATCTATTAATCTCACTATTAGTTTTCCTTACAGAAGATGCTAAAGCTTTCTCAGAAATTTTACCAAAGAAAAATCTTTTGCATTCACTATCAAATTCGTTGAGAAGTCCTTGTTTTTCATCTTGACGTGCTCTGATTAATTCTCCTACAACATTAAAACTTTTTAAGAGTTGTGCGAAAGAAGATTCATTCATCTTTTTTGTTTGTACCATCTAAATTATTTATGTTACCTCCTTTTCAATTTATTAAAGAAAAAAGAGTTTAAATAAATTTTGATTACATCTCTTCAAGGACATCTATCCCCAAGAGACGCAGAGAGTTCTTTAAAATTTGCCTGAACGCTTCGACTAATGCTAATCTGAATGATTCTTGTTGTGAACCAATTACTGGGCAAGCATGATAAAATTCATTGAAAATTTTTGCGAGTTGATACGCATAATTTGCTATAAATGATGGACTCAGATTTTTATAAGAATTCAAAACAACTTCGGAGAATTGTGAAAGTTTTTTTACCAGCTCAAATTCTTTGGGTTCTAAATCATATACTTTAAATTTATCTTTGTTTTGGGTTTTATTCAAAATAGAAGTTGCTCTTGCATAACTGTATTGCAAATATGGACCAGTATCGCCTTCGAAGGAAATGAATTTTTTAATGTCAAACACAATATCATTAGAACGATTATTTTTTAAGTCTCCGTAAAATATTGCGGCTATTGCAATTTTTAATGCTCTCTCTTTTAATTTTGTTTTTGAGATTGACGGTGTCCTTTTTTTAATTTCTTTTTGTGCTAAAGAAATTGTTTTTTCTAAAATATCTTTTATAAAAACTGTTGTTCCTTTTCTTGTTGAAAATTTTTTTCCATCCTTGTCCAGATAAAGTCCGTGTTCTGCGTGAACACAATTTTTCGCCCACTTATAACCCATCAATTCTAAAACTTTGAATATTTGCTTAAAATGTAAAGTCTGTTCCTGACCAACTTCATAAATCATTTTTACAAATTCATACTTTTTCTCTCTTGCAATAGCTGCAGAAATATCTCGTGTTGCATAAAGTGTTGTCCCGTCGCTTTTTTCTATTAAACAAATCCCCAACCCGTACTCATTAAGGTCTACGATTTTTGCTCCTTGACTTTTTTTCAAAATCTTTTTTTCTTTTAATTCTTCTACAATTTTTTTCATCCTTTTAGAGTACAAAGATTCACTTGTATATTCATCAAATTTCACGCCGAAAATTTTGTAAATTTTTTTAAATTCATTTAAACTTAATTCTCTAAACACTTTCCATAACATCAATGCTTTTTTGTCTCTTTCTTCAAGTTTCTTAAACCATTCTTTTGATTTTTTGTCGTATCGCTTGTTTTTACTTATCTTAACATATATCTCAGCAAGATGCTTCATTGGGTCTTTTTGTAATTTTGTTTCATTTCCAAATTTTTCATATCCTAATAAAAGCTTTCCAAACTGGGTGCCCCAATCTCCTAGATAGTTTATTTTTATTGCCTTAAACCCTTCAAATTCGCAAATATTCGCTATGGAATTTCCAATGATGGTTGATCTTAAATGCCCTATTCCAAATGGTTTTGCAATATTTGGTGAAGAGAATTCCACTACAATTTTTTGTTTTTTTCCTAAATTCATTTTTCCAAACTTCTCTTTTTGAGTTAAAACTTCCCAAACAAGCTTTCTCGCGAAATCTTTTCTATTCACAAAAAAATTAATGTAGGCTCCTGAAGTTTGCACATCCTCAAAATTCATTACAGGAGGATTTCCAATTTTTTCCCTTATCTCTAAAGCAATTTGTTCAGGTCCTTGTTTAAGCTTTTCTGCAAGAAAAAAGCAGGGAAAAGAATAATCGCCCATTTCATTAGATGGAGGGATTTCTATAATTTTTTCTATTTCTTTTTCAGTTAGATTAATTTTTTGTTTTTTTAATGCTTTTTTTAAAACTTTTACTATTACCTCTTTCATTTGATTTCTCCAGAAAGCGAATGAATGCAAATTTCCAATTTCGCTTTCATAAGATATAAAAAGGAAAAGAGGTTATAAAGTTTATGAAACTTGGGCATAAACTGAAATCAAAAAATGGAGAAGAATTGAGGGAAGAAGCACAAAAATACGCTCAAGAAGTTGGAATAAAATTGAATCCTGACACAAAAATAACTGAGACTATAATCAAAGGACTCTTGAAAAATAAAGAAGAACATGGTGAGATTTATTGTCCATGCAGGGTTGTGACTGGTGATAAAAAGAAAGATAAAGAAATTATTTGCCCTTGTGTATTCCACAGGGGAGAAATAGAATTAGAAAACCACTGCTTGTGTTTGTTATTTGTTGGTGAAAAAAATTCAAAGGCTGTTAATGCTTGATTAAAATTTACAAAACCTTTATAAATCAATTTTACAAAATAATAAAATGACAGAAATAGACAAATCAAATCTTGAAGAAGCATTGAACAAGAAAGAACCAAAAGCTCCGCCGATTCCAAAAGAAACTGAAATCGGTTTTCACCAAGGTGCGATTAATACTTTGGTTAATGAAAGGAATGAACTGTTTAAGATGATTCAGAACATAGAGTCGATTATGCAAGCACATCTTAAGCGTCTTGAAGAATTAGGTGTCAAAATAGAGAAAAAGAAATAACTTATTTTATTCGTTAAATTTTTAAGTAGAATTCTATTCAGAAGTTTATGCATGCGGGGGTTCCAGAGTGGCCAAATGGGCAGCCCTTAAGAGCAAGACCTTTGGTCTTACGTTCTCCTCTTTCTGAGGAAGGCGAAGAAAGGCTGTGGCTTAGTGCCTACGCAGGTTCGAATCCTGTCTCCCGCATTGGATTCTTACCCAAAGAGGGCACGAGAACCTTTAACAAGGCACCTACGGTTTCCCAAAGGGATACCCAAGGAGGGCACAAGAACCTGTAAGCAGGTGACTCAACTTCGTTGAGCCTCGAATCCTGTCTCCCGCATTTATGATATTGATGTTACTGCCAAATACTCAAGCATATTTAAATACCTTAAAATAATGAATAATCTGTAGGAGGCGTTAACTTCGGTTGATGTTGAATGCTTCGGTATTCTTCTCCTACACTGATATTCTAAAAATTTTATTAATTACTTAACACAATAATTTATTTAAAATAATCTCTGTGTTATACGCTATGAATAAAGAAAAAATTATTCTTATCTTTGCAATTATCTTGCTTTTTGTAATTAATTATTCTTTTTTAGATAGATTGGTTGTGAATTTTCTTGATGAGAAAGAATACGTTGAAATTGACAGGGTTATTGACGGAGATACTATTGTTGTTGGGGAAGAATCTGTGAGACTTTTGGGAATTAATTCTCCTGAGAAAGGGGAAGAATATTATGAGGAAGCGAAAAAATTTCTTGAAGGTTTGATTTTAGGAACAAATGTTAGACTTGAATATGGTCAGCCCAAATATGATAAATATTCTAGGATTTTGGCTTTTGTTTTTATTGGTAATACAAATATTAATGTTGAATTAGTAAGATGGGGATTGGCGAATGTTTATATTTTAGATGATGAGAGATATGAAAAAAAGTTGAGAGATGCATGGGAAGAATGTATTGAGAAAAATGTGAATTTGTGTGAGAAGTCAGATGCATATGTGGGATGTATTGAAATTGGAAAGTTTATGGAGCAGACTGTTGTGTTTAAGAATACATGCAACTATGATTGTTCTCTTGATGGTTGGGAGATTAAAGATGAGGGCAGAAAGAAGTTTATTTTTGAGAATTTTGTATTAGGAGCTGGGGAAGAAGTGAGTATAGAAGTCGGCGAGGGAATTAATACAGAAGATGTTTTATTCTGGATGAATGAAGATTATGTTTGGACAAATACAGGAGATACTTTATTTTTGAGGGACGATGAGGGGCTGTTAGTTTTGTGGGAGGAATATTAATTCATTGATTTTATAAAATCAGGTTAATTAGATTATTTATGACTAAAAATTATTTAGAAGAATTAAAAGTATTAATTAAAAAATATAAAGAAAAAGTTTAAAAAAGTCTAAGGAATTATAATAGCTATGGCAATAAAAATACATTACAATGAACAAGATGACATATTTACTATTTATGATGATGAACATAAGCCAAGTGAAACAGTTGAGTTCTCTGAATTCTTGAATATAGATATTGATAAAGATAGAGGTATTGTTGGATTAGAAGTATTTTATGCAAGTGAATTTTTTTCTACTTTGAACAAAGTTATTACAAAATCGTTATTAGAATCTGTTGATAAAGTTTTAACAGAATATAAGAATTTTAGAAATAACTGGTTTATTGTCCTTATATTTGAAAAAGATGGAGAAAAAATAAGAGTTCAACTGCCTCCATTAAGAAAAGCTGACTATACAAGCCCTTTAATTGCAAGTTGCCAATAATTTCTAAAGAAATAATCTCTTACTATTTTGTGGGAGGAATATTAGCATACAGAATAACAATGAATTTAAAGAAATTGAATTTGATGTATAGGGAAAATGGATGATCGTGCACATAAAAGAGAGGGTGAAGAAAGAAAAATCTGGGATTCTGAATTAAGTAGAATAAATGAAACTTTAAAGGCTTATTCAAGTCGAGCAGAAAGAAAGGCCTATTGTGAGGGATATGGGGATGCGATTGAATTTTTGATGCAATCTTATGAAACTCTTGAGAATTATCATGATTCAGATTTGATTAATCCCTTAGATGATTTGGATTGATATTTAATATAAATAAACTGTTTAAAACTTTCATGGGAATGAATTTGATAGTTGATTTTGTGGAGGATATTGAATTAAAATTTCTCTTCAATAATTTGTGAAATTGGTTTTCCTGTTTTTTCTTTTAGTTTTTTAAGTTTATTTATAGTTTTCACTGATAAAGTTATATCTATTCGCTTTCTCTGAAATGGAAGTTCCTGAGTTTTGTCATAATTTTCAAGGACTTCAAAAACGTCTTTGTATTCTCTTAAAATTTTTTTAATTTCATTTGATTGCATTTTTTAATCTCCATTCTATATTTCTTATTTCATTAATATTTTTCTTTGCTATTGAAACTATATGGTGAAGCAATAAGTCTCTGTCTATTTCTTTGTTATTTTTGCCCGCAAAAGCTAAACAGATGAAAGTTGCAGTTCTCTTGTTCCCATCTGAAAAAGGGTGGTCCACTAAAATAGCTCTCATTAAATATGCTAATTTTTTGTATGCTCCTAATTTTTTGTCTTGTATTCTATCAAATGCAAAGTCAATACTAGAGTCGCTTCTAAGATTTCCTCCAAATCCTTTGTTAATTCTCAGTAAATTTTCTTTGTTTATTAACTTACCAATATCCATACACATAAATAGTTGTAAGATGTTTATAAGTTTTTCTATTATGGTTTATTTTTCATCAACTCTTAGTATAACAAAAACCTATTTTTTAGAAGACAATAATCCTTTTAAATTTGAATCTATTATAATTAAATCATGACAATCAAAAAAATTAGTTCTTTAGTTCTATTAACATTAGGTCTTTTAACAATGCCTGTTTTAGGACAAGAAATTCCATCCAAAAAGTTCCTCATATTTACTTAGAAATTGTTGTGATGGCTCAATTAATTTAAAAAAGGTTTTATCATAAAAAAAAGAAGTCCTAATATGATAACATACTAGGACAGTTATTAGTGTTATTACATAGATAAACTATTTAAAACTTTTGATGGATGGTTTGGTTTTGTTGTGGGGGTATTGATTATCTCACGAAACCTTTTATTTCTGGCATTTCTTGTTCAATAAATGCAATAATTTCTGTTTTATAATTAGTGTTTAATGACATTGCCTTAAATGGTTTTTTATGTGGAAGTATCCATTTTTTCTTTTCAAGTTCTTTTAATGCCTCATCTAAATTCTGAAATCTTTTGAAATGCTCTGATCTGTCATAACAAGCCCCCCAATTATTTTTTCTTGCAAGCTTCCACATAATTTGAGCCATTTCTAATTCAATTGACATGGGTATAAGAAGGGATATTTAATTTTTAAAAGTTTCTATTGGTGAAATATATAATTCAGAATGGAAAGATTTATAAACAATAAATTTTTAATCATTCTATGTTAATGGAATATAACAACAACATAACAACAACATAACAACAATGAAAACAAAAGAAAATAAATCATTCTTCCTTATGCAATTTGGAGATACACCTCAATTAAGAGTTATGGATTTTTTAATAGAAAATCATTTTTTTGATTATCCTATGACTGAAATTGCAAGAGAGAGTAATGTTAGTTATAATTCTATTATAACTTTTTTTAATAATTTTATCAAATCTGGGATAATTGTTAAAACAAGAAAAGTCGGAAAATCTGATTATTATAAATTGAATATGGAAAATCCTTTTGTACTAGATTTGGTAAGACTTGATTGGAGTTTGACTAAAAGTAATATTCTATTAGAACAAGAAGTTCCTGCTTAGTGTTTCCCCCACCCCCAGTAATAACAAAAAACTATTTCTCGAGGACGATAATACATTTAAAGAAATTTCTTGTATAAATTATAACTTACAATGAGAAATAAAATTCTTTGTGATATAAAATGTCAAAGAAGAAACTTTTTTCTTTTTAGAATCTTTCATTATGGTAGCATGGGGTTTTTGCAAACCCCATGGACTTAATTATCATAATTAAACTCATTCACTTTATAAATTTTTGGATTTGAGTAAGTTTGGTGGTTTCATTGGCTATAACCAAACTTTTTTAAGAGAAAATTGAAATGCTTTTCAAATTCTTGAATTAACTTCTCATTAATTGTTATTTTTTTATATTTTCCGACAAGTGTAAATACAACAATCTTATCTAAATCACTTTCTTTTTCACTCAATTCCCAATGAGCCATTACATTTCTCAATCTTTGAATAAACCTTAAAGATTTTTTGATTTTAAGGTAATCTTTTAATTTTTTAAAATAAGGGATATTTTCATAAAGACTAATCTTATTATCGAAACTTAGAAAAGGCGTATTAATAACATTCCAAAAAAGAATTGTTGCTTTATTATTAGTTTTAGGGAAAAAATATTTTCTTAAGCGATAACCAAGAATAAACTCAATTCTAGAAGTAGATGAAATAATTTCTCCTCTAATTGAATCTAATTTTTCTTTTATTATGTTTTTATTCATTTTCTTTTTAATTTTTAAGTTATTTTACAAAAATTAATTTAATAATTAGCAAACCTAATAATGGAAGTAATATTCCTAAAACTATTATCCTTGCTTTCATTATCCTCTGTTTTTTGAATTTTTTAAGTGTAACTTTAATTGGGATTTTATACTCTTGATAATCTCTCTGTGCTTTTAGCATTTGTGCATCTGTATAATTCATAAATCTTCTAAGTTTCATACAATTTTATAGTTTTCTACTCTTTTCAATAGTTTCATCAACCCCCAGTAATAACAAAAACCTATTTGTCGAGGACAATAATCCTTTTAAAAGAATTTGTTGTCTAAATCTTAAGTTACAATGAGAAATAACTCGGAAGTTATAAAAAAAGCTGTTTTCTTTAATATTTATTGTCCTTTTTTGGATGATTACGATATAGTTGAAAGGAGGTTTAAGAAATAAGAATGAAAAAAATAATGAGAAAGAAAGTTAATGTTTTTGGAAAAACCGTTCCTGTGTTCGTGCTTGTTTTGCTTGGAATAGGATTGGTTAGTGCTGCTTTGATAACTTCTTGGGGAACTATAACTGGATTGGTTACAGTTGACCAGGGTTTGTTTTTAGATAATCAAGCTTGGGATGCTGGACCTATAACTTATGCGGCAAGTTTAACTTCATTAGATGCGAAGCAGATTACTTCAGGACATTATTTAGATAATAGTGCGGATGTTGATGCTACAGTATATTTGAAAACAACATGTCTTGTTGGAGCAGAGGATTGTTCTGGAGATGTTCCAGTAAGTACTGATACAGTAGGATTATCTACAAAATGGTCAACTGAAGCAGGTGCTTTTGCAGATGCAAGTATGGCTGGAGGAGTTGTAACTTTAGTTGCAGATAAATTTTCAACAGAAGATTGGAGTTCTTCAGAAGCAAGAATTGTTATTCTTGGTGAAGATGTTGGGGTAACAACTTTGAATGATTTAGTTAATATGTCTTGGGATGTCGATGTTAAGGATGGATATATTGCTCATGTTGATGTAATTATTGACACTAATGGGAATGGAGAAGCAGATGATGCTTTAATATTTGAAGCTGCAAAAGTAGACCCTGTGAATTGTCAAGTTATTCCTTATCCAGATGGAGAACAAGATACTCTAGGAGTAGTAAGTATTATAGATGACACTTCTTATGCTTGGTTGTCAAGTGGTGCGGCAGGTCCTGGTTGTATAAACGGAGCTACACCTGATAGTGGTGTGACCATTTTTTATACAAATACTTTAAGTGGTTGGAAAACTGGACATGAAAGTATTATCGGTACTAACACAGTTCTAAGATTTGAAATTGAAGTAGACCCATGGATAGCAGATTCTAAATCAGAAATATCTAATATTGTGATTAACGGTAAAACTATAACAATTGGAGCATTAGGAAATCCTGTAATTGTTGAAGGTAATAGTGGTTTAGCATTTTATGTGAATAGTGATTTTCCAAAGATGTTGGTTCCAGGTACTTACAACATAACTACAATTGTAGACGATACTGTATAAACAAAATAATTTATTTTTATTTTTCCTAATTTATTTTTAAGGGAAACGAAAAAGCAAATGAGAAATTTGCATTCGTCCGCCCAAGCGTGGACGAACGAGAGGAGAAGAATGAAACCCTGAAAAAAGGGTTTTCATAATCACGCCTTCGGGCAAACACGGAGAAGAAGAAAACATGAATAGAAAAACCGCAATAGTGAGTGTATTGTTAGGAGTATTATTAATTGGTATAGTGAGTGCAGGGTTAATAGATTATTTTGGAAGAATTACTGGAGAAGTTACTGTTGAGGGTCCTGTGTTTTATTTGGATGGCTCAGTTGTTCCCGTTGAACCACATACAGATAATTTAGCATATAGGTATCTTTCAGCTAATGGGGTTCCAGATGAAGAAAATGTTACTTATTTATTTGATGGTAATAGATTAATTTATGTATCTGAACCCTTAGGACTTGATTATTTTTATGACTCAATATTTAATATAAAAATTAGAGTGAAAACAAACGAAGAAGGCAATTTATTACAATTAAGAATTATAAAAATAGATGAGAATATGATAGAGTCTGAAATTTGTGAGCCAGTAAATCCAATAAATATCAGTTCTCGGTATGGTGAGTTTAGAATTAGAGAAACATCTTGTTTATCAAATGGAGAAATAATATTAAATCCTACTGATAAAATTGGATTAGAAGTTAGAGGAATTGGTGGAACTGCAGAATATTGGATAAAAACTGCTTATGACTCTCCATCTACAGGTTCTTCAAGAATAGAGGTATCACCAATAACACAATGAAACAAAAAACATTAACAATTATCTTTGGAATGATTCTATTAATTGGAATTGTGAGTGCGGCAACATTCACAGGAGTTTCAGAACAAATAACTATCCCTCCTTTTATTGCTGGAGATACAACCTCTACAACATTTAGTTTTGATTATGAAAATGATGGATTTAATAATCCTGATGCATCTCTGATATTAAAAGTTAATATTGAATCTTTGGAACAGCAATGTCCATTACCTTTGGGAGATTGCTCTGTCTGGAAAGGCGACTTTCAATTAAGTGGATTGATAGAACAATATTCTCTATTTGATTTATTCTTGGGAAAAATCTTTCCATTAACATGTGTTGAAGATAACGCAGAATTTAGGGTTCAACGTGGACTTCTTTATACAGAAACAAATATTCCTCCTGGAACATTTTACTGCTATGACCCAAGTAATTATATTGATATGTTAGAATTGGACAGAAGAGATAAAGTTACTTTAGATATAACTTCGCATCCTGCATTATATCCTGGAAATTATAGCGTTAGTATAGATTTCATGGAGATGGAACCTGACAATCAAGGTCCTGTAATTGAATTAATTGCACCGCTTGATGGAAGTGCTTTTTCAGGAGTAGGTACAATCCCAATTAAATTAAGTATTACTGATATGTATAATATTGACCCTGCAAGTGTAAGATACAAAATAGTTAATTTCTTTCTTCCAGCTGAAGGGGAAGGTTTATTTCCTGAACAACTTGATGATATTTCTTATGATAGTGGATGGATTTATGATATAGAATATAATACTGATTCTGGATTATACGAAGCAGAATTTGATATAGCAAACTCTGACTTAATTAATAGTGGACTTTATTGGATTTATGCTGAAGCAAAAGATATATTAGGTAATGAAGGAAAGTTATAAAATGAAATTTAAATCTATTTTGCTAGTTTTAATGATTTTTTTGGTTTTGAATTTTGTGGCAGCACAAGCAGGAATATGTATTGACTTTGATGAGCCTTCTGAACCGACAAATCTTGAAGTAACAAGTTCAGGAACAAATATAATATTAACATGGGACCCTGCAACAGATATTCCTGATTGTAGTGGAGTTGAGAGTTATAATATTTACATAGATGCAAATTTAATTGCAACAACTTCTTCTGATACATTAACTTTTACTGATGATGATGTTGCTTATGGAACTTACTCTTACAGTGTTTATGCTATTGATAAAGTCGCCCACAATTCAGGACTTGCAATAGCAAATGAGGTTGTTTTATCTGAGCCAATAACTGATGAAGGAGATTCTTCTGATGGAGGAAGCACAAAAGTCAGCGGAGGTAGTGGAGGTAGTTCATATGTTTGTTATGAAGAATGGGAATGTGATGATTGGAGTATATGTGCAAATGAAATACAAACAAGAACATGCACAGATACTAAAAAATGTGGAACTACAAAGAACAAACCATTAATATCAAGAGATTGTGGTGTTGAGGAAGATAATAGTGAAGGAACATTGGTACTCTCTTCTGATAAAGATAAGAGTTTTCTAGCAGGAATCACAGGAGCAGTTATCGGAACATTAGGCACAGGCGGAACTATCGCTATTTCTGTTTTTGTGTTGGGCATACTTGGTTCTGTGATTATGATAACAAAGGTTAGGAAAAGAAGAAAGAATTAGTTTTTTATGACAAATGTTCCTAAAAATTTAAATAGCCTCTGAATTTAATTAATAAATGGAAAAAAAGAATTTTGATTATGATGATATTTCTGACAGCCTGTTTATTTCAAGAAAACAACCTGATGAAAAAGTTCAAGGAAGCGCTGAAATAGGAAATCTAATTTTGGATTTTACTAAGGCTGGAAAAATAGTAAATATAGAAGTTCGAAATATTTCTAAGTTTTTAGAAATGATGAATGTTCTTCCTGATATTCTTAATGAATTAGAAGAGGTAGATTTAATTGTTCAGGAACAGAGGGGAGCTGTTTCATTATTTATTGTATTAAGAACTCCAACATTAAAACAACCACTTCCTTTAGCAATTGTTCCAGTTACTAACCAATTATGTTCTTCTGTTTAAAATCTTATAGAACCCTGCCATTTTCTGTGTCGTAGAATTGCATTAATTAAAAGGGTTTTATTATTTAATGGGATGAAACATAACTTCAAGGTTTTACTTCCACTTAGTTTATAATAAAAATCATAACCAATATCTTTCTTATGTTTTCTTTTGTCAATTAATTTTATTTTATCTCTTTGAGGCAAGGTTTTGTCAACTAATTCTTCGCTTAAATCTCTAAAAATCAATCTGTCATAAAAATGATGAGTTTTAATTATTCTTTTATTTTTTATTAAATTAAATATTTTAAAAATATCTTCCTTTTTTGTAAATTGCTCTAAAATATCATCTTCATTTAACATAAAAGGAATAATTTCTTTATTTATATAAATCCTTTTGTGTGAATTTAACTGTTTAATCTTTTTCATCAACCCAAAGTAATAACAAAAATATATATCTCCGACGACAATAATACATTTAAAGAAATCTGTTCTGATTGAGTTATGGTGACAAGAGTGTGGTTTAATTCTTTGCCTGTTCATAGTTATGCGTGTAACGAATTGTATAACCCTCTATGTAATAGGGTGATGACAGAGTTGAAAGGAGGTTATAAAAAATAAATATGAAAAAAAATTTAATATTAAGTGTATTAATGTTAGGAGTTATGTTGATGACAGTGATGGGAGTTGTTAGTGCTGTTTCGCCTCCAATGATTGTAAATCCTTTAAATGGAGATGATGTGGGAGGAGATTTAGTTGTAGAATGGACTAATGATCTAAATTCTGCATTTCTAGTTATGCAATATCAGGAAGGAACTTGTAGTTGGGCTTTAGCTCAAACATCTGGTTGGACAGACGTACCTCTTACCAGTTCTCAAAGAACTTTAGATATTGATACTACTACTGAATTTGAAGATGGTCCTGTTTGTTTCAGATTAGTTAATCCAAGTTTTCCTCCACCACTTGATTTCAATACTGCATGGGTAGATAACACACCCCCAAAAGCGGAGTTTGATGTCGATGGAACTTTAGTTGTTTTTGAAACTGTCACATTTGATGGTAGTACCTCAAGTGATACTGGAAGTGGAATTGATACTTATGAATGGGATTTTGGTGATGGTGAAACTGATACTGGAGTAATAGTAACTCATGTATATGATGAACCTGGCGTTTATGAAGTATTATTAATTGTAACAGATTATGCAGGTAATTTCGCAGAATCTGACGAAGATGATGTTGTAATTGAAGATATTGAAACTGAAACAGAAACTTTTGAATATGAAACTGGAATCTTAGGAATTACTTCAGCACTTAGTGAAACTTTTGATACTGGTTTAACAAGCGTTACTTGTACTGTTGTTCCAAGTTCAGATAATATTGCAAATGTTGCAGTTGGAAATTCAGTAGACAATTGTACTCTTATTGAAACTTCAGATATTCCTTATAGTGAAAGAGGAGTTCATGAAATAATTATCAAAGCAACTGATGGAACTACAATCAAGTATTATGATGTAACAATCACTGTTTATTCTTGGTGGATACCTCTTACAGAAGGATGGAATTTAATTTCAATTCCAATGATGCCAGAAAGCACAGCTATAAATGATGTGTTTGGGAACATAGTTGAAAATGTTGCTTATGAAGGAAGTGATTATACTATCTATCAATATGATGCTACTAATGGCAAATGGTATAGGGCAAAAAAATCATCTCGAAGTGGTTCAACTTATTCAGGACCATCAAGTTATAGATTAAAAACAATTGTTCCAGGATATGGTTATTGGATAAAGATGAAGAATGCTGATGCTATTTTGAAAGGATTTGGTGATATGACTCCTGCAATTGGAGGCGCTATGCTTGGAGTAGAAGTAGCAAATGGATGGAACTTAATCGGGCATTATGGTTTAGATAATTTGAGTGTTTACCAAGCATTATCTAGTTTAAGATTAGGTCTTTTAACTAGGTATTATGATAGTGTTGTTGTAAGTGGAAACATGGAAACATATCATGGTTATTGGATGACTGCTAAATTCTTACCAGAAGGAGAAACACTTTACACACCTTCACAACAGGCATTGAATTACATCTTATAATTCCTTTTTTATTTTTCTTTTTTTCTTTTATTTTTTAAAATCTACTTTGAGGTACAACAATTCTTTTAAAGAGGCAGACTATTTGGTTTCTATGAGAAAAGAATTTGTTTTCATTTTCGCAATGCTTCTATTAATTAGTTTTGTTTCAGCAAGTTCTTGTCCGCCGAGTTTACCCAAAACATATTCTGGTGAAGTTTCTTATGATGGAGACCTTTTGGTTGGAGATTATGAAATTCGGGCTGTAATGGGAGATGATACTGTTGGAATTGGAGAAGTTTCTGGAGGGAATTATGAAATTGATATTTCTCCTTGTTTTGGAACAACTGGGACAGTTTATTTTTATATTAATGGTATTGGAACAAATGAAAAAGGGAGTTATATTGGAATAGATGACTGGGGAATAAACGAGGATTTAGGTTTGACAACACTTATCCAACCTCCCCTTGGTGAAACTTGTCGAGATGGAGCAATCCAATTAGGGGAAGAATGTGATGGTATCAATTTTGGAGCAGTGACTGATTGTGGCGATGGATGGACAGGAACTATTTCTTGTTCTGCAAGTTGTCAAATTGATTATTCTAATTGTATAATTGAAGTTGTAGATTCTGTTAGCCCACCTCCTAGTTCAGGTGGTTCTTCTGGGGGAAGTTCTGGTGGTAGTTCAAGCAGTTCAAATGATGAAGGAGTAATTGTATTAGATGAACAAGAAGATGAAGAGGAAGAAGATAGTGAACCAGAAGTTCTAAGTGAACAAACTTCTGGAACTGGATTAGGAGCAGTTATTGGTTTTGCTAAAACAAATGTTGGAATTGGTGTAGTTTTTGGATTAATTATTCTTGCTTTAGGAATTACATTATTTATTGCTCAAAAAAAGAAAAGTAAATCAAATGAAACCGAAATATCAACAAGCACATAATATTAAAGCTCCATGGTGGATGAATGAAGCACAACAAGACCATTATAGAATAAAAAAATATCACAAACAAAAAATAGAACAAACTAAATTAGCAAGATTAGAAAACTTAAATGAAAATGAAAAAATATTTGATAGCTTTATTGGGGATACTTCTGATTAGTTTTGTGTCTGCTTTTCCCACAATTAATGATGTAACTATCGGAGAGACAGTAATATCAGAAGATGTTGTAATTTGTGCTGACATAACTGACAGTACTTCTGATATTATTATTGTTAGGGTTAATTTGCGTTCTGAAGACCCATTATGGAATTGGGGGCTTATTATGTATGAAGAAGGAGAAAATTATTGCAGAACGCTTTCTCCAGAATTTATGGATGCTTATTTAGGCAAGGAAATAACTTATTATATTTCAGCAAGAAATTTACTTAGTGAATTAACAGTAAGCCCAACATATCATTTTACTTATGTTGAACTAATTGATGAACCAGAAGAACCAGAGCCCGAACCAGAAGAAGAAGAAGATGAATCCCACTCCCACACATCAAACATAAAACACTTTTGTGAAGTAAGTTGGAAATGTGGTGGATGGAACAGTTGTGATAATGGAATAATGAAAAGAGAATGTTATGATGCGAATCATTGTGATTATTCATATAATCAACCAAATGAAATTGCTTCATGTGTGATAACTGAAAAAGCCCTTGTTGAAGGAGGCAATTATAATCAAATAATAGTATTCCTTGTACTTTTCACTATCATTTTATCAATTGTATTACTTGCGATTTTAATTAAGAGATAATTCTATCAAAACATTTAAATATAACCTTAACTTAGGTTATTATAACCATTATAGAGGTTATATCCCTTACTAATCTAAAAATGAATTTAATACAATTTTTAAAAGAAAACGAGAATGCCAGAAAAATATTTGGACAGCGAGAGCTGAAAATAATTGAAAAGCAACTTAATGGAGTTAATTTAACCCAATCAGAAAAAAATAGATTATCAAGAGATATAAGAAAAAAATTTCAGTTTATCAAAGAAATCTCTAAATTTGAAGAGGATTTTAGTTTAAAGAAAGCAGAGATTGTTAAAAATATAATTAATGAAACAAAAAAAGAAATCTTAGAACATTCTTTTCACAATAAAATAAAGAAAATTCTTTTATTCGGTTCTGTTATTGAAAATAAATTAACATTCAGGTCTGATATTGATATTTCTGTTGAATTTGATAAGATAACAAAGAAGGAAGCGTTTGATTTTAGAAGAAGAGTGATGGGACAGCTTCCAGATAAGATTGATGTTCAGGTTTTTAATTTTCTTCCAGAGAAGATAAAAAAATCAATTTTAAAAAATCATAAAGTATTATATAAAAAATGAAAGACAGAATTAGTGATAAAATTAATGAGATAGAAAAATTTCTTGAAGAATTAGAATCTATCTTGCCGTTAAGTTTAAAAGAATACAAACAAAACTTTAAAATTAAAGCTATTGGAGAGAGATACTTTGAAAGAATAATTGAATCAATTGTTGATCTTACATTTATTATAATTAAAGAAAAAAATCTCAAACAACCTGAATATGAAAAACAAGCATTTGATATTTTGAAATATGAAAATATAATTTCAGAAATTTTAGCAACAAGACTTAAAGATGCTAAAGGTATGAGAAATATAATCTCTCATCAATATGGCAAACTAAATGATGAGCTAGTTTTTTATTCATTAACAGAAGAATTAATTCCAGATGTTCAGGAATTTATAGATTTGATTAAGAAGTAAATAACTCTGTCATTGTGTAGTAATGAAAGTTTTATAAATGGTTAAAATATTAATATTTTATGGAAAATATGAAAATAGATACTGACTTAACACATGTTAAGAACAAAGCACAAAAAGAAAAGAAAAGTTTGAAAAATGTTTTAAGTTCTATTGGTAAATACGCAACTTTATTTGGTGTGATGGGATTGCCATTGCTTTTCCCACAAGAATCTATCAAAGTTCCAAAAGGTTCAACATTGTCTCACATTGCACAAGAGCATGGAACAAGTTGGCAAAGATTAGCACAAAGAAATAAACTTGAAAATCCAGATTATATTCAAGCAGGACAAGATTTAATCATACATAACAAAGGTTATCTTGGTTTGTGCGAAACAGCATCTGATGCACATAGATATTTCGCAAAGAAGTTATTTTAATTATTTAATAAAATGGAATACCAGAACGAAAAAGAATTTTATGAAATGTTGGCAAGAAAAAAGGCCGAAATAAAATCATTAGACATTTCTGAAAATATAAAAAAATAATCTTTATGAATTGTATAATAAAAATATTCAAGGATTTGAAAAAAGTAAAATTCGTTTAGAAACAAACTCTAAATTGATTAAAGCTTTGGATAAAATGGGCCAAGGACTAAAAGAAATTACAACCATAAGTGTTACAATGCAAAAATCTTTGCCAGAACTTGGAAATGCTGCTATTGAATTAAGAATAAAAGAAAGTGGAGATTCTCAAAAACCATTGATTAATTAATAGAAAAGGAGTTGTCGCAAATTAGGGACTTTTAGACTTTAATAAGATTTTGGGATTATAATAAATATCGATAAATTTATATAATGTTCATGCTTATGTTTTATGTAGGAAGGTGAGAGAGGATGCTTGAGGAACCTGCACTTAAGTGTAGCCGAACTCAGGGATTCGGATTTATCTCGTCCTCTTGATTCTTACATTAAATTATATTTAATTTTCTAAAATTCTTTATGTAAAAATTTCGTTCAAACCTTTTTAAAGAAAAAGACCAATTAAATTAACAATGCATAATAATCAAAACTCTTAAATACCTTAATTCTTCTATCTTTTCGTAGACTAGGTTGGCAGGTTAGCCCTCTGCCGTTTGCAAACGGGCTTTAGGCAGACTGCAAGGAGGGACGTGATAAGTGCGTTAAAAAGTCTTTGTTCGGACGTTGACGTTCTGTCTGTTTTGATCTTGCATTTGCGAAATGGGTCAGGCCTTGATCGGAGCAGCCCTAAACATTTGTTAAGATGCTTGACAGGTCGC